>Ga0070698_100001268_pt1 | contig 28202 bp, 21 predicted proteins | sample KBSK1502metaG_FD_65477 | JGI IMG/M metagenome (GOLD analysis project Ga0070698, IMG submission 65477) | Corn, switchgrass and miscanthus rhizosphere microbial communities from Kellogg Biological Station, Michigan, USA - KBS K1-50-2 metaG | ecosystem: Host-associated > Plants > Roots >...
CGCGGCGCCTGAACATCCTGACCACGCGGAGCCTGCACGTCCTGACCGCGCGGCGCCTGAACATCCTGACCACGCGGAGCCTGCACGTCCTGACCACGCGGCGCCTGAACATCCTGGCCACGCGGAGCCTGCACGTCCTGACCACGCGGCGCCTGAACATCCTGGCCACGCGGAGCCTGCACGTCCTGACCGCGCGGAGCCTCGATACGTGCGCCAGCTAGCGAGCGCGGGGCCTGCACATCCTGACCACGCGGAGCCTGCACGTCCTGACCGCGCGGGGCCTGAACATCCTGACCACGCGGAGCCTGCACGTCCTGGCCGCGCGGAGCTTCGATGCGGGCGCCCGCGAGGGAGCGCGGCGCCTGAACGGTATCGGCCTTCGCCGTTCGCATATTCAGCTGTTCTTTGGCCTTGGCGACTTCGGGCGGGCACTGGGTCTGGGCGTCGACGGTCGCCGTGCCGAACGTGGCGATCGCGAACGCGCTCATCAAGCCTACAAACACTCTCTTCATCGCGTCCCTTCCCATTGGTTAGGGTGGTGAGGGTTGACTGGCGCGACCCCCATTGGCCGCCGCCCGATCTAGTCACCTCGTATCTACTACTTGGATCCTCGGACCGCTCTCGCGGTTCCGGAACCGATCGACTGGGATAGAAGCAAGGGCATTGCCAAGGGCCACAACAGCGGAATAGAAACGCAATAACAGCTAGTTGTCATTCGTAGACCTCACCGCAAAGGGCGATGTGCCTCTCGCCGCCGAATCCGCCGCCCGGCAATTTGCCCTTCGACCCGTAATGGGTCCGACCGATGAAGCAAATGCCAAAGACGCCTGCCGTGATAGGCTCTTAGGGCTTATGGTCTGGGTGGCACCTTTCGGTCTCGTGCTGCTCGTCCTCGCGATGAGTGGGGGATGTGGCGGCGTTCGAGCCATTGCGCGCGCCGCCCCCTCCGCGCCGAGCCCGACGCGTCACGTCCTCGCCAATGGTATCCCTGTCATCATTCAGGAACATCGCGGCAGCGACGTCGTCGCGCTGCAGTTGTGGGTGCGTGCCGGCGCACGTGATGAGACGGCCGCCGAACTCGGTCTCGCACACTATCTCGAGCACATGCTCTTTCGTGGCACGACATCGCGTCCGGGCGGCTTCATGGAGCGCGACGTCGAGGGCGTCGGCGGTCGGATGAATGCCGGGACGTCGTGGGACTACACCTATTACTACGTCACCCTTCCCGCGCGCCGACTGGTGCCTGCGCTCGAGATGCTCGCGGACGTCGCCGTGAACGCGACGCTCGACGCGGACGTGCTCGAGAAGGAGAAGGACGTCGTCCTCGAGGAAATGCGTCTGAGCGACGACAATCCTCGCCGGCGGCTCGGACGTCAGCTCTATACGCAGCTATTCGAGGGACATCCCTATGGCCGCCAGATCATCGGCACGCCAGAGCTCGTGCGCGCGCTCACGCGCGACACCCTGGCCAGCTTTTATCGACGTCATTACGTGCCCGAAACGTTCGCGCTCGTCGTTGTGGGCGCTGTCGATCCGCGAGAGGTGCTCGCCACCGCTGCGTCGACCTTTGGGCGGCTGCCCCGCCGGGGCGTGACGCGCCTCCCGGCGGCCGCGCCGCCATCATTCCGGCCGCAGCGACAGGACATCACGCATCCCGGTGGCCACGCCCATCTCGGTTTGGCGTGGCCGGCGACACGGCTCGACCACGCCGATACGCCGGCGCTCGACCTGCTCGCCTCGATCCTCGGGCGCAGCCGCTCTTCGCGCCTCGTGCAATCATTGCGCGAACGCGATGGCCTCGTCGTCTCCGTCGGCGCATCGCTGTCCGCACTGGAGGGCGGCGGTGGTCTCATGGTGATCGCACAGCTGCCTCCGTCGAACCTCGAACGAGCCGAGGCCCAAATCCTCGCTGAGGTCCGTCGCGTACGCGATGCCGGGGTGACGGACGCGGAGCTCAGGCGCGCCATCACGGCCGCGGAGGCCGAGCACGAATTCGAAACCGAGACCGCCGAAGGCCGTGCGGTCGCGCTCGGACGGGCCGAGACGATCTGGACGCTCGAGGACGAGCTCGCCTACGTCAACCGCATCCGGTCGGTGACGACCGCGCAGGTACGCGCGGTCGCGCGCCGGTATCTCGATCCCGAACGATACGCGCGGCTGGCGCTGGTGCCCCCGGGAGTCGCGCGGTGAAGCGCGTTCTGCTCATTCTGGTCCTCTGCGGAGCATTCGCGAGCGCCGCCGCCGCGCAGCCTCCCGCTGTCGTCCGCCACGTTCTGCCCAATGGCCTCGTTGTGCTCGTCCGCGAGGATCCCGCGGTCGGCGTCGTGGCGGCGTCGCTGCTCGTACGGAGCGGATCGGCCTTCGAAACCGCAGAGACCGCCGGCGTGACGAACTTTCTGCAGCGGATGATGCTGCGCGGAACCAAACGCCACTCGGCGCTCGCGTTGGCCGAGGCCGCCGAGGAGCTCGGGGGCACGCTCGAGGCCTCCGGCGACGTCGACTACGCCGAGCTTAGCGGCACGGCGCTCGCGCGCCACTGGGAGGCTCTGCTCGCGCTCCTCGCGGAGGTGGCCGTCGAGCCGACGCTGCCGGCGGCCGAGATCGATCGGGAACGGGCGCTGATCCTCGGCCGGCTGCAGATGCGCGCCGATCAGCCGTTTCCTCGGGCCTTCGACGCGGTGCTGGCCGATTTGTACGGTGACCATCCTTACGCGTGGCCAGCGCTCGGACGGCCGGAGAGCGTGACGCGACTGAAGCGTGAAGCCCTGCTCGAGCGCTATACCGCGGCCTATCGCGCCGATCGGATGGTCTTGGCCGTGGCCGGCGGCGTGCCGCGTCAGCGCGTGATCGCGGCCGCCGAGCAACTCTTCAAGCGCGTGCCGGGTGCTTCGACCGCTGCCATGCCAACGACGACGGAGGCGGCCCCGCGAGGCGACCGCCGACTGCTGGAGCGCGAGGCACGCCAGGCTCAGGTGCTCGTCGGGTTTCTGGCACCACCAGTCACGCATCCCGACTACGCTGCGATGCGCGTCCTGGCTGCGGTGCTCGGAGGCGGTACGTCGAGCCGGATGTTCGTGGAGCTTCGCGATCGCCGCGGTCTCGCGTATTCGACCGGCGTTATGACGAGCAACCGGGCGGGCCCGTCGATTTTCCTTCCTTATATTGGAACCGCGCCCGCGAACACCGATGCGGCGGTGGACGGCGTTCTCGCGGAGATCAACCGGCTGCGCCACGATCGCGTCGAGGAGCGTGAGCTCGCGCGCGCCAAGGCGTGGCTTCTCGGCAACCTCGCGATGGATCGGCGGACCAGCGCGCGCCACGCCTGGTACCTCGCGTTCTTCGAGCTGGTGGGTGGGGGATGGGACTGGCCCGAGCGTTTTGCGCGCGCCGTCGACGCGGTAACGGTGAGCGATCTCACGCGCGTGGCCGACCGCTATCTGGCGCAGCCGACCGTGGTCGTGCTGCGTCCGGCGGAGCCGACGCGGTGATCCCGCTGCGCGCTGACGTGTCGAGTCGCTCGGTGCCTCTGGTGACGATCGGTCTGATCGTCGTCAACGTGCTGGTGTACCTCTACGAGGTTTCGCTGGGCGCCGGCGGCCGAGAGGCGATCGGCCCGGGCGCGGCGGAGGCGCTCGTCCTCGAGTTCGGCGCGACGCCATGCCGGCTCAGCGGCGCCTGCGCTGCGCTCGACGATTTTCCCGGGCCTGTGGTCACCGTCTTCACGTCGATGTTCATGCACTCGCTCAATCCTGTGCACGTCGTCGGCAACATGCTCTACCTGTGGATCTTCGGCGACAACGTCGAAGACACGCTGGGGCACGGCCGGTTCCTCGCCTTGTACTTGCTGGCGGGTGTCGCCGCGGCGATCACACAGACGCTGAGCGCCCCGCGCTCCGCCGTGCCGATGATCGGGGCCAGCGGCGCCGTCTCGGGCGTGCTCGGCGCGTACGTGCTGCTGTTTCCCTACGCGACCATCGTCACCGTCGTGGGTTTCGCGTTCTTCTGGCGGTTTGTGCACATCCCGGCCATGGCCATGATCGGCTTCTGGGTCATCATGCAACTGCTCTTCGGCTATCTCACCGTGAGCGCCTCGACGCGGGGCGCGGAAAGTGGAGGCGTAGCGTGGTTCGCTCACATCGGCGGATTTCTGGCAGGCGTGGTGTTGCTGTTCCTTATCCGGCCACGGAGAAGCGCGCGCTCGTAGCCTCGGAAAAGCGCGGCCCCGTCACTCCGGAGAAGCATCCGGTCGTCGGGCCGGAGAAACGCACGCCTATAATCGAAGGCGTGGCGACGCGGATGCGCTTGGATCGCTTGCTCGTGGAGAAGGGGTTGCTGGAGAGCCGCGAGAAGGCGCTGCGCTCCATCATGGCGGGCGATGTCCTGGTCGATGGGCAGCGCGCCGACAAGGCGGGTGCGCTCGTGTCGACGGAAGCGGAGATCGAGCTCAAAGGTCGCTCGCCCTACGTCAGCCGCGGCGGCGAAAAGCTCGCGCACGCCCTCGATCACTTCGGTACCAACGTCAAGGGGCGCATCTGCGTCGACGTCGGCGCCTCCACCGGAGGCTTCACCGATTGCCTGCTGCAGCGTGGCGCCAGCATCGTCTATGCGGTGGACGTCGGCAGTGGCCAGCTCGACGACAAGCTGCGCAAGGACGCGCGCGTGGTCGTCATGGAGCACACGAACGCGCGCACGCTCGACCCGCGGCTCTTCGGTGACCAGCCAACCCTGGCCGTCGTCGACGTCGCGTTCATCTCGCTGGAGAAGGTGTTGCCCGCGATCTTCAACGTGCTGGCGCCGCGCAGCGAGGTCGTCACTCTCGTCAAGCCGCAGTTCGAGGCCGGCCGCGAGCACGTCGGCAAGGGCGGCGTGGTACGCGATCCGGCCCAGCACCGAGCCGTCGTCCAGCGCCTCGCCCGATACGCGGTGCTGCGCGGCTGGCATGTCCTCGGGGTGACGGCGTCGCCGCTCCGCGGGCCGAAGGGCAACCGTGAGTTCTTCCTCCACCTCTCGATGCACGGCCGGACGGCGGCCAACCTCGAGGGGATCATCGACCGCACGGTGCAGGCGCTCGCGTGACCCGCGTCGGCCTCGTTGCCAAGCCGGACGCGGCGGGTGCCGCCGACGCCCTCGCCCGGCTCATGGCCTGGCTCGGATCCCGCGGCCTGCCCGTGGTGCTGGAAAAGGAGACGGCCGGATTGGTGCCGGCCACGGCGCTACCGAGCGTGCGCAAGTCCGACCTCGCGGCGCAGGTCGATCTCTTGGTGGTGCTCGGCGGTGACGGAACGCTGCTGTCGATGGCGCGGGCCGTCGGTGACCTGGGCGTGCCGATCCTCGGCGTGAACCTCGGCGATCTCGGCTTTCTCACCGCAACGACGCTGGACGAGATGTTGCCGGCGGTGGAGGCGGCGCTCGCGGGCCGCATGGCGATCGACGAGCGAATGCTGTTGTCCGCGAGGCACGTGCGTGGCGGCATCACGGTCGGCGAGCACACAGCGCTCAACGACGTCGTCATCACCAAGTCAGCCATGAGCCGCATCGTCAACCTTCAGGTCGCCGTCGAAGGCCGGCACGCGACCGCGTACCGGGCCGACGGCCTGATCGTCTCGACCCCGACCGGCTCCACGGCCTATTGCCTCTCGGCCGGCGGTCCCATCCTCTTTCCGACGATGGACGCGATCGTGCTGGTGCCGATCGCCTCGCACACACTGACCAACCGGCCCATCGTGCTGCCGGCGACGCAGCGTATCGAGGTCACCCTCATGACCGATCAGGAGGTCATGCTGACCATCGACGGGCAGGTGGGCGTCCCCCTGCGCGAGCGAGACGTCGTCGAGATCAGCAAGGCCCCCGGGCGCGTGCGCCTCGTCCGGTTCCCCCGTACGGACTTCTTCTCGGTGCTGCGCACGAAGCTGAAGTGGGGCGAACGTTGAGATACATCTTGAGCATCGCGCGGCGCTGACCTAGCATCGTCGCTGGATGCTGCGCGAACTGCGAATCCGCAACTTCGCGGTCGTCGAGAACGTCACCGTCCCCTTCGTTCCCGGCTTCAACGTCCTCACCGGCGAGACAGGCGCCGGGAAGTCGATCCTGGTCGACGCGATACTCCTCGTGAGGGGCGCGCGCGCCCAGACCGACCTGATTCGCGCCGATGCTGCCACCGCCACCGTCGAAGCCTTGTTCGCCGCGTCCGGCGACGCCGCGGCGGTCCTCGACGCCGCCGGACTGCCGCGAGAGGACGGCGAGATCGTCATCCGCCGTGAGCTCTCGCGCAGCGGCCGCCACCGCGCGTTCGTCAACGACGCGGCCGTCACGGTCGGGCTGCTGGAGCGCCTCGGCGATGCGCTCGTGCAGGTCCACGGTCAGCACGAGCACCAACGCCTGCTCGAGCCGGCGCGCCAGCTGGAGCTGCTCGACTGGTTCGCCGATGCCGACCCGTTGCGCGAGCGTTTCGCGGCGGCGTTCGCGAAGCTTGGTGAAGCCCGCGCCGACCTCGAGCGCCGGCGCGGCGCCGGACGCGATCGCGCACAGCGCGAGGACCTCCTGCGCTTCCAGGTGTCCGAGCTCGACGCGGCCGGCCTGCGCCCGGGCGAAGAGGAGGAGCTGCGGACGGAGCGGCGCCGGCTCCAACACGCCGAGCGCTTCGCCGCGGGCCTCCATGAGGTGGGCACGCTCTTGCAGGACGACGCCGCCTCCGTCGCGATGCGGCTCGCCCGAGCCGGACGTGTGCTGAGCGAGCTTGGTCGGCTCGATCCGTCGTTCGCGGCCCCAATCGAGACTCTGGACGCCGCGCGCGTGCAGGTGGAGGAGACGCTCGCGTCCGTTCGTGCTCTACGCGAGACGATCGTGTTCGAGCCTGGTCGTCTCGAGGCGATCGACGATCGGTTGGACGCGCTCGTACGGCTCAAGCGCAAGTACGGCGACACGGAGGACGCGATGCTCGGCTTTCGCGCCGATGTCGCCGCCGAGCTCGATCGGCTGCAACGGCACGAGGAGTTGCTCGGTGAGGACGAGCGGCGCCTCGCCGATCTTCATGCCGAGGTGGACGCTGCCGCGCGTGCCCTCGGCGGCGCGCGCCGGGAGGCGGCCGCCAGGCTGGCGCCGGCTGTGCAGCGTGAGCTCCGGCAGCTCGGCATGGAGCGTGCGGCCTTCGAGGTCGCATTGACCGACCTCGCGCCGGAGGACTGGGGGCCACGCGGGGCCGACCGCGTTGAGTTCCGCTTCACCGCCAACCCAGGCGAGCCGGTGCGGCCGCTGGCGCGCATCGCCTCGGGTGGCGAACTCGCGCGCACCATGCTGGCGCTCCAGGTCGTCCTCGCCGGCTACGAGCGCGCGCCGACGATGGTGTTCGACGAGGTCGACGCCGGCATCGGCGGCCACGCGGCGGCGATGGTCGGTGAGAAGCTGGGCGCCGTCGGGGTCTCGCGTCAGGTCCTTTGCGTGACCCACCTGGCGCCCATCGCCGCCCTGGCGCATCAGCACGTGCGCGTCGCCAAGAGCGTGCGAGGTGGCCGCACGCGCGCCAGCGCCGACGTCGTGGCCGGCGACGACCGGGCGGCCGAGATCGCCCGAATGTTGGGCGGCAAAGCACCGGCGACCGCTGCGCTCGAGCACGCGCGCGCGCTGCTACGCGCGCGCGGCGCGGAGCGTCCGCGGGGCCGGGGCGTATAATATTGAAGCGATGATCGACGCCATCCTCAAGAAGATCTTCGGCACCAAGCATGAGCGAGACGTCAAACGGATGCTGCCGGTGGTCGCGGCGATCAACACGCTCGAGTCCGCCATGCAAGCGCTCGACGATGAGTCGCTGCGCGGCAAGACCGACGAGCTGCGCAAGCGCCTCGCCGACGGCGCGGAGATCGACGAGGTGCTGCCGGAGGCGTTTGCGGTGTGTCGGGAGGCGGCGCGTCGCGCGCTCGGCATGCGGCACTTCGACGTGCAGCTCATCGGTGGCATGGTGCTGCACGACGGAAAGATCGCGGAAATGGCGACGGGCGAGGGCAAGACGCTCGTGGCGACGCTGCCTGCCTATCTCAACGCACTCACGGGCAAGGGCGTGCACATCGTCACGGTCAACGATTATCTCGCCAAGCGCGACGCGCAGTGGATGGGCCCGCTGTACCACGCGCTCGGTCTCTCGGTCGGGGTGATCCAGCACGAGGCGTCGTTCACCTACGATCCCGCCTACGCCACGCCCGACATCCGGATGACGGCCCTGCGGCCGATCGATCGACGCGCCGGCTACCTCTGCGACATCACGTATGGCACGAACAACGAGTTCGGCTTCGACTACCTGCGCGACAACATGCGCTTCTCGCTCGAAGAGCTCGTGCAGCGCAACCTGCACTACGCCATCGTCGACGAGGTGGACTCCATCCTCATCGACGAGGCCCGGACGCCGCTGATCATTTCGGGGCCGGCGGAAGAATCGACGGAACTGTATTACAAGATCGACCGCATCATCCCGAAGCTCAAACGCGCGGCCACCATCGTGGAAGGCAAGCTGTCGGAAATCGAGGAGCAGCGCGAGGGTGACTACATCGTCGACGAGAAGTCGAAAGCCGTATCGCTGACCGAACAGGGCATCGCCTCCTGCGAGCGGCTGCTCAACGTCGATAACCTCTACGATCCGCAGCACATCACGATCCTCCACCACGTCCAGCAGGGGCTGCGCGCGCACGCGCTCTACAAGCGCGACGTCGATTACGTGGTAAAGGACGGTGAGGTGATCATCGTTGACGAGTTCACCGGGCGCATGATGCCTGGGCGCCGCTGGTCCGACGGCCTGCATCAGGCCGTGGAGGCCAAGGAAGGCGTGCGGATCGAGCGCGAGAACCAGACGCTGGCGACCATCACGTTCCAGAACTACTTCCGTATGTACGACAAGCTGGCGGGCATGACCGGCACCGCGGAGACGGAAGCCGAGGAGTTCGCCAAGATCTACAAGCTCGACGTGACGGTGGTGCCGACCAATCGCCCACTGATTCGTATCAACGAGCCGGACGTCGTCTACAAGACGGAGCGTGAGAAGTTCAACGCGGTGGTCGAGGACATCATCAAGCGCAACGGGAAAGGTCAGCCCGCCCTCGTTGGCACCGTGTCGATCGAAAAGTCGGAGACGGTGTCCAATCTCCTCAAGAAGCGTGGCGTGCGGCACGAAGTGCTCAACGCGAAGTATCACGAGCGTGAGGCGGAGATCGTGGCCCAGGCGGGACGCCAGGGCGCGGTGACGATCGCCACCAACATGGCGGGGCGCGGCACCGATATCCTGCTCGGCGGCAACCCGGACTTCCTCTCCAAGGAAATTCTTCGAAAGAAGGGGCTTGATCCGGTCACGGCGTCGGCCGAGGACCGGGCGGCGGCCCTCGCGGAAGCGCGCCGCATCACCGAGCCGGAGCACCAGCAGGTCGTCGACCTCGGCGGCCTGCACATCGTCGGCACCGAGCGCCACGAGTCACGCCGCGTCGACAACCAGTTGCGCGGCCGCTCGGGCCGGCAAGGCGATCCCGGCTCCTCGCACTTCTATCTCTCGCTCGAAGACGACCTGCTCCGCATCTTCGGCAGCCAGCGGATCCAGAAGATCATGGAGCGCCTGGGGATGGAGGAGGGCGAGCCGATCGAGCACAAGCTCGTGACGCGGGCCATCGCCACCGCCCAGAAGCGCGTCGAGAACCACAACTTCGAGATCCGCAAGCATCTGCTCGAATACGACGACGTCATGAACAAGCAGCGCGAGATCATCTACGGCATGCGCCGGCAGATCCTCGACGGTGAAAGCCAGGCCGACAACATCACCGAGTGGATCGAAGACCTCAGCCTCGACACCCTCAACGCGTACGCGGCTGAAGGCGCGCATCCGGAGGACTGGGATCTCGGGGGGCTCACCGAGGCGCTGCACCGGCAGTTCGACGTCAAGATCCCGAGCGCGCAGTACGAAGAGGTCGTCTCACGCGAGGGGCTCGCCGAGTTGGTGGGCGAGGCGGTGAAGGAGCGCTATGCGCAACGCGAGCGCGAGCTCGGCGACGAGCTGATGCGGGCCCTCGAGCGCCACGAAATGCTGATCGTGATCGATACGCAGTGGAAGGATCACCTGCTGTCGATCGACCACCTCAAGGAAGGCATCGGTCTGCGCGGCTACGGCCAGCGCGATCCGTTGACGGAATACAAGAAAGAGGCGTTCGATCTGTTCCAGGACATGGTCGAGCGCACGAAGGCCAGCGTGGTCGAGCGGCTGTACAAGGTCCAGGTGGTCCGCGACTCGCCGATGGCCTTGCCGACGATCACCGCGTGGGCCGACGCGCAGGAGTCCCGCGGCTCACTTCCAAGCGAGCCGCGATCGGGCGGCTGGACGCCTTCCGCCGCGGCGCCGCCCGCGCCCGCCCCGAGGCCGGCCCCCGCGCCCCGCACACCCACGGGCGAAAAGATCGGCCGCAACGACCCGTGCTACTGCGGCTCGGGGAAGAAGTACAAGAAGTGCCACCTGCTGCAGGAGAGCCGATAGCGTTTCGCCTCGACCGGTAGGGCTTCCAGCGACTGCTGGCCCCTAGTTCTGGTATTTTTTTCTTTGTCGTCCCAACGCGTGCGTGCCAAGATTCGACATGCGCCTAGAGTCGATTGCGATCCACGGTTTCAAGTCGTTTGCCGAGAAGACTGTCGTGAAAGTCCTGCCGGGAATCACCGCGATCGTCGGCCCGAACGGCTGTGGGAAATCGAACGTCGGCGAAGCCGTCCGCTGGGCGCTCGGAGAACAGAGTGCAAAGTCGCTGCGCGGTCAGCGCATGGAAGATCTCATCTTCCACGGGTCGGCGTCGCGCAAGCCGGTCGGTCTCGCCGAGGTCGCGCTGCAGTTCAGCAACGACGGCGCCGTGTCGGTTCCGTGGAGCGAGATCGCGGTCAGCCGGCAGCTCTACCGCACCGGCGAAAGTGAATACCTGCTGAACGGCGGCGTCGCGCGCTTGCGCGACATCCTCGATCTCTTCGCGGGCACCGGCGCCAACCCGCGCGCCTACTCGGTCATGGATCAGGATAAGCTGAACCACGTCCTGACCGCCAAGCCTCACGAACGCCGCGTCTTCATCGAGGAAGCGGCGGGCATCGCGCGCTACAAACAACAGCGCAACGAGACTCAGGGCAAGCTCGAGCAGACGCGCCAGAACCTGACGCGTGTGCGCGACGTGATGGACGAGGTGCGTCGGCAGCTCGGCTCGCTCGAGCGCCAGGCGAAGAAGGCGCAGCAGTACAAGGCGCTGCAGAACGAGCGCCGCGAGCTGGCTCTGGCGCTCGTCGCTGCCGACTACGCGACCCTGACGGCGCTCGCGACGCAGCTCGCGACGCAGCTGGAGGCGCTCCGCGAGACGGAGCAGGCTCAGCGCACGCGGGCGGCGGGGCTGGCCGCGCGGGAAGCGCGTCAGCGGGAAATCATTCAGGCCAGCGACCATGCGCTCTCCGATTTGCGTCAGCGGGTGCAGAAGGTGCAGGGCGAGCTCGAGCGGCTGCTCGAACGCCGGGAGCAGATGGGCATCCAGGTGCGTGAGCTCGGCGACGAGTCGGTGCGCCTGCACGAGGAGATTCGCTCGGCCGGCGAGCGCCTCGACGCGATCCTAGGTGAGCGCGAGACCGCGCGCGCGGCTCTCAGCGAAGCCGCGCGGCTGTCCGCCGAGCGCGCCGTCGTCGCTCAGGCGCTCGACGCCACCATCGAGCACCACCGCGAGATGCTCAGCGGGGACCGCGATCGCCTGGAGGCATTGCGGCTCGAGCAGGTGAGGATCGCCAGCGAGCGCGTCGATCTCGTGCGGCAGGCCGGGGAGCTGCGCGAGCGCGGGGCCCAGCTGGCGCGCCGGGCCGAGCGCCTGAGGCAGGAGCGCGCCGCCGCCGAGGCCGAAGCCCTGCAGCTGTCCGCCGAGCGCGCGACCGTCGAGGCCGCGCATGGCCGTGCGATGGCCGCGCTCTCCATGCTCAGTGTTGAGCGTGAGCGGCTCCAGAGCATGGTTGGCGAGCGCGAAGCGGAGCTGGCGGGCTCGGAAATGGCGCTCGGCGACGCGCGATTGGCCTACGTGTCCAAGAGCTCCCAGGTCGAGGCTCTGCGTGCGCTCGAGGCGGCACGCGAGGGGTACGACACCGGGGTCCGCGCGGTGTTCGAGGCGGGCGCCGGCCTGGCCGGCGTGCGCGGCACCGTCGCCGATCTGCTCGAGGTCCCCTCGGGACTGGAGCGCGCCGTCGAGGCAGTACTCGGAGAGCGCTTGCAGTGGGTCGTGGTCGACCGATTCGAGCACGCGCGAGCGGCCGTCGAATACCTGGGCAGCCGCCACGCCGGCGCCGCGACGTTCCTGCCGCTCGAGCATCTGGATCGGCACGCAACCAGCGCCGAGGAGTACGCGAATCGCGGATTGACCTGGTTGGCGAAGGCGATCGGTGGCCCGGAGCCGGCGCTGGCCCATCATCTTCTGGGACAGGTCGCCGTCGTCGACGATCTCGATGCTGCGGAAGCTGCCTGGCGCCGTAACGGCGTCGTGGCGACCTACGTGACACCCGCTGGTGAGGTGTTGTCACCCGCCGGTGGGCTGCGCGGCGGCACCGGCGCCGAGAATGGCTCCGCGGCGGATCATTCGCTGCTGGTACGCAAGCGTCAGCTGCGCGAGCTGGCCGACGACGTCGCGCGGCTTCTTGCCGATGTCGAGACTCGCCAGGATGCCGCCGCGGCGCTGTCGGCCGACCTGGGGGCGCTGCGGACCCGCCTCGGCAGCCTCGACCACGACGTGCAGGCGCGGCAGGTTGATCGCCTCGGCAGCGAGAAAGACATCGAACAGGCGGCTCGCGAGCACGAGCGCGTGCAGCGGCACCTCGAGACGCTCGGAAGCGAAATCCGGCAAGTCGACAGCGAGGCCGAGGAGACGACGACGCTGCTGGCGCGGCTCGAGCACCACGTCGAGGCCGCGCGCGAAGCGGAAGCGCGTCAGGAGTCCGCGATGGCGTCGGCACGCGCCGCCATCGAGACGGCACAGGCGCGAGAGACCGAGCTGGTGGCCGAGCTGACGGTCTGCCGTGTCGATGCGGCGTCTGTCGCCGAGCGCGTGGAGGCGCTCACCCGTGAGCTGACGCGACTGGACGAGATGGAAGCCGATGTCACCGAACGTGTGGGACAGGCGCAACAGCGGCAGGCGCAGCTGAGCGAGCGCCGCCAGTGGCTGAGCGAGGAGCGAGAGCGTACCGATGCGAGCGCGCGCGACGTGGCGGTCGAGCGCGACCGGCTGGAGGTCGAGGCGCGCGGCGCGGGAGAGCGCCATCAGACGCTGCTCGACGAGCTGGCCACGATCGAGGGCGACGCGCGGGGTGTCCACTCCGAGCTCTCACGCGCGGTGAGCGCCATCCACGACCTCGAGCTGCGCGCGACCGAAGGACGCGTTCGGCGCGAAGAGCTGGGCCAGGACGCATGGCGCACCTACGGCGTCGAGGCAGCCGCCCTACAGGTCTTGCACCAACCGGAGCGCGATCTCGCAGCCGCCCGCGAGCGCGTCGAGGAACTGGACGGCAAGCTGAGCGCGCTCGGCCCCGTCAACCTCGTCGCCGACGAGGAATACCGCGAGCTCGACGAGCGCCTGAGCTTCCTCAAAACGCAGTACGACGATCTCACAGCCTCGATCAAGGACCTCGAAAAGGCGCTGCGCGGCATGACGCGCACCGCCCAGGATCGGTTCGCGCAGGCCTTCGAGGAGATCAACCGTCACTTCGCAGAGATCTTTCAGCGGTTGTTCGAGGGCGGACGCGCCGAGCTTCGGCTCGTGGAGGCCGAGGAGGGTGGCGATCCGCTGGATACGGGCGTCGAGCTGATGGCGCAGCCCCGGGGCAAGCGGCTGCAGGCCGTCTCACTCATGTCGGGCGGCGAGCGCGCCTTGACAGGCCTGGCGCTGCTCTTCGCCATCTTCTACTTCCGTCCGAGTCCCTTCTGTGTGCTCGACGAGGTGGATGCGCCCCTCGACGACGCGAACATCCATCGATTCCTGCGCGTGCTGCGTGAGCTGACGAGCCAGACGCAGTTCCTCGTCATCACCCACAACCGCAAGACGATGGAAGCGGCCGACATCCTGTATGGGGTGACCATGGAAGAGCCCGGCCTCTCGAAGCTGGTCTCCGTCAATCTCACCGCGGTCAGCGCCCACGCCGGTTAGGGTGAAACAGCGGATCGAATGGGCTAGACTCGTTTCGTAGCATGGCCTCCGTCGGCGACCACCTGCGTGAGCTCCGTCAAGGCCGCGGGCTCTCACTCGATGAGATCTCACGAGCCACCCGCGTAGCCTCGCGGTACCTCGAGGCTCTCGAATCCGACCGCTTCGCCGCGCTTCCGGCGCCCGTCTTCACGCGCGGCTTCATCCTTGCGTACTGCCAGGCCTTGGGCGAGGCTCCGGATGAGGCGCTTGCACTCTATGACGGCCGGGACGGAGTCCCGGCCGCGGCGCCGCGTCCACCAGCCGCACCTGTCGCCCGCCCGCCGGTGGCCGAGAGCGAGCCGCGCAGTCGCAGCGCAGTCCTCGTCAGCTTCGTCCTGCTCGTAATCCTCGGCATGGCGCTCTTCGCTGTGGCGCTGATGACGCAACCCGCCCGCGAGGAGCGCGTCGACCGTGGGGCGCCGCCCGTCGCGGACGTGCCGCTCTCCGCGCCGGCACGGCAGCCGGCGACTGCCTCCGCGGATCCGGCTCCTTCGAGCGTGCCGGCGAGCCCGCCGCCGCCGCGGGCGCCCGCGATCGCCATGTCGCCGCCTGCTCCGTCCGTGACGCCCGTTCCGGCAGGCGCCGTCATCACTCATGAGCCCCCGCGCCCCGCGGCCACGCCACCATCGTGGCTGCCTGGAGTGCAGGCGGCGACCGGAGGCCTCGGGTCGCCGTATCGGCTCATCGCGCGCGCGTCCGAGGCGACGTGGATCCGCGTCCGAACCGAGGACGGACAGAACAGCGAAGAGACCCTGCCCGCCGGACAGACCCGGGAGTGGGTCTCGAACCGTCCCTTCGTGCTCACGCTCGGCAACGCCGGCGGCGTCACGCTCGAGCTGAACGGGCGCACGCTTCCTCCGCTGGGCCCGAGCGGCACCGTCATCAGCCGGATCGTCCTGCCGCCTCAATAACGACCGGGCTGGTCTACACTTACAGCCATGTCGTTGTTCTCCGGTCTCAAGGAGCGCCTGCGCGACGGACTGAAGCGCTCCCAGGAGTATCTGGCCACGGGCCTCGCTTCGGTGCTGGAAGGCGACCGGCCCATCGACGAAGCGTTGTACGAAGAGCTCGAGGAGTTGCTGATCGCGGCCGACCTCGGCGCGGCCATCGCCGCGGACTTCACGAACCGCGCGCGCGAGGAGGTCATGTTCGGGACGGTGACCCGCGCCGCCCAGCTGCGTCCGTTGTTCCGCCGATTCCTCGTCGATGCGCTCAAGCCTGCCGCGCAGCCGCTCGTCGTGGACGCGCGGCCGAGCATCGTCCTCATGCTCGGGGTCAACGGCGCCGGTAAGACGACCACGGCGGCCAAGCTCGCCGCCTCACTCAAGGCCGATGGCCGTCAGGTGCTGCTCGCCGCCGCCGATACCTTTCGCGCGGCGGCCATCGAGCAACTCGAGGCGTGGGGCTCGCGCGTTGGCGTCGACGTCATCCGCCAGGCGGCGGGCTCCGACCCCGCGGCCGTTGTCTTCGACGCGGTGAAGGCGGCGCTCGCGCGCCAGGCCGACGTGCTCGTCATCGACACCGCGGGCCGTCTGCACACGAAGGTCAACCTCATGGACGAACTGGCGAAGCTCAAGCGCGTGATCGAGCGCCAGTGCCCGGGTGGGCCTCACGAGTCTCTGATGGTGCTCGATGCGCCGACGGGGCAGAACGGCTTCGCGCAGGCGCAGATGTTCCACGAGTCGATCGGTCTCACCGGCGTGTGCCTCACGAAACTGGATGGCACCGCCAAGGGCGGCATCGTGGTGCGCATCGTTCGGGAGCTGAAGCTGCCGATCAAGCTGATCGGTGTCGGCGAGCGCGTCGAGGATCTCAAGGCCTTCGACGCCGAGGCCTTCGTCGACGCGCTGGTGCCCGAGTCTCCCGAAGCGACCCAGCGGCACGGCGGCCCGAGCGCATGAATTCCGAGGCGCTCATGCGGCGCGCTCTCGAGCTGGCCGAGCGCGGACGCGGGCTCACCTCGCCGAATCCGATGGTCGGAGCCGTGGTCGCGCGCAATGGCGAGATCGTCGGCGAGGGCTTCCATGATCACGCCGGCGGGCCTCACGCCGAGGTCGTGGCGCTCGAGGCCGCGGGTCCGCGCGCGCGCGGTGCGACGCTCTTCGTCACGCTGGAGCCGTGCAATCACGTCGGCCGCACGCCGGCCTGCGTGCCGGCGATCTTCGCCGCCGGTATCACGCGCGTGGTGGCCGCGGCGGCGGATCCGAACCCGTTCGTGACGGGAGGCGGCGTGGTGGCGCTCCGCGAGCAAGGCGTCGCCGTCGTGACCGGGGTGCTGCAGGCCGAAGCGATCGCCCTGAACCGCGTGTTTTTCACGGCGATGCGCGCACGACGGCCGCACGTGACGCTCAAGGCTGCGATGACCGCCGACGGCAAGATCGCCGACGTCCACGGCGCCGCGCGCTGGATCACCGGAGAGGCGTCGCGGGCCGAGGCACACCGGCAGCGCAGCGAGGCCGACGCGATCGTCGCCGGGGTCACGACGATCCTGCGCGATGATCCGGCGCTGACCGTGCGGCTCGATCGGCCGTGGCCGCGTGAGCCGTGGCGGGTGGTGCTCGACACGAGTGCGCGTACGCCCCCGAATGCCCGCGTCGTCGCCGGCGCGACCGCCGCGCGTGCGCTGATCGCCGTGGGCGAGCTGGCGCCGGACGAGCGCGTCGCGGCGTTGCGGTCGGCTGGCGCGACGGTGGTGCGCTGCCCGCTCCACAAGGGACGCGTTGCCCTGCAGGCGGTGCTCGCCGCGCTGTTCGAGCGTGAGGTGCGCGCGGTGCTGGTGGAGGGCGGCGGTGAAGTGCACGCGTCGTTCCTGGACGCTGGGCTCGTGGATCGCGTGACATTGTTCGTGGCGCCGCTGTTGCTGGGCGGACAGACGGCGCCGACCGCCGTCGGTGGGGCCGGACGCGAGCTGAAATCTGCGATTCGCCTGGGCACGATGACAGCTCGCGCCGTCGGCGAAGACGTGCTCATCGAAGCCGACGTCGCCACCGATGATTCTTCGCCCGACCGCCGAAGCGGCGGAGCCCTGCGGAGCCGCCCCGGCGGCGAATAAGAACAATCGTGTTCACCGGAATCGTCGAAGAGATCGGCACCGTCCGGACGGTCGCGCGCAAGGGTGATGTGACGCGCCTCGACCTCGCCGCACGGCTCACGCTGGAGGGCAGCGAGGTCGGAGCGAGCGTGGCCGTCAGCGGTGTCTGCCTGACGGTGGTCGAGCGTGGACCCGACGGCCTGGTGTTCGAGATGGGGCCGGAGACGCTCGCGCGCACGTCGCTCGGCACGCTCCGAGCCGGGAGCAGCGTCAACCTCGAGCGGCCGCTTCGCTTCGGCGGGGCCCTCGGCGGTCACCTCGTCCTCGGCCACGTCGACGGCACCGGCACAGTAGAGGCGGTGTCCCGTGTAGAATCGACGGCGCGGGTGAGGATCGCCTTCCACGACCGGGGGCTGGCGCCGCTGCTGATTCCCCAAGGCTCGGTGGCCGTGGATGGCGTCAGCCTGACGGTGGCGCTGCTCGATGATGCCGCCTTCGAGGTGATGCTGATCCCTCACACGCTGGCCGTCACGACGCTCGGCCGACTGTCGGCCGGGCAGCCGGTCAACGTCGAGACGGACGTGATCGGCAAGTACGTGCAGCGGTCGCTCGTGGTCAGGGGGGTATGATGAGCGGCTTCGCGAGCATCGAAGAGGCGATCGAGGAGATCCGACAGGGCCGCATCCTCGTCGTCGTCGACGACGAGGATCGTGAGAACGAGGGCGACCTCGTGATGGCCGCGGACAAGATCACGCCCGAGGCCGTCAACTTCATGGTTACCCACGCGCGCGGACTCATGTGCGTGCCGATGCAGGGCGAGCGCCTCGACGAGCTCAAGCTCGGCATGATGGTGGTGGAGAACACCGCCCCCATGGGCACCGCCTTCACGATCAGCGTGGACGCGCGTCGCGGCATCACGACCGGCATCTCGGCCTACGATCGCGCCGTCACCATCCGCGCCCTCGTCGATGCGCAGATGACCGCCGCCGATCTCGTCACGCCGGGTCACATGTTCCCGCTCCGCGCGATGGAGGGCGGCGTTCTGCGGCGCGCGGGACACACGGAGGCTGCGGTGGATCTGGCGCGGCTGGCGGGCTGCTACCCGGCCGGGGTGATCTGCGAAGTCCTCGACGAGGCGGGCGGGATGGCGCGGCTGCCGCAGCTCGCGGAGCTCGCGCGGCGCCACGGGCTCAAGCTCATCACCATCAAGGATCTCATCGAATACCGCACGCAGAAGGAAAAGCTGGTCAAGCGGGTCGCCACCACGCGGCTGCCCACGGACTACGGTGAGTTCACGGCGATCGCCTACGAGGCGACGGTGTACAGCCGCATACATTTCGCCATCGTGATGGGGCAGGTGGCCGGAGAGGATCCTGTCCTCGTGCGCATGCACTCGGAGTGCCTCACCGGCGACGTGTTCCACTCGCTGCGTTGCGACTGCGGCCCACAGCTGAACATGGCCATGGCGATGATCCAGAAAGAAGGCCGCGGCGTCGTGGTCTACCTGCGACAGGAGGGGCGCGGGATCGGACTGCACAACAAGATTCGCGCGTACGATCTGCAAGATCAAGGGATGGATACCGTCGAGGCCAACGCCGCGCTCGGCTTCAAGGCCGACCTGCGCGATTACGGCATCGGCGCGCAGATTTTGGTCGACCTCGGACTGAAAAACTTGCGCCTGCTGACGAACAATCCCGCGAAGCGCGCGGGCCTTGAGGGCTACGGCCTCACCGTGGTGGAGCGGCTGCCCATCGAGATCGCCGCGAATCCGGAGAATCGGAAGTATCTCAGCACCAAGCGCGACAAGCTCGGTCACCTCCTCTCGTCGCTCCCCGACTGATATGGCGGGCCGCGCGCCGTCACCACGCCCGCGGGGGCGGTTGCGTTCCGGTGCGAGATTTGCCGTCGTCGCCGCGCGCTTCAACGAGCCGATCACCAAGCGCCTGCTCGATGGGGCGCTGCGGTCGCTCGAGGCCGCCGGCGTCGCCGCGCGCGACGTCGAGGTGCACTGGGTGCCCGGCGCCTTCGAGCTACCCCAGGCCGCGCTGCACCTGGCGCGCACGCGCCGCTTCGCGGCCATCGTCTGCATCGGTTGCGTGATTCGCGGCCAGACGCCGCACTTCGATTTCGTCGCCGGCCAGGCAGCGGCGGGCATCCAGCGTGTTGGACTGGAGACGGGCGTGCCGGCGACGTTCGGCGTCGTGACCGCGCTGACCGAGGCGCAGGCGTGGGAGCGCGCCGGCGGCGACGTCGCGAATCGCGGGACGGAGGCGGCGGAGGCGGCGCTCGCGATGGTCTCATTCTTGAAATCGTTGCAGGGCCATGGGAAAGCGGCGCAAGGCTAGGGAGGTCGCGCTGCAATTCCTCTATCAGCTCGATCAAACGGGCGCCGCCGATCCCGCGCCGTTCGAGACGGACTTCTGGAAGCGTCATCCGGTGGACGAGGAGGCGCGGACGTTCGCGGCATCCCTGGTGCGCGGTGCCAAGACGCAGCAGGCGAAGATCGATGGCATCATCGCCGAGTCGACGGAACATTGGGATCTCGACCGCATGGCCGTGGTCGATCGCAATATATTGAGGATGGCCGTCTACGAGCTGCTCTGCGAGCCCGGTGTCCCGGGCAAAGTCGCCATCAACGAGGCCATCGAGATCGCCAAGAAGTTCGGCACGGCTGAGTCGAGTCGCTTCATCAATGGCGTGCTCGACCGGATCCATCGGGAGCTACGCCCCGCCTGAGCACGCACCGCCCGTGAGGTACGCCATCCTATCGGACGTCCACGGCAATCTCGAGGCGCTGCGGGCCGTGCTGGCCGACGCCGCGTCGCGCGCCGACGGGATCCTTTGCCTCGGCGACACCGTTGGGTACGGCGCCGATCCCGAGGCATGCGTCGAGATCCTGGACCGGCGTGCCCGCGCCATCGTCGCCGGCAACCACGAGCACGGGGTGGCCGGACTGCTCGATCTGGAGTGGTTCAATGCCTGGGCGCGCGCGGCGGCCGAGTGGACGCGCGAGCGCCTCGACGACGATCACCGCGCGTGGCTGGGAGCGCTGCCGCTGACCTCGCAAGTCGGCGACGCGACGCTCGTGCACGCCTCACCCGAGGCTCCGGACGAGTGGGAGTACCTCGTGCGCCCCGAGGACGGCTGGAGTGCGTTTGCCTATTTCGAGACGCGGTGGTGTTTCGTCGGTCATTCGCACGTGCCGGGCGTGTGGTCACTGGGATCGTCGGGACCCGAGTTCGAGCCGCGCCCGGTTGCCGTGGGCGCCGAGGCCGGCCGTCGCTACATCGTCAACGTGGGCAGCGTGGGCCAGCCGCGCGACCGTGATCCTCGCGCCGCCTACGCGATCTGGGACGTTGACGCCGCGCGTGTGGAGCTGCGCCGCGTGATCTATGACGTGCAGGCCGCGCGCGACAAGATCGTGGCCGCGGGCTTGCCGCATTTTCTCGCCGATCGGCTGGCCGCCGGCACATGACGCGGGTTCGCGACGTCGTCCTGCACGGGGTCGTGCTGTTCACCGCCGCGTTCGTGATGGCGCTCGCCTTTCCGCGCACCGACTGGTCGCTCACGCCGTGGGTCGGGCTGGCGCCCCTCCTCGCGATCGCGACCGTTCGCGCCCCACGCACGGCGTTCTTCTGGGGCTGGGCATCGGGCACGATCTTCTTTCTGGTCCTGCTGCGGTGGCTGCAGTTCACGTTCCAGGTCTACAGCGAGATTCCGTGGCCGCTCGTGTATGGGCCCGTGTTCCTGCTCGCCGCGTATTGCGGTTTCTGGACGGGGGCGGTGGCCTGGCTGGTGTCGTGGCTGGCCGAGCGGCGCTCGGCCGCCCTCGCGCTGGCTCTCGCGCCGTTCTTCTGGGTCGGCGCCGAATGGCTTCGCGGTCATCTGTTCGGCGGATTCCCGTGGGGGACCATCGGCTACTCGCAGTATCTGCGCCTGCGCGTCATCCAGATCGCGGAGCTGGCCGGCGTGCACGGCGTGTCGTTCGTGCTGCTTGCGGTGAATGCCGCGCTGGCCGGCTGCGTGGTATTGCGCTGGCGCCGTGCGCTCGCTGGGGTGGGCGCCGCCGCCGTGCTCGTCGGCGGCACGCTGGTCTTCGGCAGCGTCCGACTCGCCGAGCCGACGCCCCCGAGTTTCGGACGCGTCGCGATCATCCAGCCCTCGATCGAGCAGCCGCTCAAATGGGAGCCGCGCCACACGCGTGAGACGCTCGGAATCTACTTCGCGCTCCTGCGGCGGGTCGGCGAGCAGCATCCGCAGCTCGTCGTCTGGCCCGAGACGGCGGCGCCGACGATCCTGCGACGCGATCCCGTGCTGGTCGAGCGGTTCCGGGCCGCCTCGGCCGAGCTCGGGGCGCCGATGCTTCTCGGCAGCATCGACGAGGTCGACGGCCGCTTCCGCAACACCGCGTTTCTCATCACCGATCAGGGTATCGTGGGCCGCTATGATAAGATTCAGCTCGTTCCGTTCGGAGAATTTTTGCCGCTGTCGGGAGTGCTCGGGTTCGTGCGCGGCTGGGCCCAGTTCATCGCCGAGCTCGAGGCCGGCTCGCGCGCCGTGGTCTTCAATGCTCCGCCGGCTCCGTTCGGTGTCGTAATCTGTTACGAGGGCATCTTCCCCGATCTGTTCAGACAATTCGTGAGGGACGGCGCGCTGCTGATGGTGAACATGACGAACGACGCGTGGTTTGGGCGGACGAGCGGTCCCGAGCAGCATCTGGCCATGTATCCCTTTCGAGCGGTGGAGCATCGCGTGAGCATCGTGCGCGCCGCCAACACGGGTGTCTCTGCCTTCATCGCGCCCAGCGGGATCATCGTCCGCCGGCTCCATCTCTTCGAGCGGGGCGTCATGACGGAAACCGTGCCGCTGCGCACGCGGCGCACGCTCTTCACGCGGATGGGCGACTGGTTGGGACTGCTTTCGCTGGCGGTGACGACGGCGGTGGCGGCCGGCACGTGGCGCCGCGCCGCGGTCGCGACGACGGGAAGCACGTAGATGCTGAGTGACTTCAAGCGCGATGTCGCCGAGCTCACGCGGCGCGTGGACGAGCTTCGGGGGCACCTTTGACCTGCCGGCCAAGGAAGCGCGGCTCGCGACGCTCGATACCGAGATGGCGTCGCCCGCCTTCTGGGACGACAACCGTCGCGCGCAGGAGCTGATTCGCGAGCGCGCCGACCTGGCGCGCGTGGTCGCGCGCAGCAGCGAGCTGACCGGTCAGGCCTCCGACCTCGCCGTGCTGCTCGAGCTAGCCGCCGAGGCCGGCGACGACAGCGTCGATGCCGAGATCCGCGAGGGGATCGGCAGGCTGCAGCGCGAGCTCGACGAGTTCGAGCTCAAGGTGATGCTCTCGGGTCCGCACGACGCGAAGGCGGCCATTCTCTCGATCCATCCCGGCGCGGGCGGCACCGAGTCACAGGACTGGGCGCAGATGCTGATGCGCATGTACCTGCGCTGGTGTGAGCGGGCGGGCTTCAAGGCGGAGGTGGTGGATCTGCTGCCCGGCGAAGAAGCGGGCATCAAGTCCGCGACCATCGAAGTGACCGGCGACTACGCGTATGGCTATCTCAAGGGCGAGGCCGGTGTGCACCGGCTCATCCGCATCTCGCCGTTCGACGCGTCCAGTCGCCGGCAAACCTCATTCGCGTCGGTGGCGGTAACGCCGGAGGTCGACGACGTCGAGGTGACGATCCGCGAGGATGAGCTGCGCATCGACGTCTACCGCTCGTCGGGACCGGGCGGTCAGGGCGTGAACACCGCGGATTCGGCCGTGCGCATCACGCATTTGCCGACGGGCATGGTCGTGGCGTGTCAGAACGAGCGCTCGCAGCTGCGCAATCGCGACACTGCGCTGCGAATCCTCAAGGCGCGGCTGTTCGAGCTGGCCGCGAGCAAGCAAAAGGAGGAGCTCTCGCAGCTGGCCGGGGAGAAGAAGGGGATCGCCTTCGGAAGCCAGATCCGGACCTACACGTTCCATCCCGAGCAGCGCATCAAGGATCACCGCACGGGCGTGGAGATCGGCAACGTCGAAGCGGTGATGGACGGCGACCTGGACGAATTCATCAAGGCGTACCTGCTCTCGGCCCGGGGGAAGGCATGAGCGAGCGTGACACCAACGACGTCGTCCGCCAGCGCGAGGAGAAGCTCGACGCGATGCGCGGCCGCGGCGTGGACCCGTTCGGCGGCCGCTATCCGGTCACGCATTGGGCGGGCGAGCTCACGACGCGGCTCGAGAAGGCCGCCGACGCCGAGCTGCAGGCCTTCGGTCCCGTCAGCCTCGCCGGCCGACTCGTCGCCATGCGTGATCACGGCAAGACGGCATTCGCGCATCTCATGGATCGCACGGGACGTATCCAGCTCTACGCGCGCGCCGACGAGCTCGGCGACGACTTCGCGGCGTTCCGCGACCTCGACGTGGGCGATTTCATCGGCGTGACCGGCGCAATGTTTCGAACGCGCACAGGGCAGCTCACGTTGAGCGTGAAGTCCTTCGCGTTCCTGGCCAAGTCGCTGCGCCCGCTGCCGGAGAAGTGGCACGGCCTCAAGGACGTGGAGACGCGCTACCGGCAGCGCTACGTCGATCTGATCGTGAATCCCGAGGTCCGGAATATCTTCCTGCTGCGCGCGCGGCTCATCCAGCAGCTGCGTGCGTTTCTCGATGCGCGCGGATTTCTCGAGGTGGAGACGCCGATGATGCAGCCGATTCCCGGCGGCGCCATCGCGCGGCCCTTCCGCACCCACCACAACGCGCTCGACATGGACCTCTATTTGCGGATCGCGCCAGAGCTCTATCTCAAGCGCCTCGTCGTCGGAGGCTTCGAGCGCGTGTACGAGATCAATCGCAACTTCCGCAACGAGGGCGTGTCGACCCAGCACAATCCGGAGTTCACGACCCTCGAGTTCTATCAGGCGTACGCCGACTACCAGGATCTGATGGAGCTGACGGAGGAGATGTTCACGGACCTCGCGCAGTCGCTGCTGGGCCGGCTCACGCTGACGTGGGGGGAGCACGCCATCGATCTCGCGCGGCCGTGGAAGCGGCTGCCGTTCTTCGCGGGCGTCTCGCAGGCGCTGGGGATGGCGGTGACCGTCGACACCGACGCGGCGAGCGTGGCGCGGGCCGCCGCCGCCAAGGGGATCGCCGTCAAGCCCGGCGCGGCGGCCTGGGAGATCTGGAAGGAGGTCTTCGAGGAGCTGGTCGAGCCCACGCTGGTGCAGCCGACGTTCGTGCTGGACTACCCGATCGAGCTGTCACCACTCGCGAAGAAGAAGCGAGACCAGCCACGGCTCGTCGACCGGTTCGAGCTGTTCATCGGTCGCCGCGAGCTGGCCAACGCGTACAGCGAGCTGAACGACCCGATCGATCAGCTCGCGCGCTTTCGCGAGCAGGCGGCGCAAAAGGCCCGCGGCGACGACGAGGCCCACTGGCTCGACGAGGACTACGTGCGCGCGCTCGAGTACGGCATGCCGCCGGCGGCGGGCGAGGGGATCGGCATCGATCGTTTGACGATGCTCTTCGCCGACCAGCCGTCGATCCGCGAGGTGATCCTGTTTCCGCACCTGCGGCCGGAGAGCGGCACGCCGTCTCCCCAGGGGGAAACCACATGAAGCGCGGGCTGCCGCTCGAGCTGTTTCTCGGCCTGCGATACCTGTCCGCGCGCGGCAGCCGCGCCAATCTCTCCCTGTTCGTGTGGATCGGCGTCGGCGGCGTCTTCCTCGGCGTCGCAGCGCTCATCGTGGTGCTCGCGGTCATGACCGGGTTCCAGGACGGAATTCGTGATCGGATCATCTCCGCCAATCCGCACCTGTTGGTGTTCCAGTCGGGAAGCGGGGGACTGGCGGATCCCGCCAGCGTCGTGTCGCGTGTTACCACGGTGCCCGGAGTGCGCGCGGCCACGCCATTCGTGCTGCAGCAGGCGCTGTTCACGAGCGCGGGCGGTGACGCTCACGGCGGTCTCGTACGGGGCGTCGACTTCGACTCGCGCGCCGTGCGCGAAGACCTGCGCGCGCAGCTGCGCAGCGGGCGGCTGGAGGCGGCGGAGGGCGGGCAGGGCGGCATCCTGCTGGGCGTCGAGCTGGCGCGCACACTCGGCGTCGTGCCCGGCGACTCGGTGACCGTCATCTCGCCGAAGGGCGCAATGACCGCCGTGGGCATGGTCCCCAAGATGCGGCGCTATGTCGTCGCCGGCACCATCGAGGTTGGAATGTACGAGTACGACGCCTCGTTGGCCTACCTGTCGTTGCCGGCGGCCCGCGATTTCGCGGGCCTGGCCGGCGTCACCGGCGTCGAAGTGCGCCTGGACGATCCGTTCGACGCCAAGCGTGTGGGGCGCGCGGTGGCAAGTCGGCTCGGCTTTCCGTTCTGGGTGCGTGACTGGATGGACATGAATCGCAACCTGTTCAACGCGCTCCAGCTCGAGAAGCTCGCGCTCTTCGTCGTCGTCACCATCATCGTGCTGGTGGCCGCCTTTGCCATCATCGGCCATCTCGTGTTGCTCGTGGCCGAGAAGCGCAAGGAGATCGGCGTGCTCAAGGCGATCGGCGCCAGCGCGTCGTCGATCACGGCCGTGTTCTTCTCGGTCGGGATGACCATCGGCGTCGTCGGCACCGTGGCCGGCAGCGCGGTGGGCCTGACGATCATCTGGATCCAGAACACGTACAAGATCATCAAGCTCGCGGGCGACGTCTACCAGATCGACTACCTGCCGATGAAGCTCGCGTTCGGCGACTTCGTTCTGATCGTGAGCGCGACGCTACTGCTGTCGTTCCTTGCCACCATCGTTCCCGCGCGCCGCGCCGGAGCGCTGGCCCCCGTGGACGTGCTGAGATATGAGTGAGCGGATGTTTCTGTGGCCGACCGTCGGGCGGCGGAGCCCGGCGCAGCCGCCCCGACGGCAATCAAGAATGAGTGAGCGGATGTTTCTGTGGCCGACCGTCGGGCGGCGGAGCCCGGCGCAGCCGCCCCGACGGCAAGCAAGAATGACTGAGCGGATGCTTCTGTGGCCGACCGTCGGGCGGCGGAGCTCGGCGCAGCCGCCCCGACGGCAAGCAAGAATGACTGAGCGGATGTCTCTACGGGTGCCATATACGAAGGACTGCCGTGCCTGACGCGCTTCTGGCCGGGATCGACCTGGAGCGCGAGTATCGCACCGGCCCTGAGATGGTGCGGGTCCTGCGCGGCGCGTCCGTAGAGATCGGTGCTGGTGAAGTCGTGGCGCTGGTCGGCGCCTCGGGGGTCGGCAAGTCCACGCTCCTCCACGTCCTCGGTGCGCTCGACCGGCCGACGGCTGGACGCGTCCTCTTTCAGGGCGAGGATCTCTTCCGCCGAAGCGAGCCGTCGCTCGCGCGGTACCGCCGTCAGGACGTCGGCTTCGTATTCCAGTTCTATAACCTGCTCGGCGATCTCACCGCCCTCGAGAACGCGATGGTGCCCGCGATGCTCCAGCGAGTTCCATCGTCGGAGGCCCGCGACCGCGCGGCCGCCGCTCTGGCGGAGGTCGGCCTCGGCGATCGCCTCCGGCATCGGCCGGGCGAGTTGTCCGGCGGCGAGCAACAGCGCGTGGCCGTCGCGCGTGCGCTCATGAACGGCCCGAAAGTCATCCTCGCCGACGAGCCCACGGGCAATCTCGATCCGAAGACGAGTGCCGTCATTTATGATCTGTTCCTGCAGCTGCAGGCCGAGCGCGGCATTGCCTTCTTCGTGGCCACCCACAATCCAGATCTCGCCCGTAAAGCGGAGCGCGTCTATCGACTCGTCGACGGACGCGCGCGGGAGGTCGATCCCTCCGAGCGCTGAGCCCATTGTCGACAGCGCGTTGTCGCGTTCGCGACGCGGGCCAACGAACGTTGCGGCGCACGTCGGCACGATGGCCGCGGATTCGCATAAGCTTTCGAAGGGTTACTTGCTCGTGGAGAAAAAGGCTAGCGGCGCTTGGAGGGGCGGGCTATACTGTGGTCGACTTCGATTAACTAGGCGCCGCCCAAAGCGAAATCGGCCTTCATGAGATACGAAAAAGGGGTGGGGGACACCAGTGTTTGAACGGTTCACTGAACGGGCGCGGCGAGTCATTATCTTGGCACGGGAAGAAGCGGGGCGGTTCCGGCACGACTTCGTCGGCACCGAGCACGTGCTTCTCGGCCTCATCCGCGACGGTGAAGGCATCGCCACCGCGGTGCTGCAGCGCCTGGGTCTCCGTCTCGAAACGGTGAAAGCGGAAGTCGAGCGTGCCCTCGCCGGATTCCCAAAGACCCTGACCTTCGGTGAAGTTCCGTTCACGCCTCAGGCCAAGCGTGTTCTCGAATTGTCGATCGAGGAGGCGCGGCAGCTTGGTCACAATTACATCGGGACCGAGCACCTGCTGCTGGGCCTGATGAAAGAGGGCCAGTCGATCGCGGCAAAGATCCTCGAATCGCTCGGCGCCCGTCTCGACGAGGTTCGACAGGAGACGCTAGCGCTGCTCGGGGATCAGTATTACCCGCGACCCAAGAAGCGCTCGCAGACGCCGGTCCTCGACGAATTCGCACGCGACCTCACACAGCTCGCCCGCGAGACCAAGCTCGATCCCGTCATCGGCCGCGAGCAAGAGATCGAGCGGGTCATCCAGATCCTGGCGCGGCGTACGAAGAACAATCCGGTGCTCATCGGCGAGCCGGGTGTCGGCAAGACGGCCATCGTCGAGGGGCTCGCGCAAAAGATCGTCTCTCACGACGTGCCTGACGTGCTCGTCAACAAGCGGCTCCTGCAGCTCGACCTCGGCGCCCTCGTGGCCGGCACGAAGTATCGCGGCCAGTTCGAGGAGCGGCTGAAGGCGGTGATGAAGGAGATCCGCCAGTCTGAGAATGTCGTGCTCTTCCTCGACGAGCTGCACACGTTGATCGGCGCCGGCGCCGCCGAGGGCGCCATCGACGCCTCCAACATGCTCAAGCCCGCGCTGTCGCGCGGCGAGATCCAGACGATCGGCGCCACCACGCTC
>Ga0070698_100001269_pt1 | contig 28186 bp, 26 predicted proteins | sample KBSK1502metaG_FD_65477 | JGI IMG/M metagenome (GOLD analysis project Ga0070698, IMG submission 65477) | Corn, switchgrass and miscanthus rhizosphere microbial communities from Kellogg Biological Station, Michigan, USA - KBS K1-50-2 metaG | ecosystem: Host-associated > Plants > Roots >...
CACGCGAAATGAGTTCCGCGCGGCGGGCCGGTATGTAAGGTGCCGGGCAGGGACCGGGCCGACGACGGAGGGGTGACAGCACACGCGTAGCAAGGGCTTGTCCAAGGCCGGCCTGGAGGACGCGCAGAGTCGGCGATCCGGCGCTGCCGGTTGGTGAGGGCACCTCCGGGCCGTGTCACTCGGCGTGTTCACCATGGATGGGTGGTCGAGGCGCACCTCGCCGCCGATATGGGCCGCTGCGCTGACGGCGATCCCGCAGCCCGGTGCAGGAGCCCGGCAAACTGGCTGCCCTTGCTTGGGGGCGCCTCGCCCTGAAGGGCCCTCAGATCGGGGTCAGGATCTGCCGGCCGCCAGCGCCTGACCCTTATCTGCGCGGGCGGGCCTCGCGTAGCCCCACATCTGTTGTTCGCCGCCGCGGCTGATACCGCTTGGTCGGCTGGAACGATTCCGCCTGGCGGGCCAATCCACAACGGTGTCGGCGACGAATACCTCTTGTGGCCGACCATCAGTCGGCCGTGCCGGGCCGTCGGCTAATCATTTGGCGGCAGGCCGGTCCGGCCGCTGTTGGCATGGCCCGGCGGAAACAGGTACCAGGCCGAGCGGGCGCCCGTGCCCGGTCCCCATCAGCCTTGCAGATAAGGAGAGCTCATACGACCCGGCGGGAATACTCGCCCAGGCGGCCTCGTACGCGGCAAAGATGCAAAGGAGAAGCAATGCGTTTTCTGACACGCAGGAGGCCGGGCCCGGTGCTGCTCGGCCTGGCGACAGCGGCCGCGGCGGCGATGGTGGCCGTCCCCGCGTCTGCCTCTGCCTCGACCCAGGCGTCCCCGGTGGTCGGGCACGTCTATGTCAATGACAACACCGCGGGCACCAACACGATCGGGGCGTTTGACCGGCACGCGGACGGAACGCTGACCGCCCAAGCCGGATCCCCGTTCGCCGCCGGCGGCGCCGGAACCGGGGCCGGGCTCGCATCGCAGGGCGCGCTGCAGATCTCGCCGGACGGCCAGTTCCTGATCGCCGCCGATGCCGGCAGCAACCAGATCTCGGTGCTGCGCATCGACGAGGATGGCTCCCTGAGGCTCGTGCACGATGGCGTCGTCTCCTCCGGCGGCGTCCTGCCCGTCAGCGTCGCGGTCCACGATGACCTGGTGTACGTGGCCAACGCCGGTAACGGCGGCAGCGACTACACCGGCTTCCGGCTCGGCTCCGACGGCCGCCTGGCGCCGATCGCCGGCTCGGCCGTCGCGCTGCCCGACGGCTCCCAGCCCGGCGACGTGCTGTTCAACGGCACTGGCAGCAAGCTGGCCGGGACCCGCATCGGCACCTCCTTGATCGACAGCTTCACCGTCGGCTCCGACGGGCGGCTGACCGCAGCCCCGGGATCACCCTTCCCCGCGCAGGGCGTTGGCCCGTTCGGCAGCGAGTTCCGCCCGACCAACGCGGACCAGCTGTTTGTGTCCAACGCCCACAACGGCGCCGGAGCCGGCACGGTCTCGGCGTTCAGCGATTCCGCTGACGGGACGCTGGCGCCGATCGGATCCTCCCCGTTCGCCGATGACCAGACGGCCCCGTGCTGGGTGGAGATCACCCATGACGGCCAGTTCCTGTTCACCGTGAACACCGGATCGGGCACGATCTCCCGCTACTCGATCGCCCCCGGCGGGGCGCTGACGCTGCTGGGCAGCACCCCGGTCGGCGCCACTGGCGGCGTCGGCGCGGTCGACGCCCGGCTGGGCCCCGACGGCGGCATCCTGTGGGTGGACGAGAGCAGGATCGGCGCCGTCGGCGCGTTCGCCGTCAATGGCGGCAACCTGACCGAGCTGGCCAGCTCCCCGACCTCGCTGCCCGCTGGCGCCGCGCCCGCCGGCATCGTCGTCAACTAGCCCGTCCACCAGCCCGCGCGGAGCCGGGAGCGTTTGCGCCCCCGGCTCCGCTCATCCGCAGCGCCCGCCCTGGCCGCACGCCACCCGCGGTCGGCCACTCGCGCCCGTCACCGATCGCTCAGCGAAGCTCCTTTGACCAAGGTTCGCGCGCAGCCCGCTGAGGGCAACCGCGCGCGTTGACCGGTTAGCTCGGCAATGGCCACCTTGAGCCGTCGCTGCATCTCCATCCAGTCCGCAGGACCTAAGATGCCAGGCGCATTCGCGCTGAGGTCCGCATCCGGCAGCCGCTGCCGCTCATGCACGGTTCCTATCTGCTGGCTAGGGGCCCTCGCCAGCGACAGTCATCGCCGAGATCACTGGCCAGCCTGTCGAGCGCCTGAACGCGTAGTGATGGCTGCACGGTGCAATGGCCAGCCCATCGGCGTGTGCAGCCGGAATCCGGCTGGCCACTAGCCATGCCGGGTTCCCATACTGGTGCTGCGGGCATGGGCGGCTGACGCGGGCGGCAGCCGCCCGTGGCGCAGGGAGCGGGTTGCGGTGCGTGTCACCTCCGGTCGGCCCCGTGCGGAAGCAGCGGAGCAGGCGGATGCCGACGAGTCCACTGCGGAGCTCGCGGCCTCGTACTGGCGGGCCTATGACGAGCGGATGGCCTCGACCAGCTTCCTGGCGATGGCGCGGCAGTTCCCGCACATCGTCGCCCAGGCGGTGCGGCTCGGCGGCGATGCGAGCCGCCGGGACCTGGTGGCGACGATCGGGCTGAACGTCCTATCTGGCGTGTTCACCGGATTTGCGCTGCTCGCGACGACTGGCGTGCTGCAAGCGCTGTTCGCGGCCGGTCCGACGCCGCACCGTGTTCGCGCCGCGATTCCGTCGCTGGCCCTGGTCGCCACGGCAGTGGCGGCGCGCGCTGGCCTGCAGGCGGCGGCGGGCTGGGCACAGGCGCGGCTGAAGCCGCAGGTCGACCGCGCTGTGGAGATCCGGCTGTTCGATCTGACGACGCAGGTGGAGCTGGCAGCCTTCGACGACGCCGGGTTCCACGACGCGATGCTGCGGGCCCGCGACCGGGGCCTATACTCGGCGCCGCAAGTCGTGGCGGACGTGATCAACTGCGTGACCGGGGCCGTGGGGATCGCCTCCGCGGCGGTGGTGATCACCGTGCTGCATCCGGTCTTGCTCGGGCTGCTGGTGGTCGCGGAACTGCCGGGCGGCTGGGCCGCGGTCCGCTCGGCCAGGATCGGCTATACGACGAGTTTCGCGCTGGCCGACAGCCGTCGCAGGAAATGGATCCTGACGGACCTGATGGCCGAGCGGCGGACGGCGGCTGAACTCCGCTCGTTCACGTTACGCAGCTTCCTGCTTTCCCGCGTCGCCCGCCTTGCCGCCTACGAGCGCGATGCCCAGCTCAGGGCTGCCCGGCGGCAGGCAGTCACCCAGCTGACCGCCAAAACGGCAGGCGGCGTCGCTACCGCCGGAGTGTACGTGGCCCTGGGTGTGCTGCTCGCTACCGGCGCCGTGCCGCTGGCGGTCGCGGGCACGGCAGTGCTGACGATCCGCTCGGCCCAGGCATCGCTGGCAACGCTGCTGTACGCGGTGAATCAGTGCTACGAGGAAGGGCTCTATTTTTCCGACTACCTGGCCTTCTGCGCCGACTGCGCTGCCCGCGTCCGGCCCGGGGTAACCAAGCCCGCGCCCCGCGGCTTCGGCCGGATCGCCGCAGTCAACGTCACCTTCAGCTATCCAGGCGACGGCGACCCGGCCCTGCGCGAGGTCAGCATGGAGATCGGCCGTGGTGAGGTCGTCGCCCTGGTAGGCGAGAACGGATCCGGCAAGACCACGCTCGCCAAGATCATCGCCGGCCTGTACCAGCCCGATTCCGGCGCCGTGCTCTGGGACCAGACCGCGATCACCGACATCGATGCCGGGCAGCTGCGGGAGCAGATCGCGGTGATTGCCCAGGACCATGCCAACTGGCCGCTGACCGTACGCCACAACATCACCATGGGCCGGGCGGCCGACCCCGCCATGCTGGCCGAGGCCGCCGCGGCGGCCGGGGCTGACACGGTGATCGATGGCCTGCCCCGCGGCTACGACACCCTGCTGGCCCGCCAGTTCAAGGATGGCGCCGAGCTGTCCGGCGGCCAGTGGCAGCGCGTCGCCGTGGCGCGCGGCTTCTACCGGTCCGCGCCGCTGCTGATCATGGACGAGCCCACCGCCGCCCTGGACGCACGCGCTGAATACGCCCTGTTCGCCTCCGTCCGCAGGCATGCGGAAAGCCGCAGCATACTGATCATCACTCACCGGCTGGCCAGCGTCCGGCATGCGGACCGGATCTACGTCCTGCGCGACGGCCGCGTCGTAGAGCAGGGCGGGCACGCCGAACTGATGGCGCTCGGCGGCCAGTACGCCGAGCTGTACAAGCTCCAGGCATCCCAGTACGACAAGGTGCAATGACCACGGCGGTGACCGGCGACGCCCGGCCGGCAACGGCCGGGTTGCCCGCCGCGACCGGGCAGCGTGTGCGCGCTACCAGGGCTGCTGCGGTGACAGCTTCAGCCGGGCTTGCAGCAACGGGGTGATCGCGCGGGTTTCGGTGCCCGCGACACGGTACAGCTCAGCGATCGCGTCGTGGGTGATCCCGGCCTCACCTGCCCGGTAGCCGACCATCCGGTGGATCGCGGCGGCCAGCACGCTTGGCCGGTGCACGGCCAGCAACTCGGAACTTTCGCTAATCCGCCACCATGCGGCCAGGCAGCGCAGCGTGAGCGGGAGCCCATGTGCCGGGGGGACCTTCCGCCATAGCCGGACCGCCACCGGGTCGAGATCGCAGCCCGGCTCGGGGAATCCGTGGAACATGCGCGCCGAGGCGGAACTGAACAGCCACCTGGGCGATGGCAGCCGGGCCGATACCCAGCTTCCGAACGGGAGCACCTCGGCGACCTGCCGCGTATCCGGGTGCCACCGCAGCAGGTAGTTGTACTTGGCCCGGCCAGTGTGCAGAGATCCGCAGGTACCCGCCAGATCGCTGTCGCGCGGGTCGGAGGTGGCCGAGGTCAGGCGTTCCGGACGCTCGCCTGCTGTCAGGCCAACTGCCATGGTCGGCCCCGCTATGCCGTACAGCTGGATGGCCGCGGCCGCCGGCGAGTCTGGAGCGCACAGCCGCCGTAGTGCCCGCAGGTTGCCCTCGCCGGTCACTGACCAGAACTCCATGGCCAATTTCTCGCCCATTTTGGTCAGTGACTGGTGGTTGAGCGGCTTGAGCCTAGCGGCCGGGGGCACGGGCCGGGAGGCTGCGGGTGCGGGCTTCGACCGCACTGCCGTGCCCGCAGCCCGAGCGCTGCCCTGCCCCGAGTTCGGCACCGCACGCTTCGCTGAGTCCGGCGTTGATCCCTTCCGCTGGCCGTCAGCATGGGTGGGGACCGCGGGCTTGGGCGCGAGGACGGTGGGAGGCTGCTCGGTCCGAGGCGCGGCCACCTTGGGCAGGCAGCGCGAACAGCCGAGGTGGGTCTTGGCAGCCACTAGCGGCCAGCTTGCGGCGTTTGCCCCGCACGCGGGACAGCGAACCGGCGCGAACGCGCCGGCAGGCAGCAACCACTCCAGCACCAGCGGGAAGCGCCGCGCACCCCGCAGCACGTCAACCGGAAACCGCAGGGCAGGGACGCACAGCAGATGCAGCCGGTACGGGCGGATCTCATGCCGTGGCGTGTACTTTTCGTCGATCTCGGCCAGCCGCCGCTTTTCCTCCGCCCGGACGCTGTCCATCCGGGCTGCCAGCAACGCCTGCCGGTGCGGGGCGGCGTTCCCCTGGCGCCTGGCCAGCGAGGCGAGCGCCTCGGCGTAGTACTTCTTAGCCCTCGCCAGTTCCGCGTCCGCGGCTGCCCGCACCGACCCATTGGCGAGTACCCGGCACCGGCCAGCGGCTGCCTGGCCGAGCAGACGATGAGCCGCGGCAAGGGCTGGCGGGACCGCCCCGAGATCCGGTGCGGCGCCCGTTGGCGAGCCATCCGCGGCGAGCCGCCGCATCCGCTTGACGGCCTGCTCTGGCAACTCGTGCCGGGACGGGACGTCCACCCAGCATTCCGCGCGTTCACAGAACAGGTCGTCCGCGGACGCCGTATAGGTCATCAACGCGCCAACCCGGAGCACCTGCCGAACGCTCCGCTGCACCGGGCCACCGGCGTCGATCCTGCCGTGATCAACGGGAAACGCCTCCCGCGCCTTCCCCAGCAGCCGCTGACCGTCCGGCGGTTGCGCGGCGGGGACCGCAAGCCTGAGCACGCCAGCATCGTCGGCCGACAGGACGTCCTCCGCGGCGGCCATCAGGAGCGGGTGCCCGGCCCCGAGCAACGCGACTCCATCCTCGCGGGCAACATCGGCGTGCTCGGTGACGGCGAACTCCTCCGCCAGGCCAAGCCTGCGCTGCAGCTGCGGTGGGATCATCACAAGCGCGCTGTCGCCGGACCTTTCCCAGAGCCCGCCGTGCGACTCTATGTAACTCAGCCAGAACGCCAGCGCGCTATCCATCGTCACGCCACGCTCATTCCTGCCCTATCAGCTCATCGGTATGGGTGCGATCCCGCAGGTACTCCGTCCTGGCCCGCGCCAGATTCTCCCCGATCTCTGCCAGCCGCTCGGCGAACTCGGCGTCGTCGCGGGCCTCGACGTAGGCGTCGAACACCGAGGTCTCGAAGTCGAAGTCGTCGTTGATCCTGCCCAAGATCATGTCAAGCTCCCCGACCACCAGCTCGAACAAGTTGATCTTGGTTTCGAGGACGTGCAGAATGCGCTGCTCGATCGTGCCGCGGGCGGCAAGGTTAGTCAGCAGCACATCCCGCGTCTGGCCGACCCGGTGCAGCCGACCGAGCCGCTGCTCGATCTGCATCGGATTCCACGGCAGGTCGACGTTGACCATCACGTGGCAAAACTGCAAGTTACGTCCCTCACCCGCCGACTCGGTGCTCAGCAAGACCGGCACCTCCTCGCGGAACGCGCAGATTGCCTTCTCCTTGTCGGAACGAGCCAGGCTCCCGTGGTAGATGGCAGCGCGGATTCCCCGGCTGCTCAGTTCGCTGGCGAGGACGTCCAGGGTCTGCCGGAAGGCGGTAAACACGAGTACCTTCTCAGGGCCGGCGCCGCGCAGTCTTGCCACAAGCTCAGCGGCCTTGCTCGTGGCCGTGATCGCCGCGGCCTGCCGGCCAAGGTCATCCCACCCCACCCTGGCCAGGGTCGGGGCAACGGCAGCCGGACTTGACCCGGCCAGCCTGGCCAGGCTGCGCAGGGCCAGCCGACGAGACTGCCGGGCATCCCGTGCCTCCTGCCTGATCCGCGCGGCGATCCCCGCATACAGCGCCGCTTCCTCGGGGGAGGGCGTCACGAGCACTGTCTCGGCGAGGCGCTGCGGAAGCATCACGCTCACCTCGCTGCGGCGGTGCCGGACCATCACCTCCCTGGTTCTCGCACGCAGCCCGGCCACGTTGCGCGGTGCCGCCACCTCGCCGGACCCATGCTGGGCGCGAAACTGCGCCGGGGTGCCCAGCAGGCCGGGCGCGACCAGGCTCACCAGCTCGTAAAGATCCTGCAGCCTGTTCTCCACCGGGGTGGCCGTGAGCAGCAACAGATACCGGGCGCTCAAGGCCCGCGCCAGCCTGCCGGAGGCACTGCGGGGATTGCGCAGCCGGTGGGCCTCGTCCATGATGATCGCATCCCACGGCTCGTGCGTCAGCGCCGACCTGAGCGGCTCGCGGCGCGCGACTGCCAGTGAAGCGATCACCACCGGGTGATCCCTGCCATCGTCCCACCCAGCTTTGCCGGCCATCACGGTAGGCAACACAAACTTCCGCTCGAGTTCCTCCCGCCACTGCTGGGCCAGGCCCGGCGGCACGACCACGAGTACCCGGTCGGCAAGGCCGCGCATCCGCAGCTCCGACAGGACCAGCCCGGCCTCGATCGTCTTGCCGAGCCCGACCTCGTCGGCGAGAATTGCCCGGCCCCGCATCCTGCGCAGCACCGCCTGCGCCGTCTGCCACTGGTAGTCAAAAGGCTCGAAGCCCAGCCTTGGCTGGCACAAGAAAGTGTCGAAACCCGGCCTGCTCCATACCTTCGCAGCGGCTTCGACCAACCGGGTGCGCTCCCCATCGACGGGCGTACCTTGCCGCACGACGCCGAGAAGAGACAGATACGGGGTCAGAACCTGGGACAGCTCGTCCAACTGCGGCGAAGCGGCCGTTATCACAGAGGACAGATTACCGGAATCAGTCCGACCCATCCGGACACCTCTGCGCCCGCCATAAGATTCATCGAGCGCGTGCTGCGCCCCGGCCTACCATGCTGGGCTGACTTCCCGCAGCCATGTCCGCTCGGCGAGCCGAAGGTCTTCCAGCTCAAGATCTCCCTCCGCGACTGGCGGGCCTGGCGGCAGGTGCTGGTCCCGTCAGAGTTCTCCCTCGGCTGGGTCTTGGTTCCGGCATGCACCGCCGGAGCGGGAGACGGCCCGGTCGAGGACTTCAACGAGGAGTTCGACGAGCAGGACACCGTCCCCTGCGACCGGGAGCGGATCAACAGGCAGCTCATCCGGTTGCGTGCGAGCCTGGCCGGCGAAGAACTATTGTCTCAGGGGTGAGTCCGAAGAGTCGGGCCCGGAAAAGGAAAGCCGGTGGCCGGGCACGTCCTGGTAGCGGTGGGCAGCGGCCGGGGAGCGGGGCGCGGACGGGCGACGGCGTTACGACGAGGGTGCGGCACCTGCGCCCATCGGTGGGCACCTACCTGGCGACGGCCCTGGCCGACGTCAGCGAGCTGGTGCGGCAGCGTTCTGCTCTCCAGGTGGAGCTGTGGGCAAGCGTGGCCACCTCGGCATTCCTGCCCGAGAAGCTGACACGGGGGTTCGCGGCGCACCTGGACGACGCAGTCGGCTTCGTCGGCCGCGCGGTCGGTGAGGGAGGCACGGCGGCGCATGTCATGCTCGCCGCGCTCGCCGTCGTCGGCGCCCCCGCCGAGCTGCGTGAAGCAGCGGCCGAAGGCGCCCGAATGCTCGCGCAGGCCGCGCCACTCCCGCAGTGGGCAGCCCGGATCGGCCAGGCGTCCTGTGCCGGGGCGTGGTTCGGCCCCGCTGACCCGTACCGGGACCAGGATCTCGCAGTGCTGTCGTTCGGCTACGAGGGGGACAGCGAACCGCATGTGGTGGCCGTTCTCATCGACCGGATCAACGGCGGCTTCGCGGTAGACGCCTTCACCGACGATCCGTCCTTCGTTCAGGCGTGGGCCCGGCACACGGACGCGGGTCGGCTGTCACCGGTCGCGCCCGCAGTCGCGGCGGGGGAGATCCTTGACGCGTTCGATCTGACCGACCGGGTACTCGGCGTGCCAGTGACGGAGTCGCTGGTCGATGAGCGGTCCTTCGTCCTGGCGCGGACGCGCGTGGTTCCCGATCCAGTCCAGCCAGAGATCGCCGATCCCGCTTCCGATCAGGCTTGTGAGGCGCTGGCCAGCCGCTTCCTGGCCGCACCGCACGCCGAAGGGCTGTTGGAGGTGGCTGGCGCGCGGGAGGCGCTGGGGCAGCTGCTCGACTTCGTCGGCGGGTGGCCGGAGGACCGGCTGCTGTGGTGGAGCCCGGCCCGCGCATCGATATTCCTCACCCACTGGCTGCCGCGCAAAGCGGTCATGAGCGGCGAGGGGATCGCGGCGACGCCCGATGTCGTCCGGGCGTGGACCCGCTTCGTCACCGCCGGGCTGGCGGAGAAGCAGCTGGCGGCTATCTTCGACCAGATCGACCGGGATGCTCCCGGGCTGGCCGCGCGGATGGCCGACCAGAGCCAGGCCGGGCTGGGCAAGCAGATCGCCCTCGGCCGCGAGCCCGACCTCAGCTACCTGCTGCCCGGCGATCACCGATCCTGAGCACGACCGGAAGGAGCTGGCCGGAAATGGCGGGAAAGCGCAAGCAGCGGACTTGCCGCATCTGCAAGAAGCGCCCGCCCTGGAAGTACAAGAACTGCCCACCGGACGTGTGTAAGCGGTGCTACCACCGCCACGTCTGGCCGGAGCGGCCATGGGCCCGCAAGCGTGCAGTAGATGATCTTCCCGACGGCACGGTGCTGAGCAACGATCTCTTCACTCTCGCTGAGGGATCAGAGTTCCGTCGTCCGTGGTAGCTGCCGGAAGCCCAGCACAAGCGCCGCCCGGCCGCCCGTCCGCGTCCCCGCCCGCTGGCGTCGGCTCTCAGGTCTAGGAGCGGTGGTAGATGTCGGAGCGGTGGTCGATGTCCAGGACGTGCACGGTACGCGTGTTTTCGTCGATGCGGTAGACGATGCGGTAAGTGCCGCGCCGGGCACCGTGGCAGCCGGCGAGCGGGCCGAACAACGGCTTGCCGACACGGTGCGGGCTGACGGCGAGCGCGGCGTCGCAGAACTCCAGCACGGCTGCGGCCACGGTCTCTGGCAGCCGGTGGGTGATCGCACGCCGGGCGGCGGGCTGGAAGCGGACGTCGTAGCGCCCGGCGGGCTCGGCTGTCACGCGCCGGTGGCGCGGCGCCTGGCCAGGTCCTGGCGGACGGTGGCCAGGTCGGCACCGTGCTCGCCGCGGCCGAGTGCCGCCAGGCTCTCGGAGATGCGGGCGACGGAGTCGCTGTCGCCGAGGATCTCCAGGGTCATCTCCATGCCTTCCAGGTCGTCCACCGACAGCAGGACGGCCTCGGCCTCGCCGTTACGGGTCAGGGTGATCCGCTCGTGCTGCTGGCGCACCCGCCTGGCCAGCTCAGACAGGCGTGTCTTCGCCTCGGACAGCGGCACGGGCGTAGAAGCGATAGTCATAGTCAGAATTCTAGTCCATATTAGTCAGTTTATGGACTAGACTGCGGCTCGGCCCGTTTTCCTGCCCGCGACCGGGATCTAGCTGGTGAAGATGTCCTCGGGCAGGAAGGCGGAGACGAGCATGTTGGGGGCGTCGACCAGCTGGCTGATCTTGAGGTCGACCGCGACGCTGCAGATGGCGTAGGCCTGCTGGCGCGTCCACCCGCGCTCGGTCAGGTGGTCGATCATGTTCAGCAGCGCGTTGCGGGCGGCGAGGGTGATGTCCTCGGAGTGGTTCACGCCGTCCTTGGTGACCGAGATGCCGGTGCTGGCGTAGAACCTGCGCGGCGCGGCGTACTCGGGTGGCAGGTAGTAATCCTGCCTGGTGAACCGGAGGTCGCGGATGTTGTGCTGCGCGGCCTCGCCCTTCCGCACGGTGAACCGCACGTGCAGGGTCGCGCGCATCTCGATCGCGGTGCCGCAGGTCTCGCAGTCGCCCTGGGCGAAGTGAGCGTCGCCGGCCGAGAACAGCGCGCCCGGGGTGTCCACCGGGATGAGCAGGTGCGCGCCCTTGCCGAGTTGCTTGATGTCGACGTTGCCGGCCTGCTCCCTGGGCGGCACGGTGCGCAGCCCCTCCGCCGCCAGGCGCGGGTCGCCGGGGACGGCGGAGGCGGGCGACGGCGGCAGCACGAACCCGCCGCGGTCCAGCAGGGCCTGCTCGCGGGCGGTGGTGGCGGCCAGCAGTTCGTGCCCGGGCGTCAGGCCGATCGTTCCCATGAACGGCGAGCCGGGAATGCGGACCCCGGGAAGTCCGGCGGAGGTGGCCCAGCCGCCCGCGATGTCCCAGTTCACCTTGAACGGCTCGGGGAAGACGTCGCGCAGGAACCCGAATCCCGGCACCTGCACCGTGTACCCGTACCGGTCGGGCTCGACCTCCAGGATCTCCACGTCGAGCACATCGCCCGGCTCGGCTCCCTCGACGTACACCGGCCCGGTCAGCGGGTGCACCACGTCGAGGTTGGGCGCAGCGACGATGTCCAGCGAGGCATCCGGGCTCATCTGCCCGTCAAAGGCATCCCGGGTCTCCAGGATGACCGCATCGCCAGGATCGCAGCGGACCACCGGCGGAATGTCAGGGTGCCAGCGGTTGTGCCCGGTGCCCGGTTCCTCCGCCAGCGTCTTGCCGCGGTCGATCCGTACCTCGCGGATAGCCATCTCGCCTCCTCGAACAACGTGTCCGGTGCGCCCGCCGGTGCCGCCGGTGCCGCCGGCGGCCTGGCCGTGCAAGATCCAGCCTGGCCCCCCGGCGCCGGCGAGGCAAGGAAAGCCGCCGCGGCGCCGATCGCGAGCCCTTCGGCGCGCGGCGATTCGGTGGGGCCCGCTGGTAGCTTGGGGAGGCGGGAATGCCGCACGGCGGGAGCGGAGGTGCCGGGCGTGGACGGGACGCTGAGTGCCGGAGATCTGGAAGTGCTCCGCAAGGATTTCGCCGCTAGCCCGGCCTACCGGCTGGCCCAGAACGCGGTGACCCGGGTCGCCATCGATGACGTGGCCATCAGCCGGGAGATCATCAACGGCACCGGCCACTCCCTCTCCATCCTCCTGGACGACTGGAAAGTCACCAATCAGGAGCACAGCGGACGGTGCTGGCTGTTCGCCGGGCTCAACCTGCTGCGAGTGGGCGCCATGCGGAAGATGGGGCTCAAGGAGTTCGAGTTCTCGCAGAACCATGCCATGTTCTGGGACAAGATCGAGCGGGCGAACTATTTCCTTGAGGCCATCATCGAGACGGCCGGCCGTGACCTTGACGACCGGACAGTCGCCCATCTGCTGGACTCGGCAGCCGATGACGGCGGCCAGTGGAACATGTTCGCGGCCATCGTCAGCAAGCACGGCTTGGTGCCCAAGACGGTCATGCCCGAGACCCACAGCTCCGCCAGCACTTCCCGGATGAACTCCGTGCTGCGCAGCCTGCTGCGCCAGGGCGCTAGGTCGGTGCGGCAGGCGCATGCCGCCGGGGGAGTCGACGCGGCACGAGCCGGGAAAGCGGACATCCTGCGGGTCATCTACCGGGTGCTGTGCATCCACCTCGGAACCCCGCCGGACCGCTTCGACTGGCAGTGGACCGACAAGGACCGGCAGTTCCACCGTGACGGGATGCTCACGCCGCAGGAGTTCGCGGCTAAGTACGTGGACCTGCCGGTCAGCGACTACGCGTGCCTTGTCCATGACCCGCGTCCGTCCAGTCCGGCCGGCCAGACCTTCACGGTCGAGTACCTGGGCAACGTGCTCGGCGCCCCGCCGGTCATCTACCTCAACGTCGGGATGCCCGTTATCAAGGACATCGCCGTGCGGGCCCTGCAGGCAGGCGAGCCGGTCTGGTTCGGCTGTGACGTCGGCAAGATGATGAGCAGCGAATACGGCATCTGGGACGCCGGCCTTTATGATCTGCCGTCGGTCTATGACACCGTTTTCACTCTCGGCAAGGCCGACCGGCTGGCCTACCACGAGACCCGGATGACCCACGCCATGCTCTTCACCGGAGTAGACATCGCCGCCGATGTCCCCCGCAGGTGGCGGGTGGAGAACAGCTGGGGCGCGGACAGCGGCAAGGACGGCTTCTACACCATGAACGACTCATGGTTCGACGAGTACGTCTTCGAGATCGCCGCCCGGCGCAGCGCGCTCCCCGGAGAACTCCAGCAGGCTCTCGGCGCGGAGCCGATCGTCCTGCCAGCCTGGGACCCGATGGGCGCCCTGGCCCGCTAACTGCCACGAGCGAATCCCGTCCCGTCCGCGCGGGGCAATCGGCCGGCTCGGGCTCAGCTCCATGCGGCGTCTTCCGCCAGCTTCTCGGCGATCCGGTCGTGGAAGCTCTTGCGCCGGAGTGCTTCCTCGATGTCGGTGACGACCCGGCTCAGCGGGTAGGGGATCTCCGCCTCGATCTCGGCGATGGCGGCCTCGGTGGCCCGCCATTCGGCCGCCAGCCGGCCGGCGATGCGCCGTGCCCTGGCGGTGAGCGTCACCTTCTTGCTGCGGGCATCGGCGCCAGCGGTGGTGCGGATCAGGCCGGCGGCGCGCATCGCGGCCACCTTCTGGCTGACTGCTGAGTGAGTGAGCTGCACCGATCCGGCCAGCTCGGTGATCGTCATCGGCCCCTTGGCGTGCAGCCGGAGCAGTTCCATCACGAAGCTCGGCTTGAGCCCGTCGATCTGGGCCTCGGCGTAAATCCGGGCGATGTCAGCGTCCATCGCTGCCTGCAGCAGCCGCAATGGCCGCCAGCGGCTGTGCTCGGTCGGATCGGGGGCGTTGTCCTCGGCCATCCGATAATCGTAACAGTACTTGTATAAGTGCTGTTACAATATGCCGGACGCCGCCGGGTTCCGGCCTGGCACGACAGTGAGGGAGTGCCGGGACTTGCCCAGGTGGAATCGGCTGCTCGCGGACACCGGGCCGCTGCGCGAGTCCCCGGCGTTCCGGCGGCTGTGGGCCGGCACGACCTTGTCGTCGGTCGGCGGCGCCCTGACCGGCTTCGCCGTCATTCTCCAGGTCTATGACCTCACCCACTCGCCGTTCGCGGTCGGCGCCGTCGGCGTGGCGGAGATGGTGCCGACCCTCGCCGTGGGGCTGCTGGGCGGCTCGGTCGCCGACGCGGCCGACCGGCGGAAGCTGGTGCTCGTCACCAGCAGCTGCCTGGCTGCGGTGTCGGCGGCCTTCGCCGTCCAGGCCTTTGCCGGGCTGCGCCTGGTCTGGCTGCTGTATGCGCTCGTCGCCGCGCAGTCCGCACTCGGCGCGGTCGACCGCCCGGCCCGCAGTACCTTCATTCCCAGCCTGCTGCCGGCCAGCCAGCTGCCCGCCGGGCTCGCGCTGAACCGGCTGAGCTTCCAGATCATGCTGACCGCCGGCCCCGCGCTCGCGGGCCTCATCGCGGCCGCGCCGCACCTGGGCCTGCGGGCGTGCTATCTCATCGACGCGATCAGTTTCGCTGCTGCCCTGTACGGGGTGGCCAGGCTGCCGGCGATGCGGCCGCAGGGCGGCGCGGCGCGGCCGGGCCCCCGCGCGGTAGCCGAGGGGATCAGCTTCATCCGCCGCAGCCAGGTGCTGGCCGGCGCGTTTCTCGCCGATCTCAACGCCACCGTCTTCGGCCTGCCAGTGGCCCTTTTCCCGGCGATCAACGCCGAGCGGTTCGGCGGCAATCCCCGCACGCTCGGCCTGTTCACCGCGGCCATCGGCCTGGGCGGGCTGCTCAGCGCGGCGTTGTCCGGGCCGGTCAGCCACGTTTCGCGGCAGGGCCGGGCGATGCTCGCCGCGACCGTCGTGTGGGGCGCGGCCTTCGCCGGATTCGCGGTCGCTCCTGGCCTGTGGCTGACGCTCAGCCTGCTGGCTGTCGCCGGGGCCGCGGACACCTTCACCGTCGTGTTCCGGGGAGCCATCGTCCAGGCGGTGACGCCGGATCAGATCCGCGGCCGGATCCTGGCAGCCGACTACGTCGTGGGCGCAGGCGGCGGGCAGCTCGGCAGCCTGGAGGCCGGCGCCCTGGGATCGCTGACATCGCCGGTGATCAGCGCGCTCAGCGGCGGCCTTGTCACCATCGCGGGCGCCGTCGTGATCGGCCTGGCGCTGCCGGCCTTCACCAGGTACCGCCGCCAGCCGCACCATCCCGCGGAGAATGGCCTGCCGGCCCCAGCCGCCGCCAAGATATGAACCCCGGTCAGAGGTGAACGGGGAAGAGCGAACGCCTCGTGAAAGAAAGAGCGGCCGCCGGAGCGCACCTGCGCCGCGTTGCCCGATCACGTCCGGGGAGCGAGGATGTCGGCGTGACCGGGCGTCACGGCGACGTCATCAGCAGCGGCCGGGATCCGGGCCGGCCTCCCCGGCTGCCCCGGCGCTGGCGGCTGGCCGCGGCGGTAGTCCTGCTGATCGGCGGCGGGATCACCGCCGGCGTGCTGCTCGCCGTCCGGCCGGCGCCCCGTCCGCACGCGGGCCCGACGCACGCCGCGCACCGGCAGGTGGCGCACGCGATACTGCACGGGTCGCGGGCCGGTCCAGATGTCGCGCCCGGCACGGTGCTGCTGCTGGCCGGCGCCGACTTGCGCAAGCTCAGCGTCACCGGCCGGGCGCCGGTCAGACTCCGCTGGCCCGCCGCCGTGCATGGCCTGCCGGGCCAGGGTTCGCTCGGATCGAATCTAGCCGAGCAGGTCGTCGAGCCGGTGTCCGGCGGCTTCGTCGCGCTGCTCGCCAACGAGGCCGGCTGCTGCCGTCCCGCCGTCGGCGACGTGTTCTTCGTCCCCGTCACGGCCCGGGGCGTCGCCGCGCCCCGGCTCATAGCGCATGCTAACTACCTGGCCGTCGCCCCGGGCGGCCGGGACATCTGGGTCCAGCAGGCGAGTCCTCCGGACCACCTGCCAGGCGATGCCTGGCTGATCGATCGGTCCGCCGGCGGCTGTCGCCTGTGCTCGGGCTGCGCCGCCAGATTCTGCTCGCCGCCACGGCCCGGGGCCTGCTCACCGGTTCCGGGCACGGTGCTGGTGCGAGGCTCATCAGCACCGCCAACGGCGCCACCCTGAGCATGCGGGTGCCTGCCGACGCTCTCATCGCCGCGGTCAGCGCGGACGATGTGGCGTGGCAGAGTCCTCCCTGCCGCCGCCTCGCCTGTCCGCTGCACGTCACCAGCCTGCTCACCGGCGCCGACACAGTGATCGCGCTCCCGCCGGGCACCCAGACCAACGGCCAGCCCGGAGCGTTCGATCAGGCGGACAGGCGCATCGCCCTGGCGCTGGACACGATCAGCCGCAAGGACCATCCCGCAGCGACGCACATCTACATCATCGACATCGGCAGGCACCGCGTGACCCAGCTCCCTGGCGGGCCGCTGCCGCTCACCCAGGCCGCAACCGGCCGGGGCGCCATCGTCGCGGGGTTCTCCGGCTTCAACTCATTGAGCTGGTCGGATGGCCCTGAGCTCTGGATCGTGGCCTCCGACTCGACGGGTTTCCAGGCCGCCTACTGGCCCGGCGCCGGCCCGCTGCGCGTGCTCAGCCCCCAGGCCGGCGAGGTATTCATGTTCGCCGTCAGCGCCGCAGGAGCGGCGCCGGGGTGAATCCCGGCGGCCAGCATGCCGCCACGGTCCGCGTCGCCGAGATCGAGCACCACTGGTCGGCGCTAGTCGGCCGGACCCGTTTTGACGACGCGGGCCGCGCTCTCCAGGACCTGCTTGACCAGCTCGAACAAGAACATCCCGAGGATGCCCAGCCCTGACGCGGTACAGGCAGCTCAGCTAGCGCATGCTAGCGCTCACCGGCACAATCCACCACAGCCGCCGGATGTCTGACATGGTTACCGATATGAGGACACCGGGCACATACAGCGTGGCCGACGGATCGTACGTCGACTACTCGGCGGCGATCGCTGCCTGGACGGCAGCTGCGCTTCCTGTGCTGGAGCGGGTGGCGGGGGCCTATCACGCCACCATCACCTACCGGCAGCTCGGCGACGAGGTGCAGGATGTCACCGGCATCCATACGCGTGTCCTGCTCATGAACTGGATCGGCCAGGTGCTTGGCGGAGCGTCGCGGGAATCGCATCGCAGAGGCCAGCCGATGCTGTCCGCACTGTGCGTTCATTCCGACGGGACCGTTGGCGACGGCTACGGCCAGGCCATCGCTGAGAATTACGGGTGCAAGCCGCCCTGGGATCTTGATATGCACGCCGCCCAGGAGCGGTTCCGCTGCTACCAGCTGTGTGGCGCAGTCCTTCCTGCGGGCGGTGGAGAACCGGCGCTCACGTCTCAGGTGGCCGCCCGCCGGGCATGGGCGGCTGAGCGTATGAGAGCTGACGTCTCAAGTCACCGGTACTGTCCGGGATGCAATCTGACGTTGCCGATCTCCGGAAACTGTGAATATTGCGGCTAGTTATCGTCCTCGCCCTGGACCTCGTAGTTGATGTCTATGTCGTTCGCACGCACGGTCGGCATCCTCGACCCTCCCGAACCTGGCAGCCGCTGTATCGGCGGGCTGCTGCTGAGTCGATGGTGCCCATCATGCGGCACTAGCCGAGGACGCGGGCGACCACCGATGCGATCTGCGGCGCGCTGCTCGGACAACGGTCCGCAGGCGGACACGTTGTGCCGCCCGTGGGTCGGTACGTTTTGAGGATGGCAGCGGATGAGTCGCGGGCAGTGGCGGAGCGGAAGGGGTCTGTCATCGTCGCCTGCGTCATTGGCGGCGCGGCCGGGGCTGCCCTCGCGGGTCATCGGGGCGCGCGGGCTGCCGGCGTGAGTGCGGTCGCCGGAGCGGCCGGGCTGGCGGCGTCCGAGGCGGTGGCCCGGGCCCGGCAGCGTCCCGGCGAGATCCCGCCGCTGTGGCAGCGGATCGCGACCAGCGCCGCGCTCGTTGCTCCGCTCGGGTGGGCGGCCGGCCGTGTGATCCGCGCGGGGCCTGTCGCGGTGGGAGCGGCGACCGGGACCGTCGGCGGCCTGCTGGGGATCCGTCCGCAGAAGGTGCTACTCGGGCCGCTGTTCGGAGCCGCGGTGGGCCGGGTGCTCGCGTCGCGGCGGCGCCCGGTGCCGGCGGCGGTGGTCGCCAGTACCACGATGCTGGCCTACCGGGTGGCATCAGCGCTGGTTTTCCGGGACGCGCAGGTGAGCCTGCTCGCCGAGCGCGTCCGGGCGGAGGACCTGCCGTTCGTCGTGCCGCTGGAAGCCAGGTCCCGGTACGTCGGCACCGGGTACGTCCGCGAACTCGCCGAAGTGCTCGGCGGCCGTTACGTCGCCAGCGCACCCGATGTCGGCATCGTCGCCTCCGTGGACGAGCTGGCCGGCCCGGAGTTCGACCCGGCGGGCATCGACCCTCGGGTCCGCGAGTTCTATGAGCACACCACCCGGTTCACTCTCGACATTGTTCCGCGGTGGCGGCTGTGGGTGCGTCCGGGCTACCTGCTCTACCGGACCGTGGTCGCGCGCCCATTGGGGCAGGCGAACGTGCCAATGAATCAGCGTGAGACGCAACGGGGTATCCGCAGCCGGATCGACACGATCACTTCGGCCGACACCGGCGTCGTGGCGATCCGGGGCTGGATCCGGTCGTTCACCGATACTGACGAGCCGATCTACGTCGGCATCTACACCACCTACCGGCATGGCGGCCGCGGGTACGTGAGCGTCGGCTTCCCGCTACCGCAGGCCAGCTTCACCGCGACGCTGCTGCCACGTGCCCGCCCCGGCGGCGGCCTGGTGCTGACCAGCCGCAGCGACCTGGACCAGCCCGGCCACTACCTCGCCTACATCGACCAAGCCACCCGGGATCTCACCGTGCTGGCCGTCCATGGCTTCGCCGAACAGCTCGACGTCTACGTGCAGGACGACGAACTGCGAGCCGAGCACGCCTTCTCCGTCTTCGGACTGCCCTTCCTCGTCCTGCATTACCGGATGCACCGCAAACCCGCCAGCCCCGTGGCATGACGATTCGACTAGCGGCTTGGCAGCCGAGGCATTGAGCGTCGGCGCGATGTACTCCTCCGAGCAGGTGATCCAGCGAACAGAACGTTCCACCGCGACTACGCCGGCCCGCCCCGGCAGCTCACGCAGCCGAATCTGGCCGGCCGTAAGTTAGGTGGCCTTCGCGACCAGCGCCCACACGACCTTGCCTGCCCAGCCGTTCACCGCATACAAGCCCCACTCAGCGCTGAGGGTCTCCACCAGTAGCAGCCCCCGGCCGCTTTCAGCCGCTACCGCTGGCTCCCGCCGCTGTGGCTTGCCTTCGCAGCCGTCCCAGACCTGGATCAGCACCCGCTCGCCGTCGGCAGCCAGCCAGAACAGCAGGGTCGACGCGTCCTCGGCTTTAACCTGGTCGGGCTGGCTCTCGGCCGACCAGGCGCAGGCACGCACGGCATTCGTGACGATCTCGGAGACCAGCAACTCGACGTTCTCGGCTAGCCCTTCCAGCCTCCACTCGCGCAGGGCCTGCATTGCATGCCGCCGGGCATCACGCACCGAACGTGGTAACGCCCAGAGTTCCAGGCGCGACCGCATCGGCCAGCCGGAGCCCATGAGCGCGCGTCGTCCATGCTGCCCCGCTGCTACCCTCGCGCAGGTCTAGCTCCTGTGCTGTGCTGGGTGGCAGACGGGTCGGCTCCGGCTCGGGGAAGAGGAAGCCGACCGCCGGGGATGCCGCTGGATCTATGCCGGGCATCTTGCTCACCACCTGGAAGAGTCCGCGAGCAGCACCTGCCGGTTCAAACGCCGGACCGCCTGTAATGCACGCGCGTATTGTGCAAGTCAGTACCTTGCGTCTAGCATGCATCAGGCTCATACATCGACGCAAGATGCATTGACGTATGATACGTAGATTCTTGAGCCGAAGATCCTCGCCGGCATGGTCGAGCAACCGGAGACGCGATGGCCAGCCCTAGCCCCACCGTCCGGCGGAAGCGACTCAGCATCGAGCTGCGCCGCCTCCGCGAACAGGCCGATCTCACCTGTGAGGAGGTTGGTGAGCGGCTGGACTGCTCCGGCACCCGCATCAGCCGCATGGAGACTGGCAAGATCAGCGTCAGGCCCGGTGACGTGCGCGAACTGCTGGAGGTTTACGGCGTCGCCGGCGCCGAAGCTGACGCCCTCGTCCAACTGGCCCGCGAAGCGCGCCGCAAGGGCTGGTGGCACACCTACGGGCAGGTCTTGCCGACCTGGTTCGAGGCCTACATCGGCCTGGAAGCCGAGGCAGTCCGGCTGCGTGACTTCCAGCCCCTGGTCATCCCCGGCTTACTGCAGACCGAGGATTACGCCCGTGCCGTGCTGCGTGCCGCGCCCAACGCCGGCAGCACCGAGGACATCGACCGGCAAGTCGCGCTGCGGATGGAGCGCCAGACCATACTCGGTCAGGCCAGCCCGCCCGATCTGTGGGTGGTGCTCGGTGAGGGCGTCCTGCACGTCCAGGTTGGCGGCTCAGCCGTGATGCGCGCTCAGCTCCGCCGCCTCACCGACATCGCCGAGCGGTCCAGCGTCACACTTCAGGTCCTACCGTTCACGACCGCGTCGCATGTTCATCCAATCAGCCCGTTCACCATCCTGGAGTTCCCCGACGCTGCCGATCCGACCGTCGTGTACCTCGAACACCTCACCGGCAGCCTCTTCCTGGAGAATCCGGATGAGGTACGGCGCTATACAGTGGTCTTTGACCACCTGCGCGCTGACGCACTCGGCACTGGTCAGTCGATCGACCTCATCGCGCGGCTGGCGGCCGAACTGGCGTGACCATTCACCAGAAGGAGGTGCGGGATGACCTTTCAGGGCGTCGACCTGTCCCGCGCCGTATGGCGGAAGAGCAGTCGGAGCGGCAGCAACGGCGGCCAGTGTGTCGAAGTCGCCAGGAACCTGCCGGGCATCGTGGCGGTGCGGGACTCCAAGCACCAGGACGGACCCGTGCTGACCTTCACCGCCCCCGAGTGGCAGTCCTTCATCAGCGGAATCAAGGCGGGGCAGCCAAGCCGGTAGCCGGCGTTCCGGTGCCGTTATCCACCCGGGCGAGCAGCCGGAGTTCGCGTACCCCAAAGCACAACCCGGCAGGCAAGGCTGGCCGATCTTATGCCTGGCGCTCGGTCGAGCTAGCCGGGCTGGTGGTTGGCTCGGGAACCGGCTCGGGCAGCCGGCGGCTCAGGTGACGGCACGCGGCCGCACTGCCTAACGCGCCCTCATGTGTGGCGACTCGATGAGGTTCGCCACACGCCGCAGCGCGACGGCAATCTCGTGGCGAATCTTCTCAGGCCATCGAAGGGCTGGGCGTTCGCCACCGGGCGGCGCCGTCCGGCCCTTCACGGCAGCGTCGAAGGTCGCGAAGACCTCGTCCGGGTCTTCGTCCTCCTCGTAAAAGCGCTCAGCCTCCTCGGCTTTCATGCGTGTCATGATGCCCCCCCTTGGGTTCGGGTACGCACTTCCCAGCGCGAATACGTCCCTGGACGGGCCGCTGACCGGGTAGAGGACGGCGATGCACCGCGCGCTCCTAGCCGAGCCAGAGGGTGGTGCCGGTGGTGGCCAGGCGGGCGCGGCGCTGATCATGGTCGGGCAGGGGCGAGCTGCACGGTGGCCCAGAAGGCGAGGACCTGGATCAGTTCGGCGCCGCCGCGCACGTGCTCACGTACTTGCGGCTGACGTCATCGGTTCAAGGCGGGTAGTGGCGATAAGGTCGGCCATGTCGTGTATCTGGTTGAGCAGTTCCTCCGGGTCCTGGCTGAGGTCGATGGCATGGCAGAGGATCTCGATGCCGGAGCGGCGGACTACGTGGCGGGCGGGCTGTTCGTTGCCTTTGGCGTAGATCAGATGTCCGCGGTTCAGACCGAGCACGGTGCAGTAAGCGAGGAGTTGGTAGAGGTCGGCGTTGGGGTAGCCGACTGGCTTCTCGGCCTTGTACTTGGCGTCGATGACGGCGACCGCTGAGCCGCGGATCTTCCAGACGATGTCGGGTCGCAGCAGGACTTGCCCTGCTTCATCGAAGTGGTTCCGGTCCTGATCGGCCACGCGTCCGCCGTAGGCCGGGACGAGAGCTTCGCGCAGCGCGACGGTGACGAAGTCCTCGAACAGCTTGGGCATGTCGAGCAGGAAACCGTTCACGGCCACGCCGCCGCGCTCATGCTCGACGGACGTCGCCCGCAGGACGAGTTCGGCCAGGCGCAAGGCCATGTGGTAGCGGGCATTGAGACGGGTGGCTTGCCAGGCGGGGACCTGATCTCCGCGGGACAGCGGCGTGACATCGGCGAAATCACGGAGTAGGCGCCGCAGCATGTGCTGCGATCCAGCACCCACGCGGGGCACCGTGAGCATGCGCTCGCACGCGGTCCGCAGGATCTGGTTCTCCGGGATGTCGACGGTGAACTCGTCGTGCCGGATCTCCAGCGGCAGCGGCAGCCCGTGGTGGCGGTGCAGTTGCGCGCTCTCGCGCAGCCTGCCGCGCAGTACCTGGGAACTCTCCTCGATGAGGATGTAGCCGGGGAGCAGGCCCTGATGGATCGCCCGTTCCGTTTGCCGCCACAGCGCCTGGGCGACGGCCGCCACCAGGTCGGCGGCCTCGGCCACCGGCACGGCCTCTGGCCGCCACGCAACGCCGTGCTGGGAGTAGCCGACGAGGAACAGCAGCCGGGCGATGTCGACCTTCGGTGTGATGTGGACCTCAAGGTCCCCGATCCTGGCCGCGCCCACCTTCCCGGCCGGCCCGACCTGCCAGAGTCCTGGGTTGTAAGGGGACGGCGCTGCCGTGACGACGCCGGAACTGGCCAGCGACCGGCCCTGCTCCGGTGTGAGCGGCAGCTCGATGGCCGGACCGAGCTCGCTGAGTTCTATGGGGTTCACGGCTCGCCGGGTGCTGCCGCGATCGTCTTGCGGAGGCTTGCCAGGCCGTAATGCTCCTCAAGGTCGCGCTGGCCGTAGAAGAGGTCTTCGAGCAGCGGCATGATCGAGTACTGCCAGACCCGGTCGAGCCCGTCGTCGCGCTGGTAGATCCGCTCGTCCATCAGGTACGACGGCCCGATCGCCGCATCCGCGTCGGCGTCACCGATCCTGCCGTTCAGCTCGTCGAGGATCAGCGCGGCGTCGGCCGGCAGGTGATGCTCTTCGAGCCAGCGGCGGAGCAGGCCCTCGACGGGTGGGATGCGTGGGTCCAGCTCGACAAACGCGAACCGGCGCCGCATGGCCGTGTCGATCCGCGCGATCGACCGGTCGGCGGTGTTCATCGTGCCGATGAGGAACAGGTTCTGCGGGAGCGTGAACTCCTTGTCCAGGGAGTACTGCAGGCTGATCGACTCATCGCGGTACTCCAGCAGGAAGTACAGCTCGCCGAACACCTTGGCCAAGTTCGCACGGTTGATTTCGTCGATGATCAGGATGTAGGCGGTGGTCGGGTTGTCCGCCGCCACCTCGGCGAAGTCACGGAACGGCCCGGCGCGCAGCGCGAAGGTCAGGGTTCCGCTGCCGCCCGGTTCCGGCCGGAAGCCCTCGAAGAAGTCCTCGTAGGTATAGGAGGGGTGGAACTGGACGAGCTTGACCGCGCCGTCGTCGGTCAGGTGCCGGGCAAGCTTGCTGGCGAGGTAGGTCTTGCCCGTGCCCGGCGGCCCGTACAAGATGATCTGCCTGCGCTCCCACAGTAGATCGACGATCTTGTCCAACTCTGCCTGCTCCATCAGCAGGTCTTGGGCAAAGTCCGGCGTAATCGGGTTGAAGGCCAGCTCGCGCCTGGCTGGTTCGGGGGTCGGCGCGGGCGGCTCAGGCGCCAGGCTGCGCGGGACAAGTCCGGTCAGCTGCTCGTAGGCCTCGGTCAGGTCGACGATGTAGGCCTGGCTCTGCAGCAGGGCAGGTACGGGGGCGCGCAGCTGGCTTCCGTCAACCGGCTCTGCCGGGTTGAACCACCGGACATCGCGGCGGAGGTTGGAGTGGGATGCAGCTGATTCTGCGAAATGCGCCGGTCCGGCTACCTCGCCGATGTACACACCGCCGCGCATAGGCGTCAGCACCAGGTCGCCTGGGCGCATCCGGCGCAAGAACCTGTCGAGCTCCTCCAGCCGCTGCCCGCGGTAGGCGTACGACTTGTGCTGATACGCGGTCTCTACGGCTTGGCGTAGCTCGTCATAGCTCAGGTCAGGATCGAGATGTGCGAGCTGTGAAGCGCTAAGCGAGACGAATCCTTCGCTGAGCCAGTCGGGGACGAGGTTGAACCCATCGACACTTGACCCACGGACCATCCATGCCCTTTTCGCAGGCAGGGGAGTCTCCTCGTCGATCTCCTGAGCACGTGCCGTCAGCAGTTCTTTCAGCGAACTGGTGGACAACCGGCAATCTTGGCTGGCCCGCCCGCTAGCGTCGAACTCAACGCCCTCGTCGGCCAGTCTGCGGCGAAGATCCACGCCGCGGTAGGCATAATTCAGCATCCCTTCGGCTGGGATGCTGCCGTCGGCAGTGAGCACTCGGTATGCGTTGGTGAGCTTGATATTGCCGCTGGCGAGAAAGTCCGCGACTTCGCTCGCGGTGGTGCCCGCCAGTTCAGCAAGATCATCGTGGGCGGTCCACGAGCCAGGTTCAACCAGCCGGAGCGTGGTGGCGATGAACTGCTGAACATCGCTCAGGTTCTCCTGAGCCTGCTTACGGCGTTGATCAATCTCGCGGTAGCGGCGGGCCAACTCGGCAAACAGCTCATCGGCCGTCGAGTACGTATCGAGGGCCTCGGCGCCAGCCTCAGTGATTGACCATCCGTTGATCTTGGACACCCAGCCGACCGTTGCGGCGTCGCCCGTCATGAACCCAACTGCGCGGTCGTAACGCGGAAGCCCGCTATTGTCGACGCTCAGCTCGTAGGGAGTCAGCTGAACTCTGGCGCGGAGTTCTTGGTACAGCTCAACGGGATGAAGCTTGGGTCCGGCGTCGCGGACGATCTCCATTGCCGCCCGGAGGAGCAGCGGTCGCCTTACTCGCTCCTCAGCCATAACTTTGTCCTCTCAGCGTGCCGGATGGCGGGGTCCGCGGCCAGGCGGCGGATCGACGACGGTCTGGTACGGCTCGCCGGTCCGCATGGCCTCAGACATCCTGTCGTAGACCTCCAGGATCAGTTCTTTGGTGCGGAACGAGCCATAGCGCTCTACATCCTTGCGCTTGACAATGGGGAAGGTCTCAAGAACGTACGCCACGTCGTCTCGCTTAATTCCGTACATATGGAAGTAGGCCGAATCCAGTTCGGTGCGCAACATGAGTCGGCGCTCGTCGTCCCAGCGGAACGGCGGCCCACCATCGCCGAGACTCCTTGCAGGCACGCTCATGTCCCACGCTGTGTAAGTCAACTCCAGGATTCGCTGCATCATCCAGTCGGCCAGCGTCGTTGGCGTATGCCATGGCGTTCGTTGATCATAGGTAGATGGATCAAGAACTGGAAATTGTTTGACGAGAAAGAAGTTAAGGTTGGTCCCGCCAAGCTTCTGACGAGCAGTGAAGTCAAGTACGAACGAAGACAGTGAAGCGATCAGCAGGAGTTCTCCCAATGTGGATTCCGTAGAGAAGATAAGAAACAGGCTATCCCCGGCCGCCGCCCGAGGAATAGCCGCAGCGATAACTGTGCGTTCGTCGGTTGTACGGGCGATGCGTCGAAAGCCAAGTAGTGATTTTCGGCTTAGGCCGACTCGTGCATCCACCTCTGCCGATGGAACCCAGTAGCGGGGTAGCGGGAGCCAGTTCGGGTCGCTCTTTGCAGACGTCCGAACATCATCGAACTGACCAGCGTTGCAACTTGCCCATCGGTGGTCGAAGTGGTGGACCATCTTCCCTTCATAGAGCGGCAGCATCAGCTCGTCACTGCGAGCGAATGCGTTGCCGGTCAGAGCCCAACCAGCGCGTTCCAACTCCCGTCGGCTCTCGAAAAGACCAGAGTCGCTGGCCATGTTGAAGAGTCCCTGCGTGAACGACAGATGCCACGGATTGCGCTCTGGTTCGCTTCGCCACAGCACAGCAACGCGATGGTAGATACCGATTGTGATCTCGGCATCGCGACGAGTGCGGAAGACCGGCAGCGTGCCCGTATTAGGGTTGAGGAGGTCGATCTCATCGGGCGTCAGTGTGAAGACAGCACCGTCGCGCGCCAGGTCGGTAACGTCATGCAGGAAGAAAGCGAGAAGCGCCTGGCGGGCCTTCACAAGATGACCAGAAAGTGTTAGCAGGCAGAACTTCTCACGACTGTCAACAGCTGGAAAAAGCTTCTTGTTCTCGAAGTCGTATAGCGATATCAGGTTGGAAGACGCCACGAGATCTCTGAAGAAATGTTGTGTCGTTGCATCTGTGGCGATTCCGGTTGGCACGATGATTCCTGTTCTGCCGCGTGCGCCCGTGATCAGGCGGTTATTTTCTGCAAAAACGGCATATGTGTTCAATCGACCGCGCCCGGTAAAAGGGTATCGTCCGCTTTCGCGCAATAGAAGATTCCACCCAGCCGATGTGCGCAGCTCGCTGCGGAAACTCTGGTAGATAGCGCGGTCGGCTGCGCTCTCACTAGCGGCAAGCTTGGCAATTCGCCTCTTGCGTTCGGCGGCATTCAGTGCCTTCGCGATGTCTGGGCGACCTGCTGAGAAGAACTCCTCCTCTTTGACCTCTACCTTCTCCCAGGGGGGGTTGCCGATGACGCAAGAGAAGCCGCCTGCCCAGCCGGTGGCCGAGTCGATGTCACGGGTGCCGTTGCCGACGCGGAAGATGTGCGGGAACTCGACGTGCCAGTGGAAGAACCGGTACTGGCGGGCGAGATCTGCGATTAGTTCCTCGGCGGCTGCCGAGTCCAGCGTGCCGGATTCGGCAGCGAGGCGTTCCAAGACTGCGTGCGTGATCGCGGTGGAGCGGGTAACGGCATCCTTGGGCTGCACGAACGCGGCGCACCAGGCGTCGGCGAGCAGCTTCTGGGTGCGGAGTTCGGCTGATGCGGCGAGTTCCTGGGCCTGGCGTTGCTGGTGGATGTGCAGGTCTTCGAGGCTGTCGGGGAGTGCCTGGGCGATCTCGTCGGCTCGCTTGGCTAGGACGGCGTTCGTGACCGGGATGCCGGCCTGGCTGAACAGGTCATGCTGGCCTTGGCGCTCGCCGGCGTTTTGCTTCTTGAGGGCTGAGGCAACCTTGCGGTCGTCGCCCTCGATGGGTGTGAACGCCGCGTCCGGCAGGCCGTCTGCTAGCAGCGCGGGAGTGACGCCGAGCAAGGAGTTGCCGACGCGGATGTTCTGGTCCAGGTACGACAGCGGTTTGCCGGGCTCCAGGGCTTCGAGCCACAGCGACACCTTGGCCAGTTCGGCGGCCATGGGATTGATGTCGACGCCGTAGATGCATCGGCCGACGACGCGGCGCAGAGCTGCCCGGACGACAGTGTCGGGCGGCTCGGACTCGCCGGTCTCCTCGGCGGCGACGCGTTTGGCGATCCTGCGGGCGGCGGCGACGAGGAAATGGCCCGAGCCACAGGCGGGATCGCAGACGGTGATGTCGAGCAACGCTGAGACCCGTTCCGCAGTGGTGCCGTGTGCGCAGGCCTGGTCGAGCAGCGGGTCGAGGGCGGAATCCAGCAGGCATTCCACCAGCGAGGTTGGCGTGTAGTAGGAGCCCGACTCCTTGCGCTCGTTGCCGGCCAGCGTCTCCAGCGTGTAGGCCCGCTGCTCATCGTCGTAGCGGGGGATCAGCTCCAGCAGGGACTCGTATACGCTGCCGAGTTCCTCGGCGCCCAGGTTGCCGAAGTCCACCCGGCGCACGGCGCCGCCGCCGCGCGGCTTCACCAGGCAGAGGGCTCGGACTGCGCCGCGCAGGGCTTCGTTGGACAGCCGGGCACCGACCAGCGGCTCATCGAGGGGCAGGGCCCGGCCGTCGTCTCGCCGGAACTCGAAGATGCCGCCGATGCCGGGAAGGGCCAGCTCGGGCACCCCGCCCTCAGTTCCGAGTGCGTCGAAGACAAGCTGGGCGGCCTCGAAGAGGTCGCCGTGCCGTCCGCCGCGATGTCGGCGGGCGAGCTGGCGCAGCCGGGCGGATGAGAAGTAGGTGGC
>Ga0070698_100001270_pt1 | contig 28182 bp, 27 predicted proteins | sample KBSK1502metaG_FD_65477 | JGI IMG/M metagenome (GOLD analysis project Ga0070698, IMG submission 65477) | Corn, switchgrass and miscanthus rhizosphere microbial communities from Kellogg Biological Station, Michigan, USA - KBS K1-50-2 metaG | ecosystem: Host-associated > Plants > Roots >...
TTGAGGAACAAGACCGGCGGAAATGCCGCTCCGCGGGTGTTGCTGGTTACCTCGGCCTTTCACATGCGTCGTGCACAGCTGCTCTTCGCCAGGGCAGGGCTCGAAACCGTGCCATTTCCCGTGGATTTCAAGGTGCCGGCGGGGGAGAGTTTCACCGTGCTTGACCTCGTGCCCAATGGCGGCAGCCTGCGCAAGGCCGAGATCGCGCTGCGGGAGCTCTACGGGCTGGCTTATTACTCGATATTCCGGGGGTAGATCGGGGGTCGCTGCACCCTGTGTATAATCCTGTTCACGTCTTGAACACGTGAACCCGTGAGCACCCCTGAAGAGATCAACTTGCAGGTACTCCGACACCTCGAGTCGGAACCTCGCCTCAACCAGAGAGGCTTGGCAGCGCGTCTGGGGCTGAGCCTCGGCAAGGCCAACTACTGTCTGCGCGCACTGGTCGACAAGGGACTGATCAAAATCAGCAACTTCAGGCGCAGCGACAACAAGCTCGCCTACAAGTACTTGCTGACGCCTTCCGGACTTCAGGAAAAGGCCCGCCTGACTGTTTCCTTCTTGAAAAGGAAGCAGCAGGAATACGAGCAGTTGCAGCTTGAGATCGCTCAACTGCAAGCGGAAGTGAAAACGCTCGGACCCGAGCGCTCTGCACCGGAGACTTCAGATGCGGGCCGCCGCCCAAGCCGATAGACCCGTGGCTTGGTACGTCGCGCAGACCAAGCCGCGCCGGGAGCATGTGGCTCGCGAGAATCTGGTTCGCCAGGGCTATGGCGTCTACCTGCCGCGAATCAGAGTGCTCAAGCAGCGGCGCAAGCGCCAGGAGATCGGGTATGAACCGCTGTTCCCGCGCTACGTCTTCTTCCAACCCTGCGATACGGACCACTCGATCGCGCCGGTGCACTCCACGCAAGGGGTTACGGCAATCGTGCGGTTCGGCGGGGTTCCTGCGGTCTTGGGCTGCGACACAATTGCCGGCATCCGAACGTTCGAATGCCGGCAAAACGCAGCCGATCTTGCAGAGCTAAGAGCCCTTGAACCGGGCAAGTCGGTCGTGGTCACCGCCGGGGCGCTGGCCGGTCTTCAGGGTCTGGTCGCAACGGTCTCCGCGCAGCGCGTCATCGTGTTGATGCGCCTGCTGGGCGAGGAGACGAGGGTAAGCCTCAGTCCGGGCGAGTTGAGGCTAGCACTCTAGTAGCGATGCGATTGCGGCCCTGGCCGAGTTGCGTCGGCGCGCCGCAATTGGATGAGCTGTTTGCGTGTTGCCTTTGAGGTGACGCGTCATGTGCTGTGCACGGTAGCTGGTGCACGGGCATGGCGGTAGCACGCCTGCCACGTTCTAGAAAGCCCTGTGCAACGATCGCAAGACGTCAGCCAACTCCTACTGCGCCTTTGGCGCCACCTAAGCCGGAGGCGTCGGCGGCAGCTGCTCATGCTGCTCGTGCTGATGGTTGTGGCGTCGCTCATGGAGATCGTCAGCATCGGAGCCATTCTGCCGTTTCTCGGCGTCCTCACTGCGCCCGAGCGCGTCTTCAGCCACCCCGCCGCCCAGCCTCTGGTTCGAGTCCTGGGGGTTACCTCACCGCAGCAGCTGTTGTTGCCGCTGACCGCGGCGTTCGGACTGGCAGCTCTGATCGCGGGTGCCATGCGCCTGTTGATGATCTGGGCCAACGTCCGGATTTCCTTTGCCACGGGTGCCGATCTGGGGGTCGATATCTACCGCCGCACGCTGTACCAGCCTTACGCCGTTCACGTCGCGCGCAACAGCAGCGAAGTGATCAGCGGCATTACGGGAAAAACAAACACGATCGCCAACAGCATTCTGATGTCGATCCTCACGCTGACGAGCTCCTGCATCATGGGCATCACCATCCTGATTGCGCTGTTGGCCGTTGACCCGCTCATCGCCCTCGCCGCTTTCGCCGGATTCGGCGTCCTCTACGCCATCATCATGCGCATCTCTCAGCGTCAGCTCGCCGCGAACAGCCGGCGCATCGCCCAGGAGTCGACGCAGGTCCTCAAATCACTGCAAGAAGGTCTGGGCGGCATTCGCGATGTCCTGATCGATGGCAGCCAGGCGACCTACTGTCAGATCTACCGCGACTCGGATCTGCCCCTGCGCCGTGCCGACGGCAACAATCTGGTCATAGCGCACAGCCCCCGGTACGGCATGGAGGCGCTCGGCATGATCCTCATTGCCGGTCTCGCATACACCCTTGCCCAGCAGGCCGACGGCATCGCCAAAGCCATTCCGATCCTTGGCGTCCTGGCGCTCGGCGCCCAACGGCTATTGCCGGTGATGCAGCAAGGGTACGTAGCTTGGTCCAGCATTCGAGGCGGCCAGGCATCGCTGCAAGACACGCTTGAACTGCTGGATCAGCCCCTGCCCGCATACGCGAGCCAACCGGCCCCGCAACCCATTCCATTCCGGCAACGCATCACGCTTGCGCATCTCTCGTTCCGCTACGCACCCGATGCCCCATGGGTCCTGCACGACTTCGATCTGACGATTTCCAAAGGCAGCCGCGTCGGATTCATCGGGGTGACCGGTAGCGGCAAGAGCACTCTGCTCGACATCATCATGGGTCTGCTTGAGCCAACCGAGGGCAGCCTCGCCGTTGATGATCAGGTCATCAGTGCGGGCAACCAACGCGCGTGGCAAGCCCACATCGCTCATGTCCCGCAGGCGATCTACCTGGCCGACAGTACGATCGAGGAAAATATTGCGTTCGGCGTGCCGAGGAAGCAAATCGACGCGACTCGCGTGCGCGCGGCGGCGCAGCAGGCGCAGATTGCTCAAGTCATCGAAAGCTGGCCGAAGCAATACCAGACCCTGGTTGGCGAACGCGGCATCCGCCTTTCCGGCGGTCAGCGCCAGCGCATCGGAATCGCCCGCGCGCTCTACAAGCGGGCGGACGTCATCATCTTCGATGAGGCGACCAGCGCACTCGATACGGACACAGAGCGCGCGGTCATGGAAGCGATCGAGGGCCTGAGCAGCGAACTTACGATCCTCATCATCGCCCACCGCCTGAGCACGCTTCGCAACTGCAACCAGATCGTCGAACTGGGCAAGGGTGCCGTATAGGGCGGAAATCGATGGTCTGCGCGCGGTCGCGCTGGTCCCGGTCGTCCTGTTTCACGCGAGGTTTGACTGGTTCAGCGGCGGCTATGTCGGCGTGGACGTATTTTTCGTGATCAGCGGCTACCTGATCACGTCTCTGATTCTCGTGGAGAAGGAAGCGGGTACCTTCACGTTGCGCGACTTCTATGAGCGACGTGCCCGCCGCATCATACCGGCGCTGTTTTTCGTTACCCTGGCCTGCATCGTGCCGGCGTGGCTCTGGATGATGCCGAGCCAGCTGAGGGATTTTGCGCAAAGCGTCGTCGCACTCGCGCTGTTCTCTTCCAATATCCTCTTCTGGCGCAAAGGCGACTATTTCCTTGCGACCGCAGACGACATGCCTTTGCTGCACACCTGGAGCATCGCGGTCGAAGAGCAGTACTACGTCGTCTTCCCGATCCTGATGCTTCTGTTGTGGTCCATTCGCCGACGCCGGCTGATCGCCCTCATCGCGGTTTCCGCGGCGCTCTCGTTGCTGCTCTCGGAGTATGGCTGGCGCCATCACCCGGGCGCCAATTTCTACCTGGCTCCAACCCGCGCCTGGGAGTTGATGCTCGGGGTGCTCGCGGCGTTCTATCTGCACGCCTACGCTCACAGCAAGAGAAGGTGGCTCAATCAGACGGCAAGCCTCGGCGGATTCGGCCTGATCGTCGCTGCAGTTACGTTCTTCGACCGAAACACGCCGGTTCCGAGCCTGCTTGCGCTCATTCCCACGCTGGGTACGGTGCTCGTAATCTGCTTTGGGGACAAGACCACGCTGGTCGGCAAGCTCCTGTCGACCCGAGCGCTGGTGGGCATCGGCCTGGTTTCGTATAGCGCCTATCTGTGGCACCACCCTCTGTTCGCATTTGCCCGAATCCGGAGCCTCGATGAGCCCGGCCTGTGGCTCTACGCAGGCTTGTGCGCGATTACCTTCGTGCTGGCGTATCTCACGTGGAAATACGTCGAGAGGCCATTCCGGGAAAGGCGGATCTTGTCCTCAGGTCAGGTGTTCAGCGTAGCCACGCTCTCGTCGGCGGCACTGATCGCCATCGGTCTCGTCGGGCATCTGAACCGCGGGTTTGAGGAGAGGGTGAACAGCAGAGTACTCGCGTTGAGCGCCTATGAAGGCGACACCAATCCCCGCATGACGGAATGCAGATCCGGCGGCAGCAGGCTGATCCCGCCCCGGAATTCCTGCATCTACGGTACCAATCCAGTTCCCAGGATTGCATTGTGGGGTGACAGCCACGCCGATCAGCTCGCGGTGCCCCTGGAGCAACTGGTTCGCAGCAAGTCCGAGAGCTTCATTGAGCTTGCGTACGCCGGCTGCCCGCCATTGATCGACGTTTTCCGGATCGACAGCCCCGAGTCTCGGTGTGCCGAGTACAACTCACAAGTCCTGAGCTACTTGCTGGAAACGCGCACCATCGACACGGTGGTGATGCATGCCTATTGGACGGGCTACATCGATGACGGCCTGTTGAGAGTCGATGCACGAGGCAAACATGTTCCCGCCCCGATTGCCGAGCAGTTGAGCTCCGTCGTGCAACGCTTGAGGCTCGCGGGAAAGAAAGTCATCCTGATTTTCCCGGTGCCCAAGATGCCCTCGAGCCCGCCTCAGTATCTGGCCAAGAAACTGATGTTTACCGCGGACCTCGGCGACGTCTTTATCACCATGGATGAGTATGTCAGGCAATCGAAAAAATCCTTTGCCACCCTGTCCCCGATCGCCAGCAGCCAGCGGGTCGAGGCCGTCTACCCGCACATGGCCCTGTGCAATGTCGATGCGAATCGATGCTCCGCAACCGACGGAGACCGGGTGCTCTACAGGGACAATGGTCACGTATCGATTACCGGCGCTCGCCGCATCGTCCCCCTCCTGCAGCGGGGACTTGGATACTGAGAACGAGAGACAACCATGCTCACCAATTCATCCATCCTGATCACCGGCGGAACGGGGTCGTTCGGCAATACTTTCGTGCCGATGACGCTCGCCAAATACAACCCCAAGCGACTCGTCATCTATTCGCGTGACGAGATGAAACAGTGGGAGATGGCGCAGGGCTTCGAGCACGATTCGAGGGTGCGCTTCATCATCGGCGACGTGCGCGACAAGGACCGCCTGGCCCGCTCGCTCGACGGCATCGACTACGTGATCCATGCCGCGGCAACCAAGATCGTGCCGACTGCGGAGTACAACCCGTTCGAGTGTGTCAAGACCAACATCAACGGGGCCATGAACCTGATCGACGTCTGCATCGATCGCGGTATCCGGCGCGTCGTCGCGCTGTCGACGGACAAGGCGAGCAATCCGATCAACCTCTATGGCGCAACCAAGCTCGCGTCCGACAAGCTGTTCGTGGCGGCGAATGCCTATGCCGGAACGCACCACACTCGGTTTGCGGTGGTCCGCTACGGCAATGTCATGGGGTCGCGGGGATCGGTCATTCCGTTTTTCCTCTCCTTGGCGCACACCGGCGTGCTGCCGATTACGGATGTCCGAATGACCCGCTTCATGATCACGCTCGAGCAGGCGGTTGAGCTCGTCTGGCATGCCTTCGACGACATGCACGGCGGCGAGATCTATGTCAGAAAGATTCCTTCGATGACGATCCTGGACATCGCCAATGCCGTTGCGCCGGCAGCGAAGCACCGGATCATCGGCATCCGGCCGGGGGAAAAGATCCACGAGCAAATGATCGGCCAGGAGGACGCGGCGCACACCTACGCGTTCGAGGACCATTACAAGATCCTTCCCGCGATTCATAACTGGTCCTCGGATCCTTCGCGCATCAATGGGGGCGCCAAGGTGGAGGATGGATTCACCTACTCTTCCTCGACCAATACGGACTGGATGCCCGTCGAGGTCCTGCGGGCGTGGCTCGAGGCGCATCGCGGCAAGATCGGAGCGAACTGACCGGCATGGCCTCGGCGGTACTCATCACTGGGGGGTCCGGCCTGCTTGCGCTCAACTGGGCGCTGGCGATCCGCGATCGCCATGCGGTCACGCTGGGGATTCACGAGCGGGCGATTTCTCTCGCAGGCGTGCAAACGCTGCCGATCGATCTCGAGTCCGTCGATCAGATCGTGCGCGCATGCAAGGCCGTCCGCGCTCAGACCGTCATCCACACCGCCGGCCTGACCAGCGTTGAGAAGTGCGAGGCCCAACCGGAGCAGGCGCAGCACATCAACGTGAATCTCGTTGCGAACGTTGCGCACGCCTGCGCCAAGCTGGACCTGCAATTGGTGCACATCTCGACCGACCATCTGTTTTCCGGCGACCAGTCGCTGGTGAACGAAGCTCACCCGGTGGCGCCCAGGAACGTCTATGGACGGACAAAAGCCGAATCCGAGGCTCGCGTCCTCGAGATTCACCCCCGGAGCCTCGTGGTGCGCACAAATTTCTATGGCTGGGGCCCGCGCTACCGCCGCTCGTTCAGCGATGTGGTCATCGACGCGCTGCGCTCCGGCCGCGCACTGACTTTGTTCCGGGACGTCTTCTACACGCCCGTTCTCATCGAAACGGTCGCCCGGGCCGCGCACGATCTGATCGCGCTGAACGCCCAAGGCGTTTTTCACGTCGTAGGCGATGAACGCATCTCCAAGTACGAGTTCGGGCGCAGGATCGCGGAGAAATTCAAGCTCGACGCCGGTCTGCTCGCTCCCGGAGCGTTGAGCGATCAGGCCTCGCTCGTCCAGCGTCCGCATGACATGAGCCTGTCGAACCAGAAAGCCCGCACCCTTCTCGACCGAAAGCTGGGCGGGGTTGACGAGCACATCGCAAGACTCCATCAGCAGGAACGAGACGGCCTAGCCGAGGAACTGCATTGCCTATGATCCCCTACGGAAGACACTACGTTGACGAGGAAGACATCCAGGCGGTCGTCGATATCCTGCGCCATGGTGCATTGACCCAGGGCCCGGTCGTCGAGGCCTTCGCGGAAACCATTGCGGAGTACGTCGGAGCCAAGTATGCCGTCGCGGTTTCAAGCGGCACGGCCGGTCTGCATCTTGCGGCGCTCGCGGCGGGCGTCGGCCCGGGCCAATCGCTCGTTACGTCCCCGATTACGTTCGTTGCCAGCGCAAACGCGGCGCTCTACGCCGGTGGAAGCGCCTTGTTTGCAGATATCGACCCGCGCACGGCCAACCTGTGTCCGGATCGACTGAGGAAAAGGCTTGCAGAATCCCGGGACGTCCGCGCGATCATCCCCGTTCATTTCGCGGGCTTGCCATGCGACATGCCGGCAATCCAGTCGGTCGCGGATCGCGTCGGCGCTGCGGTGATCGAGGACGCGGCGCACGCGCTGGGCGCTCATTACCCGGACGGCCGGCGCGTCGGTTCATGCGCCCATTCGCTGATGACGGTTTTCTCGTTCCATCCGGTCAAGGCGATTGCGGCGGGCGAGGGCGGCATGGTAACGACCAACGACGAGCCCACGTATCGCAAGCTGCTCCGGCTGCGCAGTCACGGCATCAACAAGCTCGACGATCCGCTTGAGCTGCCGCAGCAGGCGGAAACCGACGGCGTCCGGAACCCCTGGTACCACGAGATGCAGGAGCTTGGGTTTCACTATCGAATCACGGATATTCAATGTGGCCTGGCGATCTCGCAGTTCAAGAAGCTTCCAAGGTTCCTCGCGCGACGGCGGCAACTCGTCAAGGCGTACGACGAGCAGTTTGCCGGGATGCGCAATTGTCGCCCGGCGCAAGCCGGGGGGCGCGATCAGAGCGGTCACCATCTCTATGTGCTGCGGATCGATTTCAAAGCGGCGGGTCTGACCCGCGCCCGGTTGATGAACGAGCTCAGGACGCGGGACATCGGCACGCAAGTGCACTACATCCCGGTTCCTGCTCAACCGCACTACCGCAGGCTCGGCTTCAGGCCCGAGGATTATCCCGACGCCCAGGCCTACTATGCGGAAGCCCTGAGCATCCCGCTGTTCTATGCCTTGACGGATGAACAGCAGCAGCACGTCATCGCTGCGTTCAGGGAGTTGGTGGGTTGAAACTGGCGCTTGGCACCGTTCAGTTCGGCCTCAAGTATGGAATCGCCAATCCGCATGGCCAGGTTCCGCGCGACGAAGCCAAAGCGGTGCTCGACCATGCCCATGCGAGCGGGATGAACGTGCTCGATACCGCGATCGACTATGGCGACAGCGAGCAGCGGCTCGGCGACATCGGGATCGGCGGCTGGCACGTGGTGTCGAAGCTGCCCGCCATCCCGGCAGATTGCGGTGAATGCTCTCGATGGGTCGCTGAATCCGTAGCGGGATCGCTTCGGCGGCTGAGAATCGAGCGGTTGTATGGCCTGCTGTTGCATCGCCCGCAGCAACTCCTCGATCGTGGCGGAGATCAGCTCTACGCGGCCTTGCGATCGCTGAAGGTTCAGGGCGTCGTCCAGAACATTGGCGTTTCCATCTATGACCCGGCAGAGCTCGATCCGCTGTTCGAGCGTTATGACTTCGATATCGTTCAGGCGCCGTTCAACGTCCTTGACCGCCGCTTGATCGATTCGGGCTGGCTGCCGCGCCTCGCCCATCAGGGGACAGAGCTGCACGTTCGATCCGTTTTCCTTCAAGGCCTGCTCTTGATGAATCCCGGCGAGCGCCCGGAACGTTTCCGACGCTGGCAATCCACGTGGACCCGCTGGGATGAATGGCTGCGCGAAACCGGCGTGACGCCGCTGCAGGCGTGTCTTCGCTACGTATTGCGGTTTCCCGAGATCTCGAGAATCGTTGTCGGCGTAGACAGCGTAAACCAGCTGCAGGAGATCCTTGCGGCAGCGGTGGGAACCGTGCCCTCGCTCCCGGATGCGCTCGGCGGGCCCAACCACCAGGACCTGCTGAACCCAGCCCGGTGGAACGCGCTCGCATGACCTCACATCGCTCTATGAAGACTTCCTAACTCAGGATCGAACCGATGCAAATCGAAATAGTTGCCGAGCTTGCGCAGGGCTTCGAAGGCCGGCCGGAGCAGACGCGATTGCTGATGAAAGCGGCAGCCGCCGCAGGCGCCGACGCCGCCAAGTATCAGCTGGTCTACGCGGATGAACTGGCGACGCCCGACTACAAGTACTACGAGCTCTTCCGTTCGCTGGAGATGAAGGACGAGGTCTGGGTGCAGCTCGCGGCATACGCCGCAGAGCTGCGCGTCCGGCTCTATCTCGATATCTTCGGGAGCCGAAGCCTGCGCCTTGCGGAGCAAATCGGTGTACCCGTCGTTAAGGTGCACGGCACCGACATTGCGAACATCGGCTTCCTCGAGCAGATTGCCGGCAGCTCGATACCGAGGGTTCTGCTCGGCGCCGGAGGTGCATACGCCACGGAACTGGAACGCGCGGTCGACCTGCTTTCGGCCAAAGGCAAGGAAGTCGTCGTGCTTCTCGGATTCCAGGGCTACCCCACGCCCACCGAAACCAACCAGATCGCCCGGGTGAGGATGCTGGCGGACCGCCTGCGTCAGGCGCATCCCAACGTCCGCATCGGATTTGCCGATCACGCACCGCCAGAAAGCCCGCTGCGCTATGCGCTGGCGGCGGCAGCGGTCGGGGCGGGAGCCACGGTAATCGAGAAACACCTTACCTTGGGGCAGATCATGAAGCTCGAGGATCATGAGTCCGCCCTCAATCCGGATGATTTCGCGGTGTTCTGTGAGGTCGTACGGAATTGTGCGCGGGCCGTTGGAGAAGCTACGCTCGCGGAAGATTTTGGAATGACCGAGGCCGAACAGGGGTACCGGCGAATGATCCGCAGGCATGTCGTGTCAGGGCGCGATCTTGTTTCCGGCACGCGCCTGTCGCCGGCCGACCTCGTGCTCAAGCGCACCTCGGCGGAGCAGGTCATCACCGATATGGGTCCCGTCTACAGCAAGAGGCTCAAGCGCAACCTCAAGTCCAACGTGCCTCTGTCGCCGATGGACATCGATTGATGTTCTCCCTTACATGACAAGGCGCCTCGTCGCTGCGATTGCCTGCCGCAACCAGGGCTCGCGCCTGTACGGCAAACCCATCCAGAACCTGGACGTCACCAAGGGAGTCCGGATTCTCGACAACATCGTTGATTGCCTGCGTACGATCCCGTGCATCGACGAGATCCTGCTCGGCATCTCCGAAGGCGTCGACAACGAGGTTTTCAAGGACATCGCCGACGAGAAGGGCCTGCGCTATGTCGTCGGAGACCAGATCGATGTCCTCGCGCGCCTCGTCGAGTGCGGGCAACTCGCCGGCGCGACCGACATCTTTCGGGTGACCAGCGAGTCGCCGTACCTTTACTTCGAGCCCGTCGAAGATCTCTGGCGGACCCATCAGCGGGAAGATGCAGATGCCACCTTCATGGACGACATCATCGATGGGTGTGGCTTCGAGATCATTGCCCAACGCGCCCTCGAGGAGTCGCACGCGAAGGGCGAGACGAAGCACCGCTCGGAGCTTTGCACGCTGTACATCCGGGAGCATTTCCGGGATTTCAAGATCATCAAGGCGGATTCGCCGCGAGCGCTGGTCCGCAAGGACCTCAGGCTGACGGTGGATAACCCGGAAGATCTCGCGGTTTGTCGCGCCGTGTATGGGGCCTTCAAGAATCTCGCTCCGCGGATTCCGGTCGCCGATGTGGTGCGGTTCCTGGATGCAAATCCCAAGTTGATCGAACTGATCGCTCCTTTCACGGAAGTTGGTTACACCACCATGTACCGATGGGGTCGAGATGAGTAACAGCGGGCAGGGACTCTGGAAGCGCGCCAAGCAGATCATTCCGGGCGGCAGCATGCTGCTCTCCAAGCGGGCGGAGATGTTCCTGCCCGAGCAGTGGCCTGCCTATTTCAGCAAGGCCAAGGGCTGCAAGGTCTGGGATCTGGACGGCAACGAATACATCGACATGTCCTTCATGGGCATCGGCACCAACTCGCTCGGTTATGGTCATCGCGAAGTCGACGAGGCCGTGCATGCCACGGTTGATGCGGGCAACATGTCCACGCTGAACTGCCCGGAGGAGGTCTATCTCGCTGAAAGGCTGATTGAGCTCCATCCCTGGGCCGACATGGCGCGGTTTGCCCGGTCGGGCGGCGAGGCCAACGCAGTCGCGATCCGTATCGCACGCGCCGCGACCGGCAAGGACAAGGTCGCGATTTGCGGCTACCACGGCTGGCATGACTGGTACCTGTCGGCCAATCTGGGCGACGACGAGAAGCTGGCCGGGCACTTGCTGCCGGGACTGGATCCGCGCGGCGTACCCAGGCATCTGCGCGGCACGGTGCTTCCGTTCAACTACAACGCGCCCGACGAGCTGGAGAGTCTGCTCGCGGCGCACGACATCGGCGTGATCAAGATGGAGGTGGCGCGAAACCACGAGCCCGCGGAGGGGTTCCTGCGCAAGGTGCGCGAGCTCGCCACTGCGCGCGGAATCGTGCTGATGTTCGACGAATGCACGTCGGGTTTCCGCCAGAGCTTCGGCGGGTTGCACAAGCTGTACGGGGTCGAGCCCGACATGGCGGTGTTCGGCAAGACGCTCGGCAACGGCTACGCGATCACGGCGGTGATCGGCCGGCGCGAGATCATGGAAGCTGCGCAAAGCACGTTCATCAGCAGCACCTTCTGGACCGAGCGGATCGGCCCGGCCGCCGCGCTGAAGACGCTCGAGGTCATGGAGCGCGAGAAGTCCTGGGAGCGCATTACGCAGACCGGGCGCGAGATCACCGCTCGCTGGAGGGCGCTCGCCGCCAAGCACGGCCTGCGCATCGCGACGAACGGTCTGCCCGCGCTGACCGGTTTTTCTTTCGAGGGCCCGAATGCGCTTGCGTACAAGACCTTGATCACCCAGGAAATGCTCGCGAAGGGCTACCTTGCCTCGACCAGCGTGTATACGTGCACCGAGCACAGCGCGGACGTGGTCGCGGGCTACTTCGAAGCGCTCGACCCGGTCTTTGCGCTGATCCGGGAATGCGAAGACGGGCGCGATGTGACGGGCCTGCTCAAAGGTCCCGTCTGCCACAGCGGGTTCAAGCGGCTGAACTGAGGCCGGACATGCGCGCTGCGTTTCGCGTCGATGCTTCGCAAAGGATCGGCATCGGCCATTTCATGCGCTGCCTGACGCTTGCCGATGCGTTGCAACGCGACGGCGGGGAGACGCGTTTCGTTTGCCGCCAGCTGGGAGCCAGCTTGCGGGACCTTCTGGTGCAAAAAGGGCACGAGTGGTCGATGCTCGAGGGCGGTGGCGAGGACGGCGGTCTCGACGAGCTTGCGCATGCGAGCTTTCTCGGAACCAGCCAGCAACGCGATGCGGCCGACACGCTTCGGGCGCTCTCGGGTCCGGCCTGGGACTGGCTGATCGTCGATCACTATGCCCTCGATGCGCGCTGGGAATCGGCGCTGCGCAACGCCGCGCGGCGCGTGATGGTCATCGACGACATTGCCGATCGCGTGCACGACTGCGACGTGCTGCTCGATCAGAACCTGTACCCGGACATGGAAACGCGCTATGCGGGCAAGGTGCCGGCGCACTGCAGAGTGCTTCTCGGTCCTCGATACGCAGTGCTACGCGATGAGTTTCACCGCTTGCGGGGACCGGTTGCGCCAAGGGCGCAGCCGGTCAAGCGAGTCTTCGTTTTCCTCGGCGGCGCCGACCCGGACAACCTGACGGAAAGAGCCATCGAGGCGATCCACAAGGCCGGCAATGGCGCGCTCGCTGCGGACGTCGTCATTGGCGCAGAGAATCCGCATCGCTCGGCAATCGAGCGGGCGTGCGAACAGTACGGGTACGCGTGTCACGTGCATACGCCGCGCATGGCCGAGCTGATGGCGGCAGCCGATCTCGCGATCGGCGCCAGCGGATCGGCGAGCTGGGAGCGCTGTTGCCTCGGGCTGGCGAGCGTGTCCGTCGCGTTTGCGGACAATCACCTCGAGGTCGCGAGGGCGCTCGACCGAGTCGGGGCGAGCGTCTTCGTGGGCGACCAGAAGACCGCGAGTATCGAGCGGATCGCGCGAGCATTGGGCGTGCTGATGAGCGACCAGAACCTGCGGCTGCAGATGTCGTCGAAGGCGCACTCGCTGGTCGACGGCCTGGGATGCGAGCGAGTCCGCGACGTCCTCTGCGGCAACAAAGGCGCGCACGCCACGGCCGATCCGCTGACACTGCGCCCGGCGACCCTGCTCGATTCGGATCTGCTGCTGGATTGGCGCAACGACGCGCAGACGCGCGAGGCGTCGCACAACACCGCCGCGGTGCGAACGGACGAGCACGTCGGCTGGCTCTCGAAGACGCTCGAGGACCCGAGCCGCAGGCTGTTCGTTGCCGAGGAAGCGGGCTGCCCGGTCGGCACCGTGCGAGCAAGTCTGTCGGACGGCGTATGGGAGCTGTCGTGGACAGTAGCGCCGAACGCCCGGGGGCGCGGTCTCGCGAAACGAATGGTTGCCAAGCTGGCGCAGCAGATTTCCGAGCCGATCCGCGCCGAAGTGAAGGCGGACAACGTCGCCTCCGCGCGGATCGCCGAATATGCAGGCATGGAGCTCGACCGCGAAGCGGCCGGAGTTCTTCTCTACAGGCGGGCGGCATTGAAATGAGCCATGCCGTTCCGCGGGAGGTGCGCCAGTCATGAGCGAGCGTAGCGCGTTGGCGATTGCGGGCAGAGGGATCGGCCGTCAGCATCGCCCCTTCATCATCGCGGAAATGTCTGGGAACCATAATCAGTCGCTCGAGCGCGCGCTCGAGATCGTCGACGCCGCGGCGCGATCCGGCGCCCACGCGCTGAAGATCCAGACGTACACGCCCGATACGATGACGATCGACCTCGATGAACGCGAGTTCCACATCAGCGATCCGAAGAGCCTGTGGGCAGGCACGTCTCTCTACAAGCTGTATGGCGAGGCGTATACGCCGTGGGAATGGCATGCGCCGATCTTCGAGCGTGCGCGCACGCTCGGGATGATTCCGTTCAGCACCCCGTTCGATGACACGGCGGTGGATTTTCTCGAAGGCCTGAACGTCCCGTGCTACAAGATCGCGTCGTTCGAGAACACCGACCTGCCGCTGATTCGGCGCGTCGCCGCGACCGGCAAGCCGATGATCATCTCGACCGGCATGGCGGCGATCGCGGAGCTGGACGAGACCGTGCGCGCGGCGCGCGGGGCCGGCTGCAAGGATCTCGTGCTGCTCAAGTGCACGAGCACTTATCCGGCGAGCCCCGAGAACACCAACATCCTGACGATCCCGCACCTGCGGGAGCTGTTCGGCTGCGAGGTGGGATTGTCGGACCACACGATGGGCGTCGGCGTATCGGTGGGAAGCGTTGCGCTGGGCGCCACCGTGATCGAGAAGCATTTCACGCTGAAGCGCGCCGATGGCGGGGTAGACAGCACGTTCTCGCTGGAACCCGGCGAAATGGCGCAGCTCGTCGTGGAGACCGAACGTGCCTGGCAAGCGCTCGGACAAGTGCGCTATGGAGCAACCGAAGCGGAGCAGAAATCCCTCCAGTTCCGCCGCTCTCTGTACGTCGTGCAAGACATCGAGGCCGGCGGCGTGCTGACGCGAGAAAATGTGCGCGCGATTCGCCCGGGGTTCGGCTTGCCGCCGAAGTACCTGGATCAGCTCCTCGGCAAGCGCGTCGTGCGCGCGGTGAAGCGCGGCGAGCCGCTGGCGCTGGAGCTGATCGGATGATGGCGGCGCAAGCGACCGAGCTGTTGACGAGCCGCTTTCGCCTGCGGCCGCTCGAGGTCGACGACGTCAGCGAGCGCTACGCCGGGTGGCTCAGAAACCCGGTCGCCCAGCGATTCATCGCGGCTGCGGCATCGGCGCCCGATCTCGCCGCGCTTCGACAATACGTAAGCGAGCGCAGCGGTCGCGAGGATGTCCTGTTCCTCGGCATTTTCGACCGGGCTACCGGATCCCACCTTGGAAACATCAAGTACGAGCCGGTGGACTCGACGGCAGGGTACGCGATCATGGGCATTCTCGTCGGCGAGCCGGAGTGGCGCGGCAAGGGCGTCGCTGCGGAGGTGCTAGCGGCGAGCGCCCACTGGCTGCGCAAGCACCGCAATATCCGGCAGATCGTTCTCGGCGTGCAACGCTCGAACGTCGAGGCGATTCGCGCGTACCGCAAGGTCGGGTTTAAAGACGAAGCGACGCCGTTCATTCCGACGGTCTCGCCCGAAAACCTGGCGATGGTCTGGCATCTGGCGTGATCTCGCCGCTCGTCTCGCTCTTCAAGAAGCGCGGGCGCAGCCGGCTGCGCCGGATGATGCGTGGATACCATGCGCTGAAGCGCAGCGGTAGCCTGGATCGAATCGCCGCAGTCAAGCGCGCGTTGACTGAAGCGCCGTTCGCTGCCGCAGGTGCGCACGCGTCGTCGGCGGTGCTCGGCTGCGGAGCGCGGGCCGCGGAAATCGTCGTGCGGCAATACCTGTTGTCCCGGGTCGGCGGAATCGGCCTCAACCGCGCGTTGCTTCTCGCTTCGGGCGTCCGGCAGGGAGGCGTGGTGTACCACCTGCCGAAGGAGTGGCGTGAAATCCTCGTGCGACACGGATTCGAAGTCGCGCGCTTCAGGTCTGCCGTGCTCTGGAGCTTCTACGTTTGCGCCCAGTTTCTCAACGGCCTGGCGAAGATCGGCAAGATCCTATGCATCGGGCTTACCAGGGAGCCGGAACTGAAGCCGTATGTCTATTTTGCTGACCTTACCGCGGCCAACGTGCCGCGTGAGATCGACGGCGCATGGAGCCACGACGTCATCTCCTGGTACCTGCAGTGGCCAGGCAGGGCCAAGGACGTGGAAGTGGTGCATCACAACGTTGCGGATGCTCCGGCCGCGAAAGTGCGCGGGACTGCTGTACTGGGCCGCGGCGGCCCGTTGGCCGGCCTGGCAGGGATTCGCGCTGTCGCTGGCTATGCGTTATGGGGACTGTGTGCCGCTGTCATCGCAGCGTTCGATCTCCTGCGCGGCCGGTGGTGGCACGCTTTGCTGCTGAACCAGGCAGCGCTTGCATCGCAGGTGCGGGCACTCGGGCCGACGGCGATCGCGCGTGCATACCTCTTTCACAATTCCGAGTGGATCTATCGCCCGCTGTGGACCTACGAAGCCGAGCGCCTCGGGTCTTCGATCCTCTTCTACTTCTACTCGACGAACTGCGAGCCTTTCAAGAAATCGAGCGGCTATCCCGAGCTTGGCTATGGCTGGAAGGCGATGAACTGGTCTCGCTACCTGGTCTGGAACGAGCATCAGGCGGAGTTCGTCCGGCGCGCTGCAGGAGCGAAGGCCAACATCAGCGTGGTCGGGCCGATCTGGTTCCAGGGCAGCGCCGCAGAGCCCCCTGCGCTCGGGCGAGCGACGCTCGCTGTGTTCGATGTCCAGCCCGTCCGGGCGGCGTTCTATCGCACGCTCGCGCTGGATTTCGACTACTACACGCCCGAAACGACGAACCGATTCCTCGGCGATATCTGCAGGATCGCAGGTGAGTGCGGTGGCTCGATCGCCTTGAAGCGCAAGCGCGAGATCGGCCGGTTGGCGCATCCGTCCTATCGGCGCTGCCTGCGGGAGCTCGAGCGCCGAGCGAATTTCATCGCGATCGATTCGGACCTCTCGGCCTTTCGCCTGATCGACGGCTGCGCGGCAGTGATCTCGATGCCATTCACGTCGACCGCGCTATTGGGCAGGGAAATGGGCAAGCCGTCCGTTTTCTACGACCCGCACGGCGTCCTGCAGAAGAACGACCGCGCGGCGCATGGGATCGAGATCGTACGCGGGCCAATAGAGCTCAAGAACTGGGTCGCTGCCGTGCTCGCAAACGCGCCTTTGCAGCGAGTCAACCTTGCTTAGTTCGCTGGGCAAAGAGTTGCTCGACTGGATCGAGATGTTCGTCACCCATGTTCCGGGACGGATCGGGCGCGCGATTCGAAGAGCCTGGTTCTCGCGACGTTTTCAGAACGGCGGCGCCGTCTCGATCGGGACGGGCTGCGAATTCATCTCTCCCCAGACCATGGAGTTCGATAGCCTGGTCGGCATCGGCAACAACTCGTTCTTCACCGCGGAAGGCGGAGCGATCTCGGTGGGCAGGAACACGGCGTTCAACACGCACGTCCACATCAACGCGTCCGTCCAGGGGCGAATCCACCTGGGCGAGTCCTGCCTGATCGGCCCGAATGTCGTGATGCGCACCGCGGGTCATCGCTACGACGACCCGGGGGTTTTCATTCGCCAACAAGGCCACGTTGCGGGCGACATCTGCATCGAAGATGATGTCTGGATCGGTGCCAACGCGGTGGTCCTTGGCGGCGTACGCATCGGCAAGGGCGCCGTGATCGGCGCCGGCTCGGTCGTCACGAAAGACGTGCCGCCGATGGCGATCGCAGCGGGCGTGCCGGCCAGGACCCTGCGCTTCCGCGGCGACGTCGAGCCGAAGAATGGCTGAGCGATGCCCCGTCTGCAACAGCACGGGCGTCGAAGTGCAGGGCGACTATCGCGCCGCGCATCCGACGTTCGCCGGATTGAAGCGAGCGCACTGCAGCTCGTGCGGGATGGGCTTCGCGACGCCGATGCCGAGCGATGCGGCGCTCGATGAGTACAACGCCAAATATTTCTCCGCGGCGCATGGAGGCCTGCCGACCAACGCCGTGGCGACCGCCTTCTTTTCGGGAATTGCGCGGCTGCGCGTCGCCCATCTCGAGCGCTATGTCGCTGGCCAGGGCATCGCGGTCTCGAGTGTCATCGAGTTCGGCCCGGGCCCCGGCTTTTTTGCAAGCGATTGGCTCGAGCGGCGGCCAGCCACGAATTACATGGCCGTGGAGACCGACCTTTCGTGCCACGAGCTGTTGCAGCGCAAGGGCGTCAAGCTCGTCGCTGCAACCGCGCAGGCGAATGGCGGTGCGCCGGTCGACGCGATGGTGATGTCCCACGTGCTGGAACATGTTCCGGATCCGGTCAAGTTCATCACCGAAGCCACGCGCCACTTGCGCAGCAGCGGCGCGCTGTTCATCGAAGTGCCGTGCCTGGACTACCAGCACAAGGCGCTCGACGAACCGCATTTGCTGTTCTTCGACAAGCAGCCGCTGCTCCACCTGCTCCGCAGGCTCGGTTTCGAGAATATCGAGGTCAGCTACCACGGCGAGGAGATCGATCGGTTACGATCCGCCCCTCGATGGCGCTCTCGATGGATCGCGTTGCGCTCGAAGCTGATCGGGCTCGGGTGGGTTGCTCCGTTCGCGCGGATCCATTCCGGAATGGAGAGCCTGCGCGATCCGCTCGAGCGGGCGGCGGTTGCGCCATTCAAAGCCCACCGCGAATCGCAGAGACCCGCGTGGTGGTTGCGCGCGGTCGCGCGTAAGGGTCAGATTTCAAGTGTCTCGTGAAAGCAATCCGATGAACGACTACGTTGCATCTCTGTTTCGCGTCGAAGGCAAGGTCGCGCTGCTGACCGGCGCCGGCGGCCATCTCGTCGGCGAGATGTCGCGCGCGCTCGGCAAGGCCGGCATGAAGGTGGCTTGCTGCGACCTGCGCCTGGATGACGCTGAACGCACGGCCGGCGAGATCACAACGGCGGGAGGCTCCGCAATCGCGATCCAGATGGATGTGCGCCAGCGCTCGGCCTTCGAATCTGCGCTGGCCAAGACGCTCGATGCCTTTGGCCGGCTCGATTGCGTGCTCAATGGCGCAGGCATCAATGCGCCGACGCCGTTCTTCGAGATCCCGCTCGAAGAATGGAACAACATTCTCGCGGTCCAGGTAACCGGCACGATGCTCGGCTGCCAGGTGCTGGGCCGGCACCTCGTCGATCAGGGGCACGGGTCGATCATCAACATCAGCTCGGCATCGTCGGGACCGCCGCTTTCGAAGGCATTCACTTACTCGGTGGCGAAAGCCGGCATCATGAACCTGACCCAGAATCTCGCGCGGGAATGGGCGACTCGCGGAGTACGAGTCAATGCACTGCGTCCCGGTTTCTTTCCGACCGAGTGGTCGAAAAAGCACTTCATCGACGCGCAGCGCCAGGAGGCCATCCTGTCGCACACGCCGATGCGCCGCTACGGCCATCCCGCAGAGCTGGTCGGCGCGGTGCTGTGGCTTTTCTCGGATGCCGCGGGCTTCGTGACCGGCGCTGAAATCCCCGTCGACGGCGGGTTCACTGCAATGACGATCTAACCTATGGAACAAGCCAATCGCACCGTAATCGTTACCGGCGGCTCGCGCGGAATCGGCGCGGCGATCGCCCGGGCATTTCACGCGGCCGGCGATCACGTGGTGGTCGCGGGTCGCAACGACACCGGACTCGCAAAGGAGCTCGGCGCGCGCGCACGCTTCGTCTCGACGGACGTGCGTCGGCCCGAAAAGCTGCAGGCGATGGTCAAGGAGGCGCTCGGCTGGACCGGGCGCATCGACGTGCTCGTCAACAACGCGGGGCTCTCCGCGTGGCGTCCGCTGCGCGAGATCGACGAATCGTTCTGGGAAGACATGGTCGGCACGAACCTGAAGAGCGTGCTGTTTTCGTGCCAGGCGGCGGCGCCTCACCTGCCTCGCGGCGGCGCGATCGTCAACATCTCGAGCCTCGCCGGCAAGCGCGGCAGCGCGAATAACTCGGTCTACTGCGCGACCAAGTTCGGCGTGAACGGCATCACCCAGTCCCTCGCGAAGGAACTGGGGGCCGCCGGCATTCGCGTGAATGCCGTATGCCCGGTCTATGTCCGAACGAGCGGGCTCGAGGAGGCGCTCCAGGAAGCGCGCTCGCCGACCGGCGGCCGCGAGATCGGCGCGTATCTCGCGGAATTCGCGGCGACGCAATCCGCGCTCGGCACGCTGCCCACCGATGTCCAGGTCGCCGCCGCATGCGTCTACCTCGCGTCTTCGGCGGCCGGCGCGATCACAGGGCAGTGCGTGAACGTCGATTGCGGCGTTCTCCCGCAATGACGCAGAAGGCGCAAGCGACGATTACCGTCGTGATTCCGGCCCGCATGGCCTCGTCCCGCTATCCGGGCAAGCCGATCGTGCCGATTTTCGGCCTGCCGATGATCGAGCACGTGCGGCGGCGCGCGCTGCTCGCCGAGCGGGCCGACCTCGTCGTAGTCGCGACGTGCGACGCAGCAATCAAGACCGTGGTCGAAGCCGCAGGCGGCCGTGCGGTCATGACCCGCGACACGCACGAGCGCTGCACCGACCGCGTCGAGGAAGCGATGCAGCACCTGACCGGCGACATCGTTGCGATGGTCCAGGGCGACGAGCCGTTGCTCAGGCCTGAAGCAGTCTCGCGCGTGGTGCAGCCGCTGCTCGAGGATCCGGCGCTCGACGTCGTAAACCTGCTCTCGCCGCTCGAATCGGCCGAAGACTATTCGAATCCGAACATCGTCAAGGCGGTCTGCAGCTTGCGGGGCGACGTGATCTACCTCACCCGCGCGCCGGTTCCCTGCTTTCGCGAGCAGCGCGCCGTGCCGGTCTTCCGGCAGACAGGAATCATGGCGTTTCGCGCGTCGTTCCTGCCACGCTTCAGCGCTTTGCCGGAGACGCCGCTCGAGCGTGCGGAATCCGTCGACATGCTGCGCGTGCTGGAGCACGGAATCCGCATTGCCGGGGTCGTCGCGGACTACGTGACGCTGGGCGTCGATCGACCGAGCGACGTCGGCCTGATCGAATCCGTGCTGCGCACCGATCCGCTGCAGCGCGCGCTGTTCGACCGGATCGCCCAACCGTCGGTTGCGAAATGAGCGCCCGGTTGCGCGCCGGCATCGTCGGCTACGGCTACATGGGGCAGATTCGACAGCGCAACGTCGCGGATCACCCGCATCTCGAGCTCGCCGCAGTCTGCGACCCCGGACGCCGCGATGCGGTGGCCGCGCTGGGCGCGCCGGTGTTCGAGAAGTGGGAGGACCTCGTCGCGGCCGACCTCGACATGGTGTTCGTCTGCACGCCGAACTACCTGATTCCCGAGATCGCGGTACGGGCGCTTGCGTGCGGCCGTCACATATTCTGCGAAAAGCCGCCGGGGCGCGGCCTCGCGGATGTCCAGCGCATCCGTGCTGCCGAAGCCGCCAGCCCGCAATGCAAGGTCGTCTTCGGATTCAATCACCGGCACCATCCCGGAATTACCGATGCCAAGGCGATCATCGACTCGGGCGCGTTGGGCAACATCCTCACGCTGCGCGGCGTCTACGGCAAAGGAGGCGGCTACGACTATCACACCTCGTGGCGCAACGACCCGGCCATCGGGGGCGGCGGGATCCTGCTCGACCAGGGAATCCACATGCTCGACCTGTTCCGGTTTTTTGCCGGCGATTTCGAGGAGATCGTCGCGATGCGTGGCGTCACGGCGTTCGAAATGCCGGTCGAGGACAATGCATTCGTGCTGCTGCGGACGCGGAGCGGTCAAATGGCTCAGTTGCACTCCTCCGCCACCTCCTGGAAGCACATGTTTCGACTCGAGATCGGCTGCGAGAAAGGGTACGTGCTGGTGAGCGGGCTGCTCTCGAAGACCGGGAGCTACGGGCGCGAGACGCTGGTCGTCGGCCGCAGGCCGAGCCCGGGGGAGCGGACCGCGGTCGGCAACCCGAGGGAGGAAACGACGTACTACGACTCGGATCCGTCGTGGGACATCGAAGTCGGCCATTTCGCCGAATGCGTGCTCGAGGGGAAACCGGTCACGATGGGAACTTCGCTCGATGCGTTGCGGGTCATGGAAATCGTCGATCGCGTCTACCAGCAGCCGCTGATGCGGCGGCACTGCGCAGGCTCTGCACCATGAAGACGATCGTATCGGTCCAGGAAATCTCGGAATTCGAGATCAAGCCGCGGGCGGCGCTCGCGGAATGGCGCGCGCTCGTCGAAGCCGAGATCGCCAGCCGATGGGCAGATCGCGCGCGCTGGCTGCGGATCGATTGCCCGGCCTGCGGCAGCGCCGATTCGCGTCCGGCGTTCGAGAAATCCGGGCTCGCGTACGCCGAGTGCCGGTCGTGTGGCACGCTGTACGCGCCATCGCGGCCCGCCGAAGAGGAGCTTCGTGCGTGGTACCGGGAATCGACGCCCGCGCGCTTCTGGCGCGAGCGCTTGCTGCCGGCGAGCGACGCGGCGCGCAGCGAGAAGATCGTCAGTCCGCGGGCCTACTGGGTGCTCGACGGAATCGCCGAATACGTTCCGGGTGCGCGCCGGCTCATCGATCTTTCTCCGTTCGGACGCGCGCTGCTCGATCTGGTCGCCGGCTCCGCGCCTGCGCTCGCCGAGCTGACGGCGGCGGGAATCACGGCCGACCTCGACGGTGTCGCCGACGCGCGGCTCAAGGTTCACCCCGCGCGAACGGCCGACCTGCCGGCGCTCGGTCCGGCCGACGTCGTGGTCGCCGTCGATGTGCTCGACCGCGCCGCCGACCTGCGCGCACTGGTGAGATCGCTGGAGCGGACGCTGGCTGCCGGCGGCGTGCTGTTTGCCACCGCGCCGGTGGCGAGCGGGTTCGAGATCCAGGCGCTGTGGGATCGCTCGCCCACGATCCTGCCGCCGGACAAGCTGAATCTTCCCACCGTCGATGGCCTGCTGCGGCTGTTCAGCGCTCCGGTGTGGGAAGTGCTCGAGTTGAGCACGCCGGGCATGTTCGATGTCGAAACGGTTCACCAGGCGATGCGGGCCGACCCCGAGGCGCCCTGGCCCCGTGTGGCGCGAGCGCTGGTGGAAGCACAGGATCCGGCCGGCCGTACGGCGCTCGTCGAATACCTGCAATCGCGCCGGCGAACCTCCTTTGCACGCCTTGTGGCACGAAAGAAGAAACCCGATGCTAGCGAGTGAAATCAAAGCCAAGATGCGCCGCGGCGAGCCTTCGATCGGCTCGTGGATGTCGATGGGGCACCCGTCGATCGCGGAAATCCTCGCGCTCGCGGGGTACGACTGGGTCGTCATCGAGACCGAGCACACGGCGATCGACGTGTCCGAAGTCCTGCGCCTGCTGATAGCGATCGAGCAGCGCGGCGCCGTGCCGCTCGTGCGGCTCGCGTGGAACGATCCGATCCAGGCGAAGGCCGTTCTCGATTCGGGCGCCGCGGGCGTGCTCGTGCCGATGGTGAACACGAAGGCGGACGCCGAGCTCGCGGTGGCGATGACGAAATACCCGCCGCTCGGAATCCGCGGCGTCGGCCTTGCGCGGGCGCACGGCTACGGCGTCCATTTCGACGAATACGTGCGGCGCGCGAACGAGGACACGCTGCTGATCGTGCAGATCGAGCACAAGGACGCGGTGCGCGACATCGAGCAGATCCTCTCGGTGCCCGGGATCGACGGAACGTTCATCGGGCCGTACGACCTGTCGATGTCGCTCGGGATTCCAGGCCAGCTCGGCCACCCGGACGTGGTCGCCGCCAAGCGCCGCGTGCTCGAGGCGACGCGCGCGAAAGGGCTTGCGCCGGGGATCCACCTCGTGCACCCGGATACGGCCGCTACCGAATGCGCGCAGGCCGTCGCGGATGGCTACCGCTTCATCGCCGTGGGAACGGACATCCTGTTCCTCGGCGATGCGGCACGCGCGCTTCGTGCCGCGACGCGTCCTCCGCATGCGTGAGGATGGCGCACACCGCTTTGCGCGTGCTGGTGCTCGATTTCGATGGGGTCGTCGTCGAGTCGAACGACGTCAAGACCGAGGCGTTCGGCGAAGTGTTCGCGCGGTTCCCGGAGCATCGCGACGCGATGATGGCGTATCACCGCGACCACGTGTCGGCGTCTCGCTTTGAGAAGTTCGATCACCTTCTTCAGCGGCTTGGCCGCAGCGGCGACCAGGCGCTCGCCGCGGAGCTGGCGGCCGAATTCTCGCGCCGCACGCTGGAGCGGATGCTGGGCGTGGCCCTGGTTCGCGGCGCGGACGCGTTCCTGCGCGAAATCACGCCGCGCGTGCCCGTCTATCTCGCCTCGGTCACGCCCGAAGAGGATCTCGCGGTGATCCTCGAGCGGCGCGGGCTGCGAGCCTGGTTTCGCGGCGTGTACGGCTGCCCGCCGTGGACTAAACCCGATGCGATTCGCGATGTGCTGAATCGCGAGTCCTGCGCGCCGCGGGAAGCGCTGCTCGTGGGCGACTCGGCCGGAGACCAGCGCGCGGCCGCGCAAAGCGGTGTCGAGTTCATCGGCCGCGACAGCGGACTTGCTTTCGATCGTCCGGCGCCGTCGACGATCCTGCCGGATCTTGCCGCAATCGCGGCCCATATTCGCAATCGACTCCCTTAGAATGGATGCCATCATGACCTCGACCAAATTGTCACGAATCAAGCTGTTTGCCGACGGAGCGGACCTCGCGGGCATCAAGGAAATGGCCGCGAATCCGCTGATCCGCGGTTTCACGACGAACCCGACCTTGATGCGCAAGGCGGGCGTCAGCGACTACAAGGCGTTCGCTCTCGAGGTGCTGAAAATCGTCGACGACCGCCCCGTCTCGTTCGAAGTGTTCGCCGACGAGTTCGACCAGATGGAGCGCCAGGCGCTGGAAATCGCGTCGTGGGGCCCGAACGTCAACGTCAAGATTCCGGTCACGAACACCCAGGGCACGTTCTCGGGCCCGCTGATCGAGCGGCTGTCGGCGCAGGGCGTGCAACTCAACGTCACCGCGGTGCTCACGCTCGACCAGGTGCGGCGCATCACCGAGCGGCTCGCGCCGGGCACGCCTTCGATCGTTTCGGTGTTCGCGGGCCGGATCGCCGACACCGGCCGCGATCCGGTTCCGCTCATGGCCGAGGCGGTAGGCGTGCTCAAGGCGCGGCCGCGCGCCGAATTGATCTGGGCGAGCCCGCGCGAGCTGCTGAATATCTTCCAGGCGCAGGCGATCGGCTGCCACATCATCACCGCGACGAACGATATCCTCAAGAAGCTGGCGCTGGTGGGCAAGAACCTTGACGCGTACTCGCTCGAGACGGTCGAGATGTTCTACAAGGACGCGAAGGCCGCGGGATTCACGATCCGGACGCGGGAAACTGCGGCCGCAAGCTGAGGATCCACGAAGCTCGCGACCTGCGGCGGTCCAGCGTGCGCATCTTCGTTGCGTTGTCTACGTTCGCCGAGCGCGACCGGCGGCCGATGGAGCGGCTCGAGGCGTCCGGCGTGGCGTTCCGCGTCCACGACACCGGAAAGCGGATCACCACCGCCGAGCTGCTGAGCGCCGCTCGCGACGCCGAAGTGATCATCGCGGGCGTCGAGCCGTATAGCGCCGCGGTGCTCGCGGAGCTTCCCGTCTTGCGTTGCATCGTACGCTGCGGCGTCGGCGTCGATGCCGTCGACCTGAACGCCGCGCGCGCCCGGCGGATCGCCGTGCTGAACACGCCCGACGTGCCGACGGTCGCAGTCGCCGAGCTCGCGCTCGCCATGTTTCTTTCGCTGAGCCGCAACCTGCGGCCCCAGGCGAACCGCATGGGCCAACGCAAGTGGGAGCGCGTCGAGGCGCATCTGCTCGGCGGACGGACGGTCGGCCTCGTCGGGCTCGGCCGCATCGGTCGTAGGGTCGCCGAGCTCTGCCGCGCTTTCGATGCGCGGGTGCTCGCGACCGATCCGTTCGCGAGCGCCGACGCTGCTCGCGCGCTCGGCGTCGAGCTGGTTTCCCTGGATCGGCTGCTTCGCGAGGCGGACATCGTGTCGCTGCACGCGGCGAAATCCGCCGAGCGCCCGTTCAGGCTTGGTGCCGCGGAGCTTGCGACGATGAAGCGGGGAGCCGTACTGGTCAACCTTGCGCGCGGCGGCATGGTCGACGACGCCGCACTCATCGATGCGCTGCGCTCGGGACGGCTCGCCGGCGCCGGCATGGACGTGTTCTCGGAAGAGCCGTATTCCGGGCCGCTGTGCGAGTTCGAGAACGTCATCCTGACGCCGCATTCGGCCACGCTCACCGTGGAGACCCGGGCGGCGATGGAGCTCGAATGCGTGGACAAGGCGCTGCGGTTCGTCGCGGACAAAATCACCGCCGAAGAGCGGGTGGCATGACGCAGGCACAAACCTTGTCGGTTTTCCCGGGGGATCCCGCCGACGAGCCGCGGCTCGCGCCCGAAGTGCGATGCGAGCTAGAGGCCTACTTCAAGAACCTCGTGACTCAATTGTCGCTCGCCAACGCTCACAGCGGATTCTGGTGGGCGTCGTGGCTATCCTCGCGTGACCGTTTCCTGTCGGTGTTGTGGACTCGCCTGGTCGCGTTGCAGCGGCTTCTCGTGACCCTCGCGGAGAGATCGCCGCAACCATCGTTTGCCGCACCCGATCTTGGAACTGCGCAAGTTGCGCGGGATCTTGCCCGGGCACTTGGCTATCGTGTACGCACCGACGTGGCCAGCCGATTGCGCTTTGCAAGCGATGCCATCGGGATTCGCCTGAGCAGCATTGTTCGCTTGGTGAAGACATGCTGGTGGGCGATCTCGTGGATCCGGCTGGCCCGGAAGTACCCGATCGCTCCTGAAAAGCTCGCGACGTGCGATCGCCTCATCATCACCATGCTGGGCGCGAACATCGACGATGCGGAGCGGTACGTGGATACGTATTTCGGCGATCTGCACGGCTACTTCGACAAGCTGGGAATCCGGTCCGCCTACTGCGGCAACATACAGGCTCACCCGAGGGCGGTGATCCCGCGTCTGCAATTGCGGGCGCAAGGACCGACATTGACGACTTTTGGTCACTTCCTGAAATGGCGCGACGTACTCTCAGCGCTGCGCGAGGTCGCGACCAGCCGGATCAATACATCAGTGGCGCCGGACTTCCACGGCGCGTCGGTCGATCGCCTGGTGCGGGCTGATTTGTCCACGCAGAGTCCCTCGATTTTCCTCGCTCGGTTGCTCCATCGTGCCGCGCCGCGCCTGCTTGCGGCGGCTCCGAAGGCTGAAATCATCCACATGTTCGAGAACAATCCGTGGGAACGGGCGATTTATCAGGCAGCAGCCGGCGAGACGCCGCGTCGCCGGGTTACCGGGTTCTTGCATTGCGCGGTACTCCCTTCGCATTTCAAGAACTACATCGCCCCGGACGAATGGGGAATCCGGCCGATGCCGCACCGCATCGTATGTACGGGTCCGGCCGCGCTGAGGATCCTTTCGAGTCTCGGCGCCTATCCGGCCGAGATGCTGCGGCCGGGATGCGATCTCCGGGGGGCGAGCCTGGAAGGTCTTACCAGGCACCAGCGGACCGCTACTCGCGCACCCACAGTACTTCTGATCCTGGAAGGGTTGCGATCGATGTGGAGAGCAGTGCACTGGGCGGAGCAAGTCGTCGCAATGAATCCGACCCTTCAAGTGCGCATCCGCGAGCACCCGGCGATGAAGCTGGCGGAGATTGCAAGAATCAACGGTCGCACATTCAAGCTAGGGCCGCGGCTGCAGCTCGAGCCGCCGTGCTCGCTTGCGCAATCACTTGCCGGCGCGGATGTCGTTGCTTATGTCAGCTCGACTGCCGCGCTCTATGCCGTCCATATCGGCATGCCGGTCGTCAAGATCTGGACTGACGACTCGGTGAACGATGACCCGCTGGTGCAGTGCGACAGCCTGAAGCGCCAGGCCACATCGCCGGAGGCATTCGCTGCCGCGATCGACGAGCTTGTATCCCTGCCGACCGACGTATATGCAACAGAGGCAAGGCAGGCAGCCGCGTATATCGAGGACTATCTGACGCGGCCGAGCGATAAGGTTTTGAGCGTGTTTCACGGCCAACCCGCGTAATGGGAAGATTCGCTGATCTCGCGCGCTCGACGATCGGTGGAACGATGCGGCTGTACCCGCCGCTTCGGCGGGAGAAGGCGCGCGGGCTGACGGTCTTCATCTTTCACGATGTCACAGACGTGCCGAGTAGTTTCGCTCGACAATACGGCCTCTTTGTCGAACCCGACCGCTTTCTGAAGCAGATCGAGTGGATCCGCAATGAGTTCAGAGTGGCGCATCCGGATGAGTTGCTGGGGCCTGCATCGCACGATCTGGAGGGCGCGGCATTGATCACGTTCGACGATGGTTGGGCGGGGATCTTCCAGAACGCGCTGCCGATGCTCGACACGCGCAGTCTTTCGAGCCTGGTGTTCCTTAATCCCGGGCCAATACTTGCCGCGCGTGCGATGGTTCCGGCGGCCGCTGCGTATCTGTCGCAATACCATCCGGACTTCGGTGCGCTTGCAGATGAATTTTCATTGTCTG
>Ga0070698_100001271_pt1 | contig 28167 bp, 22 predicted proteins | sample KBSK1502metaG_FD_65477 | JGI IMG/M metagenome (GOLD analysis project Ga0070698, IMG submission 65477) | Corn, switchgrass and miscanthus rhizosphere microbial communities from Kellogg Biological Station, Michigan, USA - KBS K1-50-2 metaG | ecosystem: Host-associated > Plants > Roots >...
TGACACGATCGTTGTGGGCGCGGTCGCGGGCACCGCGGCCCCGGGCCAGCACCTGTTCGCGATCATGTTCCGTCGGTCGGCCGACGCAGCGCTCTACTATTGCGAGATCTTCGACGACGATACGATGGCGCTAGTCAAGTACACGTACACGTTCGGCATGGGGATGCCGTTCATGACGGCGGGCTTCGCGCCGATGCCGGACCGACTCTCCGGCGGCAGCGGCCGGCTGAGCTACGAGATCGATGCCACGACCGTGCGCTGCTCTGCGAACTGGCAAGGCAACGAGACGCCGATGAGCGGAGCGCGCCCCGCGATCATGGGTGATGAGCTCGCGATCTACGCGGAGAACATCAATATCCACTTCTTATATCTGATCCAGATTCGCACCGAGCCATGACGGATGCCTCCGTGACTCTGGTTGATATCGAGTGGTAGGAAGTGCGCTCGCATACTCGGCGTACAGGACACCATGACGACGACTCGTTGTGGTCGCGAGCAAACGTTACGCCGCGTTCCCGAGCGCCGAGCACGCACCCGCAGTCGGCACGAGCCAGCCCTTTGCGAGGGCATTCGGATCGCGAAACGTCTCGAGCAGGACGACGCAATCCCCTGCGAGATCTGCATGCGGGTCGCAGGCATCACCGAGCGCGTCGCCATCACCGATCGCACCCTGATCAGTGTTCGCGGTCAGCGGGCAGTTGTCGCAAGCGTCGCCAACGCCATCGCGATCGAGGTCGCTCTGATCCGCGTTCGGCGTAGTGCGGCAGTTGTCATCGAGGTTGCGGAGGCCATCGCGATCGTCGTCGTCAGTGACGAGAGGATCGGTCTGGTCGATCCCCAACAATGCACCCCGAGAGCGCGCACCTTCGTATGGTACTGCGCTCACCACAGAAACGCCCGCAGCATGACGAATCCGACGACGATGAAGATGATCGTGACGGCGCCCTTGAGCCCATAGTCGAACAAGAATTCGCCGGGTGAGTCGCGAAACCGCGCGGCGAGGGCGCCGAACCAGCCGCGCCTCAGGTGTGCGCCGCCGAGCTCGGGGGGCCGCGCGTCGACGCGAATGTCGGCGAGCGCCGCGTCCTGATCGAAGAACGAATCCTGGAACGACGAGCTCTCGTGCTTCACTTTGACCATCCCCGCGCGCACGGGGCTCGAGGTGTACGTGAATGCCCAGGCAACCGCAGCTCGGCGATAGACGCCGGTGCCGGATTCGAGCGCGTCGGTAGCGCGCGCGACGGGGATGAGGTCCTCGAGGCGAAACACAGTCGTTTGCTCGGCGACCGTGATCGCGTCTGGGCTCGTACACGTCGCGACGCGCGCGAGCTCGAGCCCGATCGAGCCGCGCACGAGGACCTCGTCGTCGGCGCGCAAGCAGTGCGGGTTCGGATGAGTCGACGAGCAGTAGGTGCAGCGAATTTCGCGCGTGTAGCGAGTGTCGGGTAGATCAGCACCGCATTGGGGACATCGAGCCATGGCACGATTTTGTGCGCTGCACGGCGAAGACGCTAGCTCAGAACTGCTCGAGCAGCGGCTGGTCCAGCGCCTTGCTCTTGTCGCCGATCACGAACGTGCGCAGCCTCGTCACGTTCTTGGCCGCCCATGTCTGCACTTGCGCGGGCGTCACCGCGCGAACGCGTTCGGCGAGCGTGCGGTCGAGATGCCAGTCGCCACCCAAGATCTGATGCATCGCGAGCGAGCGCGCCTGATCGCTGGGTGCCTCGCGCTCCATGAGCAGCCTCGTGAGCAGGGTCGCCTTCGTGCCGTCGAGCTCTTTCGCAGAGATCGCTTCGTCGCGCAGGTGCTTGGCCGCGTCGAGCATGACCTTCATCGTCGTCTTCGGATCCGTTGCGGTGACGTAGAGCACGCCATACGTGAGCTCCGCGTCGAATGCGAAATACGCGGCCGGCGCATACGACAAGTTGCGCTTGGTGCGAACCTCTTCGAACACGCGGTGGCCAAGCGTGCTCATACCGACGAGCGCGACGGGAAATTCGGGGTCGCGCCAGCCCGGGCCCGGAAACACGGCCTGGATATAGCTCGTCGGAAGCTGCTGCTCGACGAGCGAGATGCTCGCCTTGTCGGTCTTCCACGCCGGCAGCGGGCTCGGTCGATACGAGCCGCGCGGCAAGTCGCCGAGCAGCCGGCGCGTCGCGTCGAGCACGCGTTGCGTATCGAGATCGCCGACGACCACGAGCAGCAGGCGCGAGCTCTGGCGCAGCTTCGACAGGTGCGCGACCAACTGATCGCGCTGCAGCGCCGCAACCGTTTCGAGCGTGCCGATCGCGCGGTGCTCGTACGGATGGCTGCGGTAGATACCCATATGCACGAGGTAGCCAAGCTTGGAGTCGGGGTTGTCTTGTTCGCGCTTGAGATTGGCGAGCATCTGCGCGCGCACGATCTCGATCTGCATCTGCGGTAACGCGGGGCGGCGGAACGTGTCGACGAGTATCGCGTACGTCTCTTCCCAGTTCGGCAAAAGGCTCCAGCCTGCGATTGTCGAGAAGTCGTTGCTAGCTCCACCACTGATCGAGCTGCCGAGCTCGCCGAGCTTTTTCGTGAACGCGTCCTTGTTCATCCGCTCGGTGCCGCCCGACGTGGCCGTTGCGATCGCGAGCTGCTCGATGCCGGCATCCGCCTTGCTCCAGTTGCGTACGCCGCCTTGAATGAACAGTTGCGTCGACGTCGTCTCGGCACCCGGGATGCGCCTGATCAACACGTGAACGCCATTGACCCACGCATCGGTGACGTCTCCGTCGACCTTTGGCGCCGGATCGGTCTCGACGGGCGGCGGCGGCGGCGGCATTGTTCGCGCTTCCGGAGCCGGCATCGGCGCCGGGCGAGCCGGTGCCGGTGGGTTGCTACGCGAGCCACCACACGCGATGCAGATCGCGATCAACCATGCTGCGCGGTTCACTTGGCACCTGCCTTCTTGATGCCGAGCAGCTGCTCGAAGTGCGCGGCGTCCATGCCTTGCTTCTTCATCTCCGGCGAGACCATCACGCCAAACACATACGGTTGCTTCGTCATCCAGCGATCGACGACCCGCACTGCATCGGCGGGCTTGACGGCAAACAGCTTGTCGACATAGCCCAAGTAGTAGTCGATGCCCGCCGACGTCCACCAAAACGTCAGCGTATGCGCGAGCTGGCTCGGTCTCTCGCGCTCGCGCACGAGCTGGACCTCGAGTGTGCGCGCCGCACGCGTAAGATCCTCGGCGGAGACATACGCCGGCTGGCGCAGCTTGCCGAGCTCTGCCGCGATCGCGCGCACGCAGTCATCGATCTTGTTCGGCAGCGCTTCGAAGCCGAGCGTGATCGGGCCGGTATTCATCTGCGTGTACCAGCCGATGTTCGCCGCGACGCAGGCGCCGGAGTCGACGAGCGCTTTCTGAAAGGGCGACGACGGCTCTGCAAGCGCCGTAAAGAACGCATCGGCCGCGTACGTGTCAGGAACGGAATCACCGACCGTCGACGGGCCATGCCACACGATCTGGCCGCTCACCGTCTGGACAGGTTGCTCGACAACGATCACCTCCGCCTTCTTGATCGGCGGGTGCTTGACGAGCGGGTTGGCCTTGAACGGGTCGGGCCCGCGCTTCCAGTCGCCGTACATCTTATCAACCTGCGCGAAGATATCTGCTGCCTTCACGTCGCCGGTGATCACGAGCGCGGAGTTGTTCGGGATGTAGTAGCGCTTCTGGATCGTTTTCATCTTCGCGACCGTCGCTGCGAGCACGGTCTTGCGGCGGCCGAGCGGATCTTTGCGCGACGGATACTTCCAAAACGCTTTGCGTTGAACGGCGACGTAGAGGTGATAGCCGGGCGTCGACTCGTTGCGATCGATCTCGCCGGTCACGACGACGCGCTCGCGGTCGAGCTCCTTCGCGTCGAACTTCGGCGTCACGATCGCGTCGTGCATGAACACCATCGTTTGGGCGAGGTGATCGCTCGTCGTCGTGAAGAAGTAGTTCACGCGCTCGGTGTCTGTGGTGCCGTTCCACCGAATGCCGAGCTCTCGCGTCTTCGCGAGCCACTCTTCCTGCGTCGGCACCTTCGCGTTTGCTTTGAAGAACATGTGCTCGTACAGATGCGACAGCCCGTTGTATTCGGGCGGTTCTGTCATCGAACCATTCTTCGCGGCAATCTCGATCGTGATGACCGGGACCGCATGATTCTCGACGACGAGGACGGTCAGTCCATTTGGCGCGACGTGGGAATCGACCTTCGGCGGGCTCGTCGATGCGCCCACACCCATCGCCGCGAGCACGAACCCTAGCAAGTTGCTCATCGCGGCGCAGTGTATCTGGTCACCGGATCTCGATGGGAATTCCGAGCAAATCTGACGTCAGCTCCGCGTGCAGTCCGATCCACGTGGCATCGCAGCTGCGCAACGAGACCACGATACCGGGCGACTCGAGCCAGAGCGCTTGCAGATGATGCTCCATGTACCTGTCGCCCAGCGACGTCGCGACGAACTCGATGACGCCGCGCGGATCATCCAGGTTCGGCAAGTCCTGCGCGCCATGCGCGATGATATCCAACGACTCGCCAAGCTCGCGCCGCATATAGTGGTAGCGCTCCAAACCGCGGCCACAGCACGCCGCCAACGCATTGACGTGATCGAGCGATGGATCGCCATTGGCGATCACGACCTTCGACATGATCCCGGGACGCCGCGCTACTTTGAGGATCCTCACTGCACCATCTCGAACCTCGGGAACCCAGTCGGCGAAGACGTCTTCGACGGTGCGCGGCGGCTTGACGACAGGTAAGTGGGCTACGAAACGTGTCAGCGCCGCATCGACGGTGGCCGCGTCGACCTCGTAGGGCATCATGATCTCATCGCCGAGCTCGAACGCCGGGTCGTACGTGCGAGCCTCGACGAGCGACATCTCTTTCGTTGCATCCGTAACCGCTTTGACGATGCCGAAGCACCGGCATGCCCGAACGTGGCCACGGTTCTCGTCGAATCCAACCCACACGTAGTCCGGCGTGGAACCGATGGTCGACGCAATGACCTCGGCAAACGCGCGTTGCACCGAGACGATCGCATCGGGCATCGAGATGTCATGCGTGTTACACGCCGTGTGAAGAAATCCCCGAAGGTCTGCGGTCGTCATCGCACGTTCGCACTACCACGCCGTCGCGGATTGGCCGATATCAATGCGATGACAGTCGGCGGCGGCAACTAGGACTACTGCATCTCATCGAGCTTCTTCAATGCCGACCGCACGTCCGCGCGGTCGCGATACTTCGTCCGCAATCGCTCGCGCTGCTCTTCGTTGCCGTTGCACCACGTTGCGATCCCCTGCTCGATCTCCTTCTTGCGTTGAGCGTCATAGGGCTCCTCGCCGGCGAAGTGCCAGCACTGTTCCCAGCGCTCGGTGAGCGTCTTCACGTCCGCCGGAAGCCCGGTTTGCGTTTGCTCGCGCGGTGCGCTGTTGCTCGGCGCCGGCGTAGGAGAGCTCGACGCGCACGCACACGTTGCGGCGAGGAGGACGAGACGCATCATTGATTCTTACCTCAATGCCGAACGCCGAGCGTTGGCACGATGAGCCACTCCGGGCTTGCGTTGTTCTCTGTGCTTTGGATTCGGTGACCACCAATCTCGATCGAAAGCCCGCCACCGATGTCGATACCGAGCGCGAGGCCGAGCATGTACAGGCTGGACGTGTTGTCCGTGCCCGGCATCGCCTCGAGGTTGTCGATCAGTTGGAAGCCAAACTTGGGTACCGCGTACACGAAGTTCGGGCCAGCAGCGATGAGGAATGTGGGAGCGATGCCGATCGAGAACGACAGCAGCGATTGCGTCTGCGTGGGGTCCATCGGGTTGTTCGGCTTGGACTCGTACCGGTAGTAGGAGCCACCGAGAAAGGGCTCGATCGCGAGGCCGAATCCATCGGTCAGGTGCAACACGTCGTAGCGATAGCCGACGTGCGCGACGTTCGCGCCGAGGTGCGTGCTGATCTGGCCGGGCCCCACAGGGTGGCGAATCCAACCTTCGGCGTGCGGAATCACGATCAGGCTGTTGTTCTCGCCGGTCGCGTACGCGCCGCCGAGTGCGGCACTAACGCTCTGCTCCGACGCGGATGCGGTTGGATGCATCGCAGTCGGGACCGCCGTGGCCGTGATGCAACTCGTCAGCAACAAGGGGAAGGCTCGCATGCACCGATCGTATCCGCGGGTGTGGCGACATTGGAATCATTTCCAGAACCCGCGCCCCTTATCGCCGATCATCTTCACGTACTCCGCGTGCTCGCGACGGCGTTGTGCCGCCTCTACACTGCGCTGGCGCAAGCGATCGGCATCGAGATATTCGCCCCAAGAGGATACGAAGGGCAGGAGCAGCTCGACGTACGCATCACTGAGCTGCTCGGGGCATGCGAGCACGGCCTCGACGAACTCGGTGGGCGGCGCGTAGCGATGCGCCTCGATGTAATGCACGACGAGATCGGGCGCGATGTACACGCAGCTCTGCGACGGAATCACGACGTAGTGCGATCCGCCATCGCCGGCGCAGCCCCCGAGGTCGCAAAGGTGGATGCCGAACGAGACGACGGGCACGAGCCTTGCCGCGTCCGCGATGATTGCGCGCAGGATCGCGGGCACACGCGGGTCGGTTGCGCCCTGTGAGAACGCATGGCCGTGCTCGAGCCAACCAATCGCGCGAACGTGTGGGCCGCGCGCGCAAAAACATTCGGTCGCGAGATCGGGCGCGTACATCGGCTTAGCGTACCTGACTGCGCGAGTTGATCGCGCGCGGCCTCATCGAGCTCGGCGAGCGTGGGTGCTGTCTTGCGGTTCGTGATCTTCAACTTCGGAATCGCTCGCTCGTGCGCCGCGAGCTCGGCGGCGACGGCGGGGTGCGAGCGGCTGAGAGCGCGGAGCGTTCGCTTGCCTCGTGCGAATGCATGCGGGTTCTTCAGCACCGCGCGGACGACGCTCGGGTATGGGTAACGCGCGAGCAGCTCGTCGGCGACGAAGATAGGATCAAGTCCGCAGAATTCCGGGCCGCGCAGCGCGAGCGCGGTGGCTAGCGCGGCCTCGCGACGCGCTTCGGGGATCGCGGCAATGCATTCGTGGACCAGCGCGGCGTCCGTCGATCGATGGAGCAGCCACGCGAGGAATCGGTCGTAGCGCGAGTCGAGGACACGACCGGCGCGTACATGCGCGAGGAGGACCGGGAGGTACAGCGTCGCCCCGAGGCTCGGATTGTTGGAATACAGCGGCGGCGCGTCTTCGATCTCGATGATCCGTGTCGCCATCGTGTCCGCCCAATCGCCGCTGTCGTTGGCTAGCCCGACGAGCGCGGTTCCGCGTCCGATGTCGGGCTCCGGCGGAACAACGCCCCTCGAACCGAGCAGGTACGCCGAGTGACAGTTCGCGAGATCGTGGTGCAGCAGATATGCATCGGCGACGGCATAGAGCCGCTTCGGCATAGGCAGCGCGACGAGCATCGCGATCGCCTCCGTGTCCGGTGCGCCATGCAGTCGCGAGTAGAGCGCAGCGTCGTCGGCGAATAGCGGGCCCGGCGGCTCGGCACCGAGCCACTGGCGGATCGCCCACGCGGTGCCCGGCACTGGATACCTCGCGAGCGAGAGCTGAGGATATTGCGCGAGCGCGAGCAAGCCGTCGCGCTGGGCATCGTTGAGATCGCGGGCGCGATCAATCGGTCGTGTCTCGGGCGGGACCGTGACCTTGGTGAACCCAAGCGTTGTCATCGTGGTATCGATGAGCGCGAGCGTCGCGTGTGCGCGTGCCTTGCGGTCGGTTATCGACAGCGCGGCATGCAGCTCGTCGGCGATCGGCACCGGCGCACTATAGCCAGGCGGCTGTGCTGTCGACACCATCTCAACAGTGGCGTTGACGTCGAGTGAACGATCGTGTGGCGCATCCGCTGGATCGAGCATCACGAGCGTGTGGAATGCGCGTTGCTCATTCGGCGTCGCGGAGGTGCGAATGAGACTTCGACAAATCAGGCCGCGCTACGCGTTCGCTGCGCTATTCGTCATTGCGTGTTCCGCCGAAATCGAATTGATCGCTACCGATGCATCGACGTCGGACGAAACCAAGGTCACGTCGTCGCCCACGCCGATCTATGTACTGCCGCCGGTTCTCGCGTTCCCTACCGCGGAAGGCTTCGGCGCGGGCGCGCGGGGCGGGCGAGGTGGACGCGTCGTGTTCGTCACGAACCTCGCCGATAGTGGCGTCGGAAGTCTGCGCGACGCGCTTAGCGGAAGCCAGGGAACGGGACCTCGCATCGTCGTGTTCCGAGTCAGCGGAACGATCGCGCTGTCCAGTAACATCCTGCTGCGCGAGGCGAATAGCTTCGTGACCGTCGCGGGCCAATCTGCCCCGGGAGATGGCGTCCAGCTTAAGAACTACGGCATCGATATCCGCGAGGGAGCGCACGACGTGATCATTCGCCACCTGCGCGTCCGGCCGGGATTGGACAAGGCAACGTCGACCGGAACGCAGTTCTTTCCGGGCATCGCACTGTGGGGCAGCAATGGCAAGAACGTCTACAACGTCATGATCGACCACTCCTCCGTGGAGTGGTGCAGCGATGAGAGCACGAGCGCCTGGGATTGGACGACGCGCAGCACCATCCAGTGGAGCATCATCGGCGAGGGGATGAGTCCGACCGCGTATCCCTATAACGCCGGGGCGTACGGCAAGGGGCTGATCACCGGAGGCGCTGCCAACGGCGACAAGCTCCAGCTGAGCGTTCACCACAATCTGTTCGCTCATACGATGGGCCGTAACCCGTATCTGCAGCGCGCGGATGTCATCGACTTCGTCAACAACGTCATCTACAACTGGCCCTGCAACAACGCCATCTCCGTTGGCTCGGCCTGCATTCTCAATACCGGCAACACGTACGGCGCGAAGGCCAACTTCGTCAACAACCACTACATCCGCGGGCCGCTCTCGACCTGCGTGGACCTTGCGTTCTTGGAGGGCAAGACGATCAACGGAATCACCACCAGCCAGCTGTACGTCAAAGGCAACTGGGGGCCGTATTGCCCGACGGGCTGCACTGACGACTGGAACTTCCACTTTACCGAGCTGAGGTATCCAAACTGCTACCCGGGGCACTACGACACGAGTGGGCGATACTCCCTGGCAGCTCCGCCGGAGAAGTTCCGATCGTCCGTTCGTTTCAACGCGCCACTCGTGGCGCTCACGCCGACGGCCAATCTAAAGAGCAGCGTGCTCGCGGATGTAGGCGCCACGCGGCCGATGCGAGACTCGCTCGACGCGCGCATCGTCGACAGCGTGCGCACGCTCTCGAACCGAGGAACGTACGGAACCTATCCGGTCCTCGCGTCGGCTCCGGCGCTGGAGGACACCGATCGCGACGGCATGCCCAATAGCTGGGAGCTGGCGCATGGACTTTCGCCCACCAATGCCAGCGATGGCCCGCTCGTCGCGCACAACGGTTACACGAACGTCGAGAACTATCTGAACGAGCTCGCCGGCGATTCCATCTCGTGCCTTTGATCATGGGCAGGGGAGGGGCGGCAACGTGTGCCACAGTCCACCGTTCGCCTCCCATGTCACGCTCATACCAGTCTCGTTACGGATGCGGTCTTCGAGCGGCCACGGCCAAAGCGGCGTCGTCGTGAGCTCACCGTCGATCGTGCGATAGAGGATCTCGGCACCGACCGGCCCGCCGCCCGATCCAGCCGTCGCCAGCGGCGGTGGGCGCATGAGATAGGCGCCGTTGCCATACGTCGCTGTCGGCCAGTCGATCGAGAGCATTGGCTCGTTCTCTCCGGCGATCGCAGCGCTAACGTACGGCGTGCTCATGCGATCGAAGACGTTGTCGTGGTGATCTGTCAACACGATGATTGGATCGGCGGCATACGCGATGCCCATATCGCCCTGCGACAACACCGAGTTGGTCAGACTAAAGCCGATCGGTTGGGTCGCCATCTGGTTGGGCGTGATCGGAAACGCACTCGCCGCCGCGACGAGCGTCAGGTGCTCCGCCGAAACCATCGCGTCCGCGCGCAGGAAGACGCCATTTACGTTTGCGATCGTCACGTGGTCTCGAATCACCGTGCCGTTCGGCCGCAGCGTTCCGCCCGGCGCGGTCCAACTCACGAGCACCGCAGTCTCGAGGGGACCGTACGCGACATTCGCGAGGAAGCGATTCCGATCAGCGGCAACGTTCACCGTGTGCACGTCATACGCGGTGAGGTAGTTGTCTGGCGAGTCCACGGCCGTGACGACGCAATTCTCGACGAGACCGTCTGTGCTGTCTTCGAGATAGACACCAGTCTGATAGCCCTGTGGTCCCGCGGTGGTCCACCGCGCGTAGGCTCGCCGCAGCACCGGGCGCTGGCAGCTCTTGAACTTGTACATGTTGTCGCCGCCGCCATACGCCGCCACATCCTCGAGTACGACGTCGTTACTCGAGGACACATCGAATACAGCGATGTAAATGCCGTACGCGGTGACGCGGCGAACGCGGATGCGCTCGGCGCTCGAGATCACGAATGGCGCTTGGGAACTCGAGGAGTTCGTGCAGTGGATGCCGACGACGTCGAAGTCCCTGATGAGAGTCGGCGTGCCCTGGAACGCGCACGCCTCGTGAATCGCCTCGCCGTCGATGATCGCGCCACCGTTGTGTTGTGCGCGAATCAGGATCGGCACACCCGGTGCGCCCGAGATTGTGGGGCTCAACGGCTGGCGATACACGCCATCGAGCAGCGTGAGTGTGTCTCCCGGCTGCACGATGGTCCACGCATGCGCAAACGTCGCCCATGCGGTGGCTGCGCTGGAACCCGAGGCGGCATCCGAACCCGCGGGTCCGATGAAGTACTCCGTGCCGGTCGCCTCGATCGCAGGCAGCCCGCAACCTGCATTGATCGCGTCGAAGTTGATGCGGCCGCATCCGCTCGCGACGAAAGCCGCGAGCGCGACTTTAGCTGCGCGTGACATTCGCATCGAGGATAGCGCCCTAGCGCCCGTGCGTGGCGAGCCAACGTGTCGCTTCGGCGAGGTCACGCGCTGCCATCGCGCCCGCCGCCCGAAATGAATCGCGCGCCGCGGTCGCGCTTTCGATCGCGCGGCGCCGATCGATCGATCCGTCCCACAGCGCTCGCGCGAGCAGCAGCTGCGAGAGTGCGACCTGGTACGAAGCTCCGGTGCACTGAAAGATCTCGACGGCACGCTGTAGTGTCGCGGCGGCGTTCGCGTACTCGTGACGCGCGAGCCGCACCCGACCGAAATGATGGAGTACGTTGCCAAGCGACGGGTGATCGCGGCCGCGTGCTGGCTCGAGGATGGCGAGCGCGCGCTCGAACAACGCGATCGCCTGCGCGTGGTCGCCGATGTCGCCATGGACCATCGCCATCGTTGCGAGCGTCATGCCGACGTCTGCGTGCTTGGGTCCGAGTGCCTTCTCGTAGATCGCGAGAGCGCGCGCGAGCATCGTCAACGCTGTCGTGCGCTCGCCACGGTCTGCGAGCGTCTCCGCAAGCACCGACAGCGAGCTCGCGACGTCCGGATGATCCGGGCCGAGTGCGCGTTCGCGGATGTCGAGGGCGCGTCGTTGCGCTGCCACCGCGTCGTCGCCTCGATCGAGCGCCCGGTAGATCTGACCGAGGCCTTCGAGCACGTGGGCTACGTTGGGATGGTCGGGCCCGACTTGTTTCTCTGTGATCGCGAGGGCACGCTCCCGCAGCGCGAGCGCGCCGGTGTAGTCGCCGCGCACGGCGCGTAGAGCGCTCAGGTTGCTCAGTGCAGGGATTAGCGACGCGTACTCGCGACCATACGCACGTTCGTAGATCGCGATCGCGCGTTCGATCTGCGCCGCCCCGCGGTCGAGGTCGCCTGACTCAGCATGGAACGCTCCGAGCAACAGCAAGCCGTCTGCAAGGGCAGGGTGCTCCGCGCCGAAGCTCGCTTCGGCGAGCGCGAGAGAACGCTTGATTGCATCGATCGCCTGCGGCAGCTTGCCTTGCCGCGCGAACAGGATGGCCAGGTTGTGGAGTGTCGGAACAAGGTTTGGATGATCGCGGCCGAGCGATCGCTCGCCGATGGCGAGCGCAGACTGCAGCTTCTCGGTCGCCTGGGCGTATTCGCCTCGCGCGTCGTGGAGCATCGCGAGCGAGCCCCACAGCATCGCGATTCGCGGCTCGTCGCGCGATGCCTGCCGTTCGACGAGCATCTCGCCGAGGCGCGCCCAGTGCAACCCGTCGTCGTGGCGCGCGAGACTGACGCCCACCACGTGTACGAGCTTGGCGCAGGCTTCGAGCGCGAGCTCGTCGCGGCCCGCCGCGCCTGCAGCATAGAACGCGAGCTCGAGCTCTTTGCGCGCTTCTTCGGATCGTCCGAGCTGATGCAGCGCATCGCCGATCTCGAGACGTGCGGCGATCGCAAGCGGTGGCCACGGTAGCTTGTCCGCGTCCGTCGCGATCGACCGCGCCTCGCTGAGCAAACGCTCGTGATGACCGGCTTGCCCGGCGACCGCGGCTCGAGCGAGCCGTGCGCGTAGCTCGCGAATCCGCGGACGCAGCTCGATCGGTGAATCGAGTTGATGCCGCAAACGCACCGGATCGGAGCATGCGGAGAGAGGTGGCAGAACGACCGTCGTCGTGATCGCTTCACTCTTCATCAACAGATCGGTGAGCGCCGCGAGCGCTTCGCGTTGTTCGTCGAGGCACGCGCGCGATGCGTCCGCGTCGGCGCGCGACAACGTACGGTCGCGCTCGCTGCGTAGGCACACGCCAATGCGCGTACTCGCCCAGTCATCGGCGAAGCGATCGAATGTTGGTTTTGTTCGAGTCCACAGATCGCGCGCGAACGGTAGCTTGCTCGCCGACAATACGGCGCCGAGGCTGCGCGCTCTCTCGGCATTCCACGTGCTGCGTATCGCCGACGCCTCGCGTGCGCAGCCGGCCTCCAGGCGTTTCTGTCGAACCTCATGAATCGTGAAAGCGGCCGCAGATGTCGCCACGAGCGCGACCGCTGCCACCACAATGCGGCGACGCGGCCGGCGATCGTGCTCGAGTGCGTCGACCAGTGCGCGCATCGATGCATGGCGGTCGGCCGGATCCATCGCGAGCCCGCGTATCACCAGATCGTGCAGCCAGCGCGGGACGCGACGCCGCGGAGGCTCGCGCAAAATCCAGCGCGCACGGTCATCGAACGCGAGCGTGTGATCGAACGGAAGCTGCGCGTAGAGCGCTTCATAGAGTGCCACACAGAAGCTGAACTGATCGCTCGCCATGCCAACCTCGGCGCCATGCGCTTCCGGAGGCATGTACGGTGGGGTTCCGAGCACGCTGCCCGTCATGGTCAAGCGGACGTCGAGTGGTCTGATCGCGGTACGCGTGTCGTCACTTTGCTCGGATGAGCGCGCGAGCCCGAAATCCATCACGCGCGCGCGGCCGTCGGGACCCACCAGCACATTCGCGGGCTTGAAGTCGCGGTGAACAATGCCCGCGGCGTGAGCGGCGACGAGGCCTCGTCCTGCCGCGATAAACATCTTCACGATCTCACGCCACGCTCGTGTTGATTGCTTCAACCACGCCGCGAGTGTGTCGCCGTCGACGAGCTCCATTGCCATGTACAGGCGACCGTCATGGGTGCCGACGTCATGGAGCGAGACGACGTTCGGATGCGAGAGCGCCGCGAGGGCCTGCGCCTCGCGAAGCATGCGGGCGTCGCTACGCATCTCGTCGACGCCCGAGTGCACGAGCTTGAGCGCGACGCGTCGTTCGAGATCGGGATCGTACGCGGCGTACACCACGCCCATGCCCCCGGCGCCAAGCTGCCCGACGATGACGTACCGGCCGACCATGCTGCCTTCAGCGAGCGGGCTGAAGATCGGCTGGCTGCCTCGCGCAATCTTGTCGGGCTCGGTTGTGTCGACACGCCGACCAAGCAGCGCCGTTGGTTGCTCCGCCAGACATACCGTTTTGCCACTTCGTGATTCCACCTGTTCCCAATAGAGACTGTGGATCGTTGTACGTTGCACGCCGCAAAATCTCCTCCGTGTTGACGCGGCGACAACGGGGCTGTTGGTGCCAGGTCAACACCCGAGACGGCTGCGAGAACCAGCCAGGAGATGACAGCGCGGAGCCGCCGCACGTTGGGTGCTACATTGAAGAGCTGGTGGGTTCGGACGACATACGAGTCACGCCAACGCTCGAGCATCCGCCGGCGAATTTGATCCGCCAGCTCAAGCTTGTCGTCGTCGACGGCCCCGACGCCGGCCGGCGTGTGCGCGCCGACGCAGACCGCGTGGTGATCGGCAAGCACGAGTCATGCGACCTCGTGGTGACCGACGAGTCGGTGTCGCGGTTTCACTGCGATATGACGATCGTCGATGGACGTGTGCTCGTGCGTGACCTCGAGAGCAAGAACGGCACGACGCTCGACGGTGCTTCGATCCTAGCGGCGTATGGCAAAGGAGGATCGATCGTCCAGCTCGGCACGACACGGCTGCGGATCGATCTCGACGATCACGTGTTGATTGCGATGTCGGATCGCGAGCGCTTCGGCGATCTCGTTGGCAGCTCGCCGATCATGCGCTCGAGATTCGCGCTGCTCGAGCGTGCGGCGGCAACCGAAGCGACGGTCCTGCTTGAAGGCGAGACCGGGACCGGCAAAGAAGCCGCCGCCGAGGCGATTCATCGCGAGAGTGCGCGACGCGAAGGGCCGTTTATCGTTGTCGACTGTGGCGCAGTCCCACCCAATCTGCTCGAAGCGGAGCTGTTCGGCCACGAACGCGGTGCATTCACCGGCGCCGTCGGCGCGCGCATCGGTGCATTCGAGGCAGCCACCGGTGGAACGATCTTTCTCGACGAGATCGGAGAGCTCGCCGGCGATCTACAGCCGAAACTTCTCCGCGCCCTCGAGAAGCGCGAGATCAAGCGCATCGGTGCAACGCATTACACGCCGATCGATGTTCGCATCGTCGCCGCGACCAATCGCAACTTGCGCGCCGAGGTGAACGTCGGGCGGTTTCGATCGGACCTGTTTTATCGCCTCGCCGTGCTGCCGGTACGCTTGCCGCCGCTACGCGAACGGCGCGAAGACTTGCCGGTGATCGTCGACGCAATTCTCGCACGCCTCGATCCACAGGACTCGCCCGACGCGCAGAGGTTACGCGCACGCGACTTTATCGAGCACCTCGCGAATCACGCGTGGCCAGGCAATGTACGCGAGCTCAGAAACTATCTAGAACGCTGCCTCGCGCTGCGGATACGTGCCGACCTCATCGATACAGTCACCGCGGAGTCGACAGCGCAGCTCGTCGATACCAAGGTGCCGATCAAGCGCGCGAGAGAGAACTGGAACCTCGCGTGCGAGCGCGCATACCTCGAGAGGCTGCTACGCGAGCACGAGAACAACGTCTCGGCTGCAGCGCGCGCCGCGGGGATCGATCGTCCGTATCTCTATCGGCTGCTTTGGCGCCACAATATGCGCTGATCTGTTCACGACGCCACAACAGCACCGTCTACGCCGACTCAACACGTAGGAGGTGCACCGCGCGCAATCGCTGCTCGTTTGCAGCGGCATGGCGCGTGCACTCGGCGGGAGACATGATCCGTCACAGCAGCTTGATCTGTCTCATCATCTACAGCGGCTGCGCCGCTGACCTCGCGGACGAGGAACCGATACTCGACGACGACGTTGCCGCGGTCACGCGGTACTACGCGCCGCAGGGTTACCTCGATGGCGTGACGTGCACGCAGACGTGGGGCTGGACATGCGACAGGGATGACTATTCCCGGCCACTCAGCGTTCACTTCAATGTCGACGGACCCAGCGGATCCGGCGCCTTTATCGGCAGCACTGTCGCCAATCAGTACCGGCCCGATGTCGCGGGCGCGTGTGGCGGCACGACGATACACGGCTTCGCGCTACCGACCTCACCGCTATTGGAGGATGGGCGCGCGCACACGGTCTATGCGTACGCGATCGATCCGTCGGGCGCGGGATCCAACCCGCTGCTCGCATGGGCGCCGCGCACGGTCGCTTGCGCGTATACACCGCCGAGCGCGGCGCTCCGCTATTTCGGTTTCGCGGCCGCCGGCGACTACTATGGCGAGACGGCACCGTTCGCCAACGCGGTGCATATGGGTGTGTCGTACAGCGCGAGCTATGTCTCGAAGCTGCAGGCGATCGCGAGCGCGGGCGAGCGGTCGATTCTCGGCCTGCACGACGTACTGTTTTGCCGCAACGGGAGAAAGACGCCGGAGAATCGCGATGCATGGGGCCTATGCGCCGACTACGCGCAGCGCTGGTCCACATTTCGATGGACCAATGCAAGCGTGCTCACGGCGACGTACGTGCTCGCGTTCTACATGGCCGACGAGCCGACGTGGAACGGAATCACCGCGACGGATCTGCAGACCGCAACGAACCTAGTCAATGCAACGTTTCCATCGATCCCGCGGATGGTCGTCGAGTCGTACAAGAAGGTCGGCCAGATCGTGATTCCCTCGACGATGTCCTGGGTCGGGTTTGACATGTACGGCGTTAGAGATCCGGCCACGGGAAGCTTCACCGAGCCCGGCACGAACGCGGTCTATCACTACCGCACGCTGTACAACACGCTGAAGAGCAGGCGCAGCTCCACAGCACAGCGCATGATCATCATCGCCGATACGTGGTGGGCGGCTGGTCTGCACGGCACCGTGCAGAACAACATTCCGATGCATCACATGGATGACGTGGCGACGAACTACTACGACTTCGCGCGCGCAGATCCGGATGTCGTCGGCATGTTCGGCTTTCTGTGGCCAAGCTTCCCGGAGGGTTACGGCGCACGCGATCTGCCCGGTAACGTGAAGATTGCGTACCGCCTGATCGGTCGCTCGATCGCGCACAAGTAGCAACGCGCCGATTCACTCCCATTCGGCGATGTGATCGCTTTCGATCAGCGGTTTCCACTGAGCCCACGTACCGGCTGCGAGCGTGCGCCAGATGCTGAATCCGACGCCGCCGAAGCTCGCGATGTCGGTGGCGTACGCGCTGAATGGATGCGGTCCGCTCGTCCAGCCGTCGAGCATCACCTGGTTCATGCTCTTTGGAACGCCGTAGGCGGCGACCCAGTCGAGGCAGTAGCGCGGGTTCAGGCCGTACGCGTTCCAGTAGGCCTGCGATTGGATCGCGAAGCCGTGTGACGTCCAGTACGGGAAGTCGATGTCGATGTGACACTCCGGCGCTTCGGCCTTGGCAACGTCGAATTGGATCGTGGCGTCGAACGTGTCGACAAATCGCTTCGTGTATCCGTCGGCCTTGTACGTCTCGTACGACTTCTCGGCATCGACGACGAAGAAATCGAGCGTCACACCGTGCGCGTTGCGCAGCGTGTTCGCGACCTCGGCCATGCAATGGGCTTCGGCCTCGGGCGCGTTGTACGTCACGCCCCACACGCCAGCGTAGAGGCCCTGCTGCTGGTACATGGAAATCCAGCTCGCGAGCTGTGCGTACGATGGCGCGATTTCGCCCGAGAGCGGATTGCCCGGGTAGTTGCAGCCGTTGGCCGCGCAGCTGTACGGCGTTTGATTGTTCGCGCAGCCGTTCATCGCGTATTGGCCGACGTACGAGAAATGGTTCGCGCGCAGCTCGGCCGCCGACGCGGTGAGCGGTTCGCTCCACAAAACGAGCGCGCCCGCCATGGTCCAGGAGAAGCCACCTTCCGGCGCATCGATTTGCGCGGCATCGATCATCGCCGCGTCATCATCGACTGCAGCATCGGTACGCAGTGCGCTCTGCGACGAACACGCCGCGAGTGCGAGCATCCCCACGATTCGCATGGCGGCACGCTAACGTCGATTCTCGGTCGCGCAACTGGGGATCGAGATTGCACTGCACACCGATGGTTGAACACCTAGCTCCGTCGACGTCGCAACACGCAAAGCAACACCAGTCCAACGAACAGCGGTGTCGACGAGCGGCCCGTTGCACAGCCAGCACAGCCGTGGCCACGGCTGGTGCGTTGACCCGGATGGCGTGCGTCGTCGCTCGGGGGGACGGCTTCGGTGTCGAGCTCGCGGAAGGTTCGACCGACGGGAATGTTCTTGATGTAATTCTTGTCGATCGTTATGCCCTGGCTCGTCGAGGCACTATCGATCGTCGGCGCCGTACCCGAAATGGCGATGACCTCGCCACGTGCGTGATCACCGAGGCTCGCCGCATCGGGGTTCTGGGCCATGACCTTGCGCTTGCGCTCGCGCGCCTGTGCGACGGTGGTCGCCATCGCGCCGAGCTCGCTTTCCGGAATCGCGAGGAATGCGGTGTATGGAGTCACGAAGTTGTAGGCGAGCGCGAGATTGATGATCTCCTCGACGAGCTCCGGTGCCTTCGCGCCGAGTGCCACCTCCTCGAGAAGGTGATCGACACGTGCCTGCGCCCAGAGCGACGCGACCCACGGCCGGGCTGGCGTCTTTGCAACATCGACGCTGCGCGTGAAGGCGACAGCTTTGCCGGCGAGCTTGCCGCGGATCGTGAACTTCGCGGTGCCGGTGCCGCGCAGTCGCCCGATAACGAGGAGCTCGTCTTCGGCGAACAGATCCGGAATCGAGCGTGGATAGAGTCGCGTGGCATGCGCACCCTCGACATCGATCGAGACGCCGACCAGTAGCGGCTTGGAGATGCTCGCGGCGAGTCGGCCGACCTCGGCTTCGATCGACGAGGCCTTCTCGATATAGACGAAGCGTCCGCGCTTGAGCGCCGCGAGCCGGGACAGCAGCGCCTTGTTCACCTCATCACTGAGCCCGACCGTGAACAGACGAACGTCGCCGGTGTCCGTGCCTGCAGCGCGCATCGCACTGTCGACGTCGGACTGCCCATCGGTGAGGAACACCACGACGCGCGGACGCTCGTGCTTCTTGTCCTGGGCCGTGATCGCTGTCGACAGCGCCAACCCGATGTCTGTGCCACCTCCTTCGTGCAAGCGGTTGATGAACCCGATCGCGTGGGCGCGCGTGTCGGCGTCGAGTGCCTGCGGCGCCTTGAACAACGGATCGACCTCATCGGAGAACGAGATCACGTTGATGCGATCGCTGCTGGGCAGCAACCGGATCATGTTAGTCGCAGCGGCCTTCGCGTGCGCGAGCGGCTCGCCACTCATGCTTCCGGAGCGATCGATGACGATCGTCACATCCTTCGACGCGACCGCGCTCGCCGGCAGCCGCGGAGCCGCGAGCGATAGCGCGAACCAGCCCTCGTCGTTGCCACCGGTGTGTACGGACACGCGCGGGGTCCAGTCGGGCTCATCGATGTCGTAATCGAGTGCGAGCTCGGTCGCGCTACGGCCACCGTCGCTGCGCACTCGTACGCCACCGGCGATCTTCTCGATACGCAGCCGGTGTGTCGCCGACCGCACATCCTTCACGGGCCCGACGAGCTCGACGACGACGTTCGCGTCGGTACGCGTGATCGGTACGCGGTAGTGCACGGTCTGACCGCGGCGCTCGAGCCACCTCGTCCATCGCACCTCGACCCGCTTCTTCTCGCGCGGATTGATCGGGAACACTTTGAACGCGAACGTGCCCTCGCCAGCCTGTTCGAGGATGCCCGGATCGCGTCGGCGCGCCGTGACGTTGTCGTAGACTTGTCGCGCGGTCTCGCGCTCGAACACTTCGCCGACGATCTTCTGTTCGCCATTCCAGTAGGCGAAACCGTCGACGTGACTGCCGGTCCCGAGGCGGAGGTGATACCGGCCCTCGATCACGCTGCTGCCGGCGTTCTCGTAGACCTGCAGCAGCGTCGTCGTCGCATGCTGGCCATCGATCGTGACACGCAGACGCTCTTCGGCCATCGGGATGGCGCGGTTCTCGGCGCTGGTCATCCCCGCCTCGAGGCGTTCGGTCGCTAGTTGTTGTGCATGCGCGAGTGACGCGAACAGGGCGAGCGCGAGAGCAATGCGAATCATGGAATTGATTAACGTGCGTGAGCGTCGACGAATCCATGTCGCGTAGCCGTCTTCTGCTGGCCAGCGGAGAATGTCGCACCACGCCTGCGACGCGTCGCAGGAGATGCGTCACCACCGCGGTAGTTCGACGACGCGACAGGCGTCAGCGTTCTTTTCGGTAGTACGCCCATGTTCGATGTTTTGGGATCGGCGTAGGTGCATCGAGTCGAAGCGCTGAAAGCGTGACTATGTGCGTGTCGGGAAACTCGGCGAGAATCTCCGTCTCGACAGTCGACATCGTTTCGCGATCGTCGTCGGTAATGGGACCGTCGTAATATGCTTCCAAGGCTATCTTCGTGGCGTCGTGATCCACGGTTACTGCGCGAAGGCGTGGAGTGACCGCACCCAACAACGCACGTTGAACCGCTAGCAGCACAGCACAGGACCTCGCGTCAGTCATGGATCTTTACCGAGGAGCGTACCAACAGCGTCCTGGCTGAGGTGCCGTTCGATGCCGGCGCAGAACGCCCCGCGTGCCGCTTGGTGCCGAGCTGGCGACGAGGCACCGCCCGCCACGAACAGGCCGTTCTTTCGCTTCCTCGTTTGATCTAACGCGTCAAGAGCTCGTGCGCTCGCCGGAGCTGGCGTGGCGTGTCGTCCGTCAAGCAGCCGATAGAGTGGTCCTCGCGATCGAAGGAGGAATGCTCTCGATAGAACAGCCACAGCGGGGGCAGAGCGATCCAGAACTGCTCGAAGCGATCGCACGTTTGGCGCCCCATTAGCGATTCGGTTCTGTTGTTACGCGCAACGGGAGGATCGAACGCACCGCGATTGCGAAGCGCGGCGCCACGAGCGTCACGTACGTACTCGCGTCGCGGATGTCTGTCGAGATTGATGACGTGCTTGCCCAGCACTTCATCGAGGTCGCGTCGCCGTTCACGTATCTTGCCGACTAGGGCGTGCTTCCGATCGACTTCGTGAAAGTACGACACGTGCTGCGCGGCACGCGTCGAGATCCTTGCGAGTGTCGAATAACGATACGTGCCAAGAAACGACACCGAAGAAGATCTCCTGTCGACGATTCTCCTTGACGCATCTGCACCGCGCGCGATGCCGCGCGAGACGCACGACATCCAATCGCGCTCCAGCAGCGATGTACTGCGTGCAGACACGCGAATAAAGCTTCGAGCGTTTCGCGTCGGGATTTATTCGTTGCGTCGCGCAGCGCCGCAGCAGTGCGCTCGAAAACTCGCGTGCTAGAGAAGTTGCTCGAACCGGAGAGGTGTCATGTTGCGAGACGTAGCGAGCACGAACGAATGTGATGGCTGGACGAATGCATCGATGCGCGGCGCGCGCGCGTCGAAGCGCGAGGAGCCGCCGATGCGGCAGTGGCAATACGTCGATGCGCAGCTGCGTGGCTTCGCAAAGCAGTATCTCGCGCTCGATGCGCAGCTCGCACGATGGTTGCGCGAAGCCGAGCGCGTAAAAGTGTGGCGGCACGTTGGCTGCGCGACGATGCTCGAGTATCTCGAGCGCGTCTTCGGCTATTCGCCGCGGCAGGGCCGCGAGCGCCTGATGGTCGCGCGGCGGCTCGGTGGTCTGCCCGAGCTCGAGGCGGCACTCAACAGCGGCGAGCTTCCTTATAGTGCGGTGCGCGAGCTGAGTCGTGTGGCGACGCAGGCGACGGAAAGCGCATGGATCGAAGCGGCGCGCGGTCGTTGCCTGCGCGAGATCGAAGACCTCGTCGCGCAGCGCGAGTCAGGCGACCTGCCCGACGATCCGCCGCGACCTGATCGGGCGCCGATGCGCATCGCGTTCGACGTCATGCCGGAGACGTATGCGCTGTTCCGACAGGTCTGGAAGCTGCTCGAGACCGAATGTGGCGAAGCGCTTGCGGATGATGCACTGATGTCGGCGATCCTCAACGCGGCGGTGGCGCCGGCAGATGCCGAAGCGCGCAAGGGTCGCGCGAAGTTTCAGATCGCGATCACGACGTGCGCCTGGTGCAAACGCTCGATGCAGCAAGGCGGTGGCAAATGTCTCGCACTGGATAACGGCGCGCGCCAACGCGCCGAGTGCGACGCGCAACATATCGGTTCGATCGACGCGGATGAGCCTGCGCGCACGAAGCAGGATGTCAGTCCGAAGGTGCGTCGGCTCATCGCTCATCGGGACGGTTATCGTTGCCGCGCCCCAGGCTGCCGCTCCGCGCGATTTCTCGAAGTGCATCACATCGTGCACAAGGAGGACGGCGGGACAAGCAAGCCATCGAATCTGATCCTGCTTTGCGATGCTCATCACAAGGCACACCACGACGGGTTGATAACGATCGCGGGGAGCGCGCCGCGTAACGTGCGTTTCCACCGGGGCAGTGCGTCGACAAGTGATGGCACGCGCCTGCTGGTCGACGGTGATCCTTTGCATCCGCGTATTGACGCGAAAGCAGCGAACGCCTCCACGACCCACGTGGGACATGATCGGTCCACGACCCACGTGGGTCATGATCCGCCCGCGATGCGATAACGTAACTGCGGAGCCCCGGCAAATGCAGCGTCGAAGTTGGAGACCGCTTGTGGCCGAGTCGTCGTGCATCGATTGGACAACAACAACCGGCACCGGCGAGAACGGCTTTCGCGCGCGCAGTGCACCGTATTCGAGGTCGGCCACAGCGCACAGGTGACAAGCGCGCTTACGACGCGTAGCCCGATCATTCCGTGTTGTCGCAATCGTACGAAACCGGAACGTAATGCGCCGTGGAAGGAGACGATACGGTGACCATCGTTGTTCCAACCGGGAAGGGATGATGCAGCTGTGATCTTCACCGGCGTAGACGCCGATCGCATCGGGAACCGATCGACGTGAAGCAGCAGATACGCGATCTTCCGCTTTCGCGCGCAGCTCGCGCTCGCGAGACCTGCGCCGGCCCGATGCCACCGGCTGGCCGCGTCGCGGCAGAGGTAGCGAAGTAGAAAGCCAGGAGGCAGCGCCGCGAACCCAGGCGCGGTCGGCCACGCTCCGCTGCCGCTCGATTCGGCACGCGCTACCTCGCGAACGACGCGTGCGTGATTCTGCGCGGGCCGGACACGGTAGGCTGCTGAGCGCAATTGGCGATCGACGGACGCCGGCGAATCGAGTGTCTGGCTCCGAACCGCCGCGTGACCGTCGAGGTCGTCGGGCGCGCCGAGCAGACGCCGAAGCCGAAGCCCAAGCCGGAAGCGAAGCCCGAAGCGAAGCCGGAAGCTGCAGCGCGACACCCGTCACGCTAGCCGGCGCGGTCACTTCACCGCATCGAGCGGATAAATCGTGACCTTGCCGCGCTGGATGGCGTTGCCGGACATGTGGTTCTTCCCAAGCTCGTAGGCGCCGTCGGACACGATGAGCTTCAAGCGGCTGCCGTCGAGCGTCGCAATGTTGTGCGTTCCCGGTCCAGCGTACGTGCCCTCGGCGACCAGCTTGCGCACCAGCTGACGCGACTGATCGCGGTCGGCGATCAGCTTCGCGAAGTTCTCTGCTCCGAGTGCTACGTCGAACGCGGAGTCGGTCATCGCGAAGATCGTCAACGGCGCATCGCTGCCGAGCTTGTCCGCCATGCCGCTGGCCTCGATCACTTTGACAAACTTGCTGTGCTGTTTGAGGCCGCGCAGGACCGCGAGGGCGCTGTCCGCCGACGCCGTCACCGGCGGCGTCTCGTGCGGAGGCTCGTTGTTCGGCGGTTTGCGTTGGATCGGCTCGTCGGACGGCGGCTTGCGGTCGGGCTGCTGGTCCTTACGCTCGTTTTGGTCCGGCGGCCGACCGCCGCGAGCATTGAATTCGTCCGCGAGCCGGACGACAGCATTGATGTCGTCCTCGTCGTAGGACGACCACCCGAGCAATCTCGATCCCCCACCGGGGAGTTGCTCCGCTTCGTTGCTCGCGCGGCGGCAGGCGACGCCGCCGAGGGGAATGCTCAAGAGCGCGCCACCAGCGAAGGTTCCGCCGCCGATGGCGATCAGCTTGATCGCGGTGTCGGTCTCGATCTTGTCGCCCGCTGCCAGAACGACCGTCGCGAATGCAGCACCGGCGAGCGCGATCACCGATGGAACGAGCGACAGCCTACAAACCCCTTTGTGGCTGCGGATCTTGTCGATTGCCGCCGGGAAGCCCTCGCTCGTCAGCATGTAGAACTCGCTCTGCGACAGCCTTTCTCCGTTGTACGTGGCCTTCGCCTCGAAGAGCACCGCGGGCAGTCGCCACTTGCCGTCGACAAGCACGCATCGGCCCGCGATCTCATCCTGCGACAAGCAGAGGCGCGTCGTGGCCTTGTGTGACGTTGTCACTTCGATCCGACCGCCATCGACCAACTTCGGCTGCTTCAAATCGTCGATATGATGCGGGTAATAGAAGTAGCAACCAGCTGTTGCAATGAGCGCGAGATGAAGAGGCGCCGTTCTGAACATAGTTCGCAGCATCTCGCGCCTCCCCTCGATCTCCGATTACGTGTCGATGTCACGGCGGTGGTAGCCGTCGCGCGCGCCTGGATGCAGATGCATCCGATCTGCAGATTCTCCAACACGTGTTCATGACAAACGGTGCTTCCGACCGCCGTATCGTTGGAACTGATGCGGCTCGCCATCCCGGCGACGGTTGTCTTGACGCTTTACTCGGCGGCAGCCGCCGACACGCATCCTGTGTCGCCCGCGCAACTCAAACTGCAAGGTCACGCGACGCAGATCCTCGGCGGACAACTTGAGCTCGCATTGCCGTCCCCCATGAAGCTGGACGTCGTCGAGCGCAGTCTCTCCTCACACGTGACAGCGTCGCCGAGGGATGAGGTTAAGGGTTCCTTCGAATTCGTCGGCGCGCGATTCACGATGATGGCGTTCGAAACGTATGCGTCTACGGGAAGTAACTTTCGCGCGTCGGTGATTTCTGATCTTCCGACACAGGGCGTCGATGTCGAGCGAGCAAGAATCAAAAAGCTCCCGCTACGCAATCCGCTCGTCGGCTTCGAGGTGATACCGAAGCTGCCGAAGTCGTCGCTCGATGCAAACGTTCTGATCTACGCCGCCTATGTCGCTCGGGCGAACGGGACCGTTCAAGTGCTCGCGTTCTATCTCAGCTCCGAGGCATTGCCGTTTGCACTGGCATGGACATCACTGGCGCGACGCGTGGTCACGTCGGTCGCGCCGGGGCGCAACCCGATCGATCTCAAAGCTGGCGACACGGCGTTCGGGCGTTACTTCGTGATCACGCGACCTGACGGATGGACCACGTCGTTTCGGACCGGAACGGACGACGGTCCGATAGCCGTGTTCCAGTTGAGCGAGGTCGCGCCGCTCACGAGTAGCTCCGCCTCGTGCGCGCTTCAGCTCGGCGCGCAAAGTGCGCTTGACGGCGACGAGAAACAGACGGGCGCAGAGACCAACGTGCTCGGTGTGAAGGTTCGATGGACGGAATCCGAAGACTCTGTCGGCGCGACTACGACGACGACGATCGACAACGCGTGGCGATCGTTTGGCCTCGTCATTACGTGCAGCGCGCCGAACCAAGACCAGCTCGCGGGCCTCCGCCAGATGATCGGCACCATCCGGCTCACCGGCGACTGACCATCAGTAGCTGCGTACTCGCGCGCTGTTCGTTCGCTCGCGCAGCTCCTGTGCGGTTCAGGAAACGATGAGAATTCTGACCGGCCGGTGTCACAAACCCGCGCGCGGCAAACGCATACCTGCAAACGGGGCAATTGGACATAAAGCCCGATCTGGAAGGGATACGACAATGAGTGCGTTCACGATGATCTTGCGGGGAGCGGTTGTGCTGAGCCTTGGTGCAGCGAGTTGCGCAGTTTCCACAGACGGCGACAGCGCTGATACCGAGCTCGCTCAAAACACGAGCGACGATACGCTACGAGGCGGCGAGCCTGAGTTTGGAGTGGATACGGTCGCGTTCGATACATCCTGGGTCGAAGGACCGTTCACGTGGTCACAGGGGCAGAGCAATAAGCAGTTGAGGCCTGTGGAGACCCATCACTGCGTACTGACGCGAGTCAACGGTGACTTCGACGGAGGTGGCGAAGAAGTTAAGGTCTATCAATCTGGCGGTTACTGGTTCCTCGGCGGCCAGTCGCAGCAACAAGGCGTCGGAGGCAAAGCGTATTGTTTCGTCAAAAGTAAGTTCCTGGCGAACGGTTCCGCGCGTTGGAGCAGTGGCGACGACATTTGGGTCACGGCACAGAGCGGCGGTTGTTACGGCTGGCAGGGTGAGGCCTGGTGGGGAGACGCAACCACACACATCAGCGGCGTCAGCGGCAAGCTCGACGGCAGCGGTGATCGCATCTTTGTCACGCAATCCTCCGGCGCATTCACGCCTTCGATCCTACGCGCCGACACTTGTGACGGCTTTGTTCGAGGCAGGGCACACTCCTTCTTCGCGGGGACCCCGAGCTCCGGTGTGCTAGCGAAGTACTGGAGCGTGGGTGAGTACGTGGCTGACAGTGCACTGCACTGCACAGTGCCGGGAAGTCTGTCCGGGAACGGCGATTACGAGGTGGCGATGGCGCCGGTCAACGATGCCATGTGTCACTTCACACGCATCGGCGACGGCGGCAATTGGGGTGGTGGAGGCGAGTACGTCGACATCTACCCCAAAATGGATGCCGGCGGGATCGAGCGTTGGTACCTCCGCGCACACTCCGGCTACTGTGGAAACGATCGGAGAACAGTCGCTCGCGCGCGCTGCTACAAGCGAGACCAACGGTAGATCGAACACGGCCATGAACGCTCGTTGGATCGTCGTGCTCTCGATGCTCGCGTGTTCTGGCAAGAAGCAAGACCGCCCAGGCGACCACGACCCTGCCACGGCCGCGAAGCCAGCGCCGGCGACGAAGTGCGATGCCGATGCCGACTTCGTTCACGTCGATCGCGATCAGCTCGCGGCGGTGTGCCTCGAGGCCGAGTTGCCGTCCACCTACTGGAGGCCGTGGCACGGTGCTTTGAAGACCGCCGATGGAAGGCGCTTGCCATGGCTCGCGCTGCAGATCGACGGGCGCGTGGGTGATGGCGACCCGAAAGTCACGCACGCGCGAAGCTGAAGGACGTGATGCGTCGACGTCGAACTGCATGGCGCGTTCAGACGTCGCAATGGCGCGCTTCTGGCTGTTACTACGTCGTAACCTGCCCCTCGATGCGATTCGTATACGTCGTGGTTGTGGCGCTCGGCTGTACCTCGTCACCGCAGCGCAGCGATCGGCACGCGACCTACAGCTGTTTTAGCTACTCGCTCCGGGACGATCCGACGAAGAAATTCGACTGCTACCGCACCGAGGAGTGTCCGCAGGCGGCGCAAAAAGCGAAGGCCGCCGACCTCGAGTACCACGAGCGCTTCGGCGGGCCGCCTAACTTTCAGAACATGAGCAACTGCGTGCCGACGAGCCCGGTATGGTGCTTTCATCGCCCGGATAAGGGCGATGACTGTTCGCCTACCGCCGAGGCATGCCGTGCTTCTCGCGTGGAGGCGCAGCGGCATGACGCTGTCGATTCGGACTGCGTGCAGCGCTAACCGAGTAACTTTCGCTCGCCGCTGCCGCCGTGCTCGACGGGCCGATGCAGCACGACCTTGCGGCCTGCCTCTCGGCCCGCCGCATGCGCGGCGCCGATGCTGACATTGCGCCGCACGGTTCGCGTGCGCGGGTAACGATTGCGAAAGAACGAATCGAGGCCGCGATCGCCGATCCAAACGAGGCCCGTGCCACGCAACTCGACGCGCTCCGCAAGCAGCTTGTCGCGAAACCCCGCGATGACGCCGACCTGATACGACCTGCGATCGCGGCCGCTTTGCACGCGTACGTCGTCGCGATTCTCGCGCCACAGCCGCTCCGTGGTCGCGAGCAAGAACGCGTGGACATGAATCGCCATCTCGACATTCACGCGCGTACCGATCACTTCGTAGACGTTGGCACGCTTGCTCTCGCGCGCGAGGTACACAGGCACGCGGATCGCCTCGACGAAGAATAGCTCCGCGAGTAAGCCAACGATGGCCGCCTCGACGGCATTCGCGCGCACGTGAGGCGTACCGAGATGACGGACCAGGTAGTCGTGGCGGTGGCGAGCCGCGGCCTCGTCGAGGTTGTAGCGCAGCATGAGCTCGTGCGCGCGCTTCATCGCGATCTCCGCCTCGTGCTGGTTGTCGCTACCGGCGAGTGCGAGCAGCTTGCGGATCTTATCGAGTGCATGCTCGTCCCACGCCTCGGATGCCGCCGGCATGCCGCGGGCCCGCGCGTCGATGCTGCGCTCCTTGCAGACG
>Ga0070698_100001273_pt1 | contig 28147 bp, 21 predicted proteins | sample KBSK1502metaG_FD_65477 | JGI IMG/M metagenome (GOLD analysis project Ga0070698, IMG submission 65477) | Corn, switchgrass and miscanthus rhizosphere microbial communities from Kellogg Biological Station, Michigan, USA - KBS K1-50-2 metaG | ecosystem: Host-associated > Plants > Roots >...
GGAGTCGAGCGCGTACCAGTCGCCGCGGAAATCCGGGATTAGTACTTCGACTTTGCAGCCAGGCACGCGCCGGCGAATCTCTTCGATGGTGCGCGCAAAGATATGGGCGCCGCCATCGGGCTGATCGTCGCGATTGACGGAAGTCACGACGGCGTAGCGAAGACCCATCCGGGCGACGGCCTCGGCGACGCGATGCGGCTCTTCTTCGTCGGGCGGACCGGCCGGCTTCCCCGAAGGCACGGCGCAAAAGCCGCACGCGCGGGTGCAAATGTCGCCAAGAATCATGAACGTGGCGGTGCCGTGCTCCCAGCATTCGCCCATGTTGGGGCAGCGCGCGCTCTCGCACACGGTGTGAAGGCCCAGAGTGCGCATGATGCGCTTCAAATCCTGGTAGCGCTGGCCGCCGAAGAACTTGACGCGCAGCCACTCGGGCCGGGCATGTGCGGCTGGCGGCGGCACGGGCATTGCCGGAGCGTTGGAGATGATGTTGAAGGGAGAGGCCATGGCGTGGATGTGAAATTTCTAGTTTACGCGTAACGCGGCTTGGAGAAAAGCGCGGTTGACAACAGGCATAGGCAGGGTGTGGGAGCGCTCGGCGGTCGCAGTGATTTGGGTCATGTTTCCATCACGCCACGATTCCTCCGCTGCAAGCCGGCAGAAAACGCCGGCTCTCCGGTCGGAATGACAATGCGGCGATAGGCTGCCAGACAGACTCAGGAATGGCTGTGCCGCAGGCAGGCAACCCCTTCTCTAGTTGGGTACGTCTCGTAGCGTATACTGTGCTGCCGGAGATCGGTATGAAGCCCCAGTCACTCGTTCTCATCGGCGTGATCGTAACATTTTGTGGGCTTGCGCCTTCGGCCGTGGCGCAGTCGTCTGCGCGCGCTCCTGGCACGGGCACCCTGAAGAAAGATGAATGCAGCGTCGCGGGAATGGTGGTGAAGCTGGCGGGCAGCGACCCGCTGAGGAAGGCGACGGTGCAATTGAACAGCGCGGATGATCGCGCGCGATCTATTTCGACCTCGACGGATGCAGGTGGGCGGTTCCAGTTGAAGGGACTTGATCCGGGTCGCTATCGGCTTTGGGTGATGCGCAATGGATTCGTCAGCCAGGAATATGGGCAGAAAGCACCGGGTGACGCAGGCGCAACGCTCACGCTGCGGCCCGGACAGGATCTCAAAGATCTGCTCTTTCGATTGATTCCGTCCGCGGTTATCTCGGGCCGGGTTATCGACGAGGATGGTGAGCCTGTTCCCCGGGCGCAAGTGAATGCATTACACCAGGTGTATTCGGACGGGAAACGCCAGCTTGTCCCTCAGACCACGGCGGCCACCGACGACTTGGGTGAATACCGATTGTTTGAGCTTCCGCCAGGCCGCTATTTCGTGCGCGCTGTCTACCGACGAACGCGTAGCCTTTCTCAGACCAGCATTCAATTGCCGGAAGGAGAGTCCACCGAACATGGTTACCCGCCAACCTACTACCCCAGCAGTCCGGAGCTGTCTAAAGCGGTGACGTTAACGGTGAAGGCAGGTGAGGAGATTCCGTCCACGGAAATTACTCTACGCCCTGTGAGCACATTTACGATTCGCGGACGCGTCTATAACATGATTTCGAAGCGATCGAGTGGAGACGTGATCCTCGAGCTGGAGCCGCGGAGCTCCGAATTCCGCTGGAACTTTAGTGCAGCCGCAGCCAATGTGCGGAGCCAGGACGGCACGTTCGAGCTCCACAATGTTCTCCCTGGATCATATGATTTGATTGCGCAATGGTCTGACGAGACGAAGGTCTATGAGGCGCACCAGACCGTGGAAGTTGGAAATGCCGACGTCGATGGTGTCGCTCTGACAATTGCGCCGGGCGTTCCCATCAGCGGTCGCTTGCAATGGGACGGCCCGCCGAGTCTCAGTAACCGCGGCGAGCTAAACATTTATTTGCAGGCCGCGGAGTCTGGCCGCGGCTATGGAAACTCCGCACAAGTGACCGCCGAGAGCTTTCTTCTGAAAGATGTGCCCGAAGGCACCTACCGCCTGAGCGTTTTCGGGCAATCGCAGGATTGCTTTTTGAAGTCAGTGCGGTTTGGCGGCATCGAGGCATTGGAGGACGGCTTCACGGTGCGGCGCGGAGTGGACGCGGCGCTGGAGGTCACAATCAGCTCGCGGGGCGCACGCATTCAGGGAACTGCCACAGATGCGGATAATTTGCCCGCAGCCGGTGTGTGGGTTGTGTTGATGCCAGACGAACCAAGGCGCAATCAGTTTTGGCGCTACAAATCGGCTACGACCGATCAGTATGGACACTTCGATCTGCGCGGTATTGCGCCGGGCAATTACAAACTCTTCAGTTGGGAGAAGGTCGAACGAGGGGAATGGGAGGATCCTGATTTCGTCAAACCGTTTGAAGAGAAAGGCGAGCGAATAACCGTGCAGGAGGGTGACGCGAAGTCGATCAATCTCACGGCAATTCGCGCGGCGAGCACAGAAGAACAAAAGCCGTAACGATATATGGGACCCGGTGGGTACCGTTCCGCATGCGGTTTGATGTGCTATACTTGTATAGCGAGAGAAAGAAACCTTATGCTGGCCATCCGACTTCCACAATCCATCGAAAAGCGCCTGGAGAAACTGGCCAAACGCACTGGCCGAACTAAAACCTACTATGTCCGCGAGGCCATCCTGGAACACCTAGAAGACTTGGAGGACATGTATCTGGCTGAAGGTGCCCTGGAACGAATCCGCAGCGGCAAAGAGCAGACCGTTCCGTTGAAGAGCGCAATGAAACGTCATGGCCTGGACGGTTGAACTCTCCACGACGGCCGACCGCGAACTGAGTAAACTTGATCCCCAGCACAGCAAGCGGATCCTGAAGTTCCTTCACGAAAGAGTTGCCAATTTGGAGGATCCTCGTAGCATTGGCCACGCGTTGCACGGCTCGCGACTGGGAGAGTTCTGGAAATACCGCGTCGGGCAGTACCGGCTGATTTGCAAAATCGAGGATGACCGCCTGATCGTGCTGGTTCTCCGCATCGGACATCGCCGAGAGATCTATAGGTAGCGTTCGGCGCAATCGTGGTTGGGTCTACGTTGAGATCCTTCGGCCGCAAAGGCCGCGGCCTCAGGATGACACCGCGACTTGGGGCAAGATCGCTCGAGTTACAGCGGTTGGCGGGAGGAGCGCACGAAATCGCGGAGTACCGTCACGTTGGGTCCGTAGGCGCCGATGCGGCCGGCGTCCACCGGGAGCCCGAGGCGCTCAGCCTGATCGAGATCGACTCCGGCATCATCTAGTTCAGACAAGCTGAAGCCCTGGGCGGGCAGCACGCGATTCACACCGATGGGATATACCGGGCGCGGCGGTCTATGGCGCTGCCAAGGGCGGCGCGCCAGTTCATAAAATTGCTGCCAATCGCGTTTGTGCCACGTCGTCATTCCGCTCTCACATCTGATTCAAAACCTGATTCTGCAATCGCTTCGTTTGATGCAGGCGTGCGACTGAGGGTTCACCGTATTTTTCCTCAAGTCCGGACGCTAAAACCCTGTATTCGCCTGCCATCCAGCCAGCGCCTGCTAACGATATACGCCTGCATCTGCTCGGCGAGACAATTCCTCGCCTACTGTTTCAAACCCGTTACGGGGTTAATTGTTTCGCAGACTTCTTCCCGGCGTGCTGGGGACCGGTTCTCGCACTCCTGCACTGGTAAACCCGCTTGCAAGTCGGGCAAGCTAGCAGCGGCTGTATACTACTCATATCTCCTCGCCCGACCAAGAGAAACTACGTGGCTTTTGCACAGGTTGGTTCCGGTGGCGCTGAATTGACGGAAGGCACGAATAGCTCCGACGCGGCGAAGACTATTGTCGTGCATTATCACGAACTGTGGCTGAAGCGCGGGAATCGCGATTTTTTTCTGCACAAGCTGCGCGAGGCACTGCGCCGGGCCTTGGAAGGACTGGCGATCACACGTATATCGCGTCCCGCCGATCGATTACTAATCGAGCTGGCGGACAGAACGCAGATCGATGAAGCGATGCTGCGCCTATCGCGGGTGTCCGGCATTTCGCATCTAGGCATTGCGCGGGTGATTGACCGCCGAAGCTTCACGAACACAGAACCGCTGGCAGCTATCAGAACAAGCGCCTGGCAAGAAGTCCGCTCCGGGCAATTCTCAACGTTTGCGGTGCGCGCGAGGCGGAGCGATGAGAGCTTTCCGGTCCCAGCGCTAACTATTGAGCGCGAAGTGGGCGGCTACATATTCGACCAACTCGAGGCCGAAGGACGCCAGGTTCGCGTAGACCTCCGTAGGCCGGAGCTGACCTGCCGCATTGAGGTGACCCGCGGAGCAGTTCTGATTTACGCGCGTAGGATCCCGGGTGCCGGCGGCTTGCCGGCGAACACCGCGGGCAAACTCCTATGCCTGCTGTCAGGCGGATTCGATTCGGCAGTGGCAGCTTTCAAGATGATGAAGCGAGGCGCACATGTGAGCTTTGTACATTTTTGGGGCGGCGGCGGCCGCTCAGGCGAATCGTCGGTGCACGTAGCGCGGGAACTGGTCGGGCGGCTAGTGCCTTGGCAGTTCACTGCCAAGCTCTATCTGGTTCCGTTCGAGCCGTTGCAACGAGAAATCGCTGCTTTCGCTCCAGACGCACTTCGCATACTGCTCTATCGCCGAGTGATGCTGCGGATTGCGGAGCGTATTGCGTTACGCGAAAGATCGAAAGGGCTGATCACCGGTGACAGTTTGGGCCAGGTCGCCTCGCAAACGCTGCAGAACATGCTCGCGGTGGGCTCGGTTGCAAGGTTGCCGGTGTATCGCCCGTTAGCCGGGGACGACAAGCTGGAAATTCAGGAGATCGCGCGGCGCATTGGAACGCACGACATTTCCGCGGAGGCCTTTCACGATTGTTGTCCTGCGTATCAAACGAAGTCCCCGGCATTATTTGCGGCGCCGGAGATGCTCGACGCTGTAGAAGAACGGCTCGACGTTGTATCACTCGTCAACCGCGGATTGGATACGGCAACGCTCGAACGCTACTGCTACTCGAATGGAAAAGTCGAACGCACCTCATCGCGGCCCGCAGTGTCGAAAACGAAGTCGACGAACAAAGCTACCGCGTAGAGCTTTTGGGGAGTAAGTAAGGCGGCTCAGCGAGAAGAAAGCCGCGTTTCGAAGCGGAGAGGTTAGCCCCACCCCTGCCGGACCCAACAATGGAGTGGGCTGGCTACCAGCGGTTTCCGCGATCACCGCGGTCGCCACGATCGCCGCCGCGCCCGCCGCCGTGACCACCGCGTCCGCCACCGCCGCCACCGTGGCCGCTGCGCCCGCCGCCATAGCCGCCGCGTCCGCCACCGCCGCCGGAGCGCTCGGCTTGAGGCCGCGCCTCATTCACTACGAGATTTCGCCCGCCGAAGTTCTGACCATTCAACGAATTGATTGCGCGATCCGCATCGTCGTCATTGGACACTTCCACGAACGCAAAGCCCCGAGATTGGCCTGTAAAACGGTCCCGAATGAGATTGACCCCCGATGGTGTTACCCCCACCTGCGAAAACCACTCGTGAAGCTGATCTTCCGTAGCCGAGAACGGAAGATTTCCCACATAGAGCTTCTTCACCTGCTGACTCCTTCTGTCCGGAACCCAATAGCAAGTCGCGGAGCGCGCCAAAGACACGTGCGTCGTGCCCGAGGCAGCCCGGGAGCGGAGCCACCGCGGAACGCGAGACCTGGACTTCGGCGGTCCATTGCATGGTCTCGAAAATTAACCTCTTTTGCAACCGGAAAGAACCTGGCCGGCGGGACAGGTGGACCGGGTCGAGGGTTTCGGCTTGTCTCTATCGCGCGCCTGGATTGGTGATAGGATGCGCCCCAATGAGCTTCCTTTTCTAGCGTGGACGGGCTATTTGGCGGGACGGCATGTGCCTGGGCCCCGCCAGAGCTAGACCGCAACGCAGCTCTTCTGAGACTTTCATGCGCGGCACAATGATGGATTTTCCGCTGACCCTCCCGACGATACTGGAGCGGGCGGGATCGCTATTTAGCCGCGTCGAAATCGTTTCGAAGCGCCCAGACCATTTGATCACGCGCACTACCTATGGCGATTTCTATCGCCGGGCCCGGCGGCTAGCCTTTGCGCTGACAAAGCTGGGCTTGCGGCCGGGCGATCGTGTGGCGTCGATGATGTGGAATCATTCGGGTCATCTGGAAGCATTTTTCGGCGTGCCTTGTGCCGGCGGTATCCTGCACACGCTGAACCTGCGACTTCACCCACACGAGGTTGCGGGGATCGTCAAGCATGCGGCGGACCGATTCCTATTGATTGACGATGTGTTGCTGCCTGTGTACGAGAGTTTTCGCGAGGCCGCGCCGTTCGAACGGGTCATCGTCGTGCCATACGGTTGTGGCAACGCTCGCGTAGCGCAGGGCTTGCTGAATTACGAGGAGCTTCTTGGCGAAGCGCAAGACGATCTCCAGTACCCCGAGCTGGATGAGAATGACGGTGCGGCGATGTGCTTCACGTCGGGCACGACAGGGTTCTCGAAAGGCGTGATCTACTCCCACCGGGCGCTTGTTCTTCACTCTTTTGCCTCGGCGGCAGCAGACGCGTTTGCGGTCAGTCACCATGACACTGTATTGCCTGTTGCACCCATGTTTCACGCGAATGCGTGGGGCCTCCCTTACACCTGCGTGATGACCGGGGCGAGGCTCATTCTCCCGGGACCGCATGTAGATGCCGAGAGTGTGCTCGACCTGATCGAGCAAGAAGGAGTGACCTTGGCCTGCGGCGTGCCGACAGTATGGCTCGGCGTGCTGTATGCGCTAGAGAAGAATCCAGGCAGGTGGGAATTTCGCTGTCCGGTGCGCATTGTGTGCGGCGGAACGGCGCCGCCGGTGCGCCTGATGCGTGCACTGGACAAACACGGGCTGCACATCTTGCATTTATGGGGAATGACCGAGACCACCCCCGTAGCGACGGTTGGCAGATTAAAGTCGCACATGCGGGATTGGCGTGAAGACGAGCAATATGAGGTTCGCAGCAAGCAAGGCTGGCCCTTGCCGTTCGTGGAACTCCGTGTGACGCAGACCGATGGTCCGGAAGGGAAGAGTATTCAGGCGCCGCGTGATGGCCAGACGCCAGGGGAGTTGGAGGTGCGCGGTCCCTGGGTCGCGGCAAGCTACTACAACGCGCCCGATCAGGCCCATCGTTGGACGTCGGACGGATGGTTCAAGACAGGCGACGTTGCCACGATCGACGAGGAAGGATTCATCAAAATCGTCGACCGCGCCAAGGACTTGGTGAAGTCGGGTGGCGAGTGGATCAGCTCCGTCGATCTGGAAAACACATTGATGGGGCATCCCGCCGTCAAAGAGGCTGCTGTCATCGGTGTGCCGCATCCGAAGTGGCAAGAGCGACCGCTGGCGGCTGTCGTCCTGAAAGAGGGAGCATCAGCTACGCCGGAGGACCTGCGCGCGCACTTGGCGAAATCGTTTGCCAAGTGGCAACTCCCTGATGCTTTTGTGTTCGTCGCGGAAATCCCGCGAACCTCAGTCGGCAAATTTAAGAAGACAGCGCTGCGCGAGCAATTCGCGAATTGGAATTGGGAGTAGACCCCAGCCTTTGCAGAACCGGTGTGCTGTCCCTACGTGCGGTAGCTGGCGTTGATGCGGACGTATTCCGCAGTGAGGTCGCAGGTCCAGTAGCGAGCGACAGAGCGCCCCGCATGTAAATCGATCACGATCGGAACGTGCTCTGCAAGCAAGCGATTGCTGGCGGCGCGCTCATTGAAGTCAAGTGGCTTGCCGCGGCTCAAGACGTGGATACCAGCCATGGTGATGTCCACGCGAGAGGCGTCGAACGCAACTCCAGAACGGCCGGCGGCAGCGAAAACGCGTCCCCAATTGGGGTCGCCGCCAGCGAATGCGGTCTTTACCAGGGGCGAGGTCGCAATCGTTTCGGCGATTCGACGTGCGGCCATCTCCGTCTTCGCTCCTTTCACCACGATTTCGATCACGCGCTGTGCACCCTCGCCGTCCGCTACGATTTGCAGCGCCAAAGAATGGCAAACATCCTCTAGAGCGGCCGTAAAAGCCCGGTGCGCCGCGCTCCCCGCACGAATGTCAGGAGCACCCGCCTCTCCATTGGCCAGCACGAGCAGAGTATCGTTCGTGGATGTATCGCCATCGATGCTGATGGAATTGAACGTTCGAGCAGTGACGTCATGCAATGTTTTCTGAAGCAGAGCCGGCGCTATGGCGGCATCCGTCGCGACAAAGGCCAGCGTGGTGGCCATATTCGGATGAATCATTCCTGCGCCTTTGGCACAGCCCACAACGTGAACTCGTTTGCCGGCCATTTTGAAAGACGCAGCCGCCGTTTTCGGTTGCGTGTCCGTGGTGCAAATGGCCAAAGAGAGCTCAGCGAAGGAGCGCGCCGAGGGCCTGCGATCTCGGACCAGCAATGGCAGCCGGCGCAGAATCTTATCGAGTGCCAAAGGCACGCCAATCACGCCCGTGGAGCAAACGAATAATTCCTGCGGCTTGCAATTCATGCGCTTGGCTGCTTCTTCGACGGTGCGCTGCGCGGCGGCATGCCCTTCCGGGCCGGTGGCACAGTTGGCATTGCCGGCGTTCACCACAACGCCGCGCATGCGCCCTTTCGAGCTGCGCAAATGGGCTTTCGAGACCAACACCGGTGCGGCAACTACGAGATTCTGCGTGAAAACTGCGGCAGCGGAAGCAGCGACGTCGCTCGAGATGACAGCGAGATCGAGAGCGCCAGTCTTCTTGAGTCCACAAGCCGTGGCGGCGAAGCGAAAGCCGCGCGGGAGGGAGGCTTCGGAGAGAGCGTGTTTCATATTGATCGGTGGGCGAGCACTGCTGGGATCGACTGCCTTGCGATGGCCGTTCGAGGCGGCAACATTCTCTAAATCAGCTCGAGACTGCCGGAAGGAACCTCCGATCCTCCGCAGGAATCGCGAATGTTTGTTGGGGACTGACGAGTTGACTGCTCATGGCTGTTCTCCTTTTTTCGTATTGAGTTTGGTAGAGAGTTCGGTAATCCGTTGTTGCATGCCGGAAATAGCGGCGCGGACAGATTCGGTCGCCGTTCCTCCTGGCACGGACTTGGTCGAGATGGCGCTTTCGAGCGACAGGCTGGCAAGAAAATCCCCGTCGAATAATGGCGACGTCTTGCGCAATTCTTCGGGGGAAAGTTGCGTCCAAGGCTTTCCCTGCAGCTCGGCTTCACGAAGGACTTTGCCGACGAGGTCATGGGCCTGTCGGAAAGGCATACCTCGGCGCACCAGATAGTCGGCCGCATCCGTGGCGAGCAGGACAGGATTGGAAGCCGCGGCTCGCAGCCGCTCCGTGTTGAATTTGGTGGACGCGACCGCTCCTGTAGCGACCGCGAGTATGTCCGCGACCTGGTCGTGCGCGGCGAATAGCGCTTCTTTATCTTCCTGGAGATCGCGCTGGTACCCGGTCGGCAATCCTTTCAAGGTGGTGAGCAAACCGAGCAGAGCACCGGTGATGCGCCCGGTTTTCCCACGGATCAGCTCCCAAGAATCGGGATTTTTCTTTTGCGGCATCAAGCTGCTGCCGGTGGAATATTCGTCAGCGAGGGTCACGTAGGCGAACTCTTGCGACGCAAAAATGACAAAGTCTTCGGCTAGGCGCGAGAGATGTGTAGCGATTCCCGCAAGCGCTAAAAGATAGTCCAGCGCGAAATCGCGATCACTTACGGCATCAATGCTGTTCGCGGTAATGCGAGAGAAGCCGAGGTCGTGGGCAATCGCGTTGCGATCAATGCCAAAGCTGTTGCCGGCAAGCGCGCCGGAACCCATGGGGCAGGCGTCAGCAGTTGCAATGGCGTGTTCCAGGCGCGTCACGTCGCGCGAGAGGGCCTCGGCGTGGGCGAGGAGAAAGTGCGAGAGCAGAATCGGCTGTGCGTGTTGCATGTGGGTCATCCCAGCCATGGGCACGCCGAGATTTGCTTTGGCCTGCTCCAGCACACCATTCAGAAGCTCGGCAAGTGCACGTTGTTGGCGGGCGGCAGCGTCCATTACGAAAAGGCGGAAATCGGTGACCACCAGCTCGTTACGACTGCGACCTGTGTGAAGCTTCCAACCAAGTGCGCCGAGTTCGCGAACCAGGGCGCTCTCCACAAAGTGATGCACGTCTTCCGCGGGCCCATCGAGGAAAGAGGGATCGTTTTGCACCTCTTCGGCAATACGATCCAGCGCAGCAATGGTGTCGCGCACTTCCTCCTGGGTAAGTATGCCGACGTTCTGCAGCGCCTTCGCCCACGCGCGGTCGACCGCCAACTCATAGCGTAGAAGGCGGCGGTCGAACGCGAACGACTTCTGGAACGCGTCGAACTGCTTATTCGGCTCGCGCTCGAAGCGGCCACCCCACAGACGGTCGTCCTTGCGATCGGTCATAACTTGCCGGCCATAGTTTTTCACTTGTCCGTTCTCAGTGGAAAGAGGCATGGCCATTTTCACGCGGATTTCCTGGGCAGCAGAACGACAATTGAATGAGGTGCACTCAATTCCCGCTCTCGGCCTTGGCTTTTGGCCGGACAGTGACCGGAAGCGCAAAAAGGTTGATGAAGCCCTCCGCGTCTTTGGGGTTGTAGCGGCCCATAGTGAAGCTGGCGAGATCGGTGCGATACAAAGAGAAGGGCGAGACCCGCTTGGTGACGGTGAGCGTGCCTTTCCAGAGCTTCAGACCAACGGCGCCACTGACGCGCTGCTGCGCCACGCTGAAAAACCCGTCGAGGGCGGCGCGCAACGGTGAGAACCACAAGCCGTAATACACAAGTTCGGCGTAACGATGCGAGAGTGCTTGCTGGAAATGGGCGGTTTCGCGATCGACCGTCAGTGATTCGAGCTCGCGGTGAGCGGTTACAAGCAAAGTACCGCCGGGCGTTTCGTAAGCCCCTCGAGACTTCATACCCACAAGACGATTCTCGACAATATCGACACGGCCGATGCCATGCTTTGCGGCAATTTCGTTGAGAGAATTCAACAAGTCGACCGGACCGGACTTTGTTCCGTTTATGGAGACGGCGACACCGGCTTCAAACCCGATCTCAATCTCCGCTGGTTTTTCGGGCGCTTTGTCCGGGGAGACGATCCACTGCCACATGGCTTCATTCGGGGAATTGGCGGGATCTTCGAGCTCGCCGCCCTCGTGGCTCAAGTGCCAGATGTTGCGGTCGCGGCTGTAGATATTTTTCTTACTCTGCTCCACGGGTACGTTGTGTTTTTCCGCATACGCGATGGCATCTTCGCGCGAGTCAATGTCCCACTCGCGCCAAGGCGCGATGATCCGCACGTTCGGCGCGATCGCTTTGTAAGCAAGCTCGAAGCGAACTTGATCGTTGCCTTTTCCAGTGCAGCCATGGGCTAGTGCATCGGCACCGAGCTTTAGCGCAAGCTCGGCTTGACGCTTGGCCAGAACGGGACGCGCCATGGAGGTACCGAGCAGATACGTGTGTTCATACACCGCGCCGGCGCGGAGCGTTGGCCATACGTAGTCGCGCACGAACTCTTCGCGCAGGTCTTCGACGTAAGCCGACGAAGCTCCTGTAGCGAGAGCTTTCTTGCGAGCGGCTTCCAGGTCTTCCTGCTGGCCAACGTCGCCAATCATGGCGATAACTTCGCAACCATAGTTCTCTTTGAGCCATGGAATGATGATGGAAGTATCGAGCCCGCCGGAATAGGCGAGCACGACTTTCGTTGGCTTGTCAGCTACTTTGTTCACAAATCCTCTCTCTTTGTTTCTCCGAAGAACGAGATGCACGACGGGAACACCGTGACCTGGTCGCAAGCAAATGTCGCGGAATGAAGGTCGCGACTACAATTCTGTCTGGCGCTGATCACCGTCCGCACCGGGCCGGAGAGCACGATCAACTGAAGAGCGCCTGCAGAATGGCCTTCTGCACATACATACGATTTTCCGACTGCTCGAGCACAATCGATTGCGGGCCATCGAGAACTTCAGCTGTAACTTCCGACCCGCGATGTGCGGGGAGGCAGTGCATGAAGACGGCATCTGAGGCGGCGTGAGACATCAGCTCGCGGTTGACTTGATAAGGAGCAAACACCGAAGTGCGCACTTTCTCCTCGGCTTCAAATCCCATACTGGTCCAGGCGTCCGTGTAAACTCCCTGTGCGGCGGCAACCGCTTCCTTTGGATCAGCGAGGATTTCGATTTTCGCGCGAGTTTCGCGTGCAACGCGCTTGGCTTCCGCGACAACTTCCGGTGCAGGAGCATAGTTTGGCGGCGTCGCTACGCGGAGGTGCACGCCGAGCCGCGCGGCCAGAAAAATCAGCGAGTGGCAAACGTTGTTGCCATCACCGACGTAGGCAAGCTTGAATCCTCGTAGGGAGCCGAATCTTTCTTCAAGAGTGAAGAAGTCGGCGAGAGCCTGACACGGATGAAACCTATCTGATAGCGCGTTGATGACAGGAATGTCGGCATTGGCAGCCATCTGCTCGAGAACGCGCTGCTCGTAAACGCGGGCAACAATGCCCTGGACCCATCGCTCAAGGTTTCGCGCGACATCAGCGATGGACTCACGCTCGCCAAGACGCGCCTGAGTGTGGTCGAGAAACACGACCGAGCCACCCATGCTTTGAATGCCCACCTCAAAAGTGACACGCGTGCGAAGCGAAGGCTTTTCAAAAATCAGGGCGATAAATTTGCCGCGCAGAGTGAGGGCATAGCGCTCCGGGCGGGCCTTGATATCCGCGGTAAGCTGAAGGAGGTCGCGGGTTTGCCCAGGACCCCATTCGGCGCCAGTCAGTAAGTCTTTCACCACCAATACGGGAACTGCGAGGGTAGCTGTCGTCATTTCTTTCCTTTCACTTTGCCGCGGAATGTGCCAACTGCGGAGCGGCCTCTGCCTTATCAGGTTTACTGGCCGGCTCGGCCTGCGACGCCGATGCAAGAACCAGCTCGAACAAGCGCAGAAATTCGCGCACCTGTGCCCGAGTAACAATGAACGGAGGCAGCAAGCGCAGCGTAAAATCGTGAGTACAGTTGATCAGAAGACCACGACGCATCGCCTCCGCTACGAAAGGCGCGCCTTCGACGGTCAGTTCGATTCCGATGATCAATCCTTCGCCCCGAATTTCGCGAATGAAATCAAACTTTCGCGTCAGAGCGGAAAGCCCTTCCTGGATCTCTGCGCCGCGAGCGCGAACATTCTCGAGAAGTTTTTCTTGCTCGATGATCTGGAGAAACTCGAGCGCGGTGGCGCAAATGAGTGGGCCGCCGCCAAAGGTAGTGCCATGAAGTCCGGGAGAAATGCGCGCGGCGACGGCCTCAGTTGTGAGAATGGCACCAAGCGGCAAACCTGCCGCGAGAGGCTTAGCAACGAGAGCTATATCCGGGTTGCAAGAAAATTTCTGATACGCAAAATAGCGACCGGTGCGGCCCAGACCGCATTGAATTTCATCACCGACCAGCAAAGCCCCATGCTGTGAAGCAAGAGCACGCGCGCGGCCCCAGAAGGCCTCGGTAACGGGGTGGATGCCACCTTCACCCTGAATGGTTTCGAGGATTACAGCACAGACCGTGTCGTCGAATTTAGACTCGAGATCACGAACATCGTTGAACCGGACAAACTCGACGCCTGGCAGCAGTGGAGCGAAAGGCAGCCGATACTTCTCCGTAGACGTGACGCTGATGGCGCCAAACGTCCGGCCGTGAAAAGAATTATCCATCGCGAGAATGCGGTGCTTAGGCGCCGCGCCAGTGAGCGTGTCGGAGGGGCTGCGGCCGTACAGACGCGCGAGCTTGAGCGCTCCCTCAATTACTTCCGTGCCGCTATTGGCGAAGAAGACGCGATCCAATCCTGACCACTCGGCCAATTTGCGCGCGAGGGCTCCTTGATACGCGTTGTGATAGAGATTCGAGAGATGAATCGCACGAGCGGCTTCGCGGCGAATAACCTTGACGATGCGGGGATGCGCATGGCCCAGAGCATTGACGGCGATACCGCCAAGAAAATCGAGATACTTTTTGCCGTCAGCGTCGTAGACGTAGGCGCCACGACCATGCGTAAGGACGACCGCCGAGCGCTTGTACGTCGGCAGCAAAAATTTCTCCGCGTCCACCAGGCGGGCATCGCCGCTGGGACGCGTATAGAACTTCGCAGACTTGCGGCCATCGCGAGTCGTAAGCGTATTTCGCGAGACTCTGCTCATCGCGCCACCGAGATAGCCGCCTGAGCGGAGGAGAGAATGCGGGTGCCCGGAACCGCGTCGAGGTCTTCGTCACACGGAGTCTCAGAAGCATGTGCAGCCCGCAACAGCGAATCCTCAGATGCGCCGCCCACAATCCGGACTTCGCGCACCCCTCCTTCCAGAGCACGCTTCGCGGCCTCGAGCTTCAGCACCATTCCACCAGAGACGACGCGAGACTGCACGAGAGGTTCGATCTCGCTCAGACTGATGGCGCTCAGAACTCTCTCTCCGTCCAGCACCCCGGCGACATCGGTCAGATAGATCAGCCTCTCGGCACCAAGATATTCGGCGCACGCCGCGGCCATATGATCGGCATTGATGTTGTAGATCTCGTTGTCTGACCCGAGGCCAAGACACGCCGCGACAGGAATAAGCCCTTCGCGCCAAAGCGATGCGATCAACGCGCCGTTTAGACCTGTCAAGTAGCCAACAAAACCAAGGCTGCCTTCGGATCCGCCATGGACCACCGGCTCGGCAAGAAAGCACCTCGCATCGGCGGCCGAGATACCGACTGCAGGCTGACCCTCGGCCGAAATCGCCGCCGCAAGGCGCTTGTTCAGCAAACCAGCAAACACCATCACGGCGACGTCCCGGGTCTCGCTGTCGGTCACACGCAGGCCGGCAAGGAATTTGCTCTCGATGCCCATGCGCTTCAGGGTGGCGGTAAACACGCGGCCACCGCCGTGCACGACAAGGATCTCGTGTCCTTCCTTAGCGAGAGCGGCGATCTGTCGAGCCAGTGGGCGCAGCGAGGCCGTGTCTTCCAGCAACGCTCCGGCGAGCTTGATTACGGTTCTCATTGCAGTGCGATGTGCTCCTCGATGCCCAGCATGTGATTGAAATTTTGGACCGCTTGACCTGCCGCGCCCTTCCCCAAGTTGTCCAGGCAAGAAACGACGATCAATTGCCGGCCGGTTTTGTCCAACGCAAAGCCGATGTCACAGAAACTCGTATGCGCCACGTGCTGCAGCTCCGGCTGAGTACCCGCCCGCCAGATTCGCACCATTGGGCGGCCGGCATAAAATTTGCGATACTGCGCTTCGATTGTTTCGGCGCTTTGCGGTTGTTCGAGCGTGATGTAAATCGTCGAAAGAATCCCGCGCGCCAACGGCAAAAGGTGAGTCGTGAAAATGAGGCGGTCTTCCCCGAGACCAGTATGTTCGAGAATTTCTGGCGTGTGACGGTGCGAGAACAGGTTGTACACTTTAAAGTTCTCATCGACTTCGGCGAAGTGCAGATCGCGCCGGGGTTCTTTGCCCGCGCCGGTGGCGCCGGACTTGCAGTCGCAGATCACCCTGCTGCCGGAAGCAATCCAACCAGACTCCGCCAGCGGACGCAGCGCCAGGATCACACTGGTCGCATAGCATCCGGGATTGGCGATTAGTTGGGCCGACGCAATGTCGCTTGCATAGAGCTCCGGGAGGCCATACACGGCTTGGCCCAGCGAACCGGCATGGGGCACAGGCAACCCGTACCAACCAGCAAATGTTTCCGCCGAACGGAAGCGAAACGCGCCGCTCAAATCAATAACTCGCAACCCCGCATCGAGCAGCAAAGGCGCAAGCTCAGCAGACACCTCATGCGGCGTGGCAAGAAATGCGGTGCCCGAGCTGCTCTCCGCGATTGCATCGACGGAAAGCGGCCGCAGGGGAGCTTCGCCCAACCCACGAAGCTGCGGATACAGCTCGGCCAGGCAGCCCGCGCCATGAGTCTCGCGCACATAGAAGACCGGCTTAGTGACCGCGGGATGACGCAACAGAATTCGGGCCAGCTCGAAACCGCTATAGCCGGTGACACCGATAACTGCGACTTGGTTGGGATTTCTCATTTTTAACTGCGCGTATGGGGAAGGCGCCCCATCGACGCCTCGATTTGTTTTTGCAGAGACTCACGGGACTTCCGGTTGGGCGTAATGATCAAAACGGTGTCATCACCCGCGATCGTGCCGGCCGTTTCGGCAAATTTCGCGGCATCTACGGCGGCGGCTAGAGGCTGCGCTCCACCAGGAGGTGTTTTCAGCACCAGAAGATTTTCCGCCGGGCGGATATCCAGAAGAAATTCTCCCAAAGCGCGGGCCAGCGATAGCAATCCCGCGTGGTCCTCCGGAAGAGATGCTTCCGGCCTGTAACCTTCGTGTGTTTTCACCAGGCGCAACTCTTGCAAGTCCCTGGAAAGTGTTGCCTGTGTGACGCGAAGTTTTTGAGCCGCCAGGCACCGGCGCAGTTCCTCTTGATTGGAAATGCGAGTGCCCGCCACTAAGCGGAGAATTTGGCCGTGCCGAAACGTCTTGCCTGTATTCATCGACTCCAGAAATATGAGCTCCTCTGTATTTTTATACAGTTACAGATGCGAACTGTCAAATCAATTGTGGGAGAAAGATGAGGCCCTCCTGGTACCGGTGCAGGATTCGCACCATTTGGCGCTCGCACCCTGGCTTTTCCCTGATAAGTATTGTTTCCTATTCCAATAGCCCCTTAGAGCCGCATGGGAATACGTTGCCAAACTCCGGGCTGCAAGAACGACTCGCCGCCGGCCCTCGCCGAGCAACAAATCTGCGTGTTGCACTTCACCCTATCCCTGGAGGCAGGATGCGCAGCGATGCGCCGTGAAACGGCGCTTGGGAATACTCCTCACGACCGGCAGCGGGAAATCATGCGCTTTATCACAGAAAATGGGGAAACTCTGGCGCGCGTGGCCACCAGCGGGCTGCACCTTACTGATGATCTTAAAGCTCGTATTTTGAGTACCTTCCTGACACTGATGAACCTGCGCGAGAATATCGATCGCGCTTCCATGCGCTCGGCATACGGCCGAGTGCCTGTGCCGCGCTGATCTCAGGCGCCGATATAGCGGGCGTAAAGAGACCGGGCTACCGCTGGATCCTTTGTGCCTTTCAGAATGGCGCGGCCATCGGCAAAAACCGTCATTTCGTATGGAGAGATGCGAAACCGCAGCAGAAACTCGTTGTGCAGGACCTCGTCGACCGTGGAGGCCAGGCGGTTCTGCAGCACGGAAAGATCGAGCGTCCGACGCCGCTCGTGAATCTGCACGGAATTCCTACCACACAGCGTAATGTGCGGCTGAGCATCACCCTCGAGATACGCGAACTCATACCGCGCGCAGACCGAACACGAGGGGTTGCGCGCCAGGCTCAACGTTTGGAAATGTCCCTTCCAGATGTCACAGGAAACGAGCCGACCATGGAGTGCATCCTCGCGTCCTGCCAAAAGCTTCATAGCCTCAGCCACTTCCAATGAGGCGATGAGATTTACGATAGGGGCGAGAACGCCAATCGTATCGCAGGTGTCTTCCAGGCCTTGCGGTCCGCGATCAGCAGCCACCAGACATGCCAGGCATGGTGTTCGGCCTGGCCGGATCGTCATCGTGAGGCCGTAACTAGCCACCGCTGCGGCATAGATCCAAGGTGTTTTGGATTTTACGGCGACATCGTTAATAAGAAATCGGGTCTCGAAATTATCTGTGCCGTCCAGAATTATGTCGAAGTCTGCAAGCAACTCTTGAGCATTGCGGGGGTTTAGATCAGTGACGATGCCCTCTACCCAAACCCCAGAATTGATGGAGCGGAGCTTGCGTTCCGCAGCGATTGCTTTCGGCAGGGCATCGCGGGCATCAGCTTCATCAAACAGCGTCTGGCGCTGCAAGTTGGAGGGTTCCACGAAATCTCGATCGAGTATCCGAACGCCGCCGACGCCAGCTCGGACCAGCAGGTTCGCGGCAGCAGCACCAATGGCGCCGCAGCCCACGACGACGGCTCGCGAGCCCAGCAGACGTTCTTGACCCGCCTTGCCGACACCGGCAAACAGCACCTGGCGCGAATATTTTTCAAGCAACAAACCGTCGGCAGATTTCGACTTCACCAAAGCCATTCTTATGCTCCGCACTCCATGATATCGCCAAACTTGAGCAGACAGGCAACGCCGCTGTGCTACGCTTCGTCTGAGCGAAATGGAAGATGAAAGTGAGATGGGGCAATGGGTTGCGGAGTATCTTCCTCCTAGCACTCCTATTCGGAGGTGTGTCGTCGCATGCCCAGTTGCTGGGCGACGCATCGTCGACTGGCGCATCCGTACAGGCTCCCAGCATCAAGGATGACGCTCCCGTAATTGCCGTGCGCGTTGTAAGCGAAGACGGCCGCGTCCTCATCGAGTCGCCAACCGGTTTACCCATACAGATTGGTAAGCCCCTCGATGGTGCTCAAGTAGCGGAAAGTTTGCGGATACTTTATCGAACCGGGAATTATGCGGATTTGCGAGCGATCGCGACACCCGTTCCCGGCGGGCTGCGCATCGACTTTGTCGCTCGAGAACAGTTGTTCTTCAACCAAGTGGTAATCGTAGGCCTCGTGCCTCCTCCAACAGAGGCTTCCGCAGTAGCCACGATGCAAATCGCTCTCGGGCAGCCCTATCGTCCGGAGATCGTGAGCGAAGGCGTCGAGCGATTGCGCGACACGCTCCATGACGAGGGCCTGTACGCCAGTGAGGTTTCCGTGGAAACCGTCCCACATCCTTCAACACATCAGATGGACATCATCGTTCACGTCAGGGCAGGACGGCGAGCCCGCGTCAAAGAAGCGCACCTCAAGAATGGCACCGAATATCGAAATCCGGAAATCCTTTCCCGCTTCAAAATGGGGCCAGGCCGCGAGATTACCTCGGCACGAATCCAGCGTGGGATCGCTCGTATCCGGGATTTTCTAGTGAAGAAGGGCCACTTAAACGCGCGCGCAGTTGTGCACCGTGGTGAGTATGATGCTGCCGCAAACCGGATGCCGCTGGAATTGGAGGTGACCGAGGGACCTCGCGTACAGATCGCCGTCGTTGGCGTGAAAATTTCCAGTGGCGAGCTGAAAAAATTGGTTCCGATATACCAGGAAGGCGCAGTCGATGTGGATCTCCTGGAGGAAGGCAAACGCAACATTCGCGAGCGTCTGGAGCGCCAAGGCTATTACGATGCGGAGGTTGACTATTCGACGACAACCCAAGAAGCATCGCTGGGCAAGAACGAAAAGAGCGCGGAAGAAATCATCACTTACAAAGTGGAGCGCGGCGCACGACACAAATTGCTGGGCATCAAGATAACCGGAAATCATTACTTCAATAGAGATTTACTACGCAGTCGATTGCAAATAACTATGTCCAGTTTTGGAACGCGCGAGCGTTTCAGCCGGCGCTTGACCGAATCCGATCGCGAGTCGATGCGCAATTTGTATTTGGCGAACGGCTTTGCCGACGCCCAGGTGGAAGCACAGATCCTTGATAACTACGGAGGAAGAGAAGGGAACCTGCTGATTCGCTTCGTTGTTACCGAAGGCAAGCAGACACGCGTTGCCGGCCTGAGCTTTGAGGGCGTTCATGCGTTCAAAGAAGAGGAGTTGCTGGGAGTAGTCGGGTCTACACCAGGGCAGCCATACTCAGATTTCAACGTCGCCACCGATCGCGACAACATCCTGGCACTCTATTACAACGAAGGTTTCCCGCAAGCGCGCTTCACGTCGACTGCCGAACCCGTAAACACACAGACGGCCGTCAAAACGGAGCGCGGAGATGGCGGCTCGCCCGAGACAGGGAGCGCGCCTAAAAACGAAAAAGTGAGCGGGACTGCCGTAGCGCAAGCCGCGCCGGTGTTTCTGATCTACCGCGTCGAGGAAGGGCCACAAACTCGCGTCCGAAAGGTTTTGCTGACCGGCTACGACCACACACGTCCGGGCGTGATCCACCGCGGCATCAACATCAAGCCCAATGCGCCACTGCGAGAAGGCGATGTCGTGGAGTCACAACGCCGATTGTATAACCTGGGAATCTTCAACCGCGTCACCATCGAGCCACAGAATCCCAATGGCACCGATCCGGACAAAGATGTCGTCGTGCTCGTCGAGGAAGCCAAGCGCTACACCATTGCTTACGGCGGTGGATTTGAAGTTCAGAGATTGGCTAGCACCACAAACCCGACCGGGAGCGAGGTGCAGGCCGCCGTTCGAGGCATTTTTGAGATCAGCAAGCTGAATCTCACCGGGCGAGGAGACTCGCTCTCGCTGAAACTCCGTGGTAGCACGATTGAGGACCGGGCACTGTTGGCCTACTCGGATCCAAATACATTCGGCAATCCGCACCTCACATTCCAGGCGACGGCGTATACAGAAAAAACACAGGACATCAACACATTTACAGAAATGCGGTACGAAGGATCAATGCAGTTGAATCACCAGGTGACTCCCCGAACCTCATTGGTCTACCGCTATACCTTCCGAAGAGTCGTCGTCTCTAACCTAAATATTCCTCCTCAAGAGGTGCCTCTCTTCAACGCGCCGGACCTGGTTTCGCAATTCGGCATAACTTGGGCGCGCGACGCCCGCGACAATCCTGCCGACGCCACCAAAGGCAGCTTCAACAGCGCGGATTTCGGCATCGCAGATACCGCCATCGGATCGAGCGCCAGCTTTTTGAGGTTTTTCTTTCAGAACTCGACCTACCACCCGATTAGGCGGCGGTTTAGCTTCGCGCGATCCATCCGCATTGGCATACTGGAACCCTACCGCGATACGGTGTCACTGAGTTTTCCTCCCCAAACTGGGGTAAGGGTGATCCCCTTGCCCGAGCGGTTTTTTGCGGGTGGCGGCACTTCTTTGCGTGGCTTTGCATTGAACCAAGCCGGACCCCGCGATGGGGTCTCAGCCTCCGGCGTTACCGGATTTCCGATCGGGGGGCAGGCCTTGCTCATCCTGAATCAAGAATTTCGATTTCCGATGCGCCTCCCGTACCTCGGGACCTCCCTCGGCGGAGCGCTTTTCTATGACGGCGGAAACGTCTATACCCGCTTGAGCCATATCACCTTTCGGGCATATTCGCCATCACCCGTTTTCAATCCCGCAAATCCGACCGTCTGCCAATTTAATTGCACCAACGAACTGAACTATTTCGCGCACACCGTGGGTCTAGGCTTTCGTTACGGCACACCTGTCGGACCCATTCGCGTCGATTTTGGATATCAAATCAACCGGCCGGCGTTCGTGACTCCCATTTGTCCATCGGGAGCGACGACTTGCGCCTCCGGGCAAATGGGGCAGCAAAGTACGCGCCTCCCCGGCTTTCAGGTCTTTTTCAACTTGGGGGCGACATTCTGATGGTGAGAATCGCCACCATCGTGTTTGCTGGTGTGCTGACGGTTTTCGTTGTCACACGCTCCATCCCGCAGGAACTCATCGACCGCATCGCGGCCCGTGTGGAAAACGACATCATTCTGCTGAGCCAGGTGCGTGCGCTGGAGCGCTATCAGCAACTCGTCGATGGCAAGTCGGAGAGCGATTCGCAAATCCTGGACCGCCTGATCGACCAATGGATCGTGCGCAATGAGGCGGATACCGCTCAATTCCCGCGCCCGTTGGATGCGGATATTGACCGCGGTGTGGAGCGCGTGGAAAAGTCGTTTACTTCACCCGAAGAATACGAAGAACGCAGGAAGCAGACCGGCTTGAGCGCCGCCGATGAAAGAGGCCTTGTGGCCGCCCAAATGTACCTGAGCAACTACTTGGATTCCAGATTTCGTCCGTCGGCACAGGTCAGCCCGAAAGACATTGACGATTTCTATCAAAAGGCGGTCGTTCCCAGAGCGCGAGCGCGCGGGCAAGCCCCACCTTCCCTGGAAGCGGCCCACGATTACATTCAGGAAGCCCTGGTGCAGCGCAGCATAAATGATCAGGCAGACCGCTGGTTGACTGAAAGCCGCGCGCGAGTGCGAGTGGAAAAGTTTCTGCACGAAGGGGCGAAATGACACCGGATACACCGCAAACCGGATGGCGGTGGCTGCGTCACATCGCGTGGACGCTGGGAGTTTGTGTCGCTCTGGCTATCGCCGGCGTTGTGATCTTTCTTGGAAGCGGTGCAGGAAATCCTCTGATCCGCCGCCTGGTCATTAGCCGCCTGGAAGCGATGACGGGATCCCGTGCCGAGCTGGCGGCAATTTCCATTCAGTGGTTGTCGTTGGGAGCCACGCTGCGGGGTTTCGTGATCCATGGCCGCGAGCCTGCGGATACCGAACCTCTTTTTGCCGCAGACGAGTTGCGCATCAGGATGCGCATCGATTCATTCTGGGGCCGGAAAATTGCCTTGGACCAGCTCTTCGTCAATCGGCCGCGCGTACACATTCGCGTGCAACCGAACGGTTCATCGAATTTGCCCGTGCTGTCCGCCCGCTCTGGACAGAAAAAGCCCTTGAGTGACTCCCTCTTCGATTTGCATGTGCGCCGCGTTCAACTCGAAAACGGTTGGATCCTGTACAACAATGTGCGAACACCCCTGGCTGTGGAAGCCTCCAACCTCCATTTGGCCCTGGACGCTAGCGGCCCGGCGGACCGGCCTTTGTATCTCGGAACGCTCGACTGCCAGTCGATGAATTTCACGGCCAAAAAATTCCTGCCGATCCCCATAAGCATCGCGGCAAAATTCACCGTGTCCCAGAATGGTTTCGCGCTCGAACAAGGCGTCTTCAGCGCAGCGCATTCGCATCTGGATGCTCAGGCAGAGCTGCGGGACTTTGCGCAGCCTAAATGGAGCTTCCGCTACCGCGGCTGGCTCACTCTGCTGGACCTGCGCGAGATTTTGCGCTCGCCCGACGTGCCGACCGGCCACGTCGACGTCCGCGGGGAAGGAACGCTGGTGGCCGGACAGTTGCGCAGCACCGGCAGCTACTCGGGCCAGGAGATCACGCTCACCTATCTTCCGATCTTTCACGCCGCTGGCCTTTCCAGTCGTTCCACTTTCCGCATGGATAACAAGGGAATCGAGCTACCGGACTTCCTGACGCAAGCGTTCGGTGGCACGGTGAAAGGAAAAGTCACCCTGCGCTTCGAGGGGCTGCTCTTTCGTGCCGATACTCATCTTCAAGAGGTTCGTCTCGCCGGTGTCCTCGCCGCGATCGAGCATCGAGGTTTCCCAATCGACGAGCTGCACTGGGACTCCCTGATCACCGCGGACACCGTCGAGACCTGGACGGGCGCGTTCAACCATTTCGAGATTTTCGTCAAAATGCAATGGTCCTCTCCCGAAAATGTCGCCGCAGGCCATGTCCCTGTAGAGGGGAACTGGCAATTCCGCTACCGCTACGATCCAAGCACTCTGGCCGTCGATTCGGGCGAATTTGAAACGCCTGCGACGCGCGGTGCCGTTACCGGGCTCCTTGATCCTCGCAACACGGCCTTGGACGTGCATTTCGAGACAGGTTCACTCGAGGCATATCGCGACTTTATCAACGCAATTCGCGAAGCTGCCCCGGATTCCCCGGACGCCGTAAAGGTCATCGCCGGAAACGTTCGCTGGGACGGCAAAATCGTCGGCCCATCCGGACGCCCGGTCTTCGTCGGTCATGTGCGTGGCGAGAGTTTGCGTTACGAGAACTGGACGCTCGATTCTGTCGAGGGCGAGCTCTCCTACTCACCTGTGGAGCTGTCCCTGACGCATGGACGCCTGCAAAGAGGAGCTATCGACGCTGAAGTTGAATTGAGCCTGTTTCTGACCGATTGGAGTTTTCTGCCCGAAAACGCGTGGTCGGCCGATGTGAATTTCGACGCTACGCCTTTGGAAGCTTTGCAACAACTCTTCGGCACCTCTTATCCGGCACGCGGTCTGTTGAGGGGGCAATTCCACGGCCGTGGCACGCGCTCAGATCCATCCTTCACCGGCTTATTCGACTTGGCCGAGGGCGATGTATACGGCGTGGTCTTCCATCGCTTGAGGGGACAGCTCAACCTAAACGGCGGCGAAGTTCGCGTCGTAAATGCAGAGTTGCGCTTATTCGCTCCGGGAAAGGAAGCAGGACGCGGCGCAGGTATCGTCACCGGTAGCGCCGGATACAAATTTGCGGATCAGAATGTCTCCGTTGATCTTGTCGGCGCGTCTATCCCACTGGCAAATTTCGAAAGGCTTCAGACCCCCCGATTTCCGGTCGATGGACTCGTCACCTTCCGGCTCAAAGCCAATGGCCCGGCTACCAGCGTGCAGGCGGACGGAACCTTACGAGTCGTGGACCTGCGCGTCGGTCAATCGGTCATAGGAAGTTTCGATGGTGAGCTGAACTCCGACGGCCGAACGGCCCAGCTCAAAATCAGTTCCGCGATGACTACCGGCGAAATCTCGGGGACCTCTACATTAGGCCTCTCCGAGCCGTTCCCCCTCCAAGGTAAACTCTCCATCAAGAACATCGATCTGGATCCTCTTCTGCTGGCGGCCTTACACGCCGAAAAATTTAGCGGACACAGCAAAGCCGACGGCGAAATCACCGTCAACGGTTCGCTCCGGCAACCCTCGAGCATCGTGGTCGATGCTAATTTTTCGCGCTTGGCCTTTGAATACGCCAAGGTTCAGCTCGAAAATGCCGGTCCCATTCATTTTCTGTTCTCGCGCGAAAACCTCCAGGTTGAATCGGCAACCTTTCGTGGAACGGATACGAACATTCAGATCGATGGCAAAGTCCAATTCGCGAACCGCCGCACCGTTAACCTGCGCCTGAATGGAGCACTCGATCTTCGCCTCCTCTCCGGTTTTGTCCCGCAGCTCAGCGCGGGTGGCCCGGCGGAGATAAATGCGCTATTCGAAGGCCCCTTGGACCGTCCCGGAATCACCGGTCGCATTCATATTGAAAAAGCTTATGCGCGCTTCGCTGATTTCCCGATGGGCTTGACCGCTATTCGAGGCGATTTTATTTTCGATGCTACCCGATTGTATTTCGACAATCTCACGGCCGAGGCGGGCGGCGGAACGCTTCGCCTTTCCGGTAGCGTCAGCTACACGGAACGCCCGGTCCGCTACGACATCACGGCGCGCAGCGACAGCACACGCATCCGCTACCCCGAGGGCATGAGCTGGCTGACGGCTGGCTCGCTGCACCTCACGGGAACCACCGAGTCAGGCTTGCTCGCCGGCCGTGTCACCGTCGAGCGCGTCATCCTGACGCAGGGTCTCGAAGTCGCCGGAGCGCTGGTTTCCACAAAGGAAGGTATTTCCAGCCCATCCACTAGCTCGCCCTTCTTGCGCAACCTTCAGTTCGATGTCGAAGCTGTCTCCACACCCGACGCCCGGATGCAGTGGCCCGGCGCTGAGCTCGAAGCGGAAGCCAGTCTACGAGTGCGGGGAACCTGGGAACATCCCATCATCCTGGGCCACATCCACGTTCTTGCAGGCGATTTGCTTTTTCATGGAAATCGCTACCGCGTAGCGCGCGGCGATATCAATTTCGCCAACCCTTTCCGTTTGGATCCGGTCGTAAATGTCGAAGCAAATACGCAGATTCAGCAATACGAAATTACTTTGAATTTTACAGGTCCGGCTAGCAAACTGACTCTTGCCTATCGTTCCGATCCACCCCTGCCTGGCAACGACATCGTCACGCTGCTGGCCCTGGGGCAGACCAGCGCGGAAGGCACCACGCGCACCGGCGGCACAACCCAGAGTGCAACTTCGGGCGCTTCCGCGATTCTCTCCGAGGCGGTTTCCAGTCAGCTCGGTGGGCGCTTGGAAAAACTTTTCGGCATCACCAATTTTAGAGTTGATCCGGGCCTCACTGGCGTGGGCTCGACGGGAGCGGGCCAGAACGCCGCGGCGCGCGTGACCGTACAGCAGCAAGTCACGCGAAATATTACCGTCACCTACGTCTCCAATGTCGGCTCAACACAGCAACAGGTCATCCAAGTCGAGTACAACGTCAACCGCAACATTTCCATCGTCGCGCTGCGCGACTACAACGGCACCTTCGGTATCGACGTCAAGATCAAAAAGCGCTTCCCCTAGCTGGAGTCCCGCCTTTCCAACAATGAGGTTGTCTCTTCTTCGGCGGCTCGCCCGTCGTGCCGCGCCCTGCGTTTTTCAGGGTGCGGGTGTTGACTTTGGAGAAACCCTGATTTCCCTTCCGCCCGAAAGATCAGTGGGACAGGCGTTTCCTCACGCCCGATACGACCGATCCAGCGTCCGGTACTGAATTGCTTCACTTAGGTGCCGCGGCTCGATGTTCTCCACACCATCCAGGTCCGCAATCGTGCGCGCCACCTCCAATATCCGGTCATGCGCCCGCGCCGACAGCCCCAATCTTGTGATCGCGTTTTCCAGCAGTTTTTCTCCTTCTCCCGATGTAGCCCAATACTTCCGAATCATCTTCGGCAACATTGCGCATTCGCATGAATCTTCTTTTCCCCCCGATACCGCTCCGTCTGCCGGTTTCGCGCGGTAGTCACCCGCTCCCGCACCATGGCCGAATCCTCTGCCGAGGAAGGCCCGCGCAGCTCCTTGTACTTCCGCGTAGAAAGACAACCGAACTTGCCTACTTTCTTATGGATTGTGAAATCGAAAAGCCAAGCCTTGTAAGGTGCGCCCGTCCATGGTTGTGAAGTTTCTCATTGGGGGGACCATGCGCATCCAGTACTGTTTCTGGCCGAGACAACCTTTCCAGCTTCGTAAAGGACGCGGCGCACCTGTGTCACTTGCGCCGGCCCGCCTGCGTTTTGTGACACATTCCGGGGAGGATGATGATTTCCTTTTCATTATTTCCATTCTTTTCGACGTAAGCGAAGACATTCGATTTTTGAACCCTGCGTTCTCTGATGTTAGAGACTACCCCTGGAATCATTTCGGACGCGAAAAATTCCGCGACGTTTCTATCTAGGGTCCAAGAAAGACCGTCCGCATTATCAAAGACACCGTCTGGAAAATTTACGTAGCCTCGATAAACCGTGAAAGTATCGGGAAGCGCCGCAAACTTCTTTCGCTCGCGTGCCGTCATGAATTGTTGGGGGTCTGTGCTGGCAAAAATCTTTGTCCATGCATCGCGATCAATGCGGTCTCGTCCTTCCCGAATCCATCTCCGACGAACCTCTCGGGCATTCACAGCGCCGATATCCCGATACTCATCAAAAACGCCCGTGACAAGCGGCTTGAGCGAAAAGTGGAATTAAAGAGACTACTGCAGATCGAATAAACACCGAAACACTCCATTGCTTGACTCCTGCAGCATAGCGCATGGCTCAGGGTACATCCCCTGATACAGCTTCCTACTCGCAGTAATCAATGCTGTACGGCGCGATGTGGAGCCATTTGGGCAAGCCCCTTTCTGAATAATCGAGGAACTAGCTTGCAGTCGCGGCTTTTCCAACAGAAACGCCTAACTGTTGAAGCAGAGCAAGTTGATCTGAGTAAGTTGCGGACTTGACGAAGCAGCCATTTCTGAGTTCACTGACAGTGCATCCGCGGACGCTGACTTATCGGTTTGTGGGCGGCATGCCTTGAGCCAACAAGCGGCATTGTCTTTGTGCTTCGCTAGGTATATCCTCCCTGCACTCTGAATGAGAAGGAGTGCCCGTGACTCAATATTCATTCGTTGCGCGGGCCGACTTCGACACGATTGCATCGGCGCGCGATTACCCGCAAGCACGCGCAGGCCGTCTGAAGCGCATCCTCGGGCTGGGCTCCGTTGGATTTCTGCTGCTACTGCTGACGGGCTGCAGTTCTGTGACTGTGTTCCAGTCGTCCTTCGATTCGAATGCTGTTGGAGCACCACCATCGCACAATCAGGCTACCGGAACGATCGATGTCAGTGGAGCGCCGGGCAGTGTTGTGATTGTTTCTGCCCCGCCGAACGCGACGGGCAATTGGGCGCAGATTCAACGCAGCGGGGGACCGGGAACCCCGATCTCGACCATGCAGTGCAACTTTTCGCGGTCTCCGCAAGACGGTACGTACTCGCTCTTGGCGGTGCTTTACATCCCCAGCGGCAGCGGCCTCGCGACAGTACAATTCAATAGCTCCGCTCAGTCCTCCCCGCCTTCCCAAGAGATTTTCCATCTGGACTTCGGGGACATCCCACAGACGGCCCTGAAGAACACGGTGCGCATCAATGACAT
>Ga0070698_100001274_pt1 | contig 28147 bp, 36 predicted proteins | sample KBSK1502metaG_FD_65477 | JGI IMG/M metagenome (GOLD analysis project Ga0070698, IMG submission 65477) | Corn, switchgrass and miscanthus rhizosphere microbial communities from Kellogg Biological Station, Michigan, USA - KBS K1-50-2 metaG | ecosystem: Host-associated > Plants > Roots >...
GGGCGTGCGTATGCGAAGCGTGATTGCCGGCAGACAACGTCACCGCATCGGTGCCGGTGCGGGCATGCAGCGTCGAAAACGCCACCGAGCCGCCGCTCGACGGCGTGCCCGACACCACCCGCAGCGCCTTGTCGTTGTGCGTTGTCGATTTGGTCCACCCCGTCGGCGCCGTCGTCTGCTGAAACAGCGACAGCGTGCCTTGCCCGTATCGGGCGTCTTTGATCAGCCAATTGGCGCCGTTCGATACAATGGTGATCTCGGCGTAGCGCTCGCGCAGAATGATGGAGGCTGCGCCATCGATGGTCTGCGCCGACACGGTGGCGATGGTGACATTGTTGGCGGTGCCGGCGTGCTTGATGGTGATCTGCGCACCGTTGCCTGCCGTGATCGCCGAGATCAGCGTGATTGTGAACCCACCGCCTGTGGGATCGGCGTTGATCACGCTTCCCATGTCGGCCGCCAGCACGGTATAAGTCGTCACTTTGGAGATGACGGGCGTCGACGGCAGTGCCGAAGTCAGATCATCGGCGGCGGCCGCCTTGCCCGGCACGCTGTCGGCCGACCAGATGGTGACGCCGTCGGAATCCTTGTGCACGACCTTGAAGTCGCCGACAGGGAGATAGATGGGGGCAAAGGTGCCGGCGCTGTCGGCGACGACGGGTTGGGCGTGCGGTGTCGACAGGGCTGAGTTCTGATAGACGGTACGATCGGTCGTCGTGCCGGGATCGTAGAAATACAGCTTGGAGGCCGCCAGCAGTTCCGGCGCCTCCGTGGTTTGGTTCAGGATTTGCAAGTACGGCGGGGAGAACAGTTCCATGGATCGCCCGATGCGCTTTGTGCTGTGCTTGGCTGCGGCGCTATGGGCGCCAGACGCGTTACTGTTTTTTCTCGTCTTGCTGGCGTCCCTCGCCGATCCCATTTTCAGCAGCCAACTGCCGATAGACCGGCATTAGCTGGGCGTCGCGTTCGGCCGCCTGCCGCAGCAGATTGAGATGGCTGGCGAGACGCGGCGCGGCGGAGCCGGACGAAGCTTGCAGCGCGCGCGCCCGCAGCTCGGCATAGGTCGTCACCCAGCGCACATAGGCCGGCCGCGACAACAGCACGGACAGCCCGCCGCCGACCGTCAATGCTGCCCCAAGCAGGGCCGTGTGACCGTTCAGGGCAAGGCCAGCGCTGCCGAGCGCCAAGCCAGCATTGACTAGGTTCGTTGCCGTGCGCGAGGTGTTGGCCAGCGCCTCGACGTTGGCCAGCCTAGACGTGACGCGGAACCAGTCATCGAGCGCTTGTGCGTGCTCGTGGCCGAAGATCAGCGCCCGCGCCTCGGGCGTCATGTTGCTCCACCGCGTCAGCGCCGACGACGGCGAGAAGCCCATCTCTTGCACCGCGCCGCGGGCCGAGCCCAGCGGCTCGCCCAACTGGCGGATGACGGCCGCCGCCACGTCGTCGAGCTCTTCGCCGCGCAAGGTCTTGTGCAGTACGCGCAGCTTCTGCAGGTCGCCCTTGCCTTTGGAGAGGGCGGCATTCATCACGCTGCGGTAAAGTGCCTCGGCGCTCGGGGCGTTGAACAGCCGTTCGATCGTCTCCATGCGCTCGGCCGCCAGCCGCGTGAACCGATCGGCGCGGCGAAACTCGGTAATGGCGCGCCGCATCTGCTGCGCCGTCTCGGTTTGCCCCAGACGCTCGTAGGCTTCGACGTTGCGCTCCAGCAGCGCGACCATGTCGCGCGTCACCGAACTCTGAATGCGCTCCATGTCGGAGACGCGCAGCGTGTTTCTTTCCGTGTCGGCCATGCCCGAGGCCAGCCGCCGGAACTCGGATCGAACGTCGCGCATGGTCTGCAGCGCAGCCCGCCATTTCGGGTTCTGCATGGCCTCGATCATCTGCCCGAGCAGCCCGCTGCTGGCGACCGGCCGGGAAGCGGCATCGGCATTGGCGCCAGACGCATTGATCATGCGCCGGTTACGCCCCTGGATGCCGTTGAGCACGGCGGCCGTCTCCGGCATACCGCCCAGCACCCGCGGCAATCCCTCCGCCGCTCGGCCCTGCTGCATCTCTGCCGGCAAATGCGCCCAAGCGCGCTCATAGAGCGCCGCCTGCTTGGTCTTGAGCGAGGTATCGCGAACCGGGGCGCGGATGATGGCGCTGCGCTCGGCCGGTGTATAGCCTTGCGCCGCCCGCTCCACCACGTCGGCCGGCCTCGCATCCTTGAAGCGCTCGATGCCCCCGCGGATCGCCGCGCCCGCTGTCTCCGGCGTCGAGGCCGAGCCGAACCGGCTGGCCAGGTTCTCGGTCGCCGTTGCCAGCCCTTGCAGCGACGCATCGAGGCCGTTCTTGATCGGGGCGCCGATCCACGGCGTGTCGGCAATCTGCTTGCCAACCGAGGCCATCGGCCCTTGCATGAAGGCGATCGGCGGCTTGCGCACGCCCATGCGGTCAAAGGCTGCGGCGTCGGCGCCGCTGGTGTCGGCGCGACGGCGCGCGATCTGAGTGCTGACGTCGGCCACAGCCGGTGGCGCCGACGGACGCAAAGCCGATTGCACGGATGCGGGCGGCTGGGCGCTGCTCAACGGCAGTTGCGGCGCTGCGGGCTGCCGAACGGGGGCGGCGGCAACGGCGCGTGGCGGCGCCGAGCCCATGCCACCCGGCAGCGGCCCCACCGTCATGTAAGGCGCGATCAGCCGTGAGGCCGACGTGAGTGGACCCTCGTTGACCTCGGCATTGCGGGCATAGACGGCCATGCGCCCCGTGTCGGGGTCGCGGGCCATGAAATCGGTCTTGGGGTTGACGCGGAACTCCTGCCCTGCCGGCGTGCGGTAGACGGGGAATTCCGCGCCCTCGTCGAGATCGCCCAACCGAACCGGCTTGTTGGCTTGGACTTCCTTCGGGGTCGCGAACACCCCGCCGCCGAACAGCTTAGATGTGGCATGCGGGCTCACGCCCTGGAGCGCCGCAGCCTCGGCGTCACGCAGGCTCTGCAACCCGGCATCCAGCGGCGGGGCCGGGCTTTCGATCGGGTCGGCGCCCCAACTGCGCGCCGGATCACGGAACACGCCGGGGCTGCCGGGGAATTCGATGTCGATCAGCGGCGGCGCGGCGCCCGCGCGCGCAAATGCAGGCTGCGTCGGTCCGCCCGTGATCGGATCGTCTTGCCAGCCCATCAGCGTTTGGTCCGCACAGCGCCGGTCGGATCGATATAGCGCGTACCCGACGGCAGCGCGTTGTAATCCGCATCACCCTGGATGCGCGGCAGCGCTTGTGACGGCGCCGTCGTCAAGGGTTGCGTCGGAGCTGCTTGCGCACGCGGCGGCGGCAACCGGCCCTCCGCTTTGGCCTTGGCCAGATCGATCAGGTCGAGCACGTCCTGCCGCGCCTCTTGCAGCGCCGCCCTGTAAGCGGGCTCCGATTGCCGCGTCTCATTGAGGCGGGCGATCGACAGCGCCGCCTTGCCGCCCTCGACGTCGGAGATGGCGCCCGCGCCCTTGAGCGTTTGGAACGCCTGCATGAACACGCCGCCCTGCACTTGCTTCATGAGGGCTTCGGTGTCGGCTGATCCTTGACGAATGGTCGGCGTCCATGGGTGCCCCATGGTGACGCCGGTCACGTCCCCGAGATTGTCGGACTTGAGCAGATTGTCGATGTTGCGCACCATCACCTCGGCGGAGTTGATGGCGACGGGGAGATTGACCTTGGCCGTACCAATGCCCTCGCCGACCTTCTGCGCTTGCTGCTTGAGCTGCTCGGCGCGGGACTGCGTCTCGGCCGCCCCTGTGATCGGCATCACGGCGCCGCCGGCCGTCAACTGCTGCCCCTTCTCCATCATGGATTGGATCAGCTTCATGTGCGTCTCGCCGGCCGTCACGAACGCCGGCACGCCGGAGGCCACCATGCGCTTGGCGATCTGGTACTCGCGGGCGAGGTTGAACAGCGGCTGCTGGTTAGCGTCGCCCGCGACCGGCCCCTCCGCCGTCTGCGCGACGCTGGCAACGCGCGGCGCCAGCGCCGCCACATCGGCTGCGGTCGGCACAGCCGGCCCCGCCTGTTGCCGCATGTCCTGCACGAAGCGCTGCGCGGCCCCGCGCCAATCGCCAGCAAAATCGTAGCCGCCCGCCCTGAAGTGCGCCCCGAGCTCCGGATGCGCCGCGAGCGCCTCCGCATTGCGCTGAGCCGTAACGGGATCGGACTGATCGAGCACGTGCGTTTGCACGGCATCGGCAAACCGCTTGGCGGCTTGCGCGCGCCGCTCTGGCGTGACGACCGGCGCCGCCGGTTGCTGCGTCGGGGCACTCATGCCCGGCGTTCTGGCCGCGCTCGGCGTTGCCGCAGCCGTACCGAGGTCGCTGCGCAGAGCCCGCGTGGCCCCGAGCGTTTCCTCGCCCGTCTCCGCCGTCGTCTTGGCCGTGCGCACCTGGTAGGGGTGGATCTCGCGGGCCTGCCGCAGTGCTTCTTCGCTGGTCTCCGTCTGCGAGGTCAGTTGGCGTTTCTGCAGTGGGAATAGCTCTTGCTCGCGTCCGAACTTGGCTAGCGCCAAATTGCCTTCGACGTTGCCGCGAGCCGCCGCAATCGCGCGCGCCCCTTCGAGGTTGTTGCGCGCCAGCTCGGCGCCGATCAGCCGACCTGTCTCGCCCTCGTAGGCTTCGTCCACGCCTCTGCGATAGCCCGCAAGGGCGTTGGTGACCGGCGAGAAGTCGAGTGCATAAGGAGAGGCCATCGATCAAGCTCGCCCAAAGAGGTTGTTGTAGCCGGTAGATGCCGCCCGACCCATGTTGCCAAAGGCCGTCTCCCCAGTCCGTCCCGGCGTGAAGCCGGAGATGGCTGCGCTGCCGAGACCGAGGATGTTCTGCCATCCGGTATTGCGGGCGGCCGCCGTTGCCTGCGCGGCGTTGAAGTTGGTGCTGGCGTCGGCGCCATACGAACTGGCCTCCCGATCCGCCGCCGCCGTGTAGGCCCCACCGATGTTGCCGCCCGTGCGCAGAGCGATGTCGGCCATCGTCCCTGCGCCTTGCTGCTCTTGCTGGCCGCGCTGAAACAGCGGATTGACGAAGTTCTCGTTGAACCCGCGCGTTGCCGTGTCGGACGCCGCCTTGATACCGGCGCCGCTGTAAACACCCGGCCCGCTGGCGCCGTTGTTGCGCCGCGCCACACTGCGTTGGGCGACATCGGCCACCCGCATCCAATTCGGGTTGTCCCAATAGGACTTGCCCGCCGTCTCTGCGGCCGGCGCCCCGTTGAGCCCCATCACATCCGACCAGGCTTTGTAGGCCTGCGGTTTGGCGTAGGGCGAGACAGCGGTCCGCGCTTCGTCGCCGGCACTGGTGTAGGCGCCGATCGCCGCGTCGCGGCCGGCCGTCGTGGCGCCGCGCGCCGACGCACTCGCGGCCAGTGCCGCGTCGCGACCTTGTGCGATGTCGCGCCTCTGCGTCGTGCCGAAGAATGAGCCCAGAAAGTCGCCGATGCCCGATGCCATGGCTCACTGATCTCCAAAGAAGCTAACCATGACGATCGAGGCGTCGGTCGCCGTGCCGGCTGATCTGTTTACTGTCGTGAAGCGAAACGCCGATGCGGTCGGCGTCGCCCCGAACGATGCGATCAGCGTCGAGCCCGACAGAAACGCGTTGACCACAGCGCAGTAGTTGGCGCTGGCAAACGGCGTCGTGAAGTTCACCGTATAATCGCCAACGCCGTTGTCCGTGATTGACGCGACATTGTAGCTGTCGTCGATGGCGACCACGCCGGTACCGTTGAACCGTACCCACGCCTTGGCAACACCGCCGTGCGCAGCGATCGCCGCCGCAATCTGCGTCGCGGTTTGGTCGCTGCTGCGCAGCTGCTTCCAGAAATTGAACCACGCGCGCGTGACGCCGCCCGTGCCGTATAGTGGCTCGCTCGAATGCGGGATCGGGAAGGTGACCATCAGTCCTTCTTGCCGCCAGGGATCACATCCAGTGCGCCGCGCCTTTTTTCAGCTGCCGCCTGTCGCAGACGAGCAAGGATGGCTTCCCTCTCGGGTCCTTGGAGCGCCGCTGTCAGCGAGCCGTAGCCAGGCAGGTCGTCATTGGCGAACCGGCTTGGCCGGCGATACAGATTGCCACTAACGGCCCCTTGGAATATGGGATCGAATTTATCGGCCATGGCTTCAACCCCAAGCGCCTCTGGGGGAGGGGCCATCTTGCCGAAATCGGCCGGCTCTCGTGGATACTGGCGGGCAAGCCTTGCGGCCATCACGCTATCCGCCATCAAGGCATTGGCGCTGCCCGCGCGAAGCGCCATCGGCCCATAGGTAAGCGCCTTCTGCAGAAAGTCCTTCAGTAGCGGCTTTTGCGACGCCCACAGATCCCACAACGGCTGCGGCGACTGATCGGATACACCATAGCTTGCGGCGTCTTCGCCATAAGGATCGAGCGCGTTCCTATCCATTGGTCAGCCCTTCACGGCCACAGCATCGACGGCAAACCCCGTCACGCATTTGGCCACCGCCGCCGAGCACGAGAAGCGGAACACCTTGCCGTCCTCGTCGCTCATGCCGAAGCGGAACATCTTGACCTTGGTGCGAAACGCGCCGATGGCGCCCATCGAAGCCGTGCGCTCCGCCGCCCACGTCTTGCCGTTGTCGTCGGAGTGCGACACCATGATCTGCGGATCGGAGTTGGCCGTGTTGGTCGAATTGATGCCGACGCCCGGCACCACGTCGATATGGATGGCGTTGAACTTCATGGGGTTCGGCCAGGCGTGAATGGCCGGCGGCTGGATCGTCATGATCAGCGGCTCGCCGGCCTCCGTATACGTATCCCGATCCATCTCGTAGAGCGTGCCGGCGGCGTAGTCGCCGAGAATGATCTTGGTGCCGAAGGTGGTGATCTGGCTGATGCGCCAGCGGGAAAGCCCATAGCTCTCGCGCTCGTGCCACTGCCCCGTCACAAAATCATAGACCCACGTGAACGCCGTGCCGATGATGGCGTAGAAGGTATGGCCGCCCTTGCTCCACGTGCCCGATCGCAGATCGGCCGGGTCGGCCTCACCCTCGATGGCGCGATCGACGGCGTGCGTCGATATCTTGGTGCCGGAGTAGCCGTTGAGGATCATCACCCCAGCATAGGCGCCCTGCGCATCGGTGGCGGCAAAGGCGATGCTGTCCGTGGTCGAGCCGCCGGCCAGAACCGTGACCTCGCGCACGCTGCCCGCCGAGTAGCAGCCGATGTTGGTCGCCTGCGCCCGCTCGAACGGGAAGTCCGCCGCCCCCGTGTTGACCCAGAACTCGATCGACCGTGGCCCGAACAGCGCCAACTCACGTCCGCGCGTCGCCCCGATCATCAGCCCGTCGGGATTGGCCAGCGCGGAGGAAAAGTCGAGCGCGTCGACGGTGATGTCGTCGATGGCCGTGATGAAAAACCGCCCGTCCTCGATGGTAAGCACGAAATAGCCGTCGATCGAGGTGATCGAGTTGGGCGCCGGCAGGTCGGCGTCGCTGATCTGCGTGAGGACGTTGCTCTCGATGGTGAAAAACAGCCCATCCGACACGATGCCGATCTGCGCCGGGTCAGCCCGGTTGCGGGCCATGTACACCGGGCCAGTGGTGGCAATGCCGCCCAAGGCCGACACCACGGCGGCGCTCGTCACATGCACGGCCACGGAGCCGATCACGGCGTACATGTCGGACGCGTCGAGCGCCAGCATGGCGCGGACGCCGGCCGCGACGCCAGGGGATGCAAAGGTCGTGAACCCGTCGCTGGCGTAGAGCGGAAAGCGTATCTTGCCCTCCTCGCCCAACTCTTCGGCGTAACAGTTCACCAGACGCGCGGCGCTGTCCTGGCCGTGCCGGCCGGGATTGGAGCGAACACCGAGCGAGACGGGCTGCAGGGCCACGGGCGACTAATCCGGCTGATCTTTGGCGTAACGCCGATACGCATCGCCCGATGACTTGTACTTCAGCGCCTCGAGGCCGGAGCCCAGCGCAAACAGACCCATCGCGGGTGACCCGAGATAGCGCCAGAGCAGGCTCGGATCATTCGCCATGATTGCGCTCAGCGCGCCAGCCCCGACGCTGCTGGCGCCAGACAACCCGGCATCCGCGTAATCGTGATACATGCGACCCCGCGCGTACCCGCCCGTAGGCTCGGCGCCGACCATCTCCTCGGGGAAGCCCGCCAACTTGTTTCTGGTGATGTCCATAATCCATTCCTCTCTCAGAAGTATTCCGCCTGCGTGCGCTGGCCGGACGGATTGCGCGCCATGTGCCGGCGCAGCCGCTTCAAGATGAAGTCCTCGCGCGCCTGCTTGTCTTCTGGGGAGGAGGCTTCGCCGAAGGCGCCGGAGACTTCGTTGATCATCAGGTCGCGAATGATGGTGAAGATCGCCGTTGGGATCTCGTCGAGGTTCCAGTAGCAGAGGTCTTCACTGACGAGATAGTCGAACTTGTCGGCGTAGGCCGCCTTGATGAAGGCGGCGTCCTCGGCCGAGGGCTGCTGCGTGGCATCGAGCCAGCCGCCTTGGCGCATGACGGCGACGGCGAGTTCCTGGCGGGTGCGGGCCATGGTCAGTTCACGTAATCAGGGAACGGAACGGTGTCGAAGAACGGAGAGGCGTCTGCCAGAATGTCGCCATCTGTCGCGCTGATGGAATTCGTTCCGGTCGTCTCCCATCTGTAGCGCCAGCGCCCAGCCTCATCTGTGGTGATGATGCCGACATAGATGCCGATGTCCTCTTGCTCGATCTCATCGTCCTCGCCAAAGGTGTAGGTCGTCTGGACAGCACTCGGTGAAAACACCCGCAACGTCACGGCGCCAGGGTCGATATAAAGGCCGGTCTCATCCTTGAACGTAATCTTGATGCGCACCGGGTTGGCTATGGCCTGGCGTCCCGGACGCACCATCAACCGAACTTGGTCTAGCCGGCCCCTCTGGCTCAGAACCGAGACGACGGTGTCGCCAGCTTCGGTGGCACTCAGCTCGAATGGGCTGACTATGATCCCTTCGAGGGTATCGTTCGCCTCGGTGACGCTTAAGACGAAGATCCCGCCGCTGTCGGCTTCCGCCAGCGCCAGGACTGCAAGGGCATCGAAACCTAGCATCGTTCAGACCGGCTCGCTGCGGCTAGGGGCTTGACTGATTGGGGTTGGACGAGGAATATTGCGTGGATGACAACAGCGCTGACAGTCATCGCGGTTTGGGCAAGCGTTGCCGCAGGTCTTGGCGCGATCTGGGCTCTGGTCGGCTGGCGCACCACATTAACATCGAGGCGTCGCTCGGAGCGGCGACACTGAGCCACTTCACGGAGGCGGCGCTAAATCAAAGTCTACGAACCGCATAGTCGTGTCTTGATCTTGTGCATAAAAAACACCCACTTTCCCGTTCGGCAACAGACACATGCTCGAATAACTGGAGCCCGCTGAGTATACCGTGCCCCTTCCGGCCCAAGTCGCGCCTCCATCCAAGGAGCGCCATACACTCACATTTTGCCTGTTCGACTGGAATATTCCACTGTGGAGCAGATCGCTTCCTACGCTCAACATCGCCCCCTCTGTGGCGACGCCCGGCATGTCGCCACGAACTGTCGACGTGCCCCAGGTATCACCTTCGTCCGATGAATAGGTGATGATCCTGAAGGCGGCAACTTGATTGCGGCTTGATGCAATCAGCCTATCATCGTCCAGTTGCGCCACCGTCGTCTCATTGGCGCCTACCGGACCGAATGGTGATGATCGATCCCACGTCGCTCCTCCGTCGTCCGAGAAAATGGCGTGTGCCTTGTCCGGGTAGGAGCCCCCGCCATAGGCCGGATCTGAATGATTGCCCCCGCAGAGCAACCGGCCGCTCGCCAGAACAATCCCCGCGCCCGGCCCTGTCGCGTACCAGCGCCAGTCGGCGTGCCGGACGGCGCTGGTTATATCTGTGGGCGTCTCCCACGTCGCCCCGCCGTCGTCCGAAAAGGTGTACCATACCGACACTGTATGCGTGCCCGCCCTGATAGCGCCCTCATTCGCTGCCGCTATCTGCGAGCAGTAAAGCAGATGAAACTTACTAGCGGCCGCGTCACCAATGACGCATGGATTACGAAAGCAGTTAACGCCATCGCTGGCGACCACCTGCGCGGCACCCCACGTCGCCCCGTTGTCGTCAGACACCCGCGCTTCAATGTCTATGTGGCCGCCGTCTGTCGCAGGGTCATGGTCACGCTCACACAGCGCTATCACATTGGCGCCATCCGTCGCCAGTGCTGGAATATGATAGGAACTAGCCATCGGTCCAAAGCGCCTGCGCGGATGAGAGGTTTTCGATTGCCAGTCAACCCACCGTCGACACGGCAGTCCACGTTGTGCCGCCATCCGTATTGATATACGCACGGTCCGCAACGCCTGTCCCGTCGCTGCGCATGAACCAAGACCCCTTTGCTGCCGATACCGTGGGGGCACCCGAGCCGTAATAAATGCCGAACCCGGCAGTCGTTCCAAACAGCAATCTTGCGGATGTGGAGCCAGACGCCGGGGTCGCAACGGCCGGGCGAACCGTGATCGACGCGTCTGAGCTTATTTTTAGACTTACAGAAGATCCGTTATCTCCAGAAAACAACAGCGCTTGCGTAACGCCACGAAAACAACTATCGCCCGCAGAAGAGCCAGTTATAACTTCATTGCCGGCCTGCGCCACGCCAAATATGAGTTTAGGTGCGTTGGTCAGAGATACGGTGACAGTTGGATTGAATGCGCCCGTGGAATTCAATAGAAAGGCATCATTGGCGCCAACATTCATGGTTGTCACGCCGAGCTTTGACACCTTGAAAACACTACTGCCGCCAAGCTGCAGATCCACAAGCAGGGAGGCAGCGGCAGAGGCTGTAGCGGTGACGTTGTATTTGATGCCGACCGCGGCGCCGGACGTGTTCCACACGTCCACGAGGTTGAGGAACGGGGTGGTATCGGCGCCGAGCGCGATGTGGGGAGCGCGCACGCCGAGCCGCTGGGTGCCGCCGGTAAGCAGATTGATCAGCTGCGAGGCCGCATCGTGTGCCGTTGCCGTCAGATTGAGCTTGATGCCTGAGGGTGTGCCGGATGTATTCCAGGTGCCAGCGCAGTCGACAACGGATTGGGCGCTGGAGCCCGTCAGCGAGTACCCGGTCGAGCTAATAATACTCTCGTTGGCGGTTCCTTCAGTGATGGTCTGGCCACGCGTCCAGGTGTTATTGAGCGCCAGACCTGGAATGGACTGCGACGTTGACGGGAACGTCATGGTGGTGGAATCGGTGCCGGCCAGCGTCAGACTGTGGCTGGCGGTAAGTGTCTTGCCTGCGGCAATTGCTAAAACAAAGGCATCGCCACCCGCAAAGGTGCCCGAGTTGTTTACGGTCAGCGTCTTGCTGGCGGCGCCGAACACCAGCGTTCCAGCGTTCGTGCTGACGGTGAAGCCCACGTTGAACGTGACATCCGCCAACACAGAGAGCGTCCGGGCGCCATCGCCAGTCGTCAGCGTAAAGGTCCGATCCGCCGACAAATCGGAACCGGGCGCGATCGTCAGCAGATGGCTAGCGTTGGTGTCCCTGACGCGTAGCCCCGTATTGGTGAGCGACAGCTGCTCGATGTCTTCCTTGGCGGCCGTCAGAAATACGCTGGCTACCCCAGACAAGGTTATCTTGGTCGTGCCAGACGTACCGCCGATCTTGGACAGCAGCACCGTGTCACGCGAAAGCGTTGTGCCGGACGCCGTATAAGTGCCCCGCCCAATCTCGAAATCGTTCCCGTCCTCAATCGTGTACGTAACTAAATCGCCGTCACCAATGCCAGCCTCCGCAAACGTCGCATAGCGCGCCACGGCTGAACCCAGCGTAATGGTGCCGGTGCCCGCAGTCGCGGTCGTCATCCGCGCTCGATTGAATTGCTTGTAGATGGCCATGGCGTCAGCTATTCCCCGCCGTCAGTGTGAAAGACGTGATCTGGATGGTCTGGCCTGACGTGACCGCGAGAGTGCCGACCGTCATATCGCCGCCGCCGCCACTCGCCGTGATAGTGCCCTGGATGTGGCAGGTGACGCCTGTCGATTCGTAGACGCGGAAATGCCCAGCCGTCCCCGATGCATCGGCCGATGCATCCTCCCATGTCCCAGTCTTCGCCTTGGCTCCCGAGGATGCTGCCGCCATCCAATCGGAGGGAAGCGTCAAGGTCGCCAGAACTGTCCCACTGTCCGCAGCCGCGCAGTTGGCCGGCGGGGATCCGGTGCGCACCTTCAGGATTGCGGTCGCGCCAATTGCGGTCTCGACCGCGTCGAGCTTGGCATTGCGGACAGTCGTGGAGTATTGCAGGGTCACAGCTCGTCACTCCACTGCACGGAGATTGGGCTTCTCGGCCGGGGCGAAAGGCGCGCCCTCAACCTCTTGGACGAGTTCGTGTATGCGTAACAACTGCTCAATGCCGGAAGCCAGTCCGCTCAGTCCGGCTTGCCCGAGTTGGGCGGCAATACTGCGCACGCCCGCATCGCAGCAAGCAACCTGCGTCGCGTGTAATTTCTCAGTCAAGTCCAAAGCCTTGGTTTCTGCCATGGTTGGCCAGCTCCTTTGATTTTTAGCGGAAAACGGTGAGGCGGTAAGCGAGAGAGCCCAAGGCCACGTTGCCGATCACGGATGTGACGAAGCGAATTGCCAACGTGCCGTTGACCGAGCAACGCGCGCCGCCAACAGCAATGCCGGTCGGCAGTGCGCCCAAGCATTGCACCAAGCACTGATCCGTGGTGAGCAAGCCTGTCACAGCTTGCGTTGCCGTAAGGCCGTCGAGCGTGATGACGATGCCCAGATCAGCCGTGAAGTCCTTGTAGAAAACATTACTGACCGCAGAGAAGCCGGACGGCGGGTCGCTGCGCATACCGGATGAGAAGCGCGAGCCGATCATCTCACCACTCCACAAACGTGACCGTTGGCGTACCGGAGGCGGCGATAGCCCAAATCGCCCCCGTATAGCCCTCGAAGCCGAACGACACGCCAGGCTTCAGCACGTGCCCCGTGGTGGTCGACACGGAGCTGTCCTTGCCGAGATAGACCTTGATGGCGGCGTCGTCGTTGGTCACCTCGGCAAACGACCGATTGGGGTTCTCCGCGATCACGACTTCGGCTGCCGTCGACAGCGCGTTCTGCCCCGTGGTCAGGCTGTTGTTCTTGGCCATCGGCGTCAGCCTTTCACGAGGGTCAAGGGCGTCGTCTCGGCGGGCGTGGACGCCGCCACGAACAACGGCGAGACCGGCGTGCCGTCGACGAACGTTGCCGTGGTCAAATCCGATCCGTCCGTCAGATCATCGGTATTCGCCGTCCAGTCGCCGGTATTGTTGGCAATGGCGATATAGCCAATGGCCACATTGCCCGTGTCAGCCGACGGCAATGCCGCCAGCGCGAGCGGCGCCGTATTGTACAATTGTGGCGTCAGCGGCACCTTCGTGCTGATCGTCCCCGCCGCGTTCTGCTGCACCAGAATGATGCCGAACTTGCTGGCGTTGACGACGTGGTTGGCCGTGAACACCAGCGCCGTGGTGGCAGCCTTGGTGTAGACCACGTCGTTGATGCGCACGACGGAGGGAACCGCCGTCTTGAACTTCTCGGCCGTCGCGTCGATCGCGAGCTTGCCGTTGACGAGCAGGGCGTTGCCCATGACCGATGCGGCCAACGGCGTCGCATCGGTGAAGGCTGCCGTCGTCAGGTCCGACGCATTGGTCATGTCGTCGGTGTTGGCCGTCCACGCGGCCACGCCGGCTTCGATGGCGATGTAGCCTAGGGCGACGTAGCCCGTGTCGGCGGACGGTAGCGCAGCGAGCGCCAGCGGCGCCGTCGCGTATGCCTGCGTGGCGGACGGCACTTTGGTGCCGATGGTGCCTGCGGCATTCTGTTGGATCAGGATCACGCCGAACTTGGTGGCGCTGATCACGTGCGCCGCGGTGAACGTCAGCAGGTCGGTTGCCGCCTTGACGTAGGGCACGCCGCCGATGCGCACCGCCGACGCCGTGGTGGTCTTGAACTTCTCAGCCGTGGCGCTGATGGCCAGCGTGCCGTGCGATAGAAGACCATTGGCGATCGCCGTTTGCGTTGCCGCCAGAGAGGCCTGCAGCTCATTGATGACGGCCGTGGCGTTGACCATCCAGCGATAGATATCGCCCGTCTCGAAGGCGCCCTCGAGAATGTCGTGGCGCAGCGGTAGCGCGGTCATTGGTCAGGTTCCAGGTGTTGGGGGGTCAGGGGTCAGGGAAACCAGAACCTAGTCCCTGACCCCTAGAACCTGCATCAAGCCGGCGTCAGCGCTGTGGTCGAGAAGCTCTCGTCCACGAAGCCTTCGAGGCATATCTTGAGCGTGCCGGCAACGGCTGTGTTGGCCGCCGTGTTGCAGTACACGCGGATTTGCGTCTTGGCGGCGTACTTGTAGAGGAAGCCGGCGCGCGCCAGCGCAGTCGTGTACCCGGCCGCCTGAATGCTGAGTGCGGCAATCAGGCGATCCTCGTCGTCGACGTCGCCGATATCGATCAGACCGGCAGAGCCCGAGTCCATGTCGGTGACATCGACGCCGATGCCGGTGACGACAAAGCCGGCCGGCACGTTGAACAGCCCGACATCGTCGTTGGCGTTGTCGATCATGGTCGTCGCCAGCGCCACGATTGCCGTGAGCTTGAGAGGCTGGCGATGCCATCCCGGCCCGACGACCTTGCCGGAGCTGGTGTTGGAGAGGGAGGTTTCGTAGGTAGCCATGGGAGGAGCCTTTCGGAAAGAAGATAAGGGAGGCGAGCGCCGCTCGGTTGACGGCGCTCGCTCAGATCACGTCAGATCACGCATCGCCTACGGCCGCGGCGAAGACAGTGACCATGCCATGGTCTTTGTACGTCCCAAGGGTGCCGTGCTTGCGCATGACCTTGTTGGCGCCGATCAGCTCCTCGATGCCGATGCCCGAGAAGAAGTCGTAGTCGTCTTCCTTCTTGGCGGTGAAGCGAGGCTCCTGGCCCCAAGCAATCGCCGTCGACTGCGCACCACACAGGAAGTTTGCGCCGATGAGGATGGTGCCGTTGGTGAACGACGGGATTTCCGGGATCTCCCTGCAGATCACGCCGTCATGGATCAGATCGCCGTCCTGGAACAGCGGGTTCTTGTCCATGCCGTTGCCTTCGCGGGACCGGGCATCGCGGTTGTTGGCGATGATGGTGGAGTCGGCCTTGAGGTCGCGGAAGCACGTGGGATTGCAGAACATCACGTAGTACTCGCGGCCGTCCTCGGCGCTGGACCGGATCGGACGGATGTGCGGGTCGCACGTCTTGGCGAGACGCTTGGCCACGCCGATCATGCTGGACGACAGCTTGTCGGCCGTGTTGTCGATGGTGGCGATCGACGTGGCGAAATCGGTTGCGTTGTTGGCGACGAGCGCACCGAACAGCGTGCGGTCGGTATTGGCCGCCCGCCAGGTGTTGAGCGCGGTCGAGCCGGCCACCGCGTTGCGGCCGCTGTCGAGCGGCGTCCAAAACGTGGAGTTTGCCACGCCGGAGAAGGCGACCGAGCCCATGGCATCGATGATGCGATCGCGCAGCCGGTTGGTCGACCACTCCTTGAGCAGCGGACGCACCGCTTCGCGCGCATTGCTCGCGTCATAGTGCTCGTCCTGCTTGGAGAGCTCCACCGCGTGCCTGGAGAACTGCACGGTGATGGAGTGGGTGTGCTTGCCCAGGCTCTCCTCCGAGCCGGACAGGCGGGTGTTGCCCTCGACGCCGGACGAGGCGAGGCGACCCACGAGCGGGATGGTCAGCGACTTGCCGCCGGTCGTCATCTCGTAGCAGGTATGGATCGGCACCATGGGATTGTTGCCCATGTAGGGCGCAAATCCGGTGTCGCGCACGTACTCGCGCCAGTATTCGCGGCGGTATCTGATCTCTTGGAGGTCAGAGGGAGTGCTGGTGGTCGCCATGGTCGTCTAGCCTTTGCGTTTGGGGCCGAACATGCCCTTGAAGAAGTCGTTGGCGTCCTCGACCACGGGCACCGCATTGTTGGCGCGCGTGGCCGTCGACAACGACGGCGGCAGCGTGGTGGTTTGTGGAACAACTCCGTTCACGGCAGCAGGCTTGATGCCCATCTCCGCCATGACCTTGGCTCTGATCTCGGCCTCTTTGCGGGCCTCCCAACTCTTGAGATCAGGCCCCACTTGCTGCGCGATGGTCTGGGTGTTGTGCCAGTCCATCAATGCTTTGTAGGGATCGGGCTTGGCCATGAAGTTGCGGTTGACCCCCGCCTCGATGGCTGCCTGCACGGCGGCGTCGACAACGGCGTCGCCATGCTTGCCTCGCGCCAACATCTCCGAGGTATTGGCCCGCTGATGGATAGCCATCTCCTGCTGAGACTGGATGATGGCGTCTTGGCGCTGGGCGAGAGCGGCGAACGCCCGCTCGGGCTCGGCGACCGGATCGATCGGCTGGGGCTGGGGCTGCGATGCACGGAACTGCGCCTCCATTGCTCGCTGGTACTCGGCAAGACGCGCCTCGGCCTGTTGCGCTTTGTACTCGGCCATCTGGCGTGCATGCCGCTGCTCCAGCAGCTCCGGCAGCGGAACGGTAGGCGTCGGCTGCGGCGTCGGCGCCGGCTCGGGAGCCGGAACGGGTGCCGCAACCGGAGCAACAGCGGGAACTTGGGTGTGATCAGGCGCCTGCGGCGTCAGAATGGACGCGATGTCCGGCTCTGCCGTCATGGGCGTCTGTACGGGTATGGAAACGGGCTGTTGCGCGACCTGTTGATCCACTGTTATTTTCTCCAGTGTCGTTGGGGAACCACGAGCCGCCCTGTAACGTCGGGCGCGACGAACCGCTCTGACGCAAACCGCCATCAATCCGCCGCGAGCGCGCGGTAGATTTTCACTTGGCTGAAGGGGAACAACTCAGATGACAGACATCACACCGAGCATTCTCGGCGAAACCGTCGAGAGCGAGTTCCGCGCACAAGAGAAAACCATCGGCACCCTGCCTGATGGCTCGACCATCTTGGAATTGCCGGCGTGGGCACGCTGGATCGTCGTGCACCCATCGGAGCCGACCAAGGCGATCACCGCAGACGGCCGCCTCGTGACGCTCGATCATCCCACGCGCAAGGAGTAGCCCCATGCAGTCGCGTAAGCGTTCGCCTCAGGCCCCCGGTTGGGGCAAGGGCTGGTCTTACATCGGCGGCGACACCGTGGACTACGAGGCCAGCCTCGACTTCGATGCTGTCATTCTGGCGTCGGCCCGCGGCGATGCTCACTGCATCCAAGGCGTCGACGACTGCTCCAGGAAGTCGGAGCCCTCGGGCGGAATAGGCAGCCCTTGCAACCCATCGGGAACAGGGGCGCCGACTTCGCCAGAAGGCCCAGCAAGCCCGTTCGGTGGCGGAGCGCCATCCATGCCCGGCGGCCCCATTTGCTTACCAGCAGGCCCCGCAAGGGCGTTGGGGGGCATTCCAGAGCCTTGCGGCCCGCCGACGCCGCTCATCATGCCGCGCGCCGCGTCCAAAGTGGTCGGCTCGCGATAATAGAACGGGAAGGCTTGGCCCATCGCTTCGGGCGGCAGGCCGATCTCGGCCAAGGTCTTGGCGGTACCAGCGCGCTTGGCCTCGACGTCGGCTTGCGCCTGGTCGACCTTGACGGCCGCCAGCAACTCCTCGAGTTCGGCCATGCGCTTCTGCAGCGCGGCCAACTCCGGCGGCGGCGCTTTGAACTCCGCCATCTTCCTGAGGATCTGCTCTTTCTCGCCGATGTTGGACAGCTCGATCAGCAATTCCGGCGGCACCACGCCCGGCCCCAATTGCGAAAGCTGCTCCATCAGCTCCTCGCGCATCGTCACCGTATCGGGGCCTTCGTCGAGGATCACATCGATGTCGATCTCGGCGACCGCGTTCTCCATGCCGACGACCTGCCCCGTGTTGGGGTCGACGACGGGACGGTTGAGGGTGAGGTGCTGGATCGCTTCGGGATCGCCCGACACGCGGATCACCCGCTCGTCGGTCCAGAACTGGCGCACGAGGTTCCAATCACGGCGATAGCACCTCAACTTCCATTCCCTGATGCGCTCGAACACAGGCGACAATTCCGTCATGCCCGAGTTCTGCTGGGCGAGGATGGCGCGACCGGACTGCTTCTCGACGCCGCGGCCGATCAGGCCGGGGTTGGGTCCGAGGTTCTCGATCTCGGCCTTGGCCTCCTGCAGCAGCTCGAGGTTGCCTTGCGTCTCGGCCGTGTGATCGATGACGTCGAACTCGAAACCCTTGTTGTAGTCGACGTGGCCGTCGGGCTTGGCCATCTCGGATTTCATTTTGTCGACGTCGTCGACGGCGCCCTTCTCGGCCTTGGTCTGACGCATCGTCAGCAGATGCAGCGCCTTGGACGAGCGCTTGTTGATCTCGTCTTGGATCGGGATCATGTCGCGCACGACGCCGTAGCGATCGCCGCGTTCGTCGACGTAGGGGCTCCACGGATCGTACGGGTGCACCGTCTCGCCGTCCTCGTCGACATAGGGCGAGAGGCAATTCATGGGCGGCGTCGTCACCATCTCGCCGGTCGCGTCGTCCATCTTCTGCGACGGCTCGGACGGGCACAGCGAGACGGCCCCCACCAGGAAGTCGAACAGCCAGTTACCCTGATACTTGTACCAGATCTGAATGACGAAGATGCGGCGCGTGTTGGGGTCGACCCAATTGCGCTCCTTGTCGAAGAACTGCGGCAGCGGGCCATGGCTCGAGCCCGACATGGCGTGCGTTGCCAACTGGTCGATCTGCTCGGCGGCAAAGGGCAGCATCTCTTTGGCCTGGTCCATCTCCATCCACTGCGCCTCGCCGCAGTAGAGCGAGTCGGAGAAGTCCCAACGCTCGGAGCGCGGATCGTAGAACCAGCGATCCGACTGCACCTGATGCTTCTTGATCTCCAGGCGGCCCTTTTTCTGCACGACGCCGGCCCACTGCACGCCGACGCCGCGGATCAAGCCATCGGAGGCGCCATCAGAGAATATCGCCTGCGCCTTGTTGACGTCGGCGACGTAGCGCAAGGTCGAGGTGCCGATATAGGCTGCCCTCTCACCCTGCGGATTGCGCGGGATGCCCTTGGGATCACGGCGCTGCGATTGCTCGACGCCGACCAGGAAGTCGACCTTGCGCTTGATGCGGTTCTTGGGCGTGGCCGGCTGCCGGCGGCGACGCAACGCCTTCAGCTCAGTGTCGGTGAACTGCTTGCCGTGGTAGTAGCGCGAGGCTTTGTAGGCTTCCTGGTTCTCGCTCTCCTTGGCCTGCTCCCAGGCGCGGTACATTTCGAGCAGTCGATTGGCCGGCATCCGCGGCGCCACGGGCTGCGGCTCTGGGGCCGCCTGCGTGGGCATTTGGGACAGCATCGGCTCCGGCCCCATGCCCATCGGCGGCATGCCGAGCGGCTGAGCCGCCTGCTGGTAGGAGATGTAATCGGTGAGGGCCATCAGTAGAGTGTCTGCTTCAGAGGATGCATATTGTCCAAATAGCTCATGATCTCAGCCGTATCACGAGCGTGGCCCTTCATCATATTGCTACTATCGGCCTTCCCAAGAGTCCTCGCGTCCCCTGGGAACATTGGCTTCTCTGCTGCCTCAAAACGCCGCGCCGCAGCTACAATGGGCGGCGTGGCGCCCGCAAGATAGGCCCGCACAAAAGGCTCATTCCACGGCCTGATGCCGGTGATGCTGGCGTTTCGCCTCGTCTCGATGTCAACATGCTTGTTGATGGCCTCACCCAGATGTCGCTGCCCTAAGGCGAGCCTGTTGGCGTAGCTGCCGAGCGGGATGGCCGAAGTGAGCAACCGCGTCAGCGCTTCGTATGGTTCGCGATCTTTCTCGGCCTGTCTCGCTGTCATTAACTGCGTCACATCGCGCGTGTCCGCGTCGGCCGCGTCCATTCCGAAACGCGGGTCTGCATAATCCAGGCCGTAAAGATCACCAGCGAGCGCGTTGCGATCGTAATCGGCCATGTCTTAGACCGTCTTCCAATCGTTGTCGGCGTCGACTTCGTCACGGCTCGCCGATGTGTAGTCGGATCGGTTGTTGGGCTCGACGACGGGCGGGATGGTGCCGCCGATCATTTCGTCGAGCATGCGGCCGATCAATCCGAGCATGTCCACGTCGTCATCCGTTCGGCCGGCCGGGAAGGTGTGCAGCACGTTGAGCACTTCGGCCAGCCACGGCGCATTGCGCGGCCAGTACACTTTGCCCATGGCGGCGCGGGCCTGGAACGAACGAGAGCGCGTCGGCTTGTCGGACACGGAGACGAACTGCTCGCGCCGGAAGTAGACTTTGCGCTCGCGCATGCGCTGGGAGATGAACGGGCCGACGCTCTTGATGATCTGGCCGTCCTCTTCGGCCCAGCACATGGGCTTGTACTTGTTGGCGAGATCGAGCAGCACCTCGACCCAGATGTTGGATGCCGTCTGTCCGCGCCAGATGTCGGCGACATAGATGTTGTCGTCGGGATCGACGCCGACCACGCCGTGCACGGTGAAGTCGCCGCCCTTGGCAGTCACGGCGTAGTCGGAGGCACCATAGAAGCGCAGATGCTTGGGCAGGTCGTCGTACCAGCGCCACCATTCGCGCTTGTAGTAGTCGCCTTCGGCCGGCGTCGGTGTTTGCTGGTACAACGCCGACCAGTCGCGATCGCCGATCGCGCGCTTGATCTCATCGAGACGCTTGACGGGATACTTGCCGGGCCACAGCGCAACGCGTTCACCGGCCTTGGTGGTGATGGCGGGAAGCTCCAACACCTCCCATTGATCGCCGCCGCGCTGCTGTTCCAACAGTAGCCGGCCAGCGAGATCGTCTTCATGCCAGCGAGTCTGGATCAGAACTATGGCGCCCTCGAACTTCTTGGCCTCACCGGCCTCGATGTCGTCGAGCAATCCGTGCCACAGCCAATCGTCGTCGAGCACTTCGCTGCTGTCTATGTCGCTTTCGAGCCGCGTGTAGGCAGTCGACGTGTACCATCGCCACACGCGCTCGCGAATGATCTCGCTGTCGGCTTCCTGGCGGTCCTTGAATGGATCGTCGATCAGGAAGACGTGGGCGCCGCGCCCCGTTGTGCCGGTGCCGACGCCGGCCGCGACATACATGCCGCCTTTCTGTGTGTGCCACCGGTTGGCTGCGCTCGAATCCTCGGCCAACCTCACATCGAACAACGAACTATAGGCTGGCGAGGCGACGATATTGCGAACGCCGCGGCCGAAGTCACCGGCCAGATCGGCGTTGTAGCTGGCCGCAATAATGTTGCGCTCTGGATTGCGCCCCACGAAGTAGGCCGGGAACCTGCGTGACGCCAGCTCCGACTTGCCGTGCCGCGGCGGCATGAAGATCATCAGCCGCTTTTTTTCACCGCGCTCGATTGCCTCCAACGCCTTGGCAATCAACTCGTGGTGCGGCGCCGGCCGATACTTCGGGAACGTGTACCTAGTGAACCCGATCAGGCTTCCGCGGGCCATTCTTCGGCGCAGCAACTCCATCGCCGCTGCCGCCTCTCGCGATGACTGCGAGTTCTCTATCGCTAAGGTCATTCAGGGCGTCGAAGTCTCCGGGCTTGCCAGCCTCCACCTTGCGCACATCGCGCCACAGATCTGGCCTGCGGTTCTTGAGCCAAAAGATCATCGCCGTCGTATCGGGCGGCACATGCTCTTTGACAGCCATGCGCCTGCCATTGGCAAAGACCTTTTCAGCATCAAAGGTATAGCCGACCGACCGATGATAGAGGCTGCGCTCGACGCGTTCGTCGCATTCAGCCTTCCCGGTCTTTATGGCCTGACAAAAATCTTCATATTTTGCCTTCCAACGATAGATAGTTCTGTCAGTAACGCCAAAGAAATCAGCGATGTCGGCATCTGTAGCCCCGAGAAGACACAGCTTTTGCACCTGTCCAACAAAGGCTGGATCATACTCAGTTGGTCGGCCTATCTGCTGCTCGTCTTCGTCGTCTTCAGTCGCCATGGGTAATGCTGCTCTTGCGCTTTCCAGCTCTCGGGATTGCCGGCTTGATCTCAAAGGCGTCGACAGCTAAAGCGGCGACTTGCTGCTGCGCCTCGACAGTCGAGGGTGCGGCCTTTGCCAGCTCCAGAATGCACCGCGCCTCTTCCGCCGACATGCGAGGCCGCAACATCGTCGTCTGTCTGTAGGCCAAAGGCCCATGGGTGATCAGATAGGCTGGGCTACCGTCCCATTCCTCGATGGTGACGACGCGAGGCCTGTCGAGCTTGGCGTCAAATGCCAAATCGAGGGCATCGGAGGCCTTGAGCTGGCGGGACGTGACGATGATTTCCACCCTATGCCGCTTTCTGTTCTTGCTGGGCCACTGGTCGCGGCAACGCCATGAATGCCTTGGCCGCTTGCGCTACCCTATCCAACTGCTGCGGCAAAGTCGCGGCGTATTCGCTCCCGAACGGCCCCATCCCCATGATGTTGATCAGCAGCCGCACATGGGCGTCGAGTACAACGTGGGCCTCGAATAGAGCTTGCTCGGTTTTGTCCATTCGTTCTTTCCTAAAAGGACGAGCCGGCCGTTCGGGTTCGTGATGGAGCCACGCGCCGGCCCGAGTTCGGGCTGGGAAACGCCCAACGCGGGCAGGTTCTCGGCGCCAGCCCTCTTGTACCGCGTCAGGCGCCACGCCAAGGCCGACGGATCAGGAGGTTTGCCGCGGCAAGGGGAGAAGCCGGCCACTCTGGATAAGGGCAAGCCGGACCCTCAGGCTGGCGCCGAAACTGTCAGGACATCACCATGCACGCCACGCCGATCAGCATGGCGGCCACGGCGATTTGCCCGATGTAGAACAGCAGCGTCATCGCGGGGCGAAATTGAACTTGTAGGTAACGCCCATGCGTACCGAGTTGGTGACGATGTCGAGGCCCGGCACGACGTCGGCATAAAAGCCGCGCTCGTAGCGCAGATCGAGGAACAGCGGCGCGTCGGGGAGCTTCAACCCTATGCCGCCCACCGCCTTCCAGCCATCCACGTTGCCGAGCGCGTCGACGTCGATGCGGCTCCAGGCTGCTCCACCATAGACCAGCACGGAGGGAAAGATCAGATAGCCAGCCCGGCCGCCCATGGCGAGCTCGGTATTGACGCCGAGCTTATCCAGGTCGCCGAAGGCCCAGCCATACTGCACGAAGGCGCCGACCACGGCACGACCAGTCTGGAGGTCGCAACCCGTCAGCAGCCCGAGCATCGTGCCCTCGGCGCTGAGATTGATGGGCGAGGACGTATCCGTGGCGCCTTGCAGCAAGCCGGCGCTGGCGCCGACGCTGCAGCCGGTCCACGGGGTCTCGGCCGCAGCGAGTGCGGCATCCCTGGCTGGGCGTCCCGGCAGGCCCTCGGCGCGCGCCGGGGCGGTGAACAGGGAGACGATCATAACGGCGGCCGCCATGCCGATCAGCGTGGCCAGCAAGTTGCGCCCAAACGCGGGACGCGGCGTGTCGAAATAGCTGATGATCTGTTTCACTTGTCGCATGAGGTGCTGTGCCCCCGGCACGAGTTGATTGATCGGATGTTTTTGCCAGCCTCGGCAAAAACCAGCACGCACGTTCACGCGGTCGGGGAACGGAGCCCCGGAGGATTGTTGTTTGGCGGGCTACGTCAGTTCGCGGCGCATCGCCAGCCCTGCAACGTCATTTTTCCCCCACAATCATGGGGCACATTGCGCGAATGGTTTGGCGTTGTGGCGTGTCGGTTGCGTGAGTTTGGGTAGCGGCAATCTGTAATGCGTACCGCTCGCGTTCGGCCTCCAGTGGTTTCCCCGCACGGGCTACTGGAGGTCTGCGCTTTGCTTAATACGGGCCGCGCCCGTATTAAGCTTCCGACGTACGGCGCAGAACGGCGCCAGCGTCAAGGTCCAAAGGTGCAGATGAGCAAGGCCTGCGCGCGTTTGGCCGAACCGCAGCCGCCGTCGGAATTGTTTCACGAGAAGCACGAGCCGGTTGAGCTTTCCTAACATCAAAGACAGTTAGGGTATCGGCCGCGTTCGTGTTGCATGGCCCGATTTTGCACCTGCGTCTTGGCTTGCCACGGCCGAGCAGGGCGACGCCACGCACCGGACACATGAGCAAAACTAAATCATGGACCCTCCCTAGGTGATTTTCTCCAGCGCCGCAACTGAAATCGGTATTTCCTGCAGCGTGCCGAAGAAGCTCAGCAGAATGCGTGCCTTTTTTGCATCAGCATCGATGTCCTTGACGGTGACCTCGTGGCCGCGGAACGCCTCGCTGGTGATGCGGGCACGATCACCGACCTTGAGACCCCGGATGGATTGAGAGGCTGGGAGCGATCGACCATTCAACTGCATGAGAAACCTCACATCGTCTTGGGTGAGCTGGGCGGGCTTGCCGCCGAAGCCGACGACGCCGCGGACCAGCGCGCGCCCCGGCATCCGCTCGAGCAAGCCTTCGATCGCCTGCTTGAACAGAAACAGGTTCATTGGCCCATCAAAGCCGGCGAACACGTAGCCGCGGAAGATGGGATAGGGCTTGGCCTCGGTCTTGGTGGTGGCGCCGACGCGCTGCCAATAGGTGTCTTTGGGCAAGAGCGTCTTGTGGCCGAGGGCCTTGACTTGAGCTTGCGCGCCATACTCGGCCGACGGAACCGTCGTCAGCGCGTACCAGCGCAGCGCCATCAGATCGACGGGCGTTGCGGTTGCCTCCAACCCGACATTCAACCCGACATTTTCGCTGGCCATGCCGCGCCCTCCGGCTCACGCCCTTCCAGTTCTCGCCGCCTGTCGGCCGCCGCTTTCGGATCCTTGTAGGCAAACCGGCGCAGCTTCGGCCGGCGTCCGCCACGGCTATCGCGCTCGCGCGTGTCGTCGCCATAAAGCTGCAGCGATGATACCACCTCGTCGGCCGTGCCGGCGCGCAGCCCCAGAGCTTCATCGATCAGCTTCAGCGCCATGGCGTGCAGGCTCCAGATTTCGTCGACCTGGCGTTGCAGGAGGTAACTCATGGGGAAACCCCAACCTGTCCGCACACGAAGCCGAAAACTGCCGGCACCCACCAATCCATGGTCACATACGCCAGCCCGAGAACGGCTCCCCAGGACATGAGCGATGAGACCACATCAACGGCGAACGAGTACACCCAGTGCTCTTGCGTGCGGTCACGCCAAATCCAGCGCGCAAACGCTGGTCGCGTGTCGTGGTGCTGCATCGTCATGGGGCGCCCTTTCGCTTGACGCTGACCTTCTTGCTGCCGCGCTGTTTCAAGCGGGTCGACACGTCGAGCCTCCGCTTGTCCCGGACAAGCTTTCCATCCTTGATGCGGAAGCCTTTGAGGGCGATGCGGTGGCCGGTGCTCATGGCGCAAACCGCATATGCGTCGGGCTCCCGTCGTCGAACAGCACGACAATCCACTCTGCGGTCACAACAATGCAGGTACCGTCGCGACCGTTGATCGTGCAGCGCTGGCCTAGACGCCACGGGTTGCGTTCTTCGCTCATTTCCGTGTCTCGTCTCGCTTGCGTTCGTTGGTCGGGCTGCGCGCGTAATAGGATTGCCGCGGCGGCTTCGATTTGCGGGAGCGCGGCGTCGGCTTCGGGTTCGGCGGCCGGCCGATGCCGTACTTGCGCACCAGCCTACCCAACAGACTGGTGGACATGCCGCACTCTCTGGCGATGGTGACGGCGTGCTGGCGTGTGGTCGCCCACAGAGCCAGAGCCTTGCGCTCGTTGATGCGAAGCTCCGTCACGATTTCGTCTCCTGCACCTTCTCCCATTTCCAGCCCTTGGCCTTGCAGTAGGCGGCGACACGCTGGCCGTCCCACCCCTTCATGTACTTGACGATGTCGGCGGCCTCTTTGACCTTGCCGTGCTCGGCAACGATGCCAGCATAGAAATGCGGGGCGTCGATCACGATCAGTGTTTCTGTCATGACACCGACTCCACGTCGGGTCGCCTATTCCAAATATCGACGGGGCTTTTCGGATTGGCGATCGCCGGGGTTCGCAGATCGCACGCCCTGCAGCGCACAGAGTAAAACTGCCGATCACGGTAGCCCATCTCGAACCCGCCGCTTCCCCAGCATTTGTCAAACCAAGCCTCGCCACCACAGCACGGGCACGGCTTCAGCGTCGGCTTCTCGCTGTCCGTCATTCCGCCGTCTCCGTTTCCAGAGCATCGAACAGGCTGGCCGTCTTGGTATCCTCTGGCGCGCCTTCATAGGCAATGCGCACGTTCTTGATGGCCTGGCGATAGTAGGACGGCTTGAGCTCCACGCCGAGCGCCTTCCGCCCCGCCCGCAAGGCGCTGTAGACCTCGCTGCCGACGCCCATGAACGGCGTCAGCACCGTCTCGCCGGGATTGCTCCACAGCACCAGCACGCGATCGATCACGTCGAGCTGAAGCGGGTGGCAATGTTTCTCGTCTTCCGTATCGCGGGCCTCGCGGAACGGCAGCACCCGGCCGATGCGGATATCATCCCAGAACGCCGAGGCGTATTGTCGCCAAATCCAATGCGAGTAGCGGTTCTCGATCTGATTGCCGGTCCAGCCGCGATAGCGCAGCAGCTCGGCCGGCATCTCGCGCTCGCCAGCGTACTCCATCAGCCCGGTCGGGTGCGTGATCGGAATGGCGTTCTTGCCATGCCGGCGGAACACCAAGAGGTAGTCGGCCGATGCCACGCTGCAGCGCGAGCTGTCCTCGATCAGCGATCGATGTGCGAGGTTCTTGGCCATGGTGCGGTTGCGCACCGCCAGCGGCTCTTTCCATATCGCGTAGCGAGCGATGAAGTGCCAGCCCTCTTTCTCGTGCAGGCGGATAATGTCGCCGGGGAAGTCGATCAGATGGTCGGTGCCGCTGTTGCCGGACGGGACATCCATGCAGTGCACCGCCGTCATGCGGCCCGGCAACGTAATCCGATGCAGCTCGCGCACCACAAAGGCGTAGTGCTCGAAAAACTGTGCGTAGCTGCCGCAGTTCGAGAGGTCGCGGTCAGACGATGAATAGTGGAACAGCCCGCCGAACGGAGGTGAGTACACGGACAAATGCACTTTCTCGGCCGGCATCCCCGCCATGACCTCGATGCAGTCGCCGTTGTAGGCCGCATAACGATCCGTCAGTTCCTGGTCGATCACAGCCACGACGGCAATCCCTCCTGCTTGTTGAATGCAATGGTGCGATCGATGTTGATCGCGTTGTTCATGTGGCGCACGAGCTCGGCGAACATCTTGTCGGCGGCCACCGCCTTGCGCTGCAGGTTGGCCAGCACGTTGCTGTCGCCGTCGGTGGTGACGATGTCGACCGTGACAGGGCGCTTTTGGCCGAAGCGCCAGCACCGCCGCACGCTCTGGTAATAACCCTCGAACGAGTGCGACGGGAACGATACCGAGTGATTGCAGTGCTGGAAGTTGAGGCCCCAGGCGCCGATCTTCTCTTTGGTGACGAGCACGCGCGCCTTGCCGTCGATGAAGGCCAGGAACTTCTCTTCTTTGGCGTCCTCGCTGTGCTTGCCACTCACCTGCACACAGTCAGAGATCATGCGCTCGAGCGTGTCACCTTCGTCGTTGAGCTGGCACCACACCAAGGCGGGCTGGCCCGTGCCGTTGACCAGCCCAGCCGATCGGGCGCAGCGCTCCTCGATAGTGCGGCGACGTTCCTCGCGCTGCTCTTTGAGGCCGACGGCGGGCCGCGCGAACATCTCGCCGGCCGGCAACGTCACGGTGTCGACCAGATGCTCGCGCTCAGTCAGCGGCGGCAGAATGAAAGCGCCGTCCTCGAAGCCCAGATCGGACGGCTTGCGCACGGCGCGCGACCACGAGCACACCCACTGCCAGAACGGCGTTTCGGCGTGGCCCTTGAGGCGCCACTTGGCCGTCTCTTCCAGAATGCGGTCCCGCTCACTGTGGCGAGGCCGGCGCACATGAGGTTTGATGCTGTTGCCCTGCTGGTTTTTGAAAAAGCGGGACAGCATGTCCATGTAGCCGAGATGGCCCAAGGCCTCGCTGCTGGTGCCGAGCTCTATGTATTCGTTGGGCGAAGGCGTCGCCGTGCACAGCAGTCGATAGCGCATCTTGCGCATGCGGTCGGTGATCTGCTGCCGGCGCGCACCGTCGAAGGATTTCAGGATGGCGCTTTCGTCGCACACCATGCCCGCGATGTCATCGGCGCCGTCGAAGTAGTGCAAGCGGTCGTAGTTGGCGATGTTGATGCCGGGCCTGATCTT
>Ga0070698_100001275_pt1 | contig 28146 bp, 22 predicted proteins | sample KBSK1502metaG_FD_65477 | JGI IMG/M metagenome (GOLD analysis project Ga0070698, IMG submission 65477) | Corn, switchgrass and miscanthus rhizosphere microbial communities from Kellogg Biological Station, Michigan, USA - KBS K1-50-2 metaG | ecosystem: Host-associated > Plants > Roots >...
GTGGCGGCGCTGAACATGCTCGGCGACGCGCTGCGCGAACGATGGGGTACGCAATGACAGACGCTCTGCTGCACGTCGAGGACCTGCGGGTCACCTTCGCGGTCGGCGGCCTTGAGGTTCGAGCCGTCGACAGCATCAGCTTCGAGGTTTCCCCCGGCGCCACGCTCGCCATCATCGGCGAGTCCGGTTCAGGGAAGACGGTCAGCTGCCGGGCGATCATGGGGCTGCTGCCGGCGGGCACCGCCATCGGCGGGTCCGCCCGGCTGCGCGGCACCGAGCTGCTCGGCCTGTCCGACGCCGAGCTGCGCAGGCACCGCGGCTCCGACCTGGCGATGGTGTTCCAGGACCCGGCACGGTCGCTCAACCCGACGATGCGAATCGGCCTGCAGATCACCGAGGCCATCACGACGCACCGCAAGGTGAGCAAGCGCGAGGCGCAGGCGCAGGCGATCGAGCTGCTGCGGCTGGTGCGCATGCCGGCGGCCGAGCGCCGCTTCCACGAATACCCGCACCAGCTGTCCGGCGGCATGCGGCAGCGCGTCATGATCGCGATCGCGCTGGCCTGCCGGCCCAAGGTGCTGATCGCGGACGAGGCCACGACCGCCCTCGACGTGACCACCCAGGCGCAGATCATGGAGCTGCTGCTCGACCTCCAGCAAGAGCTGGACATGGCGCTGATCATGATCAGCCACGACCTCGGCCTCGCCGCCTCGTACGCGGACGAGGTCATCGTCATGTACGCGGGCAAGATCGTGGAGCAGGCCCCGGCGGCTGGGCTGTTCGGCGCCGGGGGTGCCGTCCGGATGCGCTACACCCGGGCGCTGCTCGACGCGATCCCGCACCTGGAGCGGTCGGCGCACACGCCGCTGCCCGTCGTCGGCGGGCGGCCGCCCGACCCGACCGCGCTGCCGCCGGGGTGCTCGTTCGCTCCGCGGTGCCAGTACGCCGAAGACGACTGCCGGGCCAAGGTGCCTGCGCTGGCCGAGCACGCCCCCGGCCACCGCTGGGCCTGCTGGCATCCCTGCGAGAACGGAGGTGCGGCGTGACCGTGCCGGAGCCGAGCGCCACGCCAGCGGACAGTGAACCGCGGCCGGCGGAGTCGGCGACGCCCCCGACGCCGGCGAACGGCGAACCGCTGCTGTCCGTGCGCGACCTGGTTCAGGAGTTCACCGTGCGCGAGCGCGGCGGCGGCAAGGTCGGCGTCGTGCAGGCCGTGTCCGGCGTGTCGTTCGACATCATGCCCGGCGAGACGCTCGGCATCGTGGGCGAGACCGGCTCGGGCAAGTCGACCCTGGCCAGGGCGATCCTGCAGGCGCCGCGGCCCAAGTCGGGCTCGGTGACCTTCCGCGGCAAGGAGCTGACCAAGCTCCGCGGCGGCAGCCTCCTGCAGGCCCGGCGCCATATGCAGTTCGTGTTCCAGGACCCGTTCGGGTCCCTGGACCCGAAGTGGAAGGTGCGGTCGATCGTCGAGGAGCCGCTGGTCGCCTACCACACCGGCGGCGGGTCGGCCAGGCGCAAACGGGTCAACGAGCTCCTGGACCTGGTCGGCATGGACCCGGCGCGGTACGCCAAGCGGCATCCCAGGGAGCTGTCCGGCGGCCAGGCGCAGCGGGTCGCGATCGCCCGCGCGGTGGCACTCGAACCGTCGCTGCTCATCTGCGACGAGGCGGTGTCCTCGCTCGACGTGCTCATCCAGGCGCAGGTGCTGAACCTGTTCGAGCGGCTGCGCGCCGAGCTCGGCCTGTCTTATCTGTTCATCGCCCACGACCTGGCGCTCGTCAAGCAGGTCAGCGACCGGGTAGCCGTGATGTACCTGGGCAAGCTCTGCGAGACGGGCCCGGGCGAGGCGGTGTACCGCGAGCCGCTGCACCCTTACACCAGGGCGCTGCTCGACTCGATCCCGTCCACCGAGCCCGGCGCCGCGCGGGCCAGCTCCGTCATCCAGGGCGAGCCGCCGTCGCCGATCAACCCGCCGAGCGGCTGCCGGTTCCGCACCCGGTGCCCGCGCGCCACCGACTTGTGCGCCGAAGAGGAGCCCAGGCCCAGGGAGCTGGCGCCCGGGCACGCGGTCGCCTGCCACTTCCCGCTGACCGAGCCGCCCCCCGCCGAGTCGGCGGAGAGCACGTCGGCGGCAAACGGCTCGGCACGGCCCGCCGCGCCCGCGGGGAGCGAGACGACGTCGAAGGCGGTGCGGTGATGCGGCTGCGCGTCCTGCTCGAGCCCCACCACGGCGCCACTTACGCGCAGATCAGGGACCTCGCGCAGGCGGCGGAACAAGGTGGCTTCGACGCGTTCTTCCGCTCTGACCACTACCTCGGCATCGACGCCAACGACACCACGTACCAGCCGACCGACTCGTGGACCACGCTCGCCGGGCTCGCCCTGCAGACCGAGCGGGTGCGGATCGGCACGCTGGTGAACGCGTCGACGTTCCGGCTGCCCGGGCAGCTCGCGGTCGAGGTGGCCACCGTCGACCAGATGAGCGGCGGCCGGACCGAGCTCGGCATCGGCGCGGCCTGGTACGAGCGCGAACACCAGTACTTTGGCATCCCGTTCCCGCCGCTCGGCGAGCGCTTCGACCGGCTCGAGGAACAGCTCGCGATCCTCACCGGCATCTGGGACACCAGGCCGGGGGAGCGGTTCAGCTTCGACGGCAAGCACTACCAGGTCCAGGACTGCGCCAGCATCCCCCGCTGGGCCTCCCGGCCCAAGATCATCATCGGCGGCGCCGGCGCCAAGCGCACCCCGACGCTGGCGGCCAAGTACGCCGATGAGTTCAACGGCGCGCTCGGCCTCGACGTGCGCGAGCGGTATGCCAACTTCCGGCGGATCTGCGAGGACGTCGTCGGCCGCGACCCGGCCGAGGTGCGGCTGTCCGCCACGCTGCCGGTCTGCATCGGGTCCGACCCGGCCGACCTGGAGCGCCGCAAGGAGTCCCTCGGCGAGGCGGGCGCCAGGCTGCTCGCGGCCGGCGTGACCGGCACCGCGGGCGACGTGATCCGGGCGATCGAGGACCTGGCCGGCCAGGGCGCCGACACGGTGTACTTCCACCTCTACGGCCCCGGTGACGTCGAGCACGTCCGGCTGCTCGGCAGCGAGGTGGTCAGCAGGTTCTTACCTGAGGCCGGGCCGCCTCGTCTTCCCCGCGACCGTGCCGGCCTCCTGTGCGCCACCACAATGACTTCCTCGCAAAGCTTGTCGGCGCGGGTACTTGCCTGCAAGCATTCGCTGTCGGCGTTGTGCGCCCGCACAAGGGTCTCGCCGCGAAGCTTGTCGGTGCGGGCAGATGCTTGCGGGCATCCGCTCAGGCAGCATGAGGGACGTGACAGATAGCGCAATAAACGTCAAGTTCCGGCGCGATGGAAATTGACGTACGCGCCGACCGCAAGCTTCGCGGGTCGGCGGCCGCGCAGGCGGCGTTCGGCCCGCTGGTCGAGGCGCTGTGCGGGTCCGACGCGGACCTGACCCAGACGCGGGTGGTCTGCGACTGGATCCAGTACCGGAACAACTTCAGGGACACCGCCATGGTGCGGCCGCTGCTGCCGGCCACCCAGGTCGCGGCGGTCCCCTCGGCGCCGAGGGAGCCGGCCGTCGACGGCTACGAGCTGGCCGTCGACTTGCGCCGCTGCGCGCAGCCCGGGGTAGACGTGGCGGCCGAGGTGACCGATGCGCTGACGGACGCGTCGCCCGCGGCGGCCGGCATCGGCGGCCTCGGCGGCGCCGCCGGAGACCGGGTCTGGCTGGAGTCCTGGGTGCCTGGCTCGGCGAGTTGCGTCTGGCGGTTCAACGCGCTGTACTGGCAGGCCCTGGCGGCCTGGGAGAAGGCCACGGGCAAGGAGTACGAGCACGCGCTGCCCGGCGGCGAGAGCGACGCGCGGAACTCCGCCGCGGCGCGCGACCTGATTCTCGACCTGTTCAAGATCTGGGACGAGCTGGCCAACCGCAGGGCGCTCCCTGAAGAGCTCTACGTTCTCGAACTCGGCGTCGGCAACGGCGCCCAGGCGCGCACCTGGCTGGATGAGTTCACCGAGCTCGACAGGCGGCACGGCCGGGACTACTACCGGCGGCTGCACTATCTGATGGGCGACTACTCCGCGCACGTGCTCGACCGGGCGCGGGAAGCCGTCGCGCATCACGGCGACCACGTCAGCGGCCTGGTGCTCGAGGCCACCAGGCTGTCGGGAAGCGTCGGGTTCCTGTCCGGCAAGGCGTTCCTCGTCTACATCTCCAACGTGTACGACAACCTGCCGAGCGACGAGATGGCGGTCATCCGCGGCCGGATCTACCTGGTGCAGGTCCGCTCCTTCATCGGCGGCGCGGCCGCGGACGAGATCGCCGCGACGTTCGGCGTGCCGCGGGCGGAGATCGCCTCGCTCGCCGGCCGCCTGCTGCGGATCGGTCCTGAACTGCTCAGCGAGTCGGTGCCCGGCACGTTCCCCGACACCGAACGCGCCACGGCGTTCTGGCAGTCGGTGTGGGCCGCGCTGCGCCAGGCCGAACGCTACGTGCCGCTGGAGGGCCTGGACACCTACCACCTGACGCCCTCGCTGACCGGGGAGATCCTGCGCCCGCTGCTCGCCGCCGAGGGCGACGTGCGGATGCACGTCAGCAACGGGACGCTGAGCAGCTTCGCGGACACGCTCCCGCTGCTGCACCCGTTCGGCCGGGTGGTCTGCCACGACCTGTTCACCACGGACTCGGGCGAGTACCGGACCGGCTTCTACGGGCCGGGCAAGTACGACGGCTCGACGGTCAACTGGGTGAACGGCCCGCTGCTGCAGCTGTTCGCGAGCCGCCGCGGCTTCGACGTCAGCTTCGTGCCGTTCAAGGAGCGGCCCGGCGCCAACATCAAGACGATGACCGCGCAAGTCCGGGATTGAGAAACAGATGATTCCGAACGGAAGCACACGACTCCTGCTGCCCACGACTGTAGTGGGCTCGTACAGCGTGCCCGAGTGGCTGGAGCGGCTGAAGACCGAGTTCTACCAGCGCCGGATCAGCGCCCAGCACCTGACGGAGATCCACGAGGTAGCCATCAAGGCCGCGGTCAAAGACCAGGAGCGGGCCGGCATCGACATCGTCTCCGACGGCGAGCTGCGCCGGGACAACGACATCGACTACTTCCTGGCCAGGATCCCTGGCGTGCACATCGCGCAGCGGGCCAAGTCGGACTACTACGACTACTACGAGGCCCAGGTCACCGCGCCGCTGCCGGAAGACACCGACAAGTCCAGCCTCGGGCTGGCCACCGACTTCGAGTTCACCAGGCAGCTGACCGACCGCCCGGTGAAGTTCTCCTTCACCGGGCCGTTCTCGCTGTCCCGCAGGATCGCCGACGGCGCCTACGCCGAGCCCGCCGACCTGGTCCGTGCGCTGGCCACCCGGCTCAACGCCGAGGCCAGGGCGCTGGCCGAGGCCGGCGCCACCTTCCTGCAGATCGACGAGCCGTTCCTGGCCGGCTACCCGGAACAGGCCGCCCTCGCCGTCGAGGCGGTCAACATCGTGACCGACGGCGTGCCGGTCAGCTGGGCGCTGCATGTCTGCTACGGCAACAGGTACGCCAGGCCGTCCTGGGAAGGGCACTACGACTTCCTGTTCCCCGCCGTGCTGGCCGCGCGCGTCGACCAGCTGGTTCTCGAGTTCGCCCGCAAGGGCCTCGAAGACCTCCAGCTCATCAAGCAGTACGCCTGGCCGTCCTCGCTCGGCCTCGGCGTGATCGACGTGAAATCGGCCACAGTGGAGACCCCCGACCTCGTCGCCGCGCGCATCCGGCGGGCGCTGGAATACGTGGAGCCCGACCGCCTCATGATCAACCCCGACTGCGGGCTGCGGCATCTCGCACCCGAGGTCGCCCGGCGCAAGCTGCACGCTATGGTAGCTGGCACGGCAATTGTCCGGTCCGAGCTCGACCGTGCAGAACCTGACTCCCCACGCACAGGAGATAACCATGGATAGCGGATTCCTCTTCACTTCCGAGTCGGTGACGGAGGGCCACCCGGACAAGATCGCGGACCAGGTCTCGGACGCCGTCGTCGACGCGGCGCTCGGCGGCGACCCTTTCTCCCGCGTCGCGTGCGAGACGATGCTCACGACCGGCCTTATCGTGGTCGCCGGCGAGATCACCACCGCGTCGACCATTGACTACGCCGCGGTGGCCCGCAAGGTGGTCAACGACATCGGGTATGACAACGGGGAGTACTACTTCGACGGCAGCGCGGTCGGCGTGATCGTCGCGATGGACCGGCAGTCACCGGACATCGCGCAAGGTGTGGACACCGCGCACGAGGGGCGCGTCGGCGGCTCTGAGGACCCGCTGGACCGGATCGGAGCCGGCGACCAGGGCATGATGTTCGGCTACGCGACGAACGAGACGCCCGAGCTGATGCCGATGCCGATCACGCTGGCGCACCAGATGTCGAAGCGGCTGTCCGACGTCCGGCACTCCGGGCAGCTGCCCTACCTGCGGCCGGACGGCAAGACCCAGGTGACCGTGCGGTACGACGACAAGGGCACGCCGGTCGCCATCGAGAAGGTGCTGATCTCCACTCAGCACCAGGACGGCGTGGAGAGCAAGCTGCCCGAGGCGCTGTGGGAGGAAGTGGTGACGCAAGTCCTCCCCGCCGACCTGTACGACCCGGCCAGGCTGCGCGAGGAGTTCTACGTCAACCCGACCGGCCGGTTCGTGATCGGCGGCCCGGTCGGCGACACCGGGCTGACCGGGCGGAAGATCATCGTCGACACCTACGGCGGCTTCGCGCGGCACGGCGGCGGCGCGTTCTCCGGCAAGGACCCGTCCAAGGTGGACCGCTCGGCCGCGTACGCCGCCAGGTACGTCGCGAAGAACATCGTCGCGGCCGGCCTCGCCGACCGCGCCGAGGTGCAGGTGGCCTACGCCATCGGCGTCGCCAGGCCGCTGTCGCTGCTGGTCGAGACGTTCGGCACCGAGAAGATCTCCAAGCCCGCGATTGTCGAGCTCGTCACGGAGAACTTCGACCTGCGCCCCGGCGCGATCCTGCGCGACCTGGACCTGCGCAGGCCCATCTACCAGCAGACTGCGGCCTACGGTCACTTCGGGCGCACCGGTGACACCTTCACCTGGGAGCGCACGGACAAGGCCGACCAGCTCCGCACCCAGGCGGGTCTGGCCTAGTACGGCGGGCGGGCGCCCGACTGACGTCCGCTCGCCTGAAGTCGTGCCCGGCAGCGCTCAAGCGCAGCCGGGCACGCGCCATTCGCCGGCCGTTTCAGGCCGCGACAGCGAACGATTGCATCGGCCCGGTCACAGAATGTGGCAATTTCCCCGATGGCGTTACCAGAGCGACGAAAGCGATTGTGCTCTGCCGCAATAATCGCGTTCCCGCTTTAGGGCGCCGCGGGGTTGTTACCGGTCACGCCCCGTGTGATTCTCAGCGGTAACGGTTACACCGCGCAACTCTTGAGCAGGGGGCAAAACGTGACGAAAACGTATTCAGTCTCAGGGGTGACTTGAGTCCCGCCGCCGACGATAATCCTACCAAAACGCTCGATGGCTTCTGGAACTATAGACCACACCAGTGAATCACAAAGGCAGTGCAAAGAAGCACCGTTCTCCTTGTGAACGCCGTGCTCTTCGTCTAGCCCCACCGGCAGCGGGCGTTGGATTTTACGCAACGTCACGAGTCCGTTCGGAAGAATTACTTCGCTGTCAGCCACGAGAAGGCAGAACACATGAATAGACACCCCGGTAGGCGCTCGCGAATGCTGCTCGCGACGCTCGCCGCGCTCTCGCTCGGCGTCCTGGCCGCCTGCAGCAGCTCGAGCTCGTCCAGCTCGAGCAGCTCGCCGTCCGCCTCGAGCAGCTCGTCGGCGTCCGCCTCGAGCTCGAGCAGCGCCACTACCACCAGCACCTCGGCCTGCGGGACCAAGCCTGGCGTCGCGGCCACCGGGACCCCGATTCCGCTCGGCGGCATCGTGACCGACCAGACGGGCACCAGCTTCGCCGACATCGCGAACATGGCGGGCGCCTACTTCGCCTGCGTGAACGCGAACGGCGGGATCAACGGCCACCCGATCAAGTACTACATCCAGAAAGAGCAGACGAACCCCTCGCAGATCGCCTCGCTCGCCAGTCAGCTCGTGCAGACCGACCACGTGGTGGGCATCATCGGGAACACCTCGATCATCGAGTGCTCCGTCGACCACAGCTACTGGGAGAAGCAGGGCTTCTCCATCATCGACTCAGGGATCGCGCCCGAGTGCTACTCCACGTCGAACAGCGCGGCGGTGAACATGGGGCCGCGGTACAGCTCCGACGGCGCCGTGCAGTACGCGCTCACGCAGCACCCGAGCAAGATCATCTTCGACCAGGCCAACGTGCCCGGCACGTCGTACATCGCGGCCGGCCCGAACGCGATCGCCGCGGCCGCCCACGTGCCGATCACGGACTATGCCGAGACCCCGCCGGTCTCTGACGCGAACTCGGTGGCGATCAAGCTGGTCGACGCGGCGGGCAAGGACGGCGCGGTGGTGCTGAACTTCACCCCGCCGGACGCGCTGAGCATCCTGCTGGCCGCGCAGAAGCTCAACATCGAGGGCAACGTCAAGCTGTGGGCCTGCTCCACGCCGTGCAACACCGACTTCCTGGCCAAGCAGCTCGGGTCAAAGTGGAACAACAAGATCTTCGTCAACGCCGAGCTCACCCCGCCGGACCAGACGAACACGCCGACCATGAACCTGTACAAGGCGATCCTTACGCAGTACGGCTCGGCGGTCACTGGCGGCATCGGCAGCTTCAGCCAGATGGGCTTCACCGAAGCCGAGCTCATGGTCAAGGCGCTCGAATCGGTGCAGGGCGACTACACCGTGGCCAGCGTCAACGCCGCGATCAAGGCGCTGAAGGACGTCAACACCGGGATGCTGTGCCAGCAGTGGACGTACGGCTCCTACAGCTCGCACCTGCCGAACAACATGGACTACACAACCACGGCGAACAACGGGCAGATGACGCTCGCGCCGAGCGGGGGCGGCTGCACGCTGATCTCCGCGAACGACCCGCAGGTCGCGGCGTACCGGGCCCAGGCCGGCACCGCGCCGCTGGACCCGACTTCCACCTGACGGACGGTCAATGCCAAGTTGGTCGGAACTTGAACAGTTCCTCGTAAGCGGTCTCGCCCTGGGCGGGGTATATGCCCTGTCCGGGGTGGGGCTGGTCGTCCTCTACCGCGCCACTGGCGTGCTCTACCTCGCCTTCGGCGCGGTCGGGGCGTTGGGGGCGTTCCTCGCCTATCAGATGATCCAGGCGTCCGCCCCCGGGTGGGCGGCCTGGATCGTCTGCATCCTGTTCGGCGGCGTGGTCACGCTGATCTACGGCACGATCTTCGGCCCGGCGCTGGCCGGACGAGATCCGCTGGTCCGTGCCGTGGCCACGCTCGGCCTGACCCTGATCTTGTTCGGGGCCATGGAACTGCTGTGGCCGCCTACCAGCGGCGCGACGCGGTCGATCTCGCTGCCCACCGACAACGGGGGGTTCACCGTCGCCGGGCTGCAGGTCACCTGGACCCAGGTGATCGCGCTTGGCGCCGGCGTCGTGCTGACAATAGGCACCGGCGCGTTCCTGCGCTACACCAAGCTGGGCACGGCGATGCGGGCCATGGCCAACGACCGGGAGATCACCGCCACGCTGGGAGTGCCGGTGCGCCGGGTCGAGGCGGCCGCGTGGTTTGGCTGCGGCGTCCTGGCCGGCTTCGCCGGCCTGCTGCTGGCGGACCTTGTGCAGCTCGAGCCCGCCACGCTCACGTTCCTGGTGATCTCGTCGCTGGCCGCCGCCCTGATCGGGCAGCTACGGTCGATCACCGTGACGTTCATTGCGGCGATCGTGATCGGCGTGGTCCACGACCTGCTGACGCCCTTCACCGCGCTGACCAACTACCGTGACATGACCCCGTTCGTGCTCGCCGCCATCGCGCTGCTGTGGGTGTCGCGCCACCGGCAGATCATGACACGCTCCCGCGAGGAGGGCTAGCCGGTGACCGTGACGAAATCGGACAGCGCCGCGGCCGCGGCCGCGGCGGGCCGTCGGCCACTGCTGCGCCGCCCGGACAAGCCCGTCCAGGCGTCGGTGATCGTCATCCTCTTGCTGTTCGTCCTGTTCGTCCTGCCGTCCCTGATGAGCGGCTACTACACCGGCTACATGACGCTGGCCGCGATCTACTCGGTCGTTTGTCTCGGCCTCGGCCTGCTGGTCGGCCGGGTCGGCCTGTACTCTCTCGGCCAGGGCGCCGTGGTGCAGATCGGCGCCTGGACCGGCGCGCGGCTGCTGTACGGGACGGGGCAGCCGTTCGCGGTCGTTGTGATCGAGGCGGGGCTGGTCACGATGCTGATCGGCATGGCGATCGGGCTCCCCGCGCTGCGGCTGCGGGGCCTGTACCTGGCGCTGATCACGCTCATGTTCGCCGGCGCCATCACGGTGGTGCTGGCCACGGTCAACTTCCCGAACGGCGGCGGCGGCTTCACCGGGTACAACGGCGGCTCGCTGCACATCCCGCCGATCAGGCGGCCGTCGATCGCAGGCACCGAATCCGCGTACTTCCGGTACGCGGTAGTGGTCGCGATCATCATGTTCGTCCTGGTGTACGCCCACCTGCGGACCCGGCCGGGCCGGGCCTGGGCGGCGATCAGGCAGAGCGAGCCAGCCGCGCTGGCGGCCGGTATCAACACCTGGTTCTACAAGCTCTGGGCGTGGGCGCTCGCGTCGTTCATCACGGGGGTGGCCGGCGCGGTGCTCGCCGCGGAGTACCAGCACTTGTACTCCATCAACTTCGCCACGCAGGACTCGATCATCCTGCTCGCCGTGGTGCTGATGGGCGGCGTCTACACCCTGTGGGGTGCGGTGATCGCGGCGCTGCTGATGCAGTTGCTGCCCGGCTGGCTGCAGTCCCTCGGCGTGTCCTACGCCTGGCTGGATATCTTGTTCGGGATCGGCGTGCTCCAGGTGCTCACCACCGCGCCGACGGGCATCGCCGACCAGTTCCCGAAGGACATGAAGCGGCTCGGCAGGTTCCTGTGGCGGCAGGTGCATAGGCCGAGCGCCCGGGGCGCCCCGGGTACCTCAGGTCCACCGGGCGCGCCCGCCGCAGGCTCGCCGGGGGGAGGCGCGCCGTGATCGAGGTGGAAAACCTGACCGTCCGGTACGGCGGCGTCACCTCGCTGGACAGCATGAACCTGGTCTTCGAGAAGGGCATCTGCGGACTCATCGGTCCCAACGGGGCGGGCAAGACCACGTTCTTCAATGTCCTGTCGGGGTTCGTCAGGCCCGCGAGCGGCACGGTCCGGGCGTTCGGCGACGACCTGCTGACGATGCCGCACTACCGCCGGGCTCGCTGGGGGGTGCGCCGGAGCTTCCAGACAGAGCAGGCGATCGAGGAGCTGACGGTCTACGACAACGTCGCGATGGTGCACTCGCCGTTGCGCGGGTCGGCACGCCGGGCCGACGCGCTGGCGGCGATCGAGTTCACCGGCGGCGGCCTGTCGCCGTACGCGCGGGTCGGCACGCTCGGTGCCGGCCAGCGGCGGCTCGTCGAGGTCGCCCGCGCGGTCGCCGGCAAGCCCCGGCTGATCCTGCTCGACGAGCCCGCCGCCGGGCTGCCCGACGAGGAGACCGCGCACCTGGCCGCCGTGCTCAGGGCTATCCCGTCGCATACGGGGGCCCTGACCATCCTGGTCGACCACGACATGTCGCTGGTCTCCGCGGTGTGCGAGACGACGGCGGTGCTGGACTTCGGCAAGCTGATCGCGTCAGGACCGACCGCGGCGGTGCTGCGCGACGAGAACGTGATGCGCGCCTATCTCGGAACAGCGGAGGTCGCGACATGAGCTCGCTCACGCTGGGCGGCCTGACCGTCGAGCGCGGCGGCCGCCCGGTCGTCAAGGACGTGACGATCACCGTCCCCGCGGGCGAGGTGACCGCCCTCCTCGGGCCGAACGGCGCGGGCAAGTCCTCCATGGTGCTCGCCGTGGGCGGGGTACTCAAGCCGCGCCCTGGGTCGGTGTCCATGGACGGCGTGGAACTGGGGGGCCGCCGCCCGGAGAAGATCCGCGCCGCCGGCGTGGCGATCGTGCCTGAGGGACGGCGGCTGCTGCCCGACCTGTCGGTCGAGGACAACATCAGGGTGGCCACCTACGCGCTGTCCAAGCAGGCGGCCGCCGAGGGGAGGGCCCGCGCCCTTGAGCTGTTCCCCGCCCTCGAGCCGCGGCTCGCGGTGCCCGCCAGGTCGCTGTCCGGCGGCGAGCAGCAGATGGTTGTGCTCGCCCAGGCGCTGGTCTCGCAGCCGAAGTACATCCTGATCGACGAGCTGTCGCTCGGCCTGGCCCCGGTGGTGGTCAACCGGCTCATCCCGGTGATCCGCGCCGTGGTGGCCTCCGGCGTCGGCGTCCTGCTCATCGAGCAGTTCGCGACGGTGGCGCTCGGCCTGGCGACCAGTGCGTACGTGATGGAAGGCGGCGTGATCCGCTACTCAGGCACGGCCAGCGAGCTGCGCGACAACCCGGAGCTGCTGCACTCCGCCTACCTGCTGCGCGGCAGTTCCGCGGCGCCGGCATCCGGTCAGGCTCCGGTGCCCGGGGCGCCTCTGGCGACCCCGCCGGAGGCCGCGGGCTGAGCCGCCGCTGAGGGCTCTGCCACTGCGCCGAGCCTTGCCGGGGGCCAGTGGATCGTATACGTTCCAGAACATCGCGACGACGCGACCAGGGGTCGGAGGTGGGCGATGGGAGAGTCGGGACGGGCGCTAGACGGAGTTCGGGTGCTCGACCTGACTCACCAGGTCGCCGGGCCGTCGGCCACGCTGGTGCTGGCGTTCCTCGGGGCGGAGGTCGTCAAGGTGATCGCGCCGGGCAGCAGGGACAGCTTCGACGCGATCCCGTTCTACCTGAACAACGCCAGCAAGAAGTCGGTCGAGCTGGACCTGAAATCACCGGACGGGCTGCGCACAGCGCTGCGGCTGGCCGAGCGCGCTGACATCTTCGTGGAGAACTTCAGCCCCGGCGTCATCGACCGGCTCGGGCTCGGCTGGGAGGCCCTGTCGGTGCTGAACCCGCGGCTGATCTACGCGCAGGTGAAGGGGTTCGCCGAGGATTCGCCGTACCGGGACTTCCCGTGCTTCGACCCGATCGCGCAGGGGTTCTCCGGCGGGTCGAGCATCACCGGCGAGCCGGACGCGCTGCCGATGAAGCCCGGCCCCGACGTGGGCGACACCGGCACCGGCATGGTGCTGGCCGGCGCGATCCTCGCCGCGCTATATCAGCGGGAGAAGGACGGGCTCGGCCAGCGGGTGCAGATCGCCATGACCGACCAGGTGGCGACCTTCATGCGGATCCACTACGGCTGGCCGATCGAGCGCGGCATGGACACTCCGCGGTTCGGGAACCGGCCGCCGTTCCTCGTCACGACCGCGCCGTCCGACATCTACCCGTGCCCGCCGTTCGGGCCGAGCGATTATGTGCATATCCACTGCGGGAGCGACCGTCAGTGGGAGCGGATGGCCAAGGCGATGGGCCGCGAGGACCTGCTCGGCGACCCGAGGTTCGCCACGATGGCGAGCCGCGGCGAGCACAAGGCCGCCGTCGACGAGGCGGTCCGCGCCTGGACGGCCACGCTGGACAAGATGACGGTGATGCGTGTGCTCGGCGGCGCGGGCGTCCCAGTCGGCGCGCTGCGCACCACGACCGAGGTGCTCAACGACGCCGACCTGCGGGACCGCGGCATCTTCGTCACCGTCGACGACCCGGTGCGCGGAGCGGTGACCATCCCGGGCTGGCCGGTGCGGATGTCCAGGTCGCCCGCCCGGGTGGCGACGCCCCCGCGGCCGGGCGAGCACACCGCCGAGGTGCTGCGGGAGTGGCTCGGGAGCGACGGGTGAGCCGGCGCCCAGTGGCCAGGAACACCGCGGCGATCATCGGCATCGGGCAGACCGCCTACGCCAAGGCGCTGCCGCCCACCGCGTGGGAGCTCGCCGTCGAGGCCGTCCTCGCGGCCTGCGCGGACGCCGGCGTGGACGTCGCGGACGTGGACGGGATGTGCCGGTTCACCGCCCCGTTCGAGACGGTCAGCGAGGCGATGCTGGTCCGCGCGCTCGGCGTCAGGGAGCTGTCGTTCTTCGCGCAGGCGCCGCACGGCGGCGAGGCGCTCGGCGCCGTCGTGGCGCACGCCGCCGCGGCGGTCAGCGCCGGGCTGGCGAACGTCGTCGTGGTCTACCGGGCGCTCAGCCAGTCCAAGGGCGGCCGGTTCGGCCGGGCTGACCGGAGAGACGGGGCTGACCGGAGAGACGGGGCCGGCCGCGGGGCGGGGGAGAGCGCGGCCGACATCGTGGTACCCGAGCAGGACAACCTGTCGTTCGCCTGGCCGTACGGGCTGATGTCCCCCGGCCAGTTGTTCGCGCTGTGGGCCCGGCGGTACGCCACCGTGCACGGGCTGACCGACGAGGACCTGACCAGGACGCTCGGCACGATCGCCATCACCCAGCGGCAGTACGCGAACAGCAACCCGGCCGCCATGATGCGGGACCGCAAGCTGGACTGGGAGACCTACCAGAATGCCCGGATGATCAGCGAGCCGCTGCGGCTGTTCGACCTGTGCCTGGAAAACGACGGGGCCTGCGCGTTCGTGGTGACCAGCGTGGAGCGGGCGCGGGCGCTGCGGGACGACCCGGTGTACGTGCTGTCGGCCACCCAGACGCTGAGCCCGTACCGGGAGCCGATGGGCATCTACACCGGCGGGGAGATGCTCGAGCTGTTCCCGCCCGCCGCCGCGGACCGGCTGTTCAGGCAGGCCGGCGTGTCCAGGAAGGACATCGACGTCGCCGAGCTGTACGACGCGACGTCGTACATGACGCTGCGGTCCCTGGAGTCCTACGGGTTCGCGGCCGACGGCGCGGGCTGGCGGTACGTCCTCGACCATGGCACGGGGCCGGGCAGCCCGCTGCCGGTCAACACGCACGGCGGGCACCTGTCCGAGGCGTACCTGCACGGGATGAACGGCATCCTCGAGGCGGTCCGCCAGCTGCGCGGCACCGCGTGCAACCAGGTGGCCGGCGCGCAGGTCGCCCTGGTCGGCGCGCCGGCCGGCAGCGCCACGATCCTGGCGAGGTGAACACGGTCATGACGGTTGTTCCCGGGATGACGGAGCTGACGGCCCCGTACTGGGAGGCGGCCCGGGAGGAGCGCCTCGTCATCCAGGAGTGCCGGTCCTGCGGCCAGCTGTCGCACCCGCCGCTGCCGGCCTGCCCGCGCTGCCACAGCCGCGACCTCGGCTGGCGGGAGGTGTCCGGCACCGGGACCGTCTACACCTGCACGGTCGTCCGCCACCCGACGCACTTCGCGTTCGCGGACGCGATCCCGTACGCGATCGCGCTCGTCGAGCTGGCCGAGGGCCCGTGGCTGATCACCGGGATCACCGGCTGCCCCCCTGATGAGGTACGCGCGGGAATGCCGGTCCGCGTGGTCTTCCGCGAGGTCGCCGACGGCGTGACGCTCCCGTACTTCGAGCCCGCCCCATGACCGGCCGCCGGCTGACTCGTCAGCGTCGGCCGCCCAACCCGAAGGCGGTCGATGGCCCATCGTCCCCGCTCTTTGGCGGTCGATGGCCCATCGACCCCCTTGAGCTCGACGGCGGCCGACTGATAACAGCAAGAAGCGGCGCGCTCGCCATCATCGTGGATCGTTTGGGCCCCTCTGGGGTACCTAACGATCCACCATCTTCGGGCCGCCATCCGCGTGAGCTGATAACAGCAAGAAGCAGTCGGCAGACGGGAGGCTGACGTGATGGGAGTGCTTGACGGGAAGGTGGCGTTCGTCACCGGGGCGGCGCGCGGGCAGGGCAGGTCGCACGCGCGGCGGCTCGCCGAGGAGGGCGCCGACATCATCGCGATCGACGCCTGCGCGACGCCGGGGTGGCTGAGCTACCCGCTGGCCAGCGAGGCAGACCTGGCGCAGACCGTCAAGGAGGTCGAGGCGGCCGGCCGGCGGATCGTCGCCCGCCGCGCGGACGTGCGCGACCTCGGCGCGGTGCGGGCCGCGGTCGACGAGGGCGTCGCGGAGCTCGGCGGCCGGCTGGACATCGTCTGCGCCAACGCGGGGATCATCTCGCAGCCGGTCGCTACCTGGGAGATCGACCTGGACCAGTGGCGCGAGCTGATCGACGTCACGCTGACCGGCGTGTTCGTCACCATCAAGGCCGCCGTCCCGCCCATGATCGCCGCGGGCAACGGCGGGTCGATCACGCTGACCAGCTCGGGCGCGGCGCTGATCTCCGGCGGCGGCTTCGCCGACTACAAGGCGGCCAAGTCCGGGGTGCTGTCGCTGACCAGGACGCTGGCCTGCGAGCTGGCCGAGCACTTCATCCGGGTGAACGCGATCTGCCCGACGGCGGTCGACACCCCGATGATCCAGAACGAGACGCTGTACCGGTCGTTTAGGCCCGACCTGTCGAACCCGGGCCGCGAGGACGTGAAGGCCGGGTTCCAGACCATGAACCTGCTGCCCATCCCGTGGGTGGACGCGGCGGACGTGTCGAACGCGATCGTCTGGCTGGCCTCGGACGCGGCGCGGTACATCACGGGCGTGACGCTGCCCGTCGACGCGGGGAACCAGCACAAATGATCACGACGCAGGCCGCGGTGCTGTGGCAGAGCGGCACGGACTGGAAGGTCGAGGAGATCACGCTCGACGAGCCGCGGCAGGGAGAGGTGCTCGTCCGGGTCGCCGCCGCCGGGCTGTGCCACTCCGAGGAGCACCACGTCACCGGCGACGTGCCGTTCGCCGCGCCGATGATCGGCGGTCATGAGGGGGCGGGCTACGTCGAGGCGGTCGGGCCGGGCGTCACGCTCACCAAGCCGGGCGACTACATCGTCTTCTCGTCGATCCCGAACTGCGGCCGCTGCCCGTCCTGCGCGCGGGGCCGGCAGAACCTGTGCGACCTCGCCGCCACCATCGGGGACGGGCTGCAGATCAGCGACCACACCTCGCGCCACCACCTTTCCGACGGTAAGGGGGGTGACACCGACCTGACGATCACCTGCATGGTCGGCTGCTACGCGCGGCACACCGTGGTAAACGAGGCGTCCGTGATCCCGGTGGACCCGGCGGTGCCGCCTGAGGCCGCCTGCCTCACCGGCTGCGGGGTGGCGACCGGATGGGGCAGCGCGGTGTACGCAGGAGGCGTCCGGGCCGGTGACGACGTCGCGGTGATCGGCGTCGGGGGGCTCGGCTCGGCGGCGGTCCAGGGCGCCCGGCTGGCCGGGGCGCGGCACGTCTTCGCGATCGACCCGGTGCCGTTCAAGCGGGAGATGGCGGCCAAGTTCGGCGCGACGCACACGGCGCGGGACGCGGCCGCGGCGTTCGACCTGATCCGCGAGGTTACCTGGGGCCGGATGTGCGACGTGGTCGTGCTGACGATGGGGGTGGGACGCGGCGACCTGATGGACGACTTCATCGCGCTGACCGCCAAGCGCGGGCGGATCGTGGTGACGAACATCCACCCGGTTGCCGACACCCACCCGCGACTGAGCCTGATCGGCCTGGCGCAGTGGGAGAAGCAGATCGTCGGCTGCATCTTCGGCTCGGTCAACTCCCGGGCCGACATCCCCCGGCTGCTCGGCCTGTACCGGGATGGGCTGCTCGACTTGGACTCGATGGTCACCGCGACCTACCCGCTCGAGGACATCAACCAGGGATATCAGGACCTGCGCGACGGCAAGAACATCCGCGGCGTCCTGGTGATGTGACCGGCAGGTGGCGGGTTAGAGGTCGCCGACCTGGTACGTCTTCAGGCCGTACTGCCTGGCCAGCGGGTTCCACAGCCGGGTGAACGCCCGCTTGTCCGTGGTGGCCTGGCCGTCGGGACCGTAGGACGCCTTCAGGTTGGCGTCGTTGCCTGTCTTGCTCTTGTGGCAGCCGCGGCTGAGCTCGTCCTGCGCCCACTTGGACAGGTCGGTGTCCGCCTGGGCCGACGCCTGCCAGGCGCCGGTGAGGGCGCTGACCATCGCGGGGGACAGGGCGGCGCGGCCGGGCAGGGCGCCCAGCTTGGTCAGCAGGCTCTGCCTGTTGGCGGCGGCCGTGGAGAAGGTCGCCGCGTCCTGGGACAGGTTCTTGCCGCAGTTCTGCACGTCGACGACGGCGTTGACGACCTTGCCGCGGTCGGCGCCGCTCTGTGGCAGCAGGGCGGACAGCTGGGTTGCCGCCTGCTTTTGCGCCTGCGCGCTCGCGGGGGCGGTCGCCGTCGGCGTGCTGCCGCCTGTGGGGCCCGCGGTGGAGCTGGAACTCGACGTGCTGTGCATGGCCGCGATGACGACGCCCGCTACCACGAGCACCAGCACCACGCCGATGATCGCGGGGGTCAGCGGGCCGCTCGGCAGCCGCGACCACGGGCGTCGCCTCCCGTCCTGCGGCGGGCCGGGCGGGTAAGGGCCACCTGGTCCCCCGGGCGGATAGGGCCCCGGCGGGTACGGTCCTCCGGCATACGGGCCGCCGGGAGGATACGGCCCGGCTTGCTGGTACGGGTCACCCGGCGACACCGGCTGCATGCCGTGCGGCAGCGTCTGGGACGCGCCCTCGCGCGGGCCGGCGTCACCGGGCAGCGGCGGCGCGAACAGCGAGGCTGACCCGCCGGACCCTGGCCATGGCTGCGGCTCGAACGGGCGCGGCGAGGAGAGCAGCCCCTGGGGCTGCAGCATCCGCTGGGTGTCTGACATCTCGTCTTGCGGCACCGGCGCGCCGTACGGCGGCGACGGCGGGTGTGCTCCCGGATGCTGCTGTCCGGGCGGCGGCGGTCCCGGATGCCGGGGCCCAGGCGGCAGCTGGCCAGAAGGCGGCAGGCTGGCGGGCGGCTCGCTGCCCGGCGGCGGCGGCCACGGCAGGCGAGTCTCCGCGGTCGGCGGAGGAGCGGACCCGAACTGCGGCGGGGGTGGCGGCGCCGCGCCGAACTGCGGCGGTGACGGCGCCCCCGGGTACTGGGGTCCCGGCATTCCCTGTGACGGCGCGGTGACCGGGTGTGGGCCAGCCGTGGTAGCGGGGACTGCTTCTCCGCAGCTGGAGCAAAAACGCGTGCCCGGCTCCACGGAATATCCGCACGCCGGGCACCACTCACTACCCATACCGGCCATCTCTAGCAGGCTAACCCCACATGCCCCCGTTCGGCAGCCAAACGGGATCACTGGGCGTGTCGGGAGCAGCCACGAGACCGTTCGGAAGAAAAATCTCGTAACAGATTCCGCATCCGGCGGGCCGCTGAGAGAATGCGGATGTCCTCGTCAGCGAAACGCGTGGGAGAGCCGATGCGGGTGCCGGCCGGGCTGCTCAGCGGGGCCGCCGTGACAGGGCTGCTCGCGGCCGGCCTGACCGCCGCCGCCCCCGCGGCGAGCGCCGTCACCGCCGTGAAGGCCACCACGCCCGCCGGGGTGCGGGCGCCGTGGGCCGAGGTGGCGAACGCCGCCACCGGCGCCGACCTGTGGAGCCGCTCGTCGGTCACCGAGCGGCCGATGGGCAGCATCACCAAGGTGATGACCGCGTACGTGGTCATCGAGGCCGGCGGCCTCAACCGGGTGATCACCGTGCCCAAGGGCATCGTGGCCTACGACACGAAGTTCGACGCGTCCACGGCCGGGCTCGTGCCGGGGGAGAAGCTGACCGCGCTGCAGCTGCTGTACGCGATGATGCTCCCGTCCGGCTGCGACGCGGCGTACACGCTGGCCGTGGCGTACGGCCCGGGATTCGCCGCGTTTGTCGCGAAGATGAACGCGACCGCCAGGAAGCTCGGCCTGTCGAAGACGCGCTTCTCCGACCCGAGCGGGCTGCCGAACCCCGGCCAGTACACCAACTTCTCCACGGTGCGCGACCTGATCAGCCTGGGGCGGGACGCGATGAAGCTGGCGGTGTTCCGCCAGGTGGTGGCGACGCGGAGCTACCATGTGGCGGCCGGCGCCGGGCACCGGGCGCACACCTGGAAGAACCTGAACCAGCTGCTGACCAGCTACTCAGGGGCGATCGGGATCAAGACCGGGTTCACCGCCGTGGCCGGGGAGTGCCTGCTGTTCGAGGCGCGGCGCGGCAGCACGACGCTGATCGGCGCAGTGCTGCACTCCGCGGCGACCGAGTCGGCGGCTGACCAGGCCGCGCCGGTCCGCGACGCGATCGCGATGCTGAACTGGGGCTTCAGCCGCTAGCGGGCGGGCCGCCGCGGCCTACCCCGCGGCGGCCCGCCCGTCACTTTCCGCGGCGGAGCTCTGCGCCGCGGAGCCGAGGTAGCTCGCGGCGAGCAGCGCGCTGTCCTTCGACAGGCTCTCGGCGGTGCCGCTGGCGGTGAGATCACCGTGCGCCAGGATGTAGCCCCGGTCGGCGATCTTCAGCGCCATGTGCACGTGCTGCTCGACGAGCAGCACCCCCGTCCCGGTCGACGTCGCGTAGTCCCGCACCACCGGCAGCAGCCGGCCGACGATGACAGGGGCGAGGCCGAGGCTCATCTCGTCAAGCATGAGCAGCTTGGGCGTGCGGCTGAGCGCGCGGGCCAGCGCGAGCATCTGCTGCTCACCGCCTGACAGCAGGCCGGCCTTGCGGTCGCGCAGGTCGCGTAGCGCGGGGAAGTGGTCGAACGCCGTGTCCATCTGCGCCGGCGAGCTGAGGCCGTCGAGCCGGAAGTGCTCGGCCACGGTCAGCCCGAAGAAGATGCCGCGGTCAAACGGCACGTGCGCGATGCCGAGCCGGGCTCGCGCGGTCGGCGCCACGCCGGCGAGGTCGGTGCCGCCGAACCTGATGGTTCCCGGTGGGTGCTTCAGCAGGCCGGAGATCGCGCGCAGCGTGGTCGTCTTCCCTGCGCCGTTGGCGCCGAGCAGCGCCACCACCTCGCCGTGCCCCACGGTGAGATTCAGGTCGCGCACGACCATCGCGCGGTCGTAGCCCACGCTCAGGCCGTTGAGCTCGAGTACCGCGTCGCCGCCAGCCCCGTCGTCGCTAGCCATGTCGTTCAAGCCCGCCTTACCTCGGTCACCCGTCATTAATTTGCTAGCCGGCATACAACAGTCCGGCCGCTCTTAACACCTGTCTTGTACAGGACAAACAGCCTCTTGACCAGCTTGTACCCCGCATCGTTATCGCTGCATTGGGGTTGTCGCCAAGTTGCCAGGCATCGTTATGTGGCCACCGGACACGTGACTTGATTGTGACCGCCGAAGATCATGAAGCCAGTTGACTGACGTCACGCTGCGGGCCTTTGCTTGAGAAGATTTCCCGATGGCTCCCACAGTCACAGGCGGAGAACGCGATGGAGCGAATCCCGGTCACGCACGCCGGAAGCTTGATCAGGCCGGCGGAACTCCTTTCCTTTTTGTCGGCGATAGACCAGGGGAAGGCGTTCGACAGCGCCGATTACCGTGCCGCGCTCAGCCGGGCCGTGGCCGACGTGGTCGCCAAGCAGGTCGAGACCGGCATCGACGTGGTCGACGACGGCGAGATGGGCAAGTCGACCTGGATCACCTACCTGTACGAGCGGACGACCGGGCTTGAGTCCAGGCCCGTGGAGGGCGGGTTCGCCAGCATCATGCCGGCCAGCAGGGACCGGCAGCACTTCCCCGGCGCGTACGCGGAGCTCGACTCGCTCGACGAGCGCGCCGCCAGGGCCAGCACCAGCCTCGGCGCCGACGGGGACCAGGGCCGTCCCGGCGCCGCCGACCCGGGGGAAGGGGGCGATCCCGGCGGCGCGTCGGAATGGGTGTGCACCGGCCCGATGACCTATGACAGGACGGCGCTGGACAGGGACATCGCGAACTTCAAGGCCGCCCTCGACGCCGCCGGCAAGGCCTACGCCGAGGCGTTCCTCCCGGTGGTGGCCCCCGCCAGCGCCTACTGGCTGAAGAACGAGTACTACCCGTCCGACGAGGAGTTCGTCTACGCGCTCGCCGACGCGCTGCACGAGGAGTACAAGGGCATCACCGACGCGGGACTGCTGCTGCAGGTCGACGACGCGGTGCTGATGCACGAGGCGGACACCATGCTGTCCAAGGGACAGTCGTGGGAGGACTACCGGCGCTGGGCGCAGCTGCGGGTGGACGCGCTGAACCACGCGCTGCGCGGGCTGCCCGAGGAGCAGATCAGGTACCACATCTGCTTCGGCAGCTGGCACGGGCCGCACGCCTACGACCCGCCGCTGCGCGACTCGATCGACCTCGTGCTCCAGGTGCGGGCGAAGTACTACCTGATGGAGCAGGCCAACCCGCGGCACGAGCACGAGTGGGCGATCTGGGAAGACGTCACGCTGCCGGCGGACAAGGTCCTGGTCCCCGGCGTGGTCACGCACCACACCAATGTCGTGGAGCACCCCGAGCTCGTCGCGCAGCGCCTGGTGCGGCTCGCGAACGTGGTCGGCAGGGACCGGGTGATGGGGGGCACCGACTGCGGGTTCGCGCAGGGCGCCTTTGTGCACCGGGTGCACGAGGAAATCCAGTGGGCCAAACTGGCCTCGCTCGTCGAGGGCGCGCGGATAGCGTCCCGCGAGCTATGGGGCGTAAAGGCCGAGGCGTGATCCGCGGTGATACCGCGGACATCGCCATTCCAAGCGACGTGAGAAGAGCAGATATCCCGGGAGGAAACGAAATTGCGTAGACATAGAAAAACCGGTTATGCCGGGATCGCTGCCCTCGCGGTAGTGGCCCTTGCAGTGGCTGGTTGCAGCTCGAACTCGAGTTCGAGTTCGGGTTCGACCAGCACGAGCACCAGCGCCGCCGCGGCACCATCCCCGAGCGGCACCTCCGGCGGCCTCGGCGCGCAGTCGGTCACCAACTACCTGACCTACACCGGCGGCAAGTCAGGCCCGGCGAACAGCTCGCTGACGCCCGTCACCGTCGGCTTCGTCAACCAGCAGGGCGGCGCGCAAGTGCTCGGCCTGCACGCCACCGACGGCGCGATGATGGCGGTCAAGTACATCAACGCCGAGCTCGGCGGTGTCGACGGCCACCCGATCCAGCTTGACACCTGCTTCATCGCCTCCGCCGAGGAAGAGGGCACCGGCTGCGCCCAGAAGTTCCTCGCGAACAAGAACGTCCACGTGATCGCCATGGGCGGCGCGGTGATCGGCGTGCAGTCCTTCTATGCCACGCTGGGCGGCCAGATCCCGGTGGTCGGCGGCGTGGCCGCTCTCCCCATAGACGGCGCGCAGCACAACACCGCGATACTCTTCGGTGACGCCGCCAGCGTGCTCCCGCCGATGGCCACTTACGGCAAGGACGTGCTGCACGCCAAGACCGCCGTCGTGCTCTACCCCAGCGACGCCACGGACACCCCGGGCGCGCTGGTTGACCAAAAGGCGCTCGAGTCGGTGGGCATCTCGGTGAAGATGGGCCCGTTCTCGCCGGCCGCCACCGACCTGACCGGCGTGCTCGCGTCGACCGGGGCCGCCTCGGCCGACATGATCATCGCGAGCGTCACCGCGAACGCCTGCGTGAACATGGCCAAGGCGCTCATCCAGCAGGGCATCACCGACTCGAAGAAGATCGTCTCGCCTCCGCTGTGCCTCAACGGCCAGGTCGCGGCGGGCCTCGGCGGTGACTTCCCCAAGTGGACGTACCTCATCGCCAGCTCGCTGTACGGCGACACGACCGACCCGGGCATGATCGAGTACATGAAGCTGGCGCAGACCTACTCCACGCCGGCGAACGCGCCCGACCCGTGGAACATCGTCGACTTCGGCCAGATGATGACCGTCGACAAGATCCTCAACCAGGTCGGCTACGCCAACCTGTCCCCGACCGCGATCCTCGCGGCCGTCAAGGCGTTCAAGGGCCCGCAGGCCCTTGGCGCCCCGGCGCTTGAGTGCGGCTACAACCCGAGCGCGCCAGGCGTCTGTAACAACCGCTCGCAGTTCTTCACATATGGCGGCAAGAACCAGTGGATCAAGGCAGCCGGCTGGACCCAGCCGCCGACGGCCAGCTGATCCGCAACGGCTGACAGCCGCGCCGCGACCGCGGGGCTTACCCTCGCGGTCGCGGCGTCGCCGCGTCCTTGAAATCGCGGGCCAACACCTGAACATTTGACGTAGCGGAACGACTGACCGAGGAATGACCCCGTGGAAACAATCCTGCTTTTCATCCTGCTAGGGCTCGGCTCTGGCGCGCTCATCGCGGGCATCTCGCTCGGCGTCGTGGCGACCTACCGTGGCTCGGGGTTCATCAACCTGTCTACCGGTGCCATCGCCATGCTCGGCGGCTACGCCTTCTGGTCCCTGACCAGCGGGAAGATCGCCTCGTTCCCGTACGCGGTGGCCCTGCCGCTTGCCTTGATCTTCGTGCTCGCCGTCGGGACGCTGCTGGAGTTCGTCGTCTACCGTCCGTTGCGCAACACCTCGCCGCTCGCCAGGATGGTCGCCTCGCTCGGCGTGCTGCTCGTCGCGCAATCGTCCATGCTGCTCGCCTTCGGCATCACGCAGCAGCCCGCCCCGTCCGTCCTGCCGACGAGGCTGATCCACCTGCTCGGCTCCGGCATCACGCTCGACCGGTTCCTCCTCACCGCCATCGTGGTCGCCGCGACCATCGTGCTGTCCGCGGCCTATAAGTGGACCAAGTTCGGGCTGGCCACCCGGGCGGCGTCGGAGAACGAGGTCGCGGCGATGCTCAGCGGGGTGTCGCCGGGCACGATCTCGCTCAGCAACTCGCTCATCGCAGCGTTCCTGGCCGGCTCGCTCGGCATCCTTGCGTCGTCGGTCACCCAGCTCGACCCGTCGACGCTGCCGCTGCAGATCATCCCCGCGCTGGCCGCGGCGCTGATCGCGCGGTTCACCTCCTTCGGCCTGGCCACCGCGGCGGCCTTCGGCATCGGAATCCTCGATTCGCTGCTCCAGCTCGCGTCGACCAAGTCCTGGTTCCCGCAGTCCGGCGGCATCGCGATTCCCGGCACGACGGACCTGCTCGCGTTCCTCATCATCATCGGCGTACTGTTCTGGCGCGGATCGCGCATCCCCGGCCGTGGCGAGGTGCAGGAGACCAGGCTGCCGCAAGCGCCGCGGCCGCAGCACCTGTTCCGTTCCGCGCTGATCTTCGGCGCCGGGGCCGCGGTGCTGCTCGTCGTGTTCCCGTTTGACTTCCGCAACGCGCTGATTAACACGCTGATCGGCATCCTGATGGCGCTGTCGCTCGTCATCATCACCGGCTTCGTCGGCCAGATCTCGATCATCCAGCTCGCCCTGGCGGGCGCGGCCGGCTTCACGATCTCGCACATGGCGAGCAACTTCGGCATCACCTTCCCGGTCGCGGCGCTCGCGGGCATCGCGGTCGCCGTCGCCCTCGGCATCCTCACCGCGATTTCCGCCGTCCGGGTGCGCGGCACCAGCCTCTCGGTCGTTACCCTGGCCGGCGCCGTGGCCATCGACAACTTCGGCTTCCAGAACACGACCTGGGGCGGCGGCGGACTTGGCTCGCCGGTGCCGGAGATGCACTGGTTCGGCGTGGACTTCGGCCCGAACGCCGGGTTCCGCGGCATCGACGGCAACCAGCCAAGCCCCATCTTCGGCTGGGTCGTGCTGATCTGCGTGCTGCTCGCCTGCGTCGGCGTCGGTTACCTGCGGCGCGGGAAGCTCGGCCAGCGGATGCTCGCCGTCCGTTCCAACGAGCGCGCGGCGGCCGCCGCCGCGATCAACCCGCGGACCGTCAAACTGTACGCGTTCATCATCGCGGCCGTCATCGCGGGCGTCGCCGGATGCCTGTACGCCTACAACTTCGGCTCGGTGAGCGCCGACAGGTTCAACGCCTTCACCGCGCTATCGCTGATCGCGTTCGCCTACGCGGGCGGCATCACGCTGATCTCGGGCGCGGTGTTCGCGGGCCTGATCTCCGCCCAGGCGCTGATCCCGTACGCCCTCCAAAAGTGGTTCGGCCTGGACGGGAACTGGTTCCTCCTGGTCGGCGGCATCCTGCTGATCTTCACGCTACTGCAGAACCCGGAAGGCGTGGCCGGCGACCTCTACCGCCGCCTGCACAAGCGGCCGCAGGTCCGCGCGCCGCAGGTGGACGCCGCGACCCGCGAGCATCTCGTGCCGCGCACGGCGCGCCCCGACCTGTCGGGCCATCCGGCCGCCCTCACGGTCGAAGGGCTGTCGGTGCGGTTCGGCGGCGTGCACGCGCTGTCGGAGGTGTCGCTCAACGTCCGCGAGGGCGAGCTCGTCGGGCTCATCGGCCCGAACGGCGCCGGCAAGACCACCCTCATCGACGCCATCTCCGGCTTCGTGACCAGCGCGGGAACCGTCCGGCTCGGCGAGCGTGACCTGCACGGCCTGGCGCCGTACGACCGCGCGAGGGCCGGCCTGTCCCGCACCTGGCAGTCCACCGAGCTGTTCGATGACCTGAACGTCGCGGAGAACCTCACGGTCGCCTCCCGCGAGGGCACGGTCAGCGAGGAGGCCGTCAGCGAGACGCTCGCCGTGGTCGGCATGGACTGGGCGGCCGGGGCGATGCCTACCCAGCTGTCCTCAGGGCAGCGCAAGCTCGTCGGCGTCGCCCGCGCCCTGGTCGCGAAGCCGACGGTGCTCTGCCTGGACGAGCCGGCCGCCGGCCTGGACGGCACCGAGAGCGAAGAGCTGGGCGTCACTCTGCGCCGCCTCGCCGACCAGGGCCAGTCGATGCTGCTCATCGAGCACGACATGGGCCTGGTCCTCGGCATCTGCGACCGGGTGGTGGTGCTCGAGTTCGGCAAGGTCATCGCCCAGGGCACGCCCGAGGTCGTCCGCCGGGACCCGCGCGTCATCGCGGCCTACCTCGGCGAGGACACCGTCGTTCCGGAAGGGACTCCGGAAGCGGCGGAACCCGCGGAAAAAGCGTAAAAGCATTATCCGGAACGTACGCACCTGACTCTGACGCCGCCCATGACTCTCAAGCCGTGGGGGTGTGGGTAACGTCCCCGCTCGGTGTGGGCAGCCACCCTTGCCGGGTACCTGGCGGGCCGGTTAGCTGACCCCATGGGCATGGCGCTGACCTGGCTGCGGCTGGACCTGCGGCGCCGCTGGCGGTCGCTGGTCGTGCTGGCGCTGCTCGTCGCGCTGTCCGTCGGCGTGGTACTCACCGCGGTGGCGGGGGCGCGGCGCGGCGATACCGCCTTCGACCGGCTGTGGGCGCGGACGCAGCCCGCCACGGTCTCCGTGCTGGCGAACCAGCCGGGCTTCGACTGGGCCAAGATCGGGGCGCTGCCCGAGGTCACCGCGCTCGGCCTCTTCGTCGTCAACTACGGCGTGGGCATCGAGGGGCTCACCGGTCCCAGCACCTTCTTCCCGCCGGGGAACGACCAGCTGTGGCGCACCGTCGAGCGGCCGGTGGTGCTCGCGGGCCGGCTGACCGACCCCGGCCGGGCGGACGAGGTGACCGTCAGCGCGCACTTCCTCGCCACCAACGGCAAGCGGATCGGCGACACGCTGACGCTGCGCCTGCCCTCGCCCGCCCAGGCAGACGACGGCTTCGACGCGAGCCAGGGGACGCCGGCCGGGCCGCGGGTCCCGGTGCGGATCGTGGGGGAGGTCCGGGCTCCCTTCGAGATGGACAACATCGGGGACTCAGGCACCGTGTTCCTGCCCTACGCGCTGGTCGCGCGCTACCGTGCGAACATCACAGGGGTGTCGCCCCACGGCGCGGCCTACGTCAACGCCCTGATCAGGCTGGCGGGCGGCGAGGCCGCGATCCCCGCGTTCCGCGCCGATCTCGCGCGGGTAAGCGGGCGGTCTGACATCGACGTGCTGGACAACAACACCTGGATCGGCGCCTCGGTCCGCAAGGTGACCGGGTACGAGGCGGCCTGCCTGCTGGCGTTCGGGCTGGCGGCGCTGCTTGCCGCGCTTGTGCTCGTCGGCCAGACCGTGGCCAGGTATACGTCGGCCGCGGTGACGGAGCTGCTCGTGCTGCGGGCGGTTGGCCTGACCAGGGGGCAGGCGGCGGCGTCCGCCGCGTTCGCGCCCGGCCTGGCCGCGGTCGGCGGCGCCACGCTGGGCGCGGCCGCCGCGATAGTCGCCTCCCGGTGGATGCCGATGGGTGCCGCCTCGCTCGCGGAGCCGGGCCCGGGGATCGACGCCGACTGGCTCGTACTCGGCGTCTGCTGGGCCGCCGCCGTGCTGCTCGTGACGGCCGCCGCCGCGGCCGTTGCGTGGACGGCGCTGAC
>Ga0070698_100001276_pt1 | contig 28142 bp, 19 predicted proteins | sample KBSK1502metaG_FD_65477 | JGI IMG/M metagenome (GOLD analysis project Ga0070698, IMG submission 65477) | Corn, switchgrass and miscanthus rhizosphere microbial communities from Kellogg Biological Station, Michigan, USA - KBS K1-50-2 metaG | ecosystem: Host-associated > Plants > Roots >...
TTCCGCCACCAGTTGGCAGCGCAACACGATCGTCGGTCTCAAGCTGCTCTCCGAGTTGCTTCGCAGGCAGGTTTTCGGCGGAACTTTCGTTTGTGCTATTGACGTGATCGGCGATCTTTGAGGCTTCGATTTCATGCTCGTCCTCGGGATCGCTAACGTTCAACTCAGCCGAGCCCGCACTTGAACGCAGCATACGTTGCACGGCGAGATTTCCCGCGGCGCCCGGCGGTACCGTCAGCGCCTCGAGCGATTCTTCGCGCTCCGTTCCAGCACGCGGTCGCCGCTTCGCCTCGCCTACGCGCGACGTTGCATCCTTGGATTCGCATTCCAGATCGATCTTCTTCATATTCGATGTCGTCCGGTTCTCAAGTGCCCAGGCTGACGGTGACTCTATAGCTCGCGCCGCTTCGATTCATTTCCACATCGGATTGCGGGTGGTACGGCGAGGTCCATGAGATGTAGCCAATCCTCACGTCGCCCGTGTAATCAAATTCGAAGACGTTGATGTAGAGAGGATCATCAACTGGCCAAATATTCGTTAACGGCATAGTGAACGTATGACCCTGCCCCTTATCGAATTTCACCGTCCCGGTTGACCTCTGCAATCCACCACCGGTACTGAGCAGCACGTAGACTTCGTCACCCATCCAGTCTTTAGTTTCGTCGACCTCAACCATTACGTAGACTCGCCGTTTCTTTAGCTCGATCTCGAGGTAGTACTTCTCGTCCGGATTTGTGCTCGCTCGGTACCGTTTGAAAAGTTCTGTCGTCGACATTCCTGGAATTTCTGCCGCGTACGATGGCGGCGGTGGTGATGTGCGCACACGCACGGTGTGCCAGTCTTCTCCTTTCCTGGCAAATTCTTCGTGGAACGACTGTTTCTTTACGGCCGGACCGTACGTTTCTATCTTCCACTTGGTCGTCTTTTCGCCCTGATTCCCACCCGCATTCTCAAGCGTCACGCGATCCGGGCCAGCCGCAATGATGACTGTCGCATAGTGGAAGTGAAACTCATCCATCCCAGCCTTCGTGCCTTTGAACGTCGCAAACGCTTCCCCCACTTCCGGCGCTGCATATTGGTCAATGCCGAGTCGCTTTGCCATTTCTTCACCAACAGGCGTCTTCTTGAGTGCTTCCTTGTCCTCGTCCGAGAGTTCGGCGAAATCCTTGTATGCCTTCCTCGCTACCTCTAGCTTTTCGTCATCCGTCATCGTTTCGTAGCCGGGCGTTTCACGAATGCGCTTATCTAAGAAGATCACGAGAGCGACCATCTCGAGTGGAGTGTTCGGTGGTTGCGCGGTGATAGGAAGGCCACCTGGCGATGCTACGACCTTCTCCTGGAGTCTTTCCTTTGTCGGTCCGCCCATGACTTCTCGTGCAGCTTCACGACAGTCGCCGTAGAATGTTTCTCCTGTCGCATCTGCATCCATCTTCACGTCGATGCGAGACAATGTTTTGGATCCGCTGCCGTCCGGTGCCTCGACGGTCGGGCCGCCTGCTCCCGCAGATATCGAGATTCCCGATTTCTTTGCACCGAGGATTCCCGCCGCCTGACTAATCAAATCAGGAGTCGCATACGCTTCCTTGCCGCTGGCGGTAAGTGTCGCTCCCATCTCTCCGAGTTTTTTGAACGCTGCGCCAGGCTCTATATCGCGCCAGTTGTTGTTCCGATCAGTGAACACGTAATTTCTCGCGGCACTTTGCACACGTGAACCTGTGTCACCGATTAAGGCCGAACGCTGGTGTCCTGCCAAAACCGCATCAGCTACTGCACCAGCATGTCCCTCAGGCCCAAGGCCAGCATCTCGGGTTATTCCTGCATGCTGGAGCTGGTGCGCAGCTTCGTGCGCCGCAACGTGGAGACTCGGAGTCTCAGTAGCGAAATGTGTAAGCATGCCCTCAGTAAAGGCGGGCGTTCCGCGGCTGGCGCACCCCTGCTTATCAAGAATGCTCGCCATGTGTGCGGAACGTCCGAGGATGCCCGAAATCTTTTCGCCATACGGAAACGGCATCGGCGTCACGTGCCCGACAGCTTGTCCTGAACGTAAGAACCGCTGGACCGCTTGATTACCAGCCACCGAGATGGCGGCCGTTGCCGACAATTTGGCAGCGGCATCTAACAATGTCGAGCCCCCACTCGTTCTCGCAAGCGCCGTCGATTGCCTCTCGTCCTTCTCGAAAAGGGATGTCATTGCACGTCAGCTTTTGACTGCGAAATCTGTTCTCGATCCTGGTTAAATCAAGCACGTATCACTCAATAGCTCCCTACGAGAGCTGATTATCCATCCGGCGTGATCCATTCGTGGTAGTGCTTGAAGTCTGCCGGTGAGGGGATTCGGCCCTGTTTCAACATCTGCCGCGCCGTCGCTCGCACCAGCTGCTTCATAGCGATCACCTGTCCATCGCGCGCCGCCAGGAAAGCAGCGTCGAGCGCGACGTTGCGAATGTCACCCCCCGCTATCGCAAACTGTTTGGCAAGAAAAGCGAAGTCCACATCCGCCGATAGCGGCGCCTCATGTGGAAACATTCCTCGCCACAGACGCTCGCGATGAGTTTCGTCGGGGAGTGGAAACTCGACAACGTAGTGCATTCGTCGCGCGAAGGCGCTGTCGATGTTCTTACTCAGATTGCTCGCGAGGATGACCGCTCCCTCGTGCTCTTCCATCTTTTGCAGTAGATATGCGACCTCGATGTTGGCGTAGCGATCGTGCGCATCCTTTACCTCAGAGCGCTTGCCAAAGAGCGCGTCTGCTTCATCGAAGAAGAGAATGGCGTTGCCAGATCGTGCGGCCGCAAAAATACGATCGAGATTCTTCTCTGTCTCGCCGATGTACTTACTAACGACTCCGGAAAGATCAATTTTGTAAAGTTCGAGCCCGAGATCGCTCGCGATCACTCCCGCGGACATCGTCTTGCCGGTTCCGGACGCCCCGGCAAACAGCACCTTCAACCCCCGCCCGCTGGCGATTCGCCGGCCGAAGCCCCAGTTGTCGTACACCACATGCCTGTGCCGGATCGCGCCAGCAACCTCTTGTATTTGGGCCAGTGTGGCCGGCGGCAGCACGAGGTCATCCCACGATTGCGTGTTCGTTACCTTGAGCGCAAGTTTGCCGAGCCCCTGATCCGACTGTGCTCGGGCGGCGAAGATCAGTTGCTGAAGATTCAACTTTGCTTCTTCACCCGCTGCGAGAGTCGCTGTGTCCATTGCCGCGAGTACGGCGTCGCGTATCTGACCCGCGGTGAGGTCAAAGCGACCCGCCAAAGTTGAAAACTCAGATGGCGATAGCGTGTGACGAGCGAACGCGAGTTGTCTTTTCCATATTTCGCGACGGTTCGCCGTATCGCTTCGTGTAAATGGAAAAACTAGTGAGCGACGGCCCCGCAGCACCTCTCGCCACGAGGTTCCCGGAGCCGTTGAGAGGATGACCGGCCAGTTTGTCGACTCTAGATAGTGAAGAATCGCGCGCGCTTCCAGTGCAGGTCGTCCTTCGACGTCGCAGCAGATTTCTGTGCGTTCGAGATAGATAGTTGAAGGTCGGAGGCGCTGGTTCAGCACCAGAGATTGCATCAGAGAAGTCAGCGTCTCGGATGAGGAGCGAGCCACAGTCAAGTCGACGCGCACGAGCGGCAAACTTAGCTCAGTACCCAGAGCTCGAGCAGCTGTCAGCCTGCCCGAGCCGTACTCACCTTCGAAGATCAGAATCGGCGCTTCGCGTTCGCGCCTTGCTCTCCCGAAGAAACTCGCGACGCTACGGAGCGCCATTACTTGTTCGGCGGACACTGGAATTTCGTCCCACGCGGTGTCAGGTTTTTCGCAGCTCACTGCAGCAGAGCTTGGCGCCTGCGGCTCAAGTCCGAGAAGACATTGAGAGACCGCCGGCATTACCGAGAAACCGCTTTGGAGGGACGACGGTCGCTCCGCGGTCGCTTGAACGGTTTGCAGAAGGCCACAAGCAAAAAGGGCGGCGCCTGGAAGAAGGTGTCGACGCAGATCGAGTCGTTCGGAACGATGGTTCGAAAAAAGCCGCAACGCCAGATCGCATGTCGGCCACTTGCGTGAGACGTCGTTATTCAAATATGCGTAAATGGTCTCGTACTTGAGATCGATCTCCGGCGCCATCGCGAGAAGAAGCACGTCAATTTCAAACGATGACAATTCGAACTCGCGAGCCAGGCGTGCCCACGGATTGACAGCGTCTAATGACGAAGATGTATCCAGACGGATTCTCTCTGCCGCGTCCCAAAGATCATCCGGGGAGGTAAGAGATCCATCGAGCGTAAAGGAACTGGCGATTAGTTGGTCGACCTGCTCGTCGCTAATGTAGAGCCCGCGAAACTCGTCAATCGAGAGACCGTACATCGCGCGAAGACGCAGTATCTGCCTATGCAGCAGAAGGTCGAGCCGCTGAAGCTCCGCATGTAAATAACTTTCGGTATCGGCCGTCATCTCGCGAATTCATCCTCGCTCGAAGAGCGCAAACGTTCGCTCGCCGGTAAAGCTGAGCTGATACGAACCGCTGTTCAGGCCTGACATCTTCAAAATGAGGTTGAGCGGAGGCCGGCCCAGCGTTATGACACAGCGCGTGGGTTCGTCTTCGAGGGTTGCAGGGAAGTCGAGGAAGTTACTGTATAGGTACGAAAGTCCAGATGTTGAGAAACCCGGCAGTTTTCGCGCGAAGTTGCGCATCAGACTGTGCGTCGTCAAGCGCATTGCCCGTACAAAGGGTCGCGAAAATTGAAAAGGATTGCCTAGCGTGAGGTAACGAGCGTTCTTTGCGATTCGCGTCCGTTGCTTCCCTTCCTCCGTACCTGATGTACAAGCGGCTGGCTTTTCTTTCGCAGCACGAAACCACTGGTCGAGCAATCGATTAAAACTTCGAAGCTGCTGACCCGTCACCTCGTTATGCCACTCAATCAACTTCTCGGTGGAGAGTGTGGGGGGAATATTCATGAGATCGCGCATTAACGCGTCGGCAAAAAAACTCGAAGCGCGCGTCCCGCCACAACAGTGCATTACCACAATAAAGCGAACGATGTCCGCAGCGCTCGTATCGGAAAGTGGTGGCCAATCTTCGGTCACTTGGTCGATCGGCATGGCGTCGAGAACCGGTAACAATAGGAAGACTCCTCCGAACTGCGTGTATCGGAGCCCGGTATCTGAGGTCGAAGCAACTTCGGTTCGACGTTTTAATAGAATCGGAGCCAACTCCTGTACTTGGTCGGTCGGACAGCGTGTCAAAGGCGCCAGCTTCTCGCCGTCAACAGAACCCACGTACCGGTAGAGTGTCGTTATGTCTTTGCTGGTAACTGCCGTTATTAATTCCTGTCTCCCGGATGGATCCGCATTCTCGAGGAGAGATCGCAGTCGTGCGAGAGCTGTTGCGACTCTCACGAGTGTAGGTGAGAGGAGCTCGCCGTGTGTTCGACAAACGGCCAGGCAAAGCCTGAGTACGTCGTTCGCCTCTCCGAGGGTTTCGAGATGATCAGCACGTGCTTCACGGCAAACAGCCAGGAGAGATCGGAGACATGCACTCTCATTGCTCGTGGCATTTCCGACTTCCGCTAATCGTTCGAGAACTCTTTGCGCATCGCGAAAAGAGAGTGCGCGCAGAACAGCGTTGATCTGATAGTTGTCTAGTCGCAGAAGCCCGCGAAGACCTTCATCTGTGTCCTCACATATTGCCGTGCGCAATGATGCAGAGAGTGGTAACAGGCCTAGACCGTCAAAGCTCCGGTAATACCACTTTCCCGTGGCGTTCGAGTTCGCAAGATCGTTCAGGAATGCGGCCAGATAAGCTGCGCGGTTGGGAAAACGAATTACGTTCTGACTATCGGCGTCTGATCTCAAGTTCACCGCTAGCGAGCGTTCAATCTGGTTCGCCCACGAGTTCGCGAGTACTTCCCGATTCCAACTTGCGTTTATGTCGAGGTTCACATCGAGGCGGCGGATCAGCCAAACGCTCTCATCAGCTGGCGATAGAAAACGGAACATCGCCGTACTCAGCGCATCCGCGAGATCCTTCCGCACGGTGTCATCAAGCGTCCTCTTCAGTCGATCGGGTGCAGGGTGATCGCGCGCGATGAAATAAGTCGCGTTGAAACGCGCGACTCGCAAGCGACTATCATTGACGGTGCGGGACATGTGTTTGTGGCTCTCGAAGACACGTCTGAATGCTGCTTAATGGCTAATCGGCACCACCGCCGGCTCCTCGTCCGCAACCGTTTCCTGTCCGTTCACGAGTTCATCCAGCACCTGAATTGCGCCGCCGATACGCAGAAGCGAGTTCTTCAAATTCTCCTGCCTTGCATCGAGCTCCGCCAACATCGTCTGTCCAACTTCGAACTCCGCACGAAGTTCCTCCAGCCTTCGAGTAATTTTTTCTTTCATGACATTCCTCATCTGAATCAAGCATCATTTCGCATGCATCTCGGATCGGAGTTTCTTGAGCTCGCCTTTCAGTGATTCGATCTCTTCCTGATGCGAGCACGCTATAGCTCTCATGGTCTCGAGCGGAGTGGCGGTATGAAATCCGATCGCCACATTCACTGGACGCAATTCCGCTGCGCCTGCCGATTCCCAAGCCTTTCCGACAACCTGAGAATAATTAGAAAGCGTCATCGCTTGGGGAGATATCGCGACACCGCTCCCGTCGTTCAAACCAGAGGGGACGATAAAATCACCTGCGTTCACAACTCCTCGCACTTTGATCGATACCTGACCCACAAGCGCCACTTCGTCATAGAGATCTTTCTCATCACGCCGCGGCACGTTCCCGACGACAACCGGGCGACGAGTGATCGCCGCGAGGTGATGCGCATCCTTAGTTTTCTTTGTAATCTTTCCTTCGAAGATGCCGACAATGTCGCCAGCCTCAATAACCTCATCGGCGTGGAGGCGCGGCAGGCACTCGGCGAAATCCGCTCCTGTCGAAAGGTAGGCGACGCCGCCCGCTCCGTTCCCCTCAATGCGGCCCACAGCGTTTGCTCCAGCAAAAAACGTAACGAAGTTATTGCCGCTGCCGGCATTCGCGGCCCCGATCTTAAGTGCGAGCACGTCAGCGCTATTTCCTCCAGAGACGTTATCGAGCAATGCGACGTATGAGGTAACGAGACCTGCGTCACCATCTCTCTCACCTTGGACGTGGAGTTTGCATTGCGGAGCAATTAGCCCAACACCGAGAAAGCCATCGGCCGGAAATGGATTAACCACGACGTTGTTATTGCCGCCGGGTCCGTTGCTGCGAAGAAACAGGTTGTGTGTTGTCGATTCCAGATCAACATCAGTCCCGTCGGTTCGCAACTCAATCCGCTTGCCTCCGTTGTCCAGACGAATGCGGTTACCAACGACATGAATTCGCTCGGTTGGGTTGGTGTTATTCACGCCGAGATTGCCAGCGGGAGTTATGCACAGTTTGTCGCCGCCTGACCAAAGTCTTGCTCTGCCAGCGTCGGCGTACCAGACCCATCGCTCGCCATTAGCGGGACCCTCAACAAACAATGGAGTGTTGCGGTTACCAAAAGAAAAACCACCGAACACTCCACCGCTGTGAATTTCTGTTCCTTCGACGTGCACTCGGCGCGACGGTGTTAATGTGTTGACGCCGATGTTTCCCGTTACCCAGACATTTCCAGGACCAGGATCACCCCAGTTTGACGCGCCACCGACGTTGAGCGAACCTGGTGCGAACAGTCCCGGTGTGTGGACTCCGAAAATTGGCTTGGTGAAATTGAGGTTTTGGTTGAGCCGCAACCATGTGCCGTCATTCCAAATCATGGTTGCGTTCGCTGGTAGGGCTCGTGGTGCGCCCGACGGCATTGATTCGATTGCGAGATCGCCTTTGATCTGCAGTGTCGAAACCGGCGATGTGGTGCCGACGCCCAACTTGCCATCGTCGTGTACGGTCAGTTTCCCTTTGAAAACATTTGCTACAACCGGGCCAACGGAGAAACTGTTCTTTCCTTCTTCTTTCTCGCCGATGACCAGCTGGAGCTCGACTCCTGTAGGTGTTGCTTTCCTTTGAACGAATAGTGGAACTCCATCATGCTGACCGTCGGTCTTGCGCAAATCGAGTTTGCCGCCGAAGAGTCGAGCATCGCCTTCGACGCGAAGATTTCCCTCGACCCAGACCAAGTCGTCGGACAGCACTTGCGAATAGTCTTTGAAGCGGTCGCGCAGACGAATGCGGCGATCAGAGGATTGCACCGATCCGGCGACCACGCCCGAATAGCGTCGAAGGTTGCGACTATGCGCAAGGTCCGCAGGAGTTCTTTCAACGAAATTGCCTGGCTGTCCCGCAATCGGGTTTGGCTTCCAGCGCACTGAGCCAAGCGGGATTAGCCAGCGTGCATTTTCGTCCGGATCAGGAAAGCTTTGATGCGGGATCGATTCATCGAAAAGCGTGGGGTCACCGGGTTCGAAGCCCTTGAGCGCTTCACGCGCATCAACCGTCTTACCGGCTACAGAAACGCGGTCACGCTGGTCGGAAAGATTCAGCTCACCAACCTCGATGTGAAAGAACTCATCCACACGTGCATACTGGTCAGCGGGAAAGCAGACTTCAAAGCCGGGTCGGGTCGTCTGTGTGGCCTGTTCTGCATAGCGAAGCCACACTTCGACGAGACGTCCCGCCGGACTGCCACCATCAATGGCCGCATCGAAGACAATTGACTTGAACTTCTCGCTCGGAATCTTGAATGGCGCAAGCACAACGATGGGTCTGCCAAAGCCGTCCCACGCAAACCCCGGTTGCACGAACGCATCGACCTTCCCACCTCCCGACGCCGAGGGCTTATCTACGATTTGAAGACCGGAAGCGATGCCCCACGTATGCGCGCCTAGCAGATGGCGAGCATTGCTTATGCGCGTGTAGTCAACGACGGCAGTCAGGTCAGCCGCACCGAGATATTGGTTCTCGAAAAACTTGGGACGCATTGATTGCTTGGTGGTCACGGGGATCTCTCCTTGCGAAACGGCTAACTAACACGGACCGCTACCTATCCTCCGTGGAGGCGGCTTTCGTGTTCTTCAATCTTGATCTGCTGAGCCCGCACCGTTTGCTGGAGCTCGGTGAGCTGAGCACGCAGACTCTCCACTTCAGCCGATGGTGGCGCTGCTGCTGTCCTGCCAGCTCGCCCGAGGATCACATCAGGCGTCGTGTTCGGAATGCTCCGCAACACAGGCGCGATTACTCTGTTCATCGTCAACAGAGTGAACGGATCGTCCAGCTCTTCATTGGTGAGATACGGCCGGCCCTGATCATCCCTCGCGTTCAACGCGCCAAGAAATACAGTCTCAGCTTCAATCGTTTTGTTTCGGTTGTTCCATGCTTGAGAAAGAACCTTTGCCAATTGCGTTTCAAACACAGCGACCCTCTCAGTCTCCGCCGCAGCGGCCTCGCCAGCTCCAGTTACCGAAGTAGCCGCTCCAGTTACGGGAGCGCCCGTGCCTCCACCTGTCCCCCCGGCACCTGCGAAACCTGTCGCTGCGGTAAACGGTGGAGGCCCACCCGCAAGGTTGACGTCAACTGCTCCCGGTTGCCTTCCGGTAAACGAAGGCAATGCACGACAGCAGAGTCGCTCCAACACTCGGCGCAGATTTCGCACAAATGGCAGAGGCGAAAGCCAATACTGAAGGTTCGGGAAAGTTGTAGCGAACTTGCGCACACCGATGTTGCAGATGCGGACCACGCGACATTTGTCTTTTCGCACGGTTACGACTGCGAGCGGGACGCGCGGATCTTCTACTGGCGGCGGACAAGGAGGAAGAAACGCCGAGCAGAAACAGTAGAGAATGTACGCCGCACCGATAGGCGCCAGGATTGTCTGAACCGCATTTTTCACCGCGTCGCGATATTGGGCATCGCTCAGCTGTGAGTTCGGATCCGGGCAGTGGAACTGCGCGATTCGCTCTGCGAGGGAGCAGTCGTAGATCGGATGTGAAGCGAGATAATCGAGTAATGCTTCTTTCAGAGAACAACACCACTCGTGCCATTCCGCCCGCGGAGCGTTGGCCGCAGGTTCGACCGGCAACGCCTCCTTCAAACACTTGAAGCATCGCAATGCTCGATTGATCAGATCGCCAAGATCCCGTGTGTCGCGATCTGTTTTGCGCTTTGGCAGTCGACAGACTTCGTAAACATAACTCTCGCAGGTGACCGTAGGCTCGCACGGTACTGGCTTGCCTCTGCCCTTTGTCTGGCAAGTAGTACTTGTCTTCGTTGCTGTTCCTGCGCCCTCATGCGAGCCACGACAACCGCACCCACCACCGCAACCGCAGCCGCCACTCGAGGCGCTCCCGCATCCGCACGCCGACGAGCCGCCGCAGGTGCAGCTTGTGCAACACGTCGGACCACTGCTGCCTTTCAGCGCCGTGATACCGCGCGATGGTTTCTCCTCATATCGAATGGAGAGCACCCAGTCTTCGGCTACGTCACGACAGTTGGGGTCTTCGCCTCGTTCGCCGTATGGGTCACACTCCCACTCCCGGCGCTCTTTGTCCCGGCACTTCTTAATAAGGGCGCAGATGTCAACCACATCATCGCGACACACGACGATGTCTTCACCGCACGGGCTGAGCGCGTAACCCGATTTCACCGTCACCATGTTGCAGGGATGACAGACGACCTCAAGTCCGCACACTACTCCCCAGCCGTGAAGGTAACGGTTGTGGAGTTTGTTCTTCTCGACGATGTAGTGATCGAGCAGGTTGAGGTCTTCATCGGTAAGTAACTGCCCGGCGAAGAATCGTGGCCGGCAGAGACACTCAAGCCCTCCACATTCGGGGCATCGCGCCGGCTCACATTCATTCGTTTTCACATGCGTGGTTACTCGGTCGTAGTAAGCCATCTCACTCCTCCATTGCCGGAACGGCTGTGTCGCCGACCCGACTGCTCATCAACCTTGACGAGTTATGAACCAGCTTTCGAAAAGCCCACCCTGGATCCCATGTTGACTTCCCGCTGGGCGATCACCAGTTGGCAACTGTGCGCGTAAGAATTCGCCATCCACCGCACGACCGCCCGTGTCGAGCACAAAGTCACAGCGCAGCAGAACCCAGAGGTCATCGATCTCCCCATTGAGGATGCTACGTCCCGTAGGATTTTCAGGATCGAAAAGGAAAGCAACACCAGGTGCTGCGGGCGGCGGCACTTCCTCGGCGCTCGTGATACGGCCGGCGCCGTTATCCGTGTACTTAACTGGCACAACTCGACCCGCCACGGGACAGCGACAAAGCAAACCACCTCGTTGTTGTGCTGCCGTTCCTGATCGCACAAGAACCTGAAAAACATGCTCCGCGTCTATCGGCGCAGTTACCACATCGACATCTTTCGTAAAGCCGATGACAACGCCCCTGCCAATCTCCCCCTGACCGCCGATGCCGGCGATCGGTAGCAACGAATTGTTCTGCCTGGCATGTCGCCAACTCAGTGCGCGAATTCTTGTCAATCCGTCTTCGAGTCCCACGCCGGGAGCACCGTCTGCCCCCGGTTGTCCAGGTTGTCCAGGTTGGCCATCTTGTCCGTCTTGTCCGTTCTGTCCGTTCTGTCCCGGAGGTCCTTGAGGACCCGGCGGTCCTTGCGGCCCCGCGCCTCCGCCACCGTGTTCACCCAGACACTCGATCAACTCCAGCAGCACCTGTGTGCTCGGCAAGAGCCGACGGCCTTTGCGATTGTCGATGCGGACAATCTTGTCAGTCTGATCTGCGGCAACATCGGCAGGCGGGTCGGTTTGATCCTGAAACAAATCACCGAAGTCATAGTTCTCGATCGTCGCGAGGACAAGGCAATTCGGAGTATCGCAATCAGGGCATCCTTCGAGATGTCGCCAGACAATCTCGTCGCAAGCTTGTTCAGCAACCGTAACTACCGCCACCCCACCATCGCTCGGTGGGCCAGCGTCACCCGCATATGGCACGTAGAGCGTTTCACCTGAAGCTGAGAGAACGGCAGCCTCGCTTCCTGTTCCCAGTTCGAATGGCGCTCCCGCAACAACGGTAAGCTTTTGACGGAGACGTTGGATGTTGACGGTTTGCAGAAAACTCTGGTCACCATCGCGAACGAGCACGTAGGCCCAATGACCTCCCGGTGAAACAGCAAGGGCCACTGGCGAGTGCGCTAGGGCAACGCTACCGATCAGTTCGTCTGGTCCGAACGACAAGAGATGCAGTTTGTTCCCGGTCCGGTCCGCAACCGCCACTGCATCCGGACCGGTGGTCTTCACCACTGCAACAGCTGACGCGATCGCACCCGCCGGAAGAATTGTCTTCGTTACCTGATTCGGGACATTCGTGATGTCAAAAACATGAAGATTCTGGTTGACGTCAGACGCTGCCACGCCGTACTTCGCGTCGCTGCCGATTGCGATGCTACTAACAGCTTCGCCGAGTGGAATCTCCTGAGCATTTGCGGGCGCTGGCGGATCATCAATGTCTACTGCCCACATCCACACCTGGCCGGTCGCACGCACCGCAGCAAACAGACGATCGTCAGGAGACGGCGCCACTGCCAGGAAGACTTCGCTTCCCACGCTTCCTCCAATGTCAATCGAGTGAATCGGTGCCTGAGCAAGGTTAGCCGTATCCATGACAAGCAACTGACGCGGGTTGTTGGCGGGATCGTTCTGAGCTTCGGCCACGACGTACAGTCGCTGTCCATCGTTCGAAACCGCCAAGTCAATTCCCTTCGACGCTAGCGCGTACGCGACTGGAACATGGTTGTCAGTGTTAACCTGGATGATGGAATTCGAGTTACCCCCTGTGAGCACATACAAGCGATGACTGTCGTTATGAAGGGCAACACGTAATGCGGGCGCGAACGTGCCAATCGTGTCGTTCCAGGTCAACTTCGGTGAATGAAAAGTATGGAGGTCGATGGGCTGATCGACGAGTACATCAAACTCATGCGATTCAAGAATACGATTGGGTGCGCACTGTGCACTGTCGCATCCACATTCGTCGTAAAGTACGGGGATTTCTTCTGTCGGGCACTCGCGGTAGCGCACGCAGATCTGCAACGAGTGCGTTTCGTCCCCCTCCTGTTCTTGAAGCGCCTTGATGGCCTCGAACTTCGTAAGATCAATGCATTCCTCCTCGTGCACAATGATCTCGCGCCCGCAGCAATCGATCGCGGTTCCCGGCTCGATACATACAAAGCGGTTGCGGCAAGCCGGGTTCTCGTGCTGTTTAACCCGAAGACCGCACACGACGCCCCACCCGTGTAGCCGCTGGTGGTGATGGCGAAGTTTCTCTACGTAGTACCGCTGTTCATCGGTGAAGTCGCGCTCAACCAGAAGCTTGCCCGTAAAGTAGTTGTTGCGGGTGAACGCACCAATGTCACACGACGGGCAGCCGGACGTGTGTGTTTTATCGTGTGGGTGTGACATGCCAACCTCTCCTTATTTATTCCAGCTTCGTCGTCAAGCCGACGCGAGATCGTCTTCCGACCTCGAACGTCGGTGCTCCCTGCTTCTCCGGTGACGCCGTGAGCACTGAGGCAGCGCCGAGCGGTGTTCCGCCGAGAATCACGCCTTCCGGATAACGGCCGACGACCGAATCGAGTCCGATCATTGATTGAAAGCCGATGCGAAAACGCGGCCCGACAAAGATCATTTGCACCTCCGTATGTGCAGGCCTTTCAGATTCGAGGAGATTTTCGAGCGAACGCCGGAGTCGATCCGACTTCTCGAAACAGACGGGGATAAAAACGGAAAACTTATGCGCGTAAACATGGAACGGATCGCGATAGGGATCCTTCGTGGTGATCAGCTTTGTGTTTGATACCTGAGCGCCAGCGTCCAACTGGCTGCGTCCGACAATTCGTTTTCCCCAGAGCACGGCCTGCGAACCCAGACGCCCCTCTCCGACAAACAACCAACGACGTAATTGGTAGTGCTCGAGGATCAACGGCGGCGGTTGCCACGCGCAGGGCTGATCCTCTTTAGGCTCGCAGTTTGATGGTCGCGGCGTGCATCTCTCCTGCGCTTGATCTCCTTCACAACAAATCGTGTCAGGCGTCATGCCGAGGTAGAGAAGCAACTGACGCCACAGGCCTGTTCGAGTTCCGCGAAGGTGATAGAGACGCGCTGCGCTCTTCAGCAACTGACGTCGCTTCGCTTCCGGCCACTGACGGTCAAGTGTCAGCCCGATCCACGATGCGAGCCACGAGAGAAAATCCACGCCCGTCTTTGGGTCTATCTCGGCTGGAGTTGAGAGTGGGTCGAAATAGCGAGCCTGGTTATCGATTGTCGATTCGATCTGGCGCAGCGTCGTGTCGAAGATGCTGAGAAAACGATCGGTGAAGCTCGAGCCAGCAGGATCTTCACCGAAGACCGCCGGCAAATATCGTTGCAGGCTGATCCGTGGAAACTCGATGCGAACACTTTCGATAGTCGGAGTTTGAGCACCACTGCTCTTGAAATCGAGTTTGAGCCACAGGTACCGGCCTTCGCCGCTGGTGATCAGGCAATCCCACTCGCCGTCGTCGAACTTTTGCGCGAGCTGCTTTGTCTGCCACGCGTCCTGCGGCAGATCGAGAAGTTGTTCCGTAGTCAATAATGTCTCGGCGGTATACGTCGACACGCGAAGTCTCGTGCCGCCGGGAACTTTGCCGCGCAGGATCACTCGGTGCCATTGGCATTTGTAGAGCGCGCTGTCGAGCGCGTCGCTCAGATAGGTACCGGCCTTTTCGTAAAGGGGACCAGCCGCCGAAGACACAGCTGTCACCACATTCCCGGCGAGATCGAACACGCCATGAGGGCTTGGTCGCTTCGGCGAATCGCACGACTCAGCAGGTGGCTCCGGGCAGAGCTCGCCAAGGTGGAGGTTACCTTGTGCGTCGATCGCAAATGGGAGACGCGGAAAACGAGAGGCGATCTCGTCGACGCGCGAGACGTTGCCCAGTTTCGCGCCCTCGGCGTCGAACACGCGTACGCCAGCCTCGCCTTCCACAACGGCGTAGACCCTATCGTGACAATCGACCGCGATGCTCGTTACCTTTCCGAAGCCGGCCAGACAGGTCTCCCAGCGGCCATACGACGCAAACCGATGAACGCAGCCGTTTGCGCTATCGGTAACAAACGCGCGGCCTTTGCCATCAAACGCAATCGCGTTCGGCTCCCATTCGTTTGCGAGATCAGCTGAAGACGGCGGCGACCAGAAGCTGCGCAATATGAATCCGTGTACCGAGAACACGGCTAAGCGATGATTTCCTGTATCGGCGACGAAAAGATTGCCTGAGCAGATTGCAATCGACTTTGCGTTTGCAAGTTGACGCGGTCCCTTACCTTTCCCACCAAAGCAAGGGACAGTTTTCCATTTGCACTCACAAGCATCGAAGCGCTTCAACTCGGCGGCGCTTGTGTCGAGAAGGTAGAGGCTTCCGTCAGGACCGGCCGCGACGTTTGCAGGAAGTGTGATGCCTCCGAAGCTGCCGCTCGACTCCGCAAGTGAACGACTGCTTCCGGAAGCAGGTCTTAGTGAGAGTGTGCAGCAATCAGGAGTGATTTCGACATTGTCGAGCAGCGCGCTTTCAGGCGACGGATGCGTGGGCGGTGCCGCGCGTCGCCAGCCCACGCAGCCATCCAACCACCACCAAGTCGGATCATGCGGTGGTTGCGGGATCGGAGGTTGAATTTGTTGCGCGCTTAACACGTCGTAACTTCCAGTGCAGAGTCGACCGGCGTTGAAACACCGGTCTAAGTCGGGCGTCGCGACTGCGCGACGTCTTTATTCATCAAACGAATAGCTCACACGTACGTCGTGACTGGTGGAAAAGAGCAGAATGCCATCCTCCACATTCACATCCTTGCATTCGGGTGCTTCCTCACCATCGACCTTGATCACAAGACGAGCAATTCTTTCCACACCTGCGATCGAAAACACTCGCTGATAGACGCGAGAGAAAAATATGTTTCCGCCGAAAGGCCATCCCAGCCCATCTTCGCCACCCTTGAGCGGGTGAAAGTAATCGAGGAGTGCGCGGTCTATCGCCTCCTTCACCTCGGCGAGGTCTGCTGTATTTTTCGCGACGACCTCCACATCGATTTCCACCTTTTGATAAGTCGGCGCGACGACGTAAAGCTCGGTGGTGAGCAATCGTCTCTGGTTGAGATAAGCGCAGACCGTTCTCAGCGTGCCTTCGCTCGGCATCGGATTGGGTTCGTCGCTATCTGGCACAATCACTACTGTGACAACGCCGGGAACGTTCACGCCTGGAAACCCGGGATGATGCAGTGGTAGAGCTTTCGCACGCTTCACGTTGCTTGATTGCATTGCGAGCTGTTCGAAATCTTCGTTTGTGACTGCGCGGCACTTGCTCTTGAGCGCACGTGGCGCGCGCTTCTTCGCTTCGTCGAGAGTCTCTTCGTCCCTTCCATTGCTTGCCGCGAGCAAGTTCAAAATCAGATTTTCGTCGACACCTTCGACTGACGTCAGCAACGACTTCAACGTCGTCGCAGCGACGTTGCCGCGACGACCGCCTCCGGTGCGATATTCGCGCGCCACAACATTGGCAGCCGTATTAGCGACGTTTCCGACTGGAATCGCGCCATTAACACCATCGCCAAATCGAACTTCACCGCTTGTGCGGTTTAGCACGTAGTGCCGGTCGTGAGCTTTCGAACCGAAGAAGTCCGAGACCCGCGTCCACTCCTGGAATCCCTCTCCTTCGTCCAGCTCGAGTCGCAGCGTGTCGTGAAGGACGGGGGAGTTGACCAACTGAAACACCTGGTTAGGTCGACCGGTACTTCCGCCGAGCACTTCGTCGACGATCGTTTCCGCCTGCACAGCAGCGACGGTGTTTGTCCTCACCGCGAGCAGACGCGGAGCTCGTTCGTAGCTACCGCCTGTTACCCGCGCGCGAATCCAGTAACGCGGATCAACAACCTCACCAAACTGCGCCTGTTTCATCTCTCCTTTAGCTGGAGTCTTGAGATACACATGGCCGGATCGCGCAAACGATCTTGTCTCGTCCTTGAGCAGACTCATCGATCGCCACTCGCTTCCGTTCCAGTACTCCCAGGTAAGCGTGGCTGACGGAAACGTTTGGGTCTCAGGGAGGCCGCAGTCGAACGCCTCAGTTCCCGTCGATTCAGCGAGCGTAAAAATCACGAGGCTCAGCTCAATTTTCACTGGAAAGTCTTTGTCGTACTTGAAGCCGAGGAAGAGCGCGCTGTCTTTGGCCGCAAGGCTGCCAAAGGGCTCGAACCCGACCCCTGTTTCGTCGTTTTCCGGTGTGACCTCGGTGAAATCGAATCCATCAAACGCTTGCACTGATGCGAGCTGCGGCGTAAGCGCAACCAGCGAGCGCTCTGTTTCGAAGATGACCGGTGGCCCACCGTCACTGGATTCAGCAGCGACTTGCGTGTGCGAAGGAATGATCGCGTAGGCTTCGGTAAACGTATCGAGCATCGGAAAGGTGATCTCGGCTGTCGCTGGCTCTGCCGGATTGAGCTCGATACCGAGCAGCTGCAAGAACTTGAGGTAGTTGTGCTCCGGAACTTTGCCGAGCCGGTAGACGAGCATCTCGGTCATCCACGCAAGCAGCTGGACGAGCGTGATGCCCGGATCGTTGTCATTGACGTCAGTCCATACAGGGGTCCACTCGGGCGTGTAGCGGGCGATGCGCGTTCGCGCCTCGGCCATGATGTCGTCGAAGCGCCGGTCGTCGATCCGCGGGATGTACTTGTCGAGCGGCAAGGCCCTAGCTCCCTTCGCTGATGTAGAACGGGTAGACGAGATTTCCGAGCGCGTTGTTTGCGCGGATGCGATAACTGACGCGAATTAGTAACAGGTTCGGCTCGCCGGTCGCGGACTCTGCCGTCACGTCAAGGACGTCGATACGGCGCTCGAAGTTCACCAGGGCCTCGCGTACGTTCTGAATCACCAGCGCACGCGTAAGCGCGTTGTTGGGCGCGAAGACTAGCTCGTGAATTCCGCAGCCGAAGTTGGGCAACATAACGCGCTCGCCTTTGGCTGTGCTCAAGATCAAGTAGATCGACTCTTCGATTCGCTGCTCGTATCGAGCCTGCGCAATACGTCCAGCCGCCGTCACTTGCAGCGGAAATTTCCAACCAACTCCAAGAAAGTCTCTGGTTTCTGTCGGCATAAAAGCGTGGCGGCGAAGCCGCGTTTCACGGGTCTCCGTGTTTTATTCTCATCCTGGGATTGCGTCGATCACCTGTTGCATCTGCGTTACGGTATCGCGCAGCTTTCCGATGCCTTCAGCCATGTCCGCTCCCGGCGCGAAAATGTTGGAGGTGGACGGCAGCGTTATGTTCAGTCCAACTATCTGTGAAATCATTCCTACCATTTGCATCAGTGGTTCTATCGGACCGAGCGATGCCATCAAGTGATCAGCCGTCAGCTGCGCACCCTCCTTTGCGCAGGTGAGCGTGGCGGTGAGCGTCGGGTTGCCTGCTGCCGACTTGAAGTCGAGACTCGCTTGAAAATTCACAATGCTCTCGAGCTGCGAGATAAGGCATCCGAGAAATGCAAGAATGATTTGCAGTATTCCTTTGATCGTTAACGCGAGGCTCACGAACAAGCCGGGCGGAAGACAAACGCCAAGGTCACCGATCGCTTTGACCACGTCGCCGGCTTTTATGGCCACCTGCGGAATGTTCGGGAAGGCTTCTAAAAACTCCTTCAGCGATGCAATCACGTTCAGAATTTTCAGCAGGCACGCCATGCTTGCGAGCAATGGTTGAACCTGAAGTAGAAGGTTGAACGAGAGATTGCAGTCGGTCGGCAACGACAGCGAGAAGTCACGAAATGCCTTCAGCTCGCCGAACGGTAAAGTCACCTTTAGGTCGGCTGAGACCGGCGGAAACTCAGGACATGGGACGCTGACGTTCATGCTCATGCTCTACTTGCCTTCAAATTGGTCGGGGCTGCGGCACCACTGGCCTTCCGTTGATGATGACGTTGGGTGCCTGGATTGTGATGGTGCCCACTGAACGAATGATGATCTGAGCGTTTGAAAGCTCGACGACATTGCCATGCGCATCTTTCAAACGAATGAAACCTCGATCACCACCGGTTACATTGGGATCGCTGAAGGCGATCTCGTGACCGTTGACTGAACGGAAGATGCGGAGGTGTACGTCATCGGTGGGCGGGCGATCTTTTCCATTCCAGAGAAAGCCGACGACAAAAGGATGTTCGAAGTCGCCATGCTCGAACGCCACCAAGACTTCGTCGTCAACCTCAGGCATGAAGAAGGCTCCGCGATCAGGACCAGCCATGAACGCGGCGACCGGAGCCCACGTGCTCTGCTCCTCCGCCAGCCAGGGGAACTTCAGCAGCAGGCGGCCCAGCTTTTCGGGGTCGGCCACGTCTTTGACAATTGCAACGGCCACTCCGGGATGACGCTCCATCGAACCCGCCTCCTTTCGCTAGTTCAGTCTGAGATCTGAGATCTAATTCTTTGTGCCCTCATCCTCGCGGCGAGCGTTAAATTTCGTAATGTACCCACTCGCATTAATCGTATGCGTCGTTTCAGTAATGAAGTACGTGCCGCTAAACCGCGAGCCGAGATTCTTGATCTTGATCAGCTTTCCCGCGCGCAAATCTGGCAACCCGATCGTCGTTCCACTCGCCTTGACGATCTCCTTGTGCCGATCCATCAGAAGAGCAAGCGCGCGCTTGCGTGCCTCTTCCTTGGTGTACACAGGCTCGTCAACCACGTGCTCCTCGCGCGGATCGCATTTCTTCAACAGCTCATGCAAGTCCTGGTTCTTGTTCAGTTTGGGATCATCGAGCGTCACGGTTTCTTTAATTGGTTGCTTCGTCTTCCGATCCCAACCATTTACGGTTACCGACTTGATCTGATTCGCGGTCGTCAACGTCGGCTTAAAATCGACAAGCGTTTTTCCCCATTCGAGCTCAAAGGTCACGTCGCGCAAACCGGGGATCTTTGCTCCATCTGATGGCCCAAAGTAGAGTCGGTCAGTCGACCCAGGTACCTCCGGGTCTTTCTCCTGAATCAAGATCACATAGCCACGTTCGCGTGCTCGCCCCATGAGAAAATCGATGTCGTATTGATTCTTCTGCGCAACGTAAGTGAGCGCTGGCTCCTGCCCTGCGGCCGTCGAATCGATCTCAATCGGAAGAGGAAATCGTTTCTTCTTTGTTTCCTTGTCCTTCAGGTCGGAAATCTCCTTCGCGATCTGGCTGTCGGTGATCTTCTTGCCGGGCGTTGCTGGCCACGATGTTGTGTATTGTTTGCGACGTAGCTGATGCAGAACGTTCAGACCCCGAACTGCAAGAGTCGGCGCACCCGCAGCTGGGAAGTTGGGCTCCATCGTCGTGAAGGTGCCCGTCAACATCACCAGCAGTTTGTCGCCGTACCCCATCCTCACGCTTACCTTCTTGTTGCAAGGTTCGAACAGCCTTTCGCGAAACGTTTGTCGGTCCTTTGCTTCCTGATCGTCATTCTTCGGCGGCTCGGCTCCGACGTATTTGAAATCATTGACCGCGGGGTCCCAGTTATTGACGGTCAGTTCGAAGCCATCGATTTCCTTGATGTTGTCCTTGTAAGTGAGCTGAGTAATGTCGCGCAGCACCGGATCCGGCAATTCTTCACCTTCGATACGAATCTCAAATCGCGGCACATAAAAATGGCCAACCTCGCGTGATTCCTCGACAACGGTGACGACGTTCACTCCAGTCTCCTATCGGGTCGGTGGCAAAGTGAGAAACATCCCCGGCATGATGCGCCTTGGATCTTCGATCTGATTCGCGTCCGCGATGTGCCGCCACTGGCTCGCCTTCAGGTAGTGACGTGCGGCCAGAAGGGCAAGCGTCTCGCCACGTTGCAGGACACGACTCTGCGTACGGTCAGGCGAGTTAGGATTCTGCCGGCCGAGTTGCTCTTCGAGCGTCTTGTACTCGCGCAACGTGACCGAGAGAGTCGCTCGCAGCGGAATGCCTGTAGTGCTAAAGAGAGTGAACTTCTGCTTGACGCTCTCGACGATGCACTTGAACGAGTTGCGGCGTTGATGTCCGCCAAGTGCGCTGTTGATTCCACTACCAGGAAACGGGTTGATCCAAATGAACTCGCAGATCGGTGGCGCGTGACGTTCGGGAACGATCTTTACCAATCCGTAAATTCTGTCGGTGTGAATGGTCACGCTGGTTGCGTCCGCCCCCATCCCGTCTTCAGTCGTATCGAAGAAAAGATCGAGCGTCATCTTCTCGTTCTGGCCGTGAACGAATTGCAGAAGAGGCGAATCGAGACCTGGAATTGCAACCTCCGCGATCTGTGCGCCTTTTTCGAGCGAGACTTCCGTTGGATAGAACTGCACAGGAATGGTCTCGGGCGGCTGACCCTCCTGCCAGGTGACTTTGATCAAACCCTTTTCCGGATTGTCCACGTTTCTATCTCCCCGTCCGCTCGTTCTCCTTAGTAACACCGCCGGTGATTCGTTGCTCGTCGCTCACGCGCTCGCCATGAGCCTTCTCGTCGCGCACTGCTGCAAGAACGAGATTGATGATCTTCTGTAACGTCTGCGGCGCTAGCAGTGAATCTCCATCGACTGCTCGGACATTGGTTTGCATTTCGCTGATTTCTACGTCCATCGTGATTAGAGACAGCAACTACTCCGAACTTTTGAACATTTGCGATGACCTGGCGTCAGATCGGAACCTGAAAAACACCCTCGTGTGCAATCACGATCGTTTCGATTGCCACTGCATTCTGCGTCGCATTAAAAGTGGGCGCTGTGTACTTGATCGGCAAGCCACGTCGGAAGAACCAGATGTTGTTCGGTTCGTGTAGATCGTTCTGAAGAATGATCACTCCATCACGCCGCTTACCTCGTCCCTCGACAAACCCGAAGTGCCAGTCCCAGAGATCCTTACTCGTGCCGATCCCCTTTTTCAGAGTTATGTCTGTCCACTTCACTCTCGTCGGAAATTTAAGAATCGCTCCGTTGTTTCCACCCTCCTTGTACTCCTCCACATCGAGTGCCATTTCCAGTCCCGAACATTCACTAAACCCACCAAGCGCCACGTCAGAAATCGCGGTGGTCAGAATTGAGCTGGCAAGAGCGAGTGCGCTGCTGCTGTCGATCAACGTAACCAGGAAGTTGTAACCGCGCAGAGGATCCGATCGGACGCCCAGCTCTCCCAGCAACGCCATCAAACACCTCCCGCAAGCACGCCGGCTTCAGCGATCTCAAACTCGTTGTCCGTCTTGCCAACTCGCAACACCACGAACTCAAACGGAATCGAAGGAGCAAAACCTACCTCCGCCAGCAGCCTCCCGTTCGCGCGTTCGTTGGGTGGGTTGTTCTCCTCGTCACACTTGACGAAGAAAGATGCGTCGGGCGTAGCGCCGGCGAATGCACCTTTTCGCCAGAGCGATAAGAGAAAGCTCGTAAGTGATAGCCGAATCTTCGAACGAGTGATGGTCTCGTTGGGCTCAAAGACGGCCCACTGCGTTGCGCGATCGATAGACTCTGCAATCATCATCAATAGCCGGCGTACGTTGACGTAGCGCCAGTCGGGATCGCTGCTTACGGTGCGCGCACCGAAAATTCGTATACCCCTTCCGGGCAGCGTCCGAATCACATTGACGCCCTGCGGATTCAAAATTCCATGAGTCGCCTCGCCAACTGCCACGGTTACGTCTTCCGCCCACTCGAGCGGTGCATTCGCAGGCGCCTTGTGAACTCCAACTTCAAAATCCGTCCGCGCATACTGCCCGGCGACGTGACCTGTTGGCGGAATATCTCGCGTTAATCGATTCGGCAATCGAAGCGGATCGACGACACGCACCCAAGGGTAGTAGAACGCCGCATACTTGGAGTCGAACCGATTTCTCCACGACCGGAGTGCACCCACTCCCAACTCATCGTCGAGTGCCGCGCTTGCAGGAGGGTCGAGAAGCGCAATGCGGTCGCGCTTCAATTCGCAGTGTTCGACGAGTGCTGCCTGAACTCGATAGATATCGTCGTCGGAAAAAATAGGTGGCAGTTCGCCAAGATCGGGCGGTGGCGGCGCCACCGGAGGAACAAACGTCAGCGGAAGGCAAGGCTCGGGCACGCACTGTGGCAGTGGAGCTCGCGGGGGTACATCAATTGGATGAATGTGAATGTCAGGTATGGCAACGATAGCAACTTCGTTGATCAGTTCAAGCGCGCGCAAGCCACGACGCTTGCGCGCCTGCTCTTCGTCGCTATCAGTAGGCGCGATCTCTTCTCCGATAAAGTCATCTGCACTAAGTAGCGCGAGCCCGTCGGTTCCGTCGATCAACGGAATCACATCGTCGCCCGACACATTCAACGGCTCGAGGGCTGCAACCGTCAGATCGCGCAAATCCTCAATCACAACTGGACGCGGCGGAGGCGGAAGCGACTGTTGCGCTTCGAAATCGGTCGGTGCGACCCATGCCGAAAGGACGCACGGTCCGTAGTGATCGCTTTCAGGTATGAGCGAGAGATTCTCGTAAAGCGCGATCGGTACTCCCGCCTCGCGAACGACGAGCGTGTACTCGAGGGTCTCGACAAGAATCGGAAGGTCCGGATTAAAACCCGTCACCGGAGAGTCATAAACGAGTCGCTTCTCCGGCTTAGGGTTAACCCATATGAGAAGACCTTCGATAGGATCGACATCTGATACGACTTTCCAGGCGTCGGGTGCACCGTCCTGTGCGAGTCGGACGAGACTTGCTCGAGCAAAGTTGGCAACGCTCAACACGGCTGACGCTTCGGGCGTGCTTTGCGGAGTTTTGGTGAGAGTCTGCCCGCGGTGAGTCGTCTTTAAGGTTACTGAAAGATTGTTGCCCCACACGCCAGCGCTCGAGGCGTTGACGCGCCAACCGTCGCCACCAGAAAGAGCTGGAAATACAAACTGCGCAGACTTCGCCCCACCGCTTGTGTCTCGCGAGGCAACACGGACGACCCAGCAACGGCGACCGCCATTTTCAAAGAACCCTCGAACAGCGTAAGCGAGAAAGCCAGCACCGATGAAATTGCCAAAGTGCGCCTGAAACTGTCGCCAAGATTGAAGCGGCACAGGTGTGTCGAGAGGTCCGCGGGGAGCGATACCAACGAAGCCGGTGATATCAGTCCTGACAGCCGCAATCGCGGGCGCCGTCGCATCGACGCGCTCGTAGTAAACGCCTGGTGTGAGATAGCTGGTCATCGATAGACCTGCGGCACCTAAAGGACGTATAGGACCCATGACGGTTTGGTCCCATTGCTCCTCTAAGTTCTATGCGTGCTTCTAACTCGCCAGAGTTAAGCCTTCGTGGACGATTTCAACGCTTTCGATCGCGACTTCATTTCCGCTCGCTTTGAACGACGGCGCTTCGATCTTGTTGATCCAGCCGTTCTCAAAGTTCCAACGCAGCACGTCGCGTCGCTCCTCGTCCATCAAAATCACTGAACCGTTCCGACGATCAGCGACGCCATTGACGATGTTGCGATACCACGTCCACAACTCAGTATTTGGCGTGTAGCCGCGCTTGAGGCTTATGTTCGCGTACTTGCGAAGCCCCGGTAGCTTCCGCACCGTCAGCGGGATGTCCGTCCCTTCGCGGTAATCGATTGCGTCTCCATCACTCGACAGTCCGCTGCATTCGCTGAAGGCGCCAACCGTCAGACCATCGATCTCAATGCGAAAGTTAAACGAGCGGTAAGGGTCAATACGCGTTCCGGTAGCCATCTCTTCAACTCTCCTTTCACACCTCGGCGTGCGCAGTCCACAGACCAATGCGAATGATCACGAACTCAGCGGGCTTAACGGGAGCGACGCCGATAACGCAGATCAGACGGCCGTTATCGATGTCGGTCTGGGTCATTGTCGTTCGGTCGCACTTCACGAAGAACGCCTCCTCTACTCGCGTACCCTCGAGCGCTCCGTTACGCCAGACGACTGTGAGGAAGTCGCTCACCGTGCGCACGACTCGCGCCCAAAGCGGGTCCGCATTTGGCTCAAAGACGACCCACTGCAAACCCCGGTCAAGCGAGTGCTCGATAAAGATCAACAGGCGACGAACATTGACGTATTTCCAGTCTGAGTCGCTGGTGATGACACGTCCGCCATAAACACGTATCCCACGGTTGTTGTCGCGAAAATCGCGAATCACGTTGATGTTGACGGGATACGGATTGAGGATGTCGTGTTCGCCTTTGGTCAGCGTTCGCTGCAGACCAAGGATGCCCCGCACTACTTCGTTTGCCGGAGCCTTGTGAACTCCACGTTCGATGTCGGTGCGCGCGTAAATCCCGAGCATGTGACCACTCGGTGGAATTGGGAACGTCGGAATGTGCGCGAGATTGGTCGGATATGGATCCGGAATCAGAAGCCACGGGTGATACAGTGCGGCATACTTCGTATCGAACTGCTGTCGCTGCGTCTGCACGTCTGTTAGCGTGTCGTCAGGTGGCCTCATCCCGTCGAGGACACAGAATCGATAACGCATCAGCTCGCAATGATCGATCAGCGCACCTTGAATTGCCGGACTGATCTGACCGGGAATCGAGACGAGGCTGATCTCCTCGATGTTGCGCATCGAGAAGAGCCCCGTTCGCAGCTCAGGCTCGATATCGTCAATGCCAATGTAGGTTGCATCCGTAAGAGTGGCGAGCGAATCATTGCCGCCGCTCAAGGCGTGTCGTGCGGCGCGACGGCGACCATTTGGAAGAATATCCACGAGCGGCTCCGGTCCCAGACGGATCGACTCGAGCGTCGCTTGGTCCGGTGCCAAGTCCTCGACACGTACGTACCACGACTCGCCTTCGGTTCTCCGGTCGTGGATTCGCAGAACTCCGTTGACATCACCTACAACATTGCCGATGTAGCGGCTGTGTCGCGGGTCCATCGAGAGGTTCCGGAAGAACTCAGTGTTGAGGATGTTCTCGTTGCGCGAAGGCAGCGCAGGGTCGGGCTGTCTCAGAAGGTATACAGCCAATTGAAACTCGCGCGAACGTACGAGTAAGCCTGGCGCTGATTGAGGACCGCTGATACCACCACCTGCAAGGGTGATTGTGTAGTTTGTCGCGCGGTCAATAGCCGTGACTTTCAGCAGATCACCGACACGCGCTCCAGTAGTCTGATCAACGATTTCAAGAATCGTTCCCGCCTCGACTCCCGCCGCAGATCTAAGCCGGATGTGGTTTGCGTCAACAACGGTTTGTACTGTCGTGCGCGACACGAGTCCCGTCGTCTCGTCCAGCACGGAAACACGCAGACGATTTCCCCAGGCGCCCGCATCGAGAGCCTGAATGTTGAGCAAGGGTTCTCGTTCGGCGATGCTCGATCCAGCGCCGTGCGCAAAACTGAGGGGAACGGTCAGTGTGACGGCTCGAGCGTCGAGATCGACAGCTGCTGCAGACAGTCGGTGATAGAAGAACGCGTCCGGATCAGTGCCCACGCGAATGAATTCATTGAGCGCAAACCCCGTCCCATCCGTCACAGCGATGCGCTGGCTTCCTGCGGTCGCGACGAGTACCAGCGACGATGAAGGCCGCGCAGCATTAATGGCTGGAGCTGTCTGGAGCCGAACGACGTCTCCCGTCGTATGACGACGTCCGAGGCCGTGCGTGAGAACGACGTTGCCGGCATTGGGTGGTGCATTGCCCGGCGAAGGATTCGGCAGCGCAGCAATTGTCAGATACTCATCGTTCGGCGCAACACCCACGCGAATGACGTCACCGACGTTGAGGTCGACACGGTTGTCAAGCGCGACTACGCTCGAGCCAGCTGCTGCATCAGCGGTCAGCGCCTTTGCGGCGACAGCACCGTCGTCAGCCATGGTGACGCCGGCAATTCCCGTTGCCGCGTCATATTCGCCATACGCTCCAGTTGCCAGCGAGAGCTGAGTCAGGTCGCCGATACGGCGCGCTTCTCGAGTCGTGGGGTCGCCGTTGTTAATGATCAATAGCGTCGTACGATCGTCGAAATTTCCTGCGCGGTTCACCACAAAGACGAAGCGATCGCCTGCGTTGGCATCGACGTCGAGCAAGTCGTCGTCCACCGCACCAACGACGCTGTTGTCGAGGCGAGATACCGTGGAGCCATTATCGTGCGGAAGAGCCAGGCCGCTGTCGAGCGTGACGCGGATTTGCGTGGCCGAGTCGACGATCGGTGCACCTCGCACGTAGCGATGCTCGCTCGCGAACTGGGTTCCGATTTCGAGAAGATCGTTATCGACCACCGCGCCGACATCGGCGGCCGCGCCCGTCAAAGTAACGATGGTGTCGCCCACCTCGGCAGCTGCGCCCAGCGTAAGCGGATTCAGAACCGTGCGTGCGATCTGATGAACCGTAGCTCCGGCTGCATGTGTACGACTGACAGCGAAATCAACAGGAACATGTGTCGTGTCTGCAGCCGCACCTACCCCATTGGGCGTGACGATTGTCCGGTATTCGGCGTCGCTGCCGTCACCAATGCGGATGCGATTGCCGTCGTCCAACGCGTTTGCCACCGGATCATTCACGTTCAAGACGTAGATGGGTTGGCCCGCTCCGCCTGCTCCCTCGCCCGCTGGCCGCAGGAGAAACGTCATTGCCGGATTCACGAGCGTGTCTGCTCGGTCATGCAAACCGAAGAGCGCGAAAGTCGCGGCCGCCACGTCGAGGATGCGGGTAACAAACAAACGCTTGCCGCCGTTGGTAAAGAATCCCTCTGCCGCGTGCGGCAAGTAGCAATGTGGACCGTTGGCGTTCGAGTATTCGACGATACTTAGGCGGTCTCCGAACCAACGCGTGTACTCGCCATAACTCGTCACAAGTATCGGCACGTTCACGGGCCCGCGCTCGGTAACGCCGACCATTCCGGTCGTACTCGTACTGACGCCTTCTATAGGCTTGTTACCGGTGTCGATCTCTTCGACGTAGACTCCTGGTGCCAGATATTCAGGCATGACGTTCCTCCAATCGGCTTCGTGAAACTCTTCTCCTTATTGTTTTAGCGAAAGACGAAATCCACCCGATGGTCTCCTATGCCGTATTCAGGCGCGATGGTGCGGTTGATGACCGGATGGACTCCGTCGTTAGCTTGAATGTTCACTTGCGCCGCGCGGCTCAACGGCGGCAGACGATAGAAGCCGTTGGCATCGCTGGTGGTGATGAACCTGCGTACGCAGGTTCATCACCACCAGCGATGCCAACGGCTTCTATCGTCTGCCGCCGTTGAGCCG
>Ga0070698_100001278_pt1 | contig 28095 bp, 24 predicted proteins | sample KBSK1502metaG_FD_65477 | JGI IMG/M metagenome (GOLD analysis project Ga0070698, IMG submission 65477) | Corn, switchgrass and miscanthus rhizosphere microbial communities from Kellogg Biological Station, Michigan, USA - KBS K1-50-2 metaG | ecosystem: Host-associated > Plants > Roots >...
TACACCCGGCTGCGGTCCCGAGGTTCTTCCCGAGCGCGTCGATCGCGGATGCCTGATCGTTCGTCAGCGTGCGGCCGGCGTACGCGGAGATGTGACCAAGGACCTTGAGATCCGCACAGAGCTGCGCGTTACCGCCGCCTACGAGCGAAGAGCGGAGACTGTCGATCTTCCGAAGAAGCCAACTCTCGGTGTTCGGAGAGAGACCAAAGCTGCTGACGAGTGCCGACATCTGGTCGAGCACATCCGCAGCAGTCGCAGCGGTCACCACGCTCGTCGTGGCGCTCGTGGCCGCAGCGGCTGGGTCAGTCACGGTCACGGTGACCGTGAAGCTGCCGGCTGTGAGGTACGTGTGCGTCTCGCTGAACTGCGTCGCGCCGGCGACGAGGGTCGACGTTGACGTCGAGCCGTCGCCCCATCCGATCGTGACATCGTGCGTGTCGAGCACGTCGGGGTCCACGAAGGAACCGCTGACGGTCGCGCTGAGGCCCGTGACGTTCGAGCTGAGCGACAGCGCGCTCGGAGGCGTGTTGCGAGCCGTGACCACGAGGGACGCGCTCTGAGTCCCGACCCCATTGTCGCGGTCGGTGACCGTGACGGTTACGTTGTAGGTGCCGGAGGTCACGTAGTCGTGCGAGCCGCTGAAGCTACGGCTACCTGCCGCGAGCGATAGCGGCGAGGTGCTGCCATCGCCCCAGGCGAAGGTGACGGTGTATGTGTCGTTCGCGCCGGGATCGGTGAACGTGCCGCTCACGGTCACGGTCTGGTGATCGGTGACCGTCGATGGCGAGAAGACGAGGCTTGACAGCGACGGCAACACGTTGGTCGCCGTGATGGTCGTGCCGCCCGCGACCGACAACCCGCCGCCATCCGTGACGGTGACCGCGACGGTGTACGTGCCGCTGTCGAGATAGGTGTGGCTGGGGCTTGTCAAGGTGACCCCGGCGGCGAGCGCGATGCTGTCCGTTCCGCCATCGCCCCAGGTGATCGCGACGGTGTGGGTGTCCAACGCCTGAGCGTCGGTGAAGGACACGCTCAGCGTGGTGCTTCCGCCCTCTTGCACTGCGGTCGCCGAGACCACGAGGTTCGCGGGCGGGGTGTTGCTGGGCAGGACGACGAGGTCCGCGCTCGAGCTGCCCTTGCCGAGGTCGCGGTCGGCGACGGTCGCGACGATGGTGACCGGGCCGGCGGCGACGTAGGCGTGAGAGTCCGAGAACGAACGGGTCCCAGCGGCGAGCGATTGCGACGACGAGGTGCCGTCGCCCCAGGCGATGGTCAGCGTGAAGGTGTCGGCCGTGCCGGGATCGCTGAAGGTCGCGCCCACGGTGATCGTCTGGTGATCGACGACCGAAGCAGGCGATAGCGACAGGACCCCGACGACCGGAGCGACATTCGTCGGCGAGACCGACGCGGTGGCGGTCACGGAATGGCTGGCGCTATCGGCGAGCGTCAGGAGGACCGAGTACGTCCCGGTGTCCGCGTAGACGTGCGAACCATTGAACGTGGTTACATTCGAAGCGAGCGTCCCGGAATCGGTTGTCGTCCCATCGCCCCACGCGACCGAGACGGTGTGCGTGTCGGCCGCATCGGGGTCGGCGAACGTTAGGGCGAGAGTCGACGTGCCGCCCTCGGTGCCGGCGGTGACGACAAAAGACACGATGCTCGGCGCCTGGTTCGGTTGCTTGACGCTGACACTTGACGTCGCGGTCGCCGACGCTCCGGCGCTGTCGGTGACGGTCGCCGTCACGGTGAAGGTGCCAACCGTCGCGTAGGTGTGCGCGCTCGTCGTGAACGAACCCACGCCTGCACCGAGGCTCTGGGTCGTTGTCGCCGTGAGGTCGCCCCAGTCGACCGTGACGGTGTGCGTGTCGGCGGCCCCCGGATCGGTGAAGGTGCCGGTCGCGGTGACGCTCTGCCCCGCATCAACGGCCGCCGAAGAGAGGACGAAGGAGCTGATTGACGGCGCCACGTTCAGCACGTTGACGATAAGGAAACGCGTCGTCGCGAACGTTCCGTCGCTCAGGGTGATCATCACGGTGAGCCCGGTGGCGCGGTTCGCGTACGGAACCGTCTTCTGCAGCGAGAAGGTCCGGTCTCCTACGGTGAGTCGGTAGGAGTCCGTCGCGGTGCCGTCACCCCAGTCGATGTCGACGGTGTGCTGGTCGGTCAGGTCGGGGTCGGTGAATGTCGCGTTAATGAACGGTCTGTCGCCTTGGAAGACAGGAGCGGTGATGGACCAGCTGGTGATCCTCGGGGCGGTGGCGGCCAGGGCGACCGAAGACGATCCCAGGAGGCTCATCGCCGCGATGGCGACGCTCAGCCCTCCCACGAATAGGGGTCGCAGCAATGCCCTCATCTCAGTTACCTCCACCGGGAACCCACTTCCCCCGGCTCGACGCAACGTTAGAAACACCGGGCCCCCGTAACGAGAGACGAAGAGGGCCTACCCCGTTCACGGCGAGAGGGGGAGAGTCATACCCCCCTCGTACTCCCCCACCTGGGGGGACTTCGCTTCGGTCCCCCGTTGTCGGGATGCCCGCTTGATCGGCAGAACCGAATCTCTGCGGCAGGAACGGGAGGACGACAGGTGAACGGACCCATGCAGCACCGGATCGGCCACGAATGCGCCCTCTGCGACGCGCATTCGAAGGCCGCGGAGCGCCACACGGCTCGGCCGCACGTCCGCACGCAGCGGTACCTGCCGTGGATCGCACCCCTTGCGCTCTGCGTCGTCCTCATCCCATTCGTCGACGGTGTCGCTCGCGGTCTCCTTGCCGGGACCGTCCTGGGCCTCGCCGCCGGCGCCGCACTCTCGTGGCTCACGACCCGGGTGAACCGGCACATTGCTGCGACGACACTCGCGTTAGCGACCGACGAACTGAAGGCGGAGGCGGACCAGCGTGTCGCCATGGTCATCCGACAGTTCGAGTGGGCGGTGAACGACGTCGCGAACCTCCGCGATGCGCTGAAGCGAGCGCAAGACTCGCGCGCGACGGCCGAGGCGAACGAGCTTCGCGTGAAACGTCGCCAGCGTCACCTCGAGCGTCAGCTCTACGAGGCGCGGATGAAGATCGGCGAGTACTCGCGTGCGCTTGGGAGCGAACAGGTCGCGGTCGATGACGAACCGACGGTTCTTCCGACAGGCGACGACCTCGTCGTGCCACTGCTGTGGCGCGCCTTCGAGGAAAACATGCTCACGTGGCTGCGCTTCGAGAGCGCAGGGATCGTGCCTTCGCAGATCCGGATCATGAACGAGCACCAGAGCGTCATCGCGATCAGCGCGCATGCCCTTGATGCAGTCAAGGAAGGCGCGCAGGTCTCGCTCGTGGTGCGTGCCCCCGACCACGTCGTAGCGACCCTGGAAGGTCGGCACCAGGGTCGCTTCACTTTTGAAGCGCTCGTTGACGATGTCTGGTGCAAAGTGGAGCTCAAGGCGGCGGACCGTCCCGCGTTGAAGGACAAGCGTGCCCGCGTGTGGCGTCCCGAGGACGATCGCCGGCCGCAGTCGCTCATCGCCTGATCGCGGCGTCGACTTCGCGAGGCCTCCTCTGGGATAATTCGAATCTCCGTCCTTGGGGAGTGGCCAAGCGGTAAGGCTCCTGACTCTGGATCAGGTAATCGGTGGTTCGAATCCACCCTCCCCAGCAGAGACCCGCGTCGTTATTGATCGAACTCGCTGTTCGCGCGAATCGCGATGCTTACCTGATTTCTGGGAAGCTCACCTGGCTCACCTGATACCTGATTTTTAGGAAGCGCGCTTTCGAAGGACGAACGACAGCGGCGTTGGCAGTCGCTGCAGCTCTTCGAACGGCCGGTTCTTCGTGTATCGCTGGACCATCTTGAGATCACGCCAGCCGCCTTCGGCGGCGATGTCGAACACGCTCATGCCCGCGCGGCGGGCGCTCGTCGCCCAGTAGTGGCGCGACCGGTCGGCCATCCAGCTCTCGATCCCCGGCAGCGTCGAATCGGTCGCCGAGACGCGCGAGGTAGTTCTTGAAACGAACAGGCTGAATGGCTGCCCTCTTCGGTGAGGAAGAGCGGGCCTTCGGCCCGCCCTGGTCTCCAATCCTCGACGTACTTGTGGACTCGCCCTAGGCGTATGAACCGAAGCGGGCTTCGAGGAAGTCAGTCAAAGGCGAGCCGATCAGGTGACTGAACCCGCCGTCCAACCCCTTCGCCTCTGAAATGCGAAAGCCCGACGAGCGCAGCTTCTCCACCGCACCCAGGCTCCGATCCAGGTAACCGTTCACTGTGAGGAGCCGAGGCTGACTCGCGCCCGGGTTATCGCACCAGAACTTGAGGAAGTTCTCTTCGCCTGCGCGCCAACCAATGGTCAGAACTTTTGTCGGGCCTGGGCCCGACTGAAGGCTCGTCCGCAACCGCTCCAGATGACTCGCGGGGAACTCGAAGTCCTGCTTCCGCTGTATCGGCACCGTTAGCGCCGGCAACAGCAGCCGATCGCCGCTCAGCGCAATGCTCCGGGTGTCGCACACGACGTAGTCATTCGTCAGCTCGAGGGTACCGTTGCCAGCGAACTCGACAGCGGCCCGCTCGACCGATTGGCCGTCTCCGCCGAGGCCGCCGCGCGCATTCACCATTACGCGCCCCCAGTTAGCCGACCCGTGGGGCTTGAAGAGACGCAACTGCTCGTCTTCGACGTATTCGTCAACAGTGAGAAGCTGTCGACCGGTAAGATCACGAATCGCCTTCTCGACCATGGTGTCGTAATTGAAGGTGACGAGGGCGATGGGATCACGGCTCTTTTCCTGCCAAAGGAGAAGCTGCTCAAGGAGCAGGTGATAGTTCGTTTGAGCAGGCGCGTAGCTCTCGAAACCCGCCGCCTCGACGAGAAGATCGCGAAGGTAGTAACGCAAGGACGTGACCTGCCGACGTCGGAGCGGGCTCGTTGGCGCTTCATCCGCCTGGATACGGTCCAACTCTGCCTCGAGATTCGTCGTGTCAGCGAGTTGCCGGAGATGAGCAACCAAAGCCCCGCACGTCGGGTGGAGCCCGACGTACTTGTCGTACCGGGAACCAAACAGTTCTGACGCGAGCGGGGGGCGGTCGGCGACCATGGCCCTCGCAAGGTGACGTATCGAGTCGTACGTTGCGCCAGCCCCAAGAATGACAACAAGCACCGGCTGCTGGAGTGTACGTAGGCGGTTGGTTGCGAATCGAATCGGATCAGCGCACGGCAGGGGGTGTTCGATGACCCAGATTGTTGCGGCGGGGAATCACTCGTACGCAGTAGTTGCCGCGGACCGCCGCTTCACCGTCAACGGCGCCCTCGTAGATGAGGCTGACGACGAGCGCAACAAACTGATGCTGATAGCGACGCGAACGGCTCGTCTAGGCGTCGCGTTCTGCGGACTTGGTCGGCTCGGTCCTTTCGAGACTGAACGCTGGCTCGCTGTCCTTCTGCTAGAGACCCTGCGCGCTGGCGGCGGAACGCCCGACTTGGAGCTGTTGTGTCGCCGAGCGACCGACGACTTCGCTGCACTCCGCGCTGACGTCTCTGCGCAGAAATGCGTCTGGATCGTCATGGCGGGGTTTGTCTCGGAACCCGACGGCGTGACGCCGGCGTACGCGTTTGTTTCGAACGCCGAGCTCGGCCGATCGGGCCTGCGTGCTGGCGCTTTCCGCTCGGAGGTCTTCGAGCCAGAAGGCCGCGACCAGCAGGCATACGCCATGTCGCTCGGTGCCGTCCACGTTCGTGACGCTTCAGTTGACGAGCTGAAGACGATCGTCACCAATGACAACCCTCCCGAGGCCACCGTCGGGGCGGCCCTGAGAATTCTTCGCGAAGCGCGCCGGGATTCATCCACTGGAGATTTGGTTGGAGATCGCTGCGGCAGCGTGGTCGTATGGTCCGAGAAAGCTCGTCAGCCAGAGGGAAGATACTTCGGGCAACGTGGTGCCACGCGCCAATTCATGCCAACGCTCGTAACCTCGGAACGGGTTCACCTGAACGTCACGCTCGACCGGCCAAGGATGGTTGCGCCCCGAAACGGGCCCTGCCCCTGCGGGAGCGGAAAACGGTTCCGAGCATGCCATGGCGCAAGGTCCTCCGGGGTAAGGGGGAGACCCCGAAGCTCCGACGGCTGATAGACGAACTGAGGCGGGCCGCGCTCCTCGCCCCGAGTCGGTCCGGATAAGAGATCATGCGCGGGAGTGAGTCCGGCCCACCGCGACACAACAACGAGGGCCGTCGACGTCTGCCTTGTCGCAACTCCAGGCGTCATCTGATTCGTAATCAGGTAGATGCGCGCTAGTCCGGGAACGAGTAGGCGCCATTTCTAATGCGCGCGGTTTGTTCCGTCCCAGTCAAACGCATCCGAGATTCATTTGCAGTCGTCGCTTCGCTTAATCTCGATTGTCCAGTTCAAGCGGTCCAGGTCGGCGTCGCTGTACCGGTGACAGAAGATCCGCTCACCCGACTCTGTCTTCGCCTCAACTTGTCGTAGCGGAAAGCCAGTGTCGGGGCGCTTTCCGTCTCGCTTCCCCACCACGAGCCACTGGTTCGTACCGGTTTCACCTGGTTGAACGAGTTGCCACGGCCCAGAGGGTCCATTCGCGCCCACGTTGACCGCCACGTCCAAGGTGTTGTGTAGGTAGACCTTCTCGCTCTCGTCTCCCGGAAGAAGGCCACATGCTGAAGCAGCGAGTGCTGCGGCGATGAGCAGAACGGAGAATCGACCTACGGAGACGATGGAGAGAAGCGAATCACCTCGTGGTCTCAGCGTGGGACCTCTTCCTTCAGCCACAGGCAAAGGGTAAAACGCGACGCTCGGGCCGACCCCAGCGGACCGGTCTCAGGGAGGGCCATTGTTATCCGGTATGAGCTCAACTAGGCGCTCGGGAATCTCGATCGATGACCCATCGTCGAACTCGACTGTCAACATGCGGGTCCCGCGTGGCTCCGAAAAGGCTTTCTCTTCGCGCTCCCCGATCGTGAACACGCCCGCGACGCTCGCGTACGAGCCTGGTCGGAACCTAGATGGGGCATGCGCCAAGACGCGGATCGAGTCTCCCCACGTGACCGGCCTCACGGCTCTCTCCACCAAGGCGCGTCGTCGAAAGCGCTGCACATCGATCCCTTGAATTGGATGCTCTGCGAGCACCTCCAGACGCAGCTTTTCAGTGTCGCGTTCCGCAGCCTGCTCGTCGCCGGTTCTCGCAACTCAGTTTCATCCGCCAACCCCAGGAGATGATCGACAATGCGGGCCACGGGTCCGTCGTCGCCCCCCGCCTTGGCATCCATGCGAAGGAAAACTACTGCGTCCCGACGGCCTTAGAGGCGATCTGATTTCGTAATCAGATCCCTTTCGGCACTGAGCGTCAGACGACAGAGCTCGAGCGCCAGACGGGATCCGTGCCTTCCTCGTCCGCGACCGCTACGTAAACTCGGCCTATGCGCTTGGCACCGGGGACCCCTTCTGATGGGTGACCGACTAGAGCAACTCCGAAGCGCATGGCCCGGCGGTGTGCAGTTCACCTCGATGCTCGTCGACCGCGCTATAGCCGCCACCTTCGCGTCCGACAAACGACGTCGCGCATCTAGTTGGTAGACGGCTACAACCCGAGCGCGAACGAGCAGGGACGCAGCCGCGTCTTACTTGCGGCGGTCCGCTTGAGTGGTGGGGATCTGGAGAAGCTCGAGTCTGCGCAACGCGCCGCCGCGTCCGATTTCCGAGATGTTGTCGCTTCGGCCGAGTATGAGGCCCCGAGTTCGCCTCTCTCGTAGCCCGGCTCAGCGATGAATACCTTTCATGGTTCGACCAGCTCAGAATCCGGAACGAAGGTAACTAGCCGGGGCGCAGAGGCGGGCGGCGAACGGCGCACACATCGGAGCGCGGGTAATCCAGGGGACAAGGCCGCCTGATTTCGTAATCAGATTCGTTCACGAGCACGCAGCTGACTTCGAGCGGCGACCTTCCTTGAAAGAGAATGGCCGGCGGACGACTCAAGGCGCGTCAGAGAGGCGACCTGGGAGCAATCCGGCCACGGTTCGACCGAGTGCGATGAGTTCCGTTTTCAACGGCCATACGCTGACGAAATGAAGTCGAGTCGGGGCGAAGCTGAGCGGCAGGATGGCATGCTGCCGAACTTCGCGTCGGTCGCCATTGCAGAGCGAGAGCTCTTCGGCCAGCGTGACCGCTCGTTGCGTTGGTTGGAGTCGTTCGCGCGTAAGCACTCTGTGGAGCTCGCCCGGACCCCTGCCGACTTGGAATCCCTTGAGGATCTGTATTTCAGGCTATTCGAGGACGGCGGAGGATGGTTGATGCGCCGCAATCGTTCGACCTTCGAATTCGCGATGGGTGTCTTTTTGGGCGCTGTTGCGGTAGCCCACGGCGCGCAATGGAGCGTCTACGAAAGCCCTTTCGCCCCGGGTCACTTTGGTCTCGCTGTCAGCCGTGGTCTTCTCACGGTGGTGCTCAATGAGTACGGCACGGGGTGGGATCGACGGCCGAATAATCGCCGGCGCAGGTTGCTCCGCCGTGACTACGACAAGAATTTCGGCGAAAGCAACCGGCTTAGATAACTTCTTAAGAGAATCGCCCTCATCAGCGCGGAATCACCGAAGGCTTAACTTTTTTCGGGAAGCTCACCTGATTCTCTACGCTAGGAGCGGCCCCGCTCCCCGCGTTTGACTTTGCGCCAGAACTCGTGAGTGACTCCGAAATTTCGGTGACCTGACTCTGGATCAGGTAATCGGTGGTTCGAATCCACCCTCCCCAGCAGCCGAGCAAATCGGACGACGGGCACCGAGGTACCGTCGCCGCCCATGGAGCCGGCACAGGCGCTGGAACGGATCGCCTATCTCCTCGACCGGGCGCGCGAGAAGCCCTACCGGGTCCGCGCGTACCTGCGAGCGGCCGAGACCGTGAAGGCCCTCATGCGCGACGAGCTTCTCGCTCGCGTCGCCGCCGGCACGCTCGAGGAGCTGGACGGCATCGGCCCGAAAACGGCGGCGATCATCAGCGAGGTCTCGATCTCCGGGTCCACCGCGTACCTCGACAAGCTCGAGGAGGAGACTGCCCTCACGGTCGGCAAAGGCAACAAGCTCGTCGGCCAGTTGAAGGGCGACCTCCACGTGCACTCGCTGTGGAGCGATGGCGGCGCCGAGATCGACGTGATGGCGCGCGCCGCCCGCGACCTCGGCCACGAGTACATGGCGCTCACCGACCACTCACCGCGGCTCACCATCGCAAACGGTCTCTCGCGCGAGCGCCTACTGCAGCAGCTCGACATCGTCGCGGCGCTGAACGACGACCTGGCGCCCTTCCGCATCCTCACGGGGATCGAGGTGGACATCCTTGAGGACGGCACGCTCGACCAGGACGACGACGTTCTCGAGCGGCTCGACGTCGTCGTCGCATCGGTCCACTCGAAGCTGCGCATGGAGAAGCGGGAGATGACGCGGCGGATGATCACCGCCATCGCCAACCCGCACACCGACGTGCTCGGCCACTGCACCGGCCGGTACGTGGTCGGCCGTGGCCGGCCGCAGTCGGAGTTCGACGCCGAGATCGTGTTCCACGCCTGCGAGCGGTTCGACACCGCGGTCGAGATCAACTCCCGACCGGAGCGCCTAGACCCACCGAACGACCTGCTCGCGCTCGCCGTCGAGATGGGCTGCCGGTTCGCGATCAACACGGATGCGCACGCGCCCGGTCAGCTGGAGTGGCAGCCATACGGCGCCGACAAGGCGGTCGAGACCGGGGTGACCAGCGACCGGGTCGTGAACTCATGGTCTGCCGATGAGCTGCTCGACTGGACCGCGCGGTAGCCTCGCACGCGCGATGTCGCCGTGAGCCCTCGTGGGACACGCGGACCCCTGAGGCTCCGATCGATGAGACTGTCGACGCACACCGGACGGGGAGGTAGATGGTCGTGGCCGAGATGAGATTCCTGGGGTTCGCCGGCAGTCTTCGCCGGGCGTCGTACAACCGCGGACTGATCCGCGCCGCAGTCGAGCTCGCGCCGAGCGGGGTCACCGTCGAGACGTACGGTCTGGGCGAAATCCCGCTCTACAACCAGGACGTCGAGGATGCGGGCGAGCCCGCCGCGGTCGTCGCCTTCAAAGAGGCGATCGCGCGAGCTGACGCCCTATTGGTCGCGACGCCCGAGTACAACCACGGCGTGCCCGGAGTCCTGAAGAACGCGATCGACTGGGCGTCGCGGCCGCGGGCCACCAGCCCGCTTCGCGACAAAGCCGTCGCGGTGATGGGCGCGTCGCCCGGCAAGGGCTCGACAGCGCGCGCGCAAGCGCAGCTGCGGGACGCGTTCGTCTTCACGGGCGCCTGCGTGATGCCGCTGCCTGAGCTCCTCATCGGCGGCGCAGGCGGGCTCTTCGATCGTGACGGCAATCTCATGGATGTCGCCGTGCGCACCTCGGTGGTCGAGATCATCGAGGCGCTGCGTGCATGGACGCTGCGTATTGACGTCGGCCGTGACGCCGCCGCGTGAAGCCCCAGCCCGCGTGACGACGGAGGCCGGACCCTTCGCGCTCATGTCCGGTGACGCCGTCGTGAAGGTCGAGCCCGCGGCAGGCGGCAGGATCGTCTCCCTCATGCTCGGAGGCGTCGAGCGGATCCTGCAGAAGGCTCGCGCGAGGGCGACGACGCCTCCTCTCTATTGGGGCTGCTACCCGATGGTGCCGTGGGCGGGTCGCCTCGCGAACGGACGCATCCCCACCGAAGACGGCGAGGTCCGACTCGAACCGAACCTGCCGCCATCGGCGATACATGGGCTCGGCTTCGACAAGCCGTGGGAAGTTGTCGAACGGAGCGACACGTCGGTGACGATGGCGTGCGACATGAAGGGACTGGGATGGCGATTCGGCGGCCGGGCCCGGCAGACACTCCGGCTCGGTTCTGTGGGCCTCGACCTCGAGCTCGAGGTCGGCGAGTACAGCAGGCGCGGACCAGCGGGCCTCGGTTGGCATCCCTGGTTCGCACGGCCGGAAAGTGGTGACATGGCGCTCCGGCTCGACGCCGGCGAGGTGCTCGTTGTCGACGAAAACCTCGTCCCCACCGGCGAGGTTCGGAGCGTCACCGCCAGCGAGGATCTTCGCTCGGGACCGGCGCTCGGCGATCGCCGGCTCGATCACGCCTACGTGCGCGCGAAGGGTCCCGCGCTTCTGCGATGGCCCGATCTCGATCTGGAGATCGAGTTCGACGAACGCCTGAGCACGGTCGTTGTCCACACGCCGAGTGAGGGCGTATGCGTTGAGCCGCAGACGATGTGGCCGAATGCGCCGCTGCTCGCGGCCCGAGGTGTCCACGGCACCGGTTTGCGCACCCTCGAGCCAGGCGAGAGTCTTCGCGTGAGCGAACGATGGAGCTGGAGGGCGGCATGAGCAGCGACTTCTTTACCGACGTGCCGGCGAGGATCGGGTACGGCGGCCCTGACTCCGACGATCCACTCGCGTATGCCGTCTACCAGCCTGACCGCATCGTGCGCGGAAAGCGGATGGACGATCAGCTCCGCATCGCGGTGTGCCTCTGGCACTCGTTCAACTGGCCGGGCTCAGACGTCTTCGGGGTTGGCACGTTCGACCGCCCGTGGCTCGCACCGGGCGCGGATCCGAAAACCGCGTCACAGGCGAAGGTCGACGCGGCGTTCGAGTTCATCAAGAAGCTTGGCGTCCCGTTCTTCGCCTTTCACGATCGCGATGTCGCACCCGAGGGCCGGACCTACGCGGAGACGCGCGCGAACCTGGATGCCAGCGTCGATCGGATCGAGAAGCACATGGAGCGGACCGGCGCGCGCCTTCTCTGGGGCACGGCAAACCTGTTCAGTCATCCGCGCTACGCCGCGGGCGCCGCGACGAACCCCGATCCCGCGGTGTTCGCGTACGCCGCCGCGCAGGTGAAGACGATGCTCGAGGTCACGAACCGTCTCAAGGGAGCGAACTACGTTCTCTGGGGTGGACGCGAGGGGTACGAGACGCTCCTCAACACCGATCTCGCACGCGAGGAGGCGCAGCTCGCGCGCTTCCTCGCGATGGTCGCGGAGCAGAAGCACCGGATCGGCTTCACCGGCACGCTTCTCATCGAACCGAAGCCGCAGGAGCCGACGAAGCACCAGTACGACTACGACGCCGCGACGGTCATGGGTTTCCTTCAGCGCCACGGGCTCGCGGACGAGTACCGCCTCAACCTCGAAGCCAACCACGCGACCCTCGCGGGTCACAGCTTCCATCACGAGGTCGCGACCGCGATCGCGCTCGGCGGGTTCGGCAGCATCGACGTCAATCGCGGCGACTACCAGAACGGTTGGGACACCGACCAGTTCCCGAACTCGGTCGACGAGCTCGCGCTCGCTCTGCACGAGATCGTCGCGGCCGGCGGATTCACCACTGGTGGCTTCAACTTCGACGCGAAGCTTCGCCGGCAGAGCGTGAGCCGCGTCGACCTCTTCCACGCCCACATCGCCGGGATCGACACGCTCGCACGGGCGCTGCTCGCCGCCTCCGACATGGTCGAGCACGACACGCTCGCGGCACCGCGCAAGGAGCGCTACGCCGACTGGTCGAAGGAGCTCGGCACATCCATCCTCGGAGGATCCGTGACGCTCGCCGACCTCGAGCGGCGCGTCGCGGCGGGCGAGATCGACCCGAAGCCGAGATCGGGGCAGCAGGAGCTTCTCGAAGGCGCGGTCAACCGCCGGATCTGGGCCTCCGACCGGTCGCGAAAGCCTTAGCCGTGTAGCCCGGCGAGCTCCTGGCTGGTGAGCTTCGTCGGCGGCTTGCCGAGGATGATCATCCCGAGGACTTCGTCGGTCGTCACGTCGTTCTTGTTCACGGTGCCCACAAGTCTCCCGTGGTACATCACGCTGATGCGCTCGGACAGGTCGAATACGTCGTGGATGTCGTGGCTCACCAGGAAGATGCCGATTCCCTCGCTCTTCAGCTGCCGAATCAGTGCGTGCACCTGCGCGGTCTCCGCGGGCCCGAGCGCGGCCGTCGGCTCGTCCATGATCAAGGCGCGCGCGTTGAAGTGGATCGCTCTCGCGATCGCGACGGCTTGGCGCTGTCCACCGGAGAGCCGAAGAACCGGCGACTTGAAGTTCTTGAAGTTCGGATTCAGGCGACCGATGACCTTCCGCGTCGCCGACTCCATCGCGGCATCGTTGAGGGAACCGCCTCCCGTGAGCTCTCGACCGAGGAAGACGTTCGCCGGCGCATCGAGGTTGTCCGCGAGGGCCAGAGTCTGATAGATCGTCTCGATCCCGAGCGCCTTCGCGTCGCGCGGGTTTGCGATCGTGGCCGGCTGTCCGTTCACCAGGATCTGCCCCGAGTCGGGAGGACGCGCCCCCGAGAGCGTCCGCATGAGCGTGGTCTTTCCGGCGCCGTTGCCGCCGACGACACCCACCACTTCGCCTGGGTAGAGATCGATCGTCACGCCTGCGACAGCACGGACGCCACCGAACGCGACTTGGATGTTCCGCATCTCCACGATCGGAACGCGCTGCACCGGTGCGTTCGCCGTCTCGGTCGGAGTGATCATCAGCTCACCCTCCGGCGGAAGAGCGTGTCCAGGCCGACAGCCGCGACGAGCACGATGCCGACCACGATGTCCTGAGTCGGCGAATCGACGAGGAGCAGCACCATCCCTGAGCGTAGCGACTGCATCACGACGGCACCGAGGATCGCGCCGGGGACCGTCCCGATGCCGCCGGCGAACGAAGTCCCGCCGATGACCGCGGCGGAGATGACGTCGAGCTCGTTCTGGACACCGAGGTTGGTCACCGCGGCGTCGAGACGGGCGGTCTGGACCGCGGCGCTCACCGCGGCGAGGCTTCCCATGAGGGCGAACGTGAGCATGATCGTCCGCCGCACGTTGATTCCGGCGAGCGCCGCGGCGTCGGGATTTCCGCCGATCGCGTACACGTAGCGCCCGAAGCGCCGGCGCGTCGCCAGGAAGGTCACGACGAGCGTGACGACGAGCATGATCACGACCGGGAACGCGACGCCGGTCGGTATGCCGCCCGGCGGCACGGGTATTCCCCGCGCCGCGGCGACCTGCTCCGCCACGTTGGGCGGGAGCGGGTAGCTGTTGGCGACCCAGACTGTCCCGAGCACCACGCCGCACGTCACCGTGCCAACGAGGACCTCCGCCCACATCGGCCGCACCGGAAAGCCGTAGCGCCGGCGGCGGCGGCGCGCGGCGACCTGCAGAAGAACGATCGCCACGCAGATGACCGCGCCCAATGCCCAACTCGGCCATTCCCCGAGCGCGCCGACACGCGTGCCGACGGTACCGCCCCCGAGCATCTGAAACGTCGTATCGAGTGGTGCGATGGTCTGGCCCTGCGCGTACCGGAAGATGAGGCCGCGCCAGATCAAAAGACCGCCGAGTGTGACGATGAACGAAGGGACGCCGCCGAACGCCACGATGAAGCCCTGCAGTCCGCCGATCGCGGCGCCGAGCACGATCCCGACGAGGAGCGTGACGATCCAGGTGAAAGGCTGCTCGAATCCGAGACCGAGGCTCTGCGGGATCCATACGGCCTGGAGCATCGCCATCGAATAGCCGAGGAAACCGAGCATCGATCCGACCGAGAGATCGATGTTGCGGGACACGATGATGAGGACCATCCCCGTGGCCATGATCCCGATCGAGGCGCTCTGAACCGACAGGTTCCAGAGGTTGCGCGCGCTGAGGAACGTCCCGCCCGAAATGATGTCGAAGGCGATCCAGATCACGGCGAGCGCCGCGACCATCCCCAGCAAGCGCGTGTCGACTTCGAGGGGACGCAGCGCTCCCGTCACCGGCGCCAGCGCCGAACGGAGCGCATCGACGAATGAGCGGATCGGCGGGGCGGGTTGGCCCTCCTTGGTCACCTCCCCGGGAACGGAAACCCCCATCAGCTCGCTGTCTCGACCTCCCTCATGCCCTTGGTAGAGAAGCGCCCCGCCCCACGTTAGCGGGAGCGGGGCGCTTCATCACGCGGGTCGCGAAAGAATCAACCGCAGGCGGCGACCTTACCCGCCGCAACACCCTGGCAGAGATCGGCTTTGGTGATCCAGCCAGCGCTGAGGACGTCGTTCAGGTTCGCCTGTGTGATCGGGTTTGGCGTGAGCAGGATCGAGCTCAGGCTGTTTCCGCCTGGGGTCTTGAACGTCGCGGTTCCGCTGACCTTGCTCGGATCCGAGTTCTTGCACAGCTGCATCGCGGCGTCGCCGGCGGTCTTGCCAAGCAGACGCGCGTCCTTCCACACGTCGACCGTCTGCTCACCAAGGGCCACACGGTTCAGGGCAGCTTTGTCGCCGTCCTGGCCCGACACGGGCACCTTGCCAGCGAGACCTTGCGCCCTGAGCGCGGCGATCACACCACCCGCCATGCCGTCGTTCTCCGACAGCACCGCGTCGATCTTGTTGGCGTTCGCCGTCAGGATCTGCTCCATCTCGGTCTGAGCCTTCGATGGGTCCCAGTTGTCCGTGTACAGCTCGGCCCCCGCGGGGATCTTGATGTCGCCTGCCTTCACCGCGGCGCCGATGACCTGCTCCATGCCGCTGCGGAGGAAGTCGGCGTTCGCGTCGGCCTTGTTGCCCTTGATGATCGCGTAGGTGCCCTTCGGTTTCGCGGCGAAGACCGCCTGCGCCTCGAGCTTGCCGACGAGGACGTTGTCGAAGGTGATGTAGAGAGCCTTCGGGTCCTCGATGAGGCGGTCGTACGCGATGACCGGAACGCCGTTTTGGATCGCCTTCGCGACGGATGGCTTAATCGCCGTGCCGTCCTGCGCGAGGATGATCAGAACCTTCGCACCTTGCGAGATCAGGTTGTCGACGTTGCTGGCCTGAGTCTCCGCCGACGACTTGGCGTCATTGGAGACGTATTTGCCGCCACCAGCCGCGATGGCTGCCTTGATCGCGGGCTCGTCCCACTTAGCCCAACGCTCTTCCTGATAGTTGTTCCAGGACACTCCGACCGTGCACGCCGCAGCGGCGGCTGTAGGTGAACTGGAGGCAGCAGTTGTTGGGCTGCTCCCACCGCCGGCACCTCCACCGCACGCCGAGACGATCAACGTAAAACCTGTCGCGAGCACAGCTAACTGTCTACGCATCGGGTAGTTAGTCTCCTTCCCCCTTGAGCAATGCCTGCGCCGAAGATTGCGCGGCTGCCACGCTACCACCCCGGTCTAAGAGATTCGAGTGGTCAGACCGCACACGCGCGCTTGCTTTGGCGCGACCATCTGCGCATGGGACGGCGGCGCGCGCTCGTCATCGGCATCGTGGGGCTGGCGATGGTCAGCGTGGCGCTCGTGCCGGACACGGCCATCAGCCTGTTCAGAAGCACCGGGCCGGCCGTCGCCCTCGGGCCGCCCCGGTTCGTCGACGAGACAACGAGCGCGGGCATAGACCACGTCTATGACGGCGGGTTCGAATACGCGGTCGGCGGCGGAGTCGCCGCGTTTGACTGCAACGGGGACGGGAAAGCCGACCTGTACCTCGCCGGCGGGAGCGGCCCCGCTGCCCTGTATCGGAACGACAGCCTGATAGGCGGCGCCCTTCGTTTCATTCGGCTCCGCGACGGGGCGACCGATCTCGTAGGCGTCACCGGCGCCTACCCCGTCGACATCGACGGCGACGGAATCATCGATCTGGTCGTGCTCCGAAACGGTGAGAACGTCCTCCTCCGCGGTCTCGGCAGCTGCCGGTTCGAGCGTGCGAATGAGCGCTGGGGATTCGACGGCGGCACACAGGTCACGACCGCGTTCAGCGCGATGTGGGAACCGGGCGCAACCCTGCCGACGCTCGCGTTCGGGAGGTACAACAACCCGGCCAGCAACGATCCGCACCACCTCTGCTTCGACAACGAGCTCGTACGGCCCTCGCCGGCAGGCGCTACGTACGGCGAGCCGCTGCCGCTTCGGCCGAGCTGGTGCGCTCTCTCGATGCTCTTCAGCGATTGGAGCCGAAGCGGCCGGACGGACCTCCGTGTGAGCAACGACCAGCATTACTACCTGCCGACCGAAGGCCAGGAGCAGCTCTGGCGCGTCCCGCCGGGCCAGGCGCCTTCCCTCTACACCGCGGACGACGGGTGGGTGAACGTGCAGGTCAACGGAATGGGCATCGCGAGCTACGACCTCACGGGCGACGGCTATCCCGAAGTCTTTTTGACGAGCCAGGCCGACAACCGGCTGCAGTCTCTCGCCGCCGGTCCCTCCCGGCCCACGTATCGCGACATCGGCCTGCGGCGTGGCGTGAACGCGGCGCAGCCGTTCAGCGGCGGCGACGGACGCCCCTCCACCGCGTGGCACGCCGAGTTTGCCGACGTGAACAACGACGGATTTGTCGATCTCTTCATCTCGAAAGGCAACGTCTCCGAGCAGACCGAATACGCGCAGAAGGACCCGAGCGATCTCCTTCTCGGTCAGCAGGACGGTACGTTCCGCGAAGCCGCCGACGCAGCCGGCATCCTGAGCTTCGATCGCGCGCGCGGCGCGGCGCTCGCCGACTTCAATCTCGATGGGATGCTCGACCTCGTCGAGGTCGGCTACGGCACACCGGTGCGCATCTGGCGAAACGTCGGGACGGGGAACGCAGCCCATCCCCAGGCGATGGGCAACTGGCTCGCGCTGAGCGTCGAGCAGAGCGGACCGAATCGCGATGCGATCGGCTCGTGGGTCGAGGTCCGCGTCGGAAACCGGATCACGCGACGCGAGCTCACGATCGGTGGCGGTCACGCGGGGGGGCAGCTCGGCTGGGTCCACTTCGGGCTGGGCGATGCCAGAGGCGCCGATGTCCGGGTGCTCTGGCCCGGCGGCGAGGACGGCCCGTGGATGCACGTGTCCGCGAACGAATTCGCGGTCGTGACGCGAGGGGTCGCGGAGGCGCGCCGATGGTCGCCGGCCGGAGGCTGACCTAGATTCCCCAGTTGATGAACGCTCGTCCGATCGCCTCGCAAGCCCGTTTCCGGATCGCCGCCGCCGCCCTCGTCGCTGCCGTCGTCGTGGGTGGCGCGGTGCTCGGCACGACCCGCCCGTGGGAGCGCACTGCCCCCGCGTGCCCGCAGGTCTCCGATCAAGGATCGTCGTCGGTGGCGCGGCGGTGGGACGAGGCACTGCTCGACGCGATCCGGCGTTCTCTTCCGAATCCGCCGGTGCACGCACGCAACCTGTTTCACCTCTCGGTCGCGATGTGGGACGCCTGGGCCGCATACGACACGACCGCGTCGGGTTACCTCTTCAAAGAGAAGCTGACCGTCGATCCGTGCGGGGTCGGTGCGGCACGCAACGAGGCGATCAGTTACGCGGCGTACCGCGTCCTGACCGCGCGCTTCATCAAGGCTGTCGGCGCGGACAGGTCCCTGTCGGAATTCGCGGACCTCATGGACGCGCTGTCCTATCCGACCGCAGTGATCACGACGGAGGGCAACGCGCCCGCGGCTGTCGGCAATCGGATCGCGAAGACGGTGCTCGACTACGGCAAGTCAGACGGTTCGAACGAAGCGAACGGGTATGCCGCGACCGACTACACACCGGTCAATCCGCCCCTTGTGGTCGCCCGTCCGGAGATCACGATCGTCGATCCGAACCGGTGGCAGCCGCTCCAGATCGAGAACCTGCTGAGCCAGAACGGCGTCGTCCTAGCGAGCGGCGTTCAACAGGCCGTCGGCCCGCACTGGGGGCACGTGACCTCTTTTGGGATCCCCGCGGGCGGCGCGTCCGGTGTGCCATTCGATCCCGGGGCGCCACCGCGACTTGGCGATCCGTCGAGCGATGCGGCCTTCAAGACCCAGGTCGTCGAGGTCATCCGGGACAGCAGCCTGCTCGACGCGACGACCAACGCGTCGCTCGATATCTCCCCCGCGGTGATCGGCGCCAACGCATTGGGATCGAACGGTGGTCAGGGTCACCCGATCAATCCGGTCACCGGAAATGCCTACGGCCCCGAGACGGTCAAAGCGGGCGACTTCTACCGAGCGATCGCCGAGTTCTGGGCCGATGGTCCGAACTCCGAAACGCCGCCGGGCCATTGGAACGTCATCGCGAACGCGGTGTCGGACGCGCTCGAGCCAAACCTGCGCATCGGCGGCACGGGTCCGGTCCTCGATCGGCTGCAGTGGGACGTGAAGATGTACCTCGCGCTGAATGGCGCGGTCCACGACGCGGCGATCGCGGCCTGGGGCCTCAAGGGCCGCTACGACGGCCCGCGCCCGATCTCGATGATTCGCTACATGGCGGGTCTCGGTCAGTCGACCGATCCGTCTCTCGCCGCATACAACAAGGAGGGCTTGCCACTCGTGCCCGGGCTCATCGAGCTCGTCACGGAGGACAAGACCAAAAGCGGTGGCCCGATGACGGCCCTCAAAGGCAGCGAGGGCAAGATCGCAGTTCGCGCGTGGCAGCCACGCCCCGCCGACCCCGCGGCCTCGCACGTCGGGTGGATCCTCGGAACGACATGGATGCCCTACCAGCTGGCGACGTTCGTGACGCCATCGTTCCAGGGATACATTTCGGGCCACAGCACATTCAGCCGCGCCGCCGCGGAAGTGCTCACCGCGATCACGGGCAGCGAGTACTTCCCGGGCGGTCTTTCTGACTGGACCGTCAAGGCAGGTTCGCTCAAGTTTGAGGCGGGTCCGAGCGCGGACGTCCCGCTTCGGTGGGCGACGTACTACGACGCTGCCGATCAGGCCGGGCAGTCGCGTCTATACGGCGGTATCCACGTGCAAGCCGACGACTTCACCGGCCGCATCGTGGGTTCGAGTTGCGGCAAGGACGCCTGGGCCCTCGCGCAGCGCCTCTACGCCGGGCGGTAGCGCGAGGGCATGCGCCGCGTCTTTCTCGGCATCGACTGCGGCACGCAGTCCACAAAGGTCGTGCTTCGCGATCACGCGACGGGCGAGGTCGTCGCGACCGGTCGCGCGCCGCACGATCTCGTAGAGCGCGACGATGGGACGCGCGAGCAGGACCCGGCGTGGTGGATCGACGCGCTCCGCGCTGCGGCGCGCGATGCGATCCGCGGCGAGCGCTTCGAGATCGGCGGCATCGGCGTGTCCGGACAGCAACACGGTCTGGTGTGCCTGGACCAGAACGATCGACCGGTCCGCGCGGCGAAGCTCTGGAACGACACGACGACCGCCGCGGAGGGCGATGAGCTCACACGAAAGCTCGGAGGCACGCGGGGCGTCCTCGAGCTCGTGGGCAACCTCATCCTTCCGGGCTATACCGCGCCGAAGATCTCGTGGCTCGCGGCGCATGAGCCGGAGTCGTACGCGCGCACGGTGCGCATGTGCCTCCCGCACGACTACCTCAATCTGTGGCTGACCGGCGAGTTCGTCACCGAGCACGGGGACGCCTCGGGCACGGCGTATTTCGACGTCCGCGCACGCCGGTACAGCGACGCGGTCCTCGCCGCGATCGACGATCGCCGCGATTGGAAACGGACGCTCCCGCCGGTCGGGCCGTCGGTCAGCGTCGTCGGCAGGCTCCGCCGCGAGGCTGCGGACGCGCTCGGGCTCGACGCAAGCATTCCGGTGAGCGCGGGCGGCGGCGACAACATGTGCGCCGCGATCGGCTGCGACATCGTCGCCGAGGGACCGGTCGCCGTGAGCCTCGGGACCTCCGGCACCGCGTTCGCGTACCGTGCCGAACCGGCGGTCGATCCGCTCGGCGAGGCCGCGGCGTTCTGCGATTCGACGGGCGGCTGGCTCCCGCTCGCGGCCACGCTCAACTGCACGAGCGCGACCGAGTGGGCGCGCGGATTGTTCGCGATGAGCCACGCCGAGGTCGACGCGGCGATCGCGGAACGCGATGCAGCGGGGCCGATCTTCCTGCCGTACCTATCCGGCGAGCGCACGCCGAACCGACCCGAGGCCGCAGGCGTGTTCGCCGGCCTCCGTCAGAGTCACGGGCGCGAGGCCATCATGCGCGCGGTCTTCGAGGGAGTGACGTTCGGCCTCGCCTATGGGCTGGATGCGCTGCGCCGAACGGGAGTGAGCCCCAGCGAGGTGACCCTCGTCGGAGGCGGATCGGCCTCGGATGCGTGGGCCCAGCTCTGCGCCGACGTCTTCGAGGTCTCCGTGGTCCGCCCCACGATCGTCGAGGCCGCCGCATCCGGGGCCGCTCGCCAAGCACAGTGGGCGGTCGAAGGATCGCGGCCTGCTCTCGCGCGAGTCTCCTCGCGACGCTTCGAGCCGCGCGCTCGACCCGAGCTGCGCGAAGCGGCCGAGCGGATAGCCGAAATGCGTGAGATCGCTGGCAAGAACGGCTTGTAATTTGCGCGGCGCGGGTGGCACCGGCGAGAGGGTTGTGCGCGAACCGCGGGTGCCCCGGGGACCCGCCACGCGGAGTGAGCGAAAGCGAACGACGCGACAGGCGGGGAGGGTGCGGTGAGCGCGCGACCTCGAGCCGGGGACAGGACCCGCGCCGCGTCTACGGCTTGATTCGCTCGAGCGCGAACGCCTTTCGCACGATCCGCTTCACCGCGGGCCGCGCGGCATCGGCAGGAGTGCGCAACCGGATGAAGCGCGAGTCTTTGCCACCGCCTTGGAGCAGACCCGTCGGATCGTCGAGCTCGCGCCCGCGGTAGAAGAAGATGGCCGCGTACGTGGAGAAGGCGCCGATCCCGGCGACGTTGCTGTCGCCGACGGAATACCGAGTAAGCTTCCACATCGCGCTCTTCGAGCGCGGTGGCTTGCTCTGGTAGGCGACCTCTTTCGCCGTCGGCGCGGCGGTCTTCACGACCCGGCGCGCCGCCATCACGGTCGGGCGCACGGCGCTCGGTACCTTCTTCAGCTGTTCGGAGAGCGTGATCGCTGCGGCCGTCATTTCACACCTCGCGGTTCACGTTCAATCCGGCGGGACGTTCTGATTCATGTGGAAGAGGTTGGTCGGGTCGTAGCGTCGCTTGATCGCCACGAGACGATCCCAGGTCGCTTTCGGGTAGGCATCGCGAACGCGCGCGGGGCCTTCGTCGTTCAGGAAGTTCACGTACGCGCCGACCGGTCCGCGCTGCAGGGCCGCGGCGAAACGATCGACCCATTCCTGGTGTTCTTTCGCGTCCTCACGCCGCTCGTAGAGCGCGGCGACGTTCACCATGATCTTTCGCTTTCGGTGCGCGAAGGCCGTCGCTTCGACGGGGACGCGGGCGATCGCCCCACCGAGGACGCGGATCTGCGCGACGCGAAGGTAGGCTCGCGACGACTCGAGGTGATCGAGGATCGCATCTGCCGACCGCTCGTCGACCTCGTCGACGAAGAGGGTCCGCCCCGCGGCGATGGGGTGGTACGCGGGGTCTTCCGGCGGGTAGATCTCGGGGTACGACATCGGCCGGAGCATGTCCACGAGCGGCGTCGCGAGCGCGCGGAACGGCGCGACGGCGCGTTGACCGGCCTCGACATCGCCGCAGTGGACCATGAGCGCCATGATCACCAGCTTCCCGTGATGCTCGGCTGGCAGGAAAGGCATCGGCGGGGCGGGCATGACGTTGGCGATCGTGGAGAGCTCTTCCGGTGCGGCGTCCGCGAGCTCGACGAAAGATCGGATGAGGGGCGCGGTCGCCGGGAGGATGAGCATGCCTCCGACGACCGTCCCGACGGGGTGCAGGCTCAAGAGAAAACGCGTCACCACGCCGAAGTTGCCACCGCCCCCGCGGATCGCCCAGAAGAGGTCGGGGTCGTGCTCGGCATCGACGCGCCGAAGCTCGCCATCCGCCGTGACGACGTCCGCCGCCAAAAGATCGTCGATGGTGAGTCCGTACTTGCGTGAGAGGTAGCCGACACCGCCGCCGAGCACCAGGCCGCCGAGCCCGACGGAGCCTGTATCGCCGAACCCCGTCGCGAGACCGTGCGCGGCCGTCGCAAGGCTGTACTCAGCCGCGGTCGCGCCGCTGCCCGCCCAGGCCGTGCTTCCTTCGAGGTCGATGCCCACCGAGCGCAGATCACGCATGTCGAGCACGATCCCACCGTCCGAGACGCAGTGGGCGGCGCCGCTGTGTCCGCCGCTCCGGATCGCGAGCTCAGCATCCGACTCGCTGGCGAAGGAGATGACGCGCGCCACATCGTCCGCATTCGCGGCGCGAACGATCAGCCGCGGTCGCTTGTCGACGCCGCCGTAGAAGACCGCTCGCGCGGCGTCGTAGTCGGGCTCGCCCGGGAGGATCGCGCGACCCGCGATCTTCGAGCGCAGGCCATCGCTGTTCAGGTCAGTCGATTTAAGAGCCATATGGAGCAGCTCCTTTTTCTAATCTGCGGCCATCGCGACGGAGACGTGCGTCTCGTCGGCGGCGTCGTCGCGCGCCGGAGTGCGCAGGACGGTGACGCCGAGCGCCGCCGCGACCATCGCGAAGGCCGCCCCGACAGCGAAGGCGGCGTGGTAGCCGTCGGTCAGCGCGACCACCGTCGGCGTGCCCGCCGCGATCGCCTCGCTGGTCCGCGCCGCGGCGACGCTCGCGAGCACCGCGAGGCCCAGTGCGCCGCCGAGCATGAATGAGGTGTTGACCATCCCGGACGCCAGACCGGCCTGCTCGGGACGGACGTCGGCCATCGCGGCGAGAAGCATCGGGTTGAACGCGATGCCCGCGCCCAGACCGATGAGGAGCATGCTCGGCAGCACGTCGACGATGTAGTTCCCGTCGATCGGCGCGCGCGCGAGAAGCAGGAGACCGAGGCCCGCGAGAGCGAGACCGGCGCCCAGCGGCCGCTTGATGCCGAATCGCAGGACCAGCTTCGCGGAGAGGCTCACCGAGAACACGGCCATGAGCAGGTTGCCGAGGAGGAAGGCGAGTCCGACCTGCAGCGGCGTGTAGCTCAGGACCAGCTGGAGGTACAGCGCCGAGAGAAAGAACGCGGCGAACATCGATGCCGCCCAGAGCACGCCCATGACGTTGGCGGTCGCGAGGTTGCGCTGGCGGAGGAGGCCAAGCGGCATGAGTGGGTCGCGCACCCGCGCCTCGATCGCGACGAACGTGGTGAACAGGATCGTGGCCGCGCCGAGCAGGCCGAGTGTCTGCGTCGAGGTCCAGCCTGCCTCGTTGCCGTTCACGATCGCGTAGACGGCGGTCATGACCGAGGCGGTGACACTGATCGCGCCACCGATGTCGAGACGCGCGTTCGTGAGGAAGCCATTCGTCGCCGGCACCAGACGGAGCGACAGCACCGTCACCGCGATGCCGACCGGGATGTTCACGAGGAACACGGAGTGCCAGCCGAAGACGCTCGTGAGGATCCCACCGAGGAGCACACCGACACTTCCACCGCCTGCGGAGACAAAGCCGACGACGCCCATCGCTTTGGTGCGGTCCGCGGCGTCCGTGAAGAGCGTCATGATCAAAGACAGCCCTGTCGCGGACGCGATCGCGCCGCCGAGGCCCTGCGCCGCACGCGCGGTGACGAGGATCGACTGCGACGAGGCGAGCCCGGCGCCAATCGATGCGACCGTGAACAGCCCGATACCGATGAGGAACATGCGACGGTGCCCGAGGAGATCACCAAGACGGCCGCCGAGCAGGAGGAAGCCGCCGAAGAAGAGCATGTAGGCGTTCACGACCCACGCGAGCGAGCTCTCGGTGAACGCGAGATCGGCGCGGATCGACGGAAGCGCGACGTTCACGATCGTCGTGTCGAGCACGATCATGAAGCTGCCGAGGCAAAGGACCATCAGCGCGAGCCAGCGTCTGTTGTTCTCAGTTGTCACGATGAGCCTCCAACGATTTCTTCAGCTAGAGCCCGAGCATCCGCGTCGCGGCCAGACCGACCACGCCGCCCACACCGCCGCCCAGCGCGTAACCGACGCCGAGCGCGGCGCTCCGGCCGGCGACGAGCTGGCGAACGGCGAGATAGGTGACGCCCGCGAGCAGGACATTCGCGGTGAAGCTCGGCGCGTACGCGACGGTCGCCGCGGCGCGCTCCTGCGCGACGACGAGGACGTTCAGCAGCACCTGGAACGCGAAGAGCGCGATGAAGCCACGCACCGTCGCGTTCGTCTGTAGCCATTTCGCGAACGGGATCGAGGTCGGCCGGTACGGCTGCCGCCATTTCCGTCCGAGTTCGATGACTGCCATGTGGTCGACCTCCTCCGCTTCTTACCTCGTTAGACGCGACCATCGGCAAAATTCATCGGTGCTCGGCGTCCGGATCCGGGTCCTTCGGACCGATGAATTCCGGGCGGGTCTTTCGTCTAATACCTGATGGCCACCCAGGCCCGTCGCGCGGTCAGCCTCGCGATCCGTGGCCCGCTCGAGCGGGCCGACCTACCGGGCCTGTACTCGCGCGTCTGCGATCTGCTCGCGGCGAGCGCGGGCGCCGTGGTGCGGTGCGACGTCGCCGGCATCCCGGCTGACGCAGTGGCGGTCGAGGCGCTCGCGCGGCTGCAGCTCGGGGCACGCCGCCACGGTTGCGAGGTCCGCCTGCAGCAAGCGTCCGCCGATCTGCGCGACGTCGTCGCGTTCATGGGGTTGGAGGAGGTCCTGCCGGAGTGACCTAGCCGTCGAGGCGCGGAGGCAGACCGAAGAGCGGGAAGAGTGTCGCCGTGTTGAGGAAGAACGTGATCTCGGCGATGCCGTTCGGGGAGAGCTCGATCACCTGCAAGGACCACGGCTCGTGACCGGACCCCGACAGGCTCGGCTTGTATTGACCGTACGCCGGCGAGCCGTTGGCGGTGACGGTCGGGACGAGACGGGACCCGCGACAGCCTATGCCCGGACCGAACCACCAGCGGAACATGTCGTCGCGGCCGCTGAGCCACATGTCGTACGGCGGCATCGATTGCTTCGCGTCCTCGCGGATCACCGCGGTGAGGGCGCCGATGTCGTATCGCTCGAACGCCTCGACGTATCGGGCCAGCAGGGCTCGTTGCGCCTCGTCCATCGCGGGGGCGCCGCCGGCCGGGCTGACGCCGCTCTCCTTCAGCGTCGCACGCGCTCGCTGCAGCGCACTGTTGATGCTCGCGGCGCTCGTCTCCAGAAGCTCCGCGACCTCAGCAGCCTTCCAGCTCATGACCTCGCAGAGGATCAGCGCCGCGCGCTGGCGCGGGGGAAGGTGTGCAGGGCCGCCACGAACGCGAGCCGCACGCTCTCGCGCGCGACAGCGGTCTCGGCAGGATCACCCTCGCCCGCGATAAGGGTGTCCGGTATCGGCTCGATCCAGGTGACCTCGGGGCGGATGTTGAGGTTCGATTCCACCGGCTCGCGCGCCGGACCGAGATCCATCGGCCGTATCCGGCGCTCACGGCTCCTCAGCATGTCCAGACAGACGTTCGTCGCGATGCGGTGGACCCAGGTCTTGACGGCCGAGCGTCCCTCGAAGGTGTCGAAGCCGCGCCACGCGCGGAGAAACGTCTCCTGGACGGCGTCCTCAGCCTCGAACGGGGAGGCCAGCATGCGATAGCAGTACGCGGTCAGCTCGGCGCGGTGCTCGTCCAGCTGGCGCCCGAGATCGCTGTTTTGGGCCTCGACTCCCGTCCCCTGCACGACCTCAATGGTAGAGGGACACTCGCGCGGAGGTTTAGATTTGGGCCGCCATGGCGGTCGTTCCCCTCGATAGCCGACAGGCGTCGATCACGCGTCTGCTCCTGACCGAGGCGCGGCCGTCGACCGTCGAGGCCATTGCGAGCGAGCTGAACCTGACCGGTCGCATCGTCCGCTACAACCTTCCGTCGATCGATACGTTCCTCCGCCCAGAGGGACTTCGACTGATGCGACGTCGTGGGGTCGGCGTCTGGGTGTCGGGTAATGAAGACCGGCGCCATGCGATCCTCTCGACGCTCGGCTCGGTCGCGGGTCCGCGCGTGCTCGATGGCGACGACCGCAAGCTCCAGGTCCTTGCCGCGCTTCTCGACGCGTCTCCTCGTCCCGTCCATATCGCCGATCTCGAGGAAGCGCTCGGGGCGTCGCGGCCGACGGTGCGGCGCGACGTACGAGCGGCGGAGGCGTGGCTCGAAGGACACCGCCTTCATCTGCAGCGCCTCCCCGGAGTCGGCATCGCCGTCCGCGGAACCGAGATCGACATTCGCAAGGGTCTGCTGTCGCTGGTTCTCGAGGGAGTGCCCGCCGAGCAGCTCCTCTCCGAGATGGACACGCCGAACGACCTCCGTCCGACGGCTGCGGAAAGCCGCGGCCTCGCCGAGTTCGCAGCGCGGCTCGACCTACCGACACACCGGAAGATCCTGAGCGCGCAGCTTCTGCAGTCCGACGACAACGGGCCGATGGCGATGGTGGCCACCCTGTACCTCGCGATCGTGACCCGGCGGGTCCGCGCTGGTCGTCAGGCCGAGTTGCAGAGCGGACAGCTGCGCTCGCTGATCGATCATCCCGTCGCGGCAGCCGCCGCGAGGATCGCCGCCGCGGTGGAGGCCGAGGCAGGCCTCGTGCTCGGCGACGCCGACGTCGCCGCGATCACCGAGTTCCTTCTCGGATTCGTGGAACTCGTCGACGCCAGCCTTGCGACCGAGCAAGACGACCAGGCGGTCGTCGACCATCTCGTCGCGGAAGCCGCGGCGCGGCTTCATCCGTCGCTGGCGGAGGACGTTCAGCTTCGGCGAAGTCTGGGCGAACATCTCCGCCGTTTGCGGGTGAGGCTGCGGTACGGCCTCCCGGTCAGCAACCCTCTCGATCACGAGGTCCGCGAGCGATATCCGGACGTGTATCGCGTTGCGAGTGAGATCGTGGCGGCGCTGCACCCGATCGGCGATGCCGTCGTGCCCCACGAGGAAGTCGGATTTCTCACGATGTACCTCGCGGGATCGCTCGAACGGAACCGCCTCCGGCCGAAGGTGCGGATCACGGTGGTGTGCCCGGCGGGCATGGCCACGGCGTGGATCCTCGTCTCGCGCCTGAGTGCCGAGTTCCCCAACGTCGAGGTCACTCGGGTCGTCTCCAAGACCGCCTTCGAGGAGGACCTGGACGCCGGCTCCTCGGACCTCGTGGTCAGCACCGTCCCGCTGGACGAGCAGCCAGCCAGCCTGCAATTCGTGGTGGTCAGCCCGCTCCTTCGAGAAAAAGACCTGCGCCGGCTCAGCCGTTTTCTGGGAGAACCGGCGCACTGATCGGCGCGAGCCGGATTGTCACAACTCGCTCGCGACAGATTGGCACTTGTGACAGGTGTCGCCGGCTTCGATGATGCCGCCCGTTTTCGAATTGGAGGG
>Ga0070698_100001279_pt1 | contig 28081 bp, 23 predicted proteins | sample KBSK1502metaG_FD_65477 | JGI IMG/M metagenome (GOLD analysis project Ga0070698, IMG submission 65477) | Corn, switchgrass and miscanthus rhizosphere microbial communities from Kellogg Biological Station, Michigan, USA - KBS K1-50-2 metaG | ecosystem: Host-associated > Plants > Roots >...
AAAAGATTCGACATTCGGTTTCTGATACTTGCCGAATGTAGTTTTTCACTTAATTTTATTGTCCGATCAAACAATATCCTATTCGGCAACCAAAAAAAAATTCTCGCCTATTGATGTAATACTTCTACACTGATTGTTTTATTGATTCACTCCCTATTTTTATTTATAACTGAAAAACCAAAACCCAATGTCCATAACCACCCAAAAACCGTTTATGAAAGCCTTTGCAAAAAAAACAGACAACGATCTCATTCAACTATTTGTTGAAGGGAACACTGAAGCTTTAGAAATTCTTGTGCTCCGCCACAAGGACAAGCTTTACACATCCATTTTATTTTTAGTAAAGGACAAATACCTTGCTGAAGATATCTTCCAGGATGTTTTTATCCGCATTATTGATACAATGCGCAGTGGAAGATATACAGAAGAAGGCAAGTTTCTGCCTTGGGCCATGCGTATTGCCCACAACCTTTGTGTCGATCATTTCCGTAAAGTGAAAAGAACACCTACAATCAAGAACGGTGATGATAAAGACATCTTTGAAGTGATCAACTTCTCAGAGGACAGTGCAGAAACGACAATGATGAAGCGCCAGAGCCACGACCGTGTTCGTGAAATGCTTGATCGCCTTCCTGAAGATCAGCGTGAAGTGATCATCCTTCGCCATTATGCGGATATGAGTTTTAAAGAAATTGCATCTATGACAAACTGCAGCATCAATACTGCTTTAGGTCGTATGCGTTATGGTCTTATCAACCTTCGCAAACTGATGATGCAAAAACAAATTGCACTATAAAAAACCCAAGCCCTTGTCATTCTGTATCTCCCATCGGTCTTAGTGAATTTTCACCTTGCCAATACCTGGTAGGCTTTTACAGAATGACACCTAATTAAAAACCCTTCTTAATAAGAAGGGTTTTTTGTTTTTTACTTTTTAATTTTCTTATACGTATCAATGCCACATTTCAGCCATTCAATAAATTCATCAGGATTGGGAGTATAAAATTTTGTTTTTGTCAATGCTATTTGATCCGCAGAAATGATAGCATATTGTGGTTGTGAGGTAGCGCCAAAATTTTCGGTTTGAAACGTTGACCATTTATCACCAACCGTAATTATTGATTTTTCAGTGCTATCAGCTGTCCTATAAATTGTTTGTTCTGTAAGCGGAAGACGTCTTCTTTCATCAACATATAAGGAAACAACAACAAATTCATTTCTCATAAGGCTGTCAACAACTTTATTTGTCCAAACTTTTTCTTCCATACGACGGCAGTTTACACATGCCCAGCCCGTAAAATCAATTAACACTGGTTTCTTTTCTTTGCTTGCTCTTGCAAGAGCAAGGCTGTAATCTTTTATTGGCTCATACTTTTCGGCACAATTGACCGGGTGCTCATATACACTATAACAAAGAGGCGGCGGAAAACCGCTGACCAATTTAAGATTTGCCGACTTAGAATTTGTCAAACCGGGGATCAGGTAAATGCAAATAGCAGTAAAAAGAAAAACAAACAATATACGCGGAAATGTGATCTTAATTCGACCGCTATGAGGGAATTTTATTTTCCCTATCAAATATAAAACCGTAAGAAAAGAAATGATCACCCATAACCCGATGAATATCTCTCTTTTCAAGAAACCCCATTGCTGCACAAGATCTGCATTTGAAAAAAACTTAACAGCCAATGCAAGCTCAATAAAACCCAAAACGACTTTCAGGTCGGTCATCCAGCCACCTGATTTTGGTAATAAATGAAGCCATCGCGGAAACATTGCAAACAAAGCAAAAGGTAAACCAATGGCCACACCAAAACCTGCTGCACCAGCGGTAAGCGGCCATGCACCTTGCTCTGCAACGCCGACGAGGAGTGTGCCGAAAATGGGACCAGTACAGGAAAAAGAAACAATTGCTAATGTAGCCGCCATAAAAAAGATACCCCATAAACTTCCATGCCCTGACTTTGAATCCATTTTATTGGCTAAACCGGGAGGAAGACCGATCTCAAAAAATCCGAAGAATGAAATAGCAAACACAACAAAGATTATGAAGAACAAAAGATTCAACCACATATTGGTTGAAATATTATTAAAGATCTCGGGGCTTATTGTTTTATTGGCAATGTGGAATGGGATAGTTATGGCTACATAGATCAAAAAAATAAAAAAACCATAAAGAATTGCATTCCTAACTGCTTTCTTTTTAGCATGTGACTTCTTTGTAAAAAAAGAAACCGTGACCGGGATCATTGGAAAAACACAGGGAGTAAGAAGTGCTATGAGACCTCCCGCCAGCCCTAACAAAAAAATACTAAGAATACCTTTGTTAGCTGTACCGTCGTCACCACAGGGTGTTATAGGATGTTTAATATCAATTGAAGGCACGTCGATCACTGTAGTAGTTTCAACACCCCCTTCCAACTCAACATTAAAATCTATAGATTCAGGTTTAAATACATCATTTCTTCCAAAGAAATAAGAAAGCTTTCCAATGAGTTTCGTCGGCACTGTTCCATTAATTTCTATCGGTATTTTCCATTCGGTAGGTCCTTCATAAACCTTTACAGTGTCTTTAAATATCGGGCTCACAAAAGTTTTTGAGCTACCTGCATCGGAAAAAGTAGTATCTATAGTAATGCTGGAATCAGGGAATGTTAATTCAACGGCCTTCACGCCACCAATATCCTGGTTGGGAGCATATAATTGCCATTCAGTTGCGCTGTCGATGGAAAAGATCAACTCATATTTTCCTTCTCCGATTTTTTTGCTTTTATAGCTCCATTTGTATAAGGTACTGTCCTGGGCTAAGGCTCCAATTGAAAGAAAAACTATAATGAAGAAAATTATTATTCTTGTAAACATTCCCCGCATAGCAGCATTTTAAAAAATAAACGAGTTCACAGGAGGAACTCGTTCTATGTCAAAATAAATTTATTTCATCCTAATCCAAAGCTACTTTGAAATTAACCGTTTTCGGGGGCAGGCATTTTTTATCATCACATGTCTGGTACTCTACACTTCCATTAAAGCTTGTTTTTACTTTAACTTTTAATTTTATGGTTTGAACAAAATTCACAGATTTTGAGAATTGATTTGCTGAAATATCTAATTCCTTATCATGGAACTTTTCAAGTTTCCCATCTTCTCTTATTTTACCTACCAATTCAATCAAAGGGTTAGCTGTAATGGTGAAAGTCGTTGGCCCTGCGACAGCATCTTCCGGTTGAATTTGTGAATACAAATGCCAGCCTTTTTCAAGGGTTGCAGTCATGTGTATTTCATAAGTATTATCTGTCAGTTTTTTTGAGGTAAATGTCCAGGTTACCGGACTTTGTGCTGAAACAGCAATTGCTCCGAATAAAAACATACTAAGTATAACAGTCTTCATTTTTTTTCTTTTAGAGATGCGAAAATCGTGATAATAGTTTTATCCAATGCCAAAATTACACCACAAATATTGCAAAAGAAATGCTTAGTCTATGTAAGAAATTTGACGAATAACAAGATTTTATGGACAGACTCGGGATTTAGCCCACTAAAACCTCACTCATTAACAGGTTTTTAAGTATTTCCCGGCCATCAATGTTACCAAGAACTTCAGAAGTAGCCCTCTCAGGATGCGGCATCATACCGAATACGTTCCTGTTTTCATTGCAAATACCTGCAATATTTCTAATAGCGCCATTGGGGTTTGCACTGGGTTTTATCTTCCCTTTTTCGTCGCAGTAATAAAATATCACCTGTCCTTTTCTTTCTAATTGGTCAAGAGTCTTTTCCTCTGCATAATACCTGCCTTCCCCATGAGCAATGGGTAATTTATAAACCTTACCGCTATCATTTGTAAGAAAAACATTTTTGCAGACAAATTGCTGATGGCCGTTACGCAGCAATGCTCCGGGCAATAAATGTGATTCACATAATATCTGGAAGCCATTACAAACACCAAACACCTTTCCGCCTGCATTTGCAAAATCAATTACACTCTGCATCATTGGGCTAAAACGGGCAATGGCTCCGCAACGTAAATAATCACCATAAGAAAATCCGCCAGGTAAAATGATACAATCTTCTGTATTGAACATACTAAGATCTTTATCCTTATGCCAAAGCATGATCACCTCTTGTCCCATATCATATTTTAATGCATCATGCATGTCCCTGTCGCAATTGGAGCCTGGAAAAACAACAACGCCAAATTTCATATTGCAGATTTAAATTAAGCTGTAAAGATAAAACTTATCAGATTATAGTTTCCAGATGACAGATGATAATTATCAACTTTCATCTATAAGTTATCATCTGATCACCATCCCGGTCCACCATACTGATAAACCAATATAAAAGTTATTGAAAGCCAGAAAATAACTACCGGTATCCATCGTTGCGGCGGATATAAATAAGTACAGGCATGAAAAGCTGCAAAAGGAACCACGATCAATATCCAGTTCTCAAATCCTTCAGCAGTATTGTTCAGGAAAGGAATAAAAAGTGCAAACAACAGATAAATGAGCATCAGGCTCCAGTTCTTTCTTACCTGGATCAGCATCTTTCTTAAGTTTTCCTGTACAAAATATCCTCCGATAAGAAAAGGAATTATCAGTAAAATACTTCCGATTGCCAGCCACAAAGATTGCCCAGGCGATGGCATTGCAACATTGATTGGTTGCAAAAGATGTTGCCATGACCAGTTATCCGAAAAAAATAAATAGGCTGCATAGAAATAATATGGGGTAGTAACACCAAGCAAACAGATCAGCCACTCATTTATTCTTACACTTCGCATTACGAGCAAGGCGAATATGAGCCATAGAAATAAAATGATAGAAGGAAAAAAGATAAATGAGCCAATTCCAACTGCTACACCAATATTATATACCGTGCCTTTGATGCTGTATTGGTTAGAGATCCTGAACAAACCTGCAAAGATCAAAAGCACTAACGTGTTTACCAGTAGTGGCGCAGAAAAGCGATTCCATTCAGGCATCAGCGATGTAATAACAAGGTAAGCAGCTGCAGGTAGAAAATTTAACCGCTGCATCATTCGGTTCTTATTAATAAGACTATTCAATTGCAATGCCTGAGTAAACAAAAAGAAATAAGTAATTACAGCAAAAAGCAATCCGTCATTTTTACCAGCTGATTTCAAAAAAAGTACAGCTTCACGATAAAGTATTGCTGCATTTTCCGCAGGCACCGGCGGAGGAGCAGGGTTTGTGAACATTGGCAACTTGATAAGTATGCCCATCACAAACAGGAATAAAATGTTAGCCGGTGTTTTTTGTTTAAATAGGCCGATCACAGATATGGATTGTGAGTGGTGAGTTGTCAGTGGTGAGTGACGATTTTCTCTGGTATCAGTTTACTTCACTCACAATTCACCACTCACAACTCACTATTAGTTAAAATCAATTTTTGCAAAGCAAATATAGTTACGATAAAAACATGGAACAATAAACTGTCTTGCGCTTATCTGTTTTCCATATTTAGGCATAAACTCATGACCTTTGTCAAGTCCTTTCAATGTCGGGTTACGGTTGATCTTTCCATCGGGTGATAAAGAAAAATCGTTCAGCAAAAGATTTCTTTTCTCCTGGAGGTTAAAAAGAAAATGTAATTGTCCGCCGGTATTCATCACATTATAAGAAATACGATCATCTGATTCATCATCAAACTGGTCCTTTCTTATTATGTTGCTCCATTCCAGATCACCTTTATTGCTAAATGAAAAAATAGCGACATTATCTGCATGATATCTTACCGCCTGGTTACCGGTACCGCTGCGCCGCCACCACCATGAAGAATAATAAGGCGAATAGAAATAATAATCATAAGGATAAAGGAACGGAGAGCCGTAAATATAATCCCATCGATTAAAAGCAGAATTGCGGGATGTGGTATAATATGCTTCAGCATCTACAAGAAAACCGCCATCCTTTTTAATGATGATATTCCTTATGAAATAATCATTAAAGGCCATTTTCATATTTGATTCTCCTTTTGCCTCCTGCCGGAGATCTTCATTGAAGACAAATGATTTTTCAAGCTCTGGCTGCCATGTATTTTTGTTCATGGCCAGGAAATAAATGCCTTCTATATTTCCTCTCTTCTGATTATAATAAAAAGCACTGAGTAAATAGCGCTGATTTGTATTATCAACTTTTACCCTAAGCTCATCGAGATACATTTTTTCAAGATTAAGAGGATAATAGGTAAAGCTATCCAGCATCGCTCTTTTTATTACCATGAAAGCTTTTGAAATACTTTCGTTCGAGGTACGGTAAAATTTTGAAAACACAAGATTGCCCTCATTATCTACTGCAAATTCACCAAGATGATCATTCCGCTCTTCCATGGACATGTTTAGTTGAGTTCTTTTCTGCAGTTCCAGATTACTATTGAAAAGTTTTGTTGTAATAACAAACCTGTCCCTGTTCTTACTGTTGATCTTAAAAATGAGGATCTTTTGTTTATCCTCACTCGACAGCGTTGTATATATTTTATTATTAGCTGAGCCGCCGATCGCAGCGGTGTCCAATTCAACCGGGTCCGAGATCTTCTGGCCCATACCATCCAGCTTAACCGCCGCACAATGCACAATATTTCTTTTCTGGTATTGGTAGATCATATAAATGAAATCGGGATATGGAAAAAAATCAACATTGATCATTCTTTCATCAGGAAGGTATTCATGCTTTATTTTTTTTGTAAGCTTCATTTCATTATCATAAAGGCAAATAAAATTATCTCCTCTTATACTCTTATAAATAAGGAAATGGTTTCCCATTTTACCAATGATCTCGAAGTTCATTCTGCGAGAATCATCCCGATCAGGTTCAGAAACCAGGATTCGCTGAGCGTTTACAGAATTAAATAAAGCCAGTAAAAAAACAAGATAGACAAGCCGCCAAAGGGATTTCATAGAAGTCATTTTTACCGTTTAAAGTTACAGGTTGTTGTGCAATTTCATTCATGATGAAATGATAAAGATGCGGTTTTTTAGTTTTTTACATGAATGGAAAAATATTTGTTTTGCAGCGGACAATATTTTGCAAAAAGCAGGCCGCATTGTAATTCAAGTTTTTCCATTTGATTTATTTCATTTTACTTATACCTTTGAAGGTTGAATTCGTACACCTTTTCTGTACGGGCTAAAAGAAAATATTCGTGAGAATTCCCACCAATAGAGTTACACTTGCTGGTTTACTGGTTGCTATCGGCATCATTTATGGAGACATCGGTACATCTCCACTCTATGTTTTCAGTGCTATCATCAAAGGAAAGGAAGTCTCGGAGGCTTTGATACTTGGCGGATTATCCTGCATCATATGGACACTTACCCTACAGACTACCATTAAATATGTGATTCTAACGTTGAGAGCGGATAATAATGGTGAAGGTGGTATGTTCTCATTATTTGCATTGGTAAGACGTCATGGTAAGTGGGCCGTATTTCCGGCTATGATGGGTGGTGCAGCTGTTTTATCTGAAGGAATTATTACTCCGCCAATTTCCGTTACATCGGCTATAGAGGGTCTTAAGCAAATAAAACTTTTCAGCGATATCGGTCAATGGACAATTGTAGGCATTGTACTTTTCATTCTTGTCATCCTGTTTTTTTTACAGCAATTCGGTACTTCTACTATTGGTCGCTTTTTTGGGCCGGTCATGCTGGTATGGTTTTGCATGCTATCGGTTCTTGGTCTTGGTCATATATTAGATAATATTACAGTTTTAAAAGCATTTAATCCATATTATGCTTTTAAACTTCTTACACAATACCCAAGTGGCTTTTGGATTCTTGGTGCTGTCTTTCTTTGTACCACTGGTGCTGAGGCATTATATAGTGATCTTGGTCATTGCGGAAGAGAAAATATTCGCATGTCATGGATCTTTGTAAAGACAAGTCTTATTCTTAATTACCTGGGGCAAGGTGCATGGTTGCTTAATCACACAGGTTCAGCAATTGATCCGAATATTAATCCATTTTACTCGATCATGCCCGATGGCTTCAGGTTGTTTGGAATAATTATAGCTACTGCTGCAACTATCGTTGCCAGCCAGGCTTTAATCTCAGGATCATTTACACTTATAAGTGAGGCTATGCGATTGAATCTTTGGTCAAAGCTTAAGATCAATTATCCAACTGAGGAGAAGGGACAACTCTTTATTCCTGCGGTAAACATGTTATTGTTTTTCGGCTGCTGCGGTGTTGTTCTTTATTTTCAAAAAGCGCAGAACATGGAGGCTGCATATGGACTTACCATCAACTTTGGTATGCTGATGAACACAACATTGTTCTCCTATTATTTATTTACCCAACGGGCACCACGACAATGGATCGTTCTTTACCTTATCGTTTATCTTACTATTGAGTTATCATTCCTTGCGGCCAATTTAAATAAGTTTACTCATGGTGGTTATGTATCATTTATTATCGGCGGATTTTTATTTATAACAATGTATGTGTGGTACCGTGCACGAAAGATCAAGAACCGCTATGTGGAATTTGTACGGCTTGAACATTATATTCCTAAGATACAGGAGCTGAGTAATGACAGGTCGGTGCCGAAATATGCAACGCATTTAGTTTATATGACCAGCGCCAACAATCCAAAAGAGATAGAACATAAGGTCATTTATTCTATTTTAAATAAAAAGCCTAAGAGGGCAGATATCTATTGGCTGGTGCATGTAGATACGCTGGATGATCCTTATACGAGTGAATACAAAGTAGATCATATAATTCCTAACGATATTATCAGGATCGAATTCAGGCTTGGGTTCAGAGTACAACCCAGAATAAATTTAATGTTCAGGAAAGTTGTTGAAGATCTTGTGGCAAATAAAGAAGTAAATATCTACAGTCGTTATGAAAGTCTGGAACGAAGCAACACGGTTGGCGATTTCCAATTCATAGTCATGGAAAAATATTTAAGCCAGGATAATGAGCTTCCATTCTGGGAGAGAGTAGTGATGAAATTCTATTTCTGGCTCAAAGAAATCAGCTTATCAGAAGAAAAAGGATTTGGTCTTGACTTATCAACAGTAACTGTAGAAAAATTCCCTCTTATAGTTGCGCCGGTATCTTCAGTAAAATTAAAACGGATAGTAGAAGAGGATTTATAAAAAAATAAAAATCGATCTTTTCATTTTCTCTTTATTACTTTTGCTGGCTATTCTTAAAGACCCGTCATCCGAAAACTGCTCCGGGTCGCATTTATGTCTTTAGATATTAAAAAAGTTTCTCCTCTTGGTTTATTAGTTGCCCTTGGTATAATTTTCGGAGATATTGGTACTTCACCTCTGTATGTATTTAATGCTATCATTGGTTCAAAGATCGTTTCAGAACAATTGATCATCGGAAGCCTATCATGTATTATCTGGACACTAACACTACAAACGACTATTAAATATGTTATCCTTACTTTAAAAGCAGATAACCGCGGTGAAGGCGGTATTTTTTCTTTATATGCACTTGTGAGAAGAAGAAAAAAATGGTTAGTATTTGCCGCCATGATCGGTGGCGCCGCTTTGTTAGCAGATGGCATGATCACTCCTCCTATCTCCATCACATCTGCCATTGAAGGGTTACGTCAGATACCGAAGTTTAGTAATATCGAACAGCAAACAATTGTAATAATTGTTTTAGGCATTATTACTCTCATATTTTTCTTACAGCAATTCGGAACTGCTTCCATAGGTAAGCTTTTCGGACCACTAATGCTCATATGGTTTTTAATGCTCGCTGCAATGGGTCTGCTGCATTTTTTAGATGACTGGCATATATTCAAAGCGCTGAATCCATATTATGCAATTGATCTGCTTACCAATTATCCTAAAGGATTCTGGATACTTGGCGCAGTGTTTCTTTGCACAACCGGAGCTGAAGCATTGTATAGTGATCTTGGTCATTGCGGTCGCGGCAACATTCGTGTATCATGGATCTTTGTAAAGTCATGTTTGATCATAAACTATGTTGGACAAGGTGCATGGCTGCTGGCTAATTATGAAGGCAAAGGTTTTGATGTATCTCAATTAAATGCTTTTTATGGCATCATGCCTGATGGTTTCAGGATCATTGGTATCGTGATAGCAACTGCAGCTGCTATTATTGCCAGCCAGGCATTGATCTCTGGCTCATTTACATTGATCAGCGAAGCAATGCGTTTAAATCTTTGGCCGAAATTCCGAATTCGTTATCCATCAGAAGAAAGAGGTCAATTATATGTACCCGCAATTAATTTCTTATTGTATACCGGTTGTGTAACTGTGGTTCTGTATTTCCAGCGGTCATCAAGCATGGAAGGAGCTTATGGTCTTGCTATCACTTTATGCATGATCGCTACCTCTATCTTATTTGCCAACTTCCTTGTATTGCGACGAGCACATCCTGCGCTGATATATCTTTACCTCGCCGTATATTTTACAATTGAAGGTTCATTTCTTGTTGCCAATCTTGAAAAGTTTCCCCATGGCGGTTATGTTGCATTTATTGTAGGAGGTTTGCTTTTTCTTACTATGTACATCTGGTACAGGGCTAAGAAGATCAAAAATCGTTATGTTGAGTTTGTTCGTCTTGAAGCGTATATTTCAAAGATCCAGGAACTCAGCAGCGATAGGTCTGTTCCAAAATACGGCACTCATCTTGTCTACCTGACAAGTGCAGATAATCCAAAAGAGATCGAGCATAAGATCATTTATTCAATACTGAATAAAAAGCCTAAACGTGCCGACATATACTGGTTTGTACATGTGGATACAATGGATGATCCCTATACATGTGATTATAAAGTTGAACACATTATTCCGAACGATATTATCAGGGTCGATTTTAAATTAGGCTTTAGAAGACAACCCAGAATTCATATTTTATTTCAGCAAGTTGTTGAATCGCTTATTGCAAACAGGGAAATAAATATTTCATCTAAGTATGAAACTGCAGACAAAAGCAAACCAACCGGCGATTTTCAATTCATTGTCATGGAAAAATATCTGAGCCAGGATAATGACCTTCCATTCCTGGAAAGGGTCGTTATGAAATTTTACTTCTGGCTTAAAGATATCAGCCTGTCAGAAGAAAAGGGATTTGGTCTTGACCAAAGTAATGTAACGGTTGAAAAATTCCCTCTCATAATTGGCGAAGTAGAAAGATTACCTTTAAGAAGGATCCCCGATTAAGAAATAACAACGACCTGGTTTCATTGAAAACTATTATCTTTTCTTTCTTAACTGTTGTTTCACTTGCCACACATCATCTATTATACCGTTGGGGGAATTGTATTGCTTTCTATCCTTGCTTATTTTTTCCAGGAAAAATTTATTTTTAAACCTGAAAAACTAAAACAGGATTTTGAATTCAAATACGATGCTCCTTTCCGCGAATATTTTTTTGATATAGAACCGGGAGTAAGAATAAACGGCTTACACTTTTATCGTAAAGAACCAAAAGGATTGATCCTATACTTTCATGGCAATACAAGAAGTATAAAAGGCTGGGCAAAATATGCAAGAGATTTTTATCGCTATGATTACGATGTGGTGCTTGTTGACTACCGCGGCTTTGGGAAAAGCACTGGTAAACGAAGTGAAAAAGAAATGCTCAGCGATATGCAATTTGTTTATGAAAGATTAAAAGAGCAATACAAAGAAGATCATCTTATTATTTATGGCCGTAGCATGGGAAGCGGTTTTGCCAGCAAACTGGCGGCTGATAATAAGCCACGCTATTTAATTCTTGATGCTCCTTATTATAGTTTCAGAAAAGTTGTGGAAAGATTTTTACCAATATTGCCTGTAAGATTTGTTTTGCGATTTCAGTTAAGAACAGATAAATGGATCAAGCAGGTAAAATGCCATACTTATATTATTCACGGAACAAAAGATTGGCTGATACCGATTTCTCATAGTGAAAAACTACAAAAGCTAAATCCTCACATGATCACACTTATCCGCATTCATGGCGGTCATCATAACGATCTTCCTTCTTTTGATGAGTACCACAATTTTGTCAGGGATATTTTAAAGTATTGACTTCGCATAAAGCCACTTATTGTTAAGAAATCTGTAATTAACAGCTTTTAGATTTCAATGGATTATAGTTTGAACGTCTTACTTGTAAATGGAGAATATATGAGAAAAATCTACACATTGTTTGGTCTTATTGCGATCGTTTTAATTGCCGGGTGTAAATCCGCTGCCAAACTTTATGACAAAGGAAACTATGATGAAGCCGTTCAGGTTGCAGTAAAGAAATTACAGAAAAAACCGGATGATGAAATGCGTTCTTTACTGCAAAGTGCATATCACTATGCGGTAAATGATCACGAGGCACGTATTCGTCAGCTCAGTGACAATACAAACGAATTAAAATGGGAATGGATATATGCAGAATACTCCTCATTGCAAAGATTGTATGAGGCAATTCACCGCTCGCCTGAAGCATTGTCAATAGTTGATCCTGTTGATTATTCATCTTATTTGAATACGTATGCAGATAAGGCTGCTACTATAAGATTTGACCGTGGTATGCAATGGATGGATAAAAATGATAAAATTAGTTTCAGGAATGCTTTTAATGAATTTGAAGTGGCTTTAAATTACAGGCCCGGCGATCTTACGATCATTGACAGGAAAAATGAAGCGTATGAGCTTGCAGTGATAAATGTGGTTGTAATGCCAATAGAAAGCAATCGTTACAGGTACAGCTCATATAATGATAATGAAATAAGAAATTTTGAGAATGATATTCTTCGCCAGTTACAATTTAATAACAGTAACCGGTTTGTAAAGTTTTATAGTTCATGGGATGCGAACAGCCATAATATCCAGGCTGACCAGTTCATTGATTTTCGTTTCAGCACTTTGGACATAGGAAGAACAAGAGATGAAAGAAGTACAAGAGAGGGTTCAAAAGAGATCGTAGTGAAAGAAACAGTGTACCGTCCTGACTCGATAGTAAAAGAATACAAAAAAGTATTTGCTAAAATTACAACTACAAGAAGATCGCTGGTTTCTGAAGGCAACCTGCAGGTAAATGTTCGTGATATTAATGGCAGATGGATCTGGAACGATAATGTACAAGGTAATCACAACTGGTGTACAGAATTTTCAACTTACACAGGTGATGAAAGAGCTTTGAGCGAAAGCGATAAGCAATTGGTGAACCGCAGGCAGGAATATCCTCCTCATGAAGATGAGATCATTCGCTGCATCATGAATGAAATAAGCAGCAATATGATGGGGAGGGTAAGAAATTATTTTAGTCTTTTATAGGGTCGATTATAGGTTTAATGCAGGACATGATTCGTTCATGTCCTTTTTTATTTCATCTTTGCCGGAATGAAAACCAGGTACAGAAAAGTTTGGAAATGGCTGAAAATTATTATCATCATTTACATCATCGGCGGAGCTGCATTATATTTTTTACAGGACTATATTTTATTTCGTCCGGTAACACTTAAGAAAGATCATAAATATGACTTTTCTGAAAAGCATAAAGAGATCAACATACCGGTAAATGAAAATTCAAATCTGAATATTGTTCAGTTTCTACCTGGTGATACAATATCCAAAGGTGTGGTTCTCTATTTTCATGGGAATAAAAAAAATATTTCATGGTATGCCAAATATGCTCCTTATTTTACCCGTAATGATTATGAGGTTTGGATAATAGATTATCCGGGTTTTGGAAAAAGCACAGGCAAATTCTCCGAACAGATACTTTATGACTGGGCGGATTATATGTACAAATTTGCCCGAACAAAATTTAACGCTGATAGCATTATTGTTTATGGTAAAAGTATGGGCACTGGTATTGCAGCTCATCTGGCATCGCTGCAACCTTGCAAAAGACTTATACTTGAAACTCCTTATTATGATTATCCATCAGTGCTTAAACAATGGCTCCCGATCTACCCTATTGGTTGGATGATACATTATAAAATGCCCACTTATCGATATATTAAGAATGTAAGTGCCCCCATTACCATTTTTCATGGTACTGATGACAATGTAATTCGCTATAGTAATGCTGAAAGATTGAAAAAGTTTTTAAAACCCGGAGATGAGTTTGTAACAATCAAAGATGGCGATCATAATGATCTTTTTAATTTTGAAGAAGTAACTAATAAGTTAGATTCGCTTTTAAAAAACTAAACTATTCTTCCAGTGTTACTTTATTCTTACCAACTTTCAATTTATACCCCACTCCTATTTTCAATGCATAGTTTTCCTTTTCATGGCTTACAGGAAAGTCAAAACAAACCGGATAATCATATTCTTCAACTGCATCACGGATAATTTCATGAACTGTTTGTCCAAAAGGTCTTTCCGTATCCTTCATATCAGTAAATCCTCCAACGATCAAGCCGGCGAGTTTATCAAGTTTACCACTTCTTTTCAGCTGGTACAACATTCTGTCGATATTGTATAAATACTCGCCAACATCTTCAATAAAAAATATTCTTCCTTTTGTCTTCAGATCAGAATCTGATCCTACAAGATGAGCAAGCAATGCAAGATTACCACCGATCAATTCTCCTATTCCCTCTCCTTTTCTATTGAATTCGTGTTGCTTTACCTGGTATTTTATTTTCTTTCCTTCTAATGCATGGCGAAGTGATTGTACATATTCATTTTTAAAGCCATCTTCATTAAAAGCATTTGCCATTGGCGCATGCAATGTTGAAATATTATAATTACGGTAAATATGAGAATGAAGCACTGTTACATCACTGAATCCAATGATCCATTTGGGATTTTCTTTAAATCTTGTAAAATCAATTTTATCAATGATCCGGCTAATGCCATAGCCGCCTCTTGCACATAAGATCGCTTTTACATTATCATCATCAAGCATGTGTTGAAAGTCTTCTAGTCTTTCTTCATCAGTGCCGGAAAAATAGTGGTATTGTCTGCCAACGGTAGTACCAACTTTTGTTGTAAAGCCCCAATCTTCATTTATAACACGAATACATTCTGAAACTCTTTCTACCGGCATAAGACCTGCCGGGCAAACTAATCCAATGGTATCTCCTTTCTGTAAATAGGGTGGAACCTTTATCATATATGAATTGTTGAATTGTTAAATGGTTGAATTGCTATGGCCTATTCATCACAACAATTTAGCATTATAACAATTTGACCATTTAGCCATTATATCTCTTTTAAAGTTACTTCTGTAGCAGAAGTGTTTAACCGATGCTTCACTCCGCATTTCAAAGCGTAATTATTTTTCTGATGACCAACAGGAAAATCAAAACAAACAGGATAGCGATAAGCTTTTATTTTTTCTAATACTACATCCTGCAGCGTTCTGCCGAAATCATCAGCATCTTCATCCACTTTAATCTTAAACCCACCAACGATCAACCCTTTTAGTTGTGATAGCTTACCTGTCCGTTTTAAATTCCAGAACATGCGGTCAACACTATACATGTATTCGCCGGTGTCTTCTACAAATAAAATTTTACCCGCCGTATTAATATCCGATTTTGTACCCGCTAATGTTTCAAGTGTTTTTAAATTACCACCAATCAAAACTCCGTCAGCAATACCTGGTTTATTTTGTGAGTTTGGTATGACGTTATATTTCATTTTAACCCCGCTTAGCGCCAGTTGGATGGATTCAATCGTTTCAATTTGTACCGGCTCTGCTGTGCTCCAATCATCAGGAAAACTGTTGCACATTTTTGAGTGAATGGAAGCGATCCCGAAATTTCGGTTCAGATGAGAATGAAAAACGGTAACGTCACTAAACCCGATTATCCATTTTGGTTTCGCTCTGAATTTTTCCCAGTTCAATTTATCAACGATCCTTACTGCGCCATACCCGCCTCTTGCACACATAATGGCTTTTATTTTCGGATCATCGAGCATTTGTTGAAGATCTTTTGCTCTTTCCTCATCTGTTCCGCCAAAAGTGAAATCTCTCTTATCGATCGTGTCGCCAATTTTTATTTTATAGCCCCAGCTTTCTATCTTCTTTACCGCTGATTGAATTTCCTGGGTAATTATATAACCCGCCGGAGAAGTAATGCCGATAATATCCCCAGTTTTTAAAGCAGGCGGAGAAACGAACAATGTTTCATCTTCACTATCCTCAAATTTGGGTAAAGCCGGTAAGTAAGAAGCTGTTAACGCGGCAACTGATGATTGAATAAAGCTCTTTCGCTCCATGGTTTAAAGTTATCGGAAAAGAGTCATTTATTGATTTTACGGGAACAATTCATCATTATATTTATTTTTTAAATTCTCCCAACCCTTTTTGCCTTAACAACAGTTATATAAATTAGATGAGCCAAGTTTTACCTAAGTCAAAACCTTTGAACGATCCACATGAAATAATCATCCGGGGATGCAGAGAAAACGACCTGTCCAGCCAGGAACAACTTTACAAACTATTTTATCCGGAAATGATAAAGATATGCCAGCGTTATGCCGGTGATCTTGATGGCGCAGGAATTGTTTTTAATAATTCAATGCTGCGTGTTTTCAAAAGCATAAAAAACTATCAGCACGAAGGAAAATTAGGCGCATGGATAAAAGCGATCGTTGTCAATTGTGCGTTGGATCATATCAGTTCTTCTTATAAGATAAAAAATGAACCAATAACAGTCTTAACGGAAGAAATAACGATAGATGACCATGTGCTGGAGAAGATATCGGTAAAAGAAATTCTGCATGTAATAAAAGAATTGCCTAAAGCAACAGCCACAGTTTTTAACCTTTTTGTTTACGAAGGCTATACACATAAACAAATAGCAGAAGTATTGAAAATTTCTGAAGGAACATCAAAATGGCATGTGAATGAAGCGAGAAAACAATTGAAGACAAAACTGGAACATTTACTAAAAACAAAAGTGTGAAGATGCAACAGGATAATAACAATATGGATAAAAAATTAAAGCAACTTGAGAATCAATCCCTGCCCGATCTTTCTAAAATGGATGAACATTGGGAAAAGATGAAAAAAGATCTTGTATCGGGTTCTTCATTGCCAAAAACTAAAACTGGAAATAAAAAACTTATTTGGGTAGTTGCCGCCGCCTTTACATTACTATTATTTTTTGTTGGGTATAAATTCATCTTCAAAAAATCTGAACGATCTATTGTACAAAAAAATCAACCTGTAAACTCAACTGATACTTTACCAGCACCTAAAATTCATTACAAGGTATCTTCTTCAAATAAAGATTCTTTAGTGCTGGTTCAGCAGAAAAAACAATTATCGAATGATACTGTGCTAATAAAAGCTGTGACGACAGAAGGTAAAGAAGTTAATCTGGTTGCAACTCATGTAAAAAGTCAGCCAAAAAAAGATACTGTTACTTTTAAGAATAACAACAGAAAAAAAGCAAGAACACCCATATTATTAAAAGGCAAAACAACAGAAGGAAAGGATATAGAGATCATTGCTACTCCAGTAACCGACACTAATACCAAGAAACCCGCTATCGATAATAAAAAAGCAATCCAGAGTTTTTTTGCACAGATCGAAAAACAAGGCCAGTCATTTGTTATAAATAATAAGAGAGATACAGTGATTCAGGGAAATGAAGGAACGGCGATTTTGATACCTGCTCTTGCTTTTGGAGGTGATAATTCAGTAACTATCAATATGAAGGAGTATTATTCGTACAAGGATATTATTACCAATCGCCTGACTACAGTTTCTAATGATAAATTATTAGTTACCGGTGGTATGTTACATCTTACGGCAAGTATTAATGGAAAAGAAGTGGATATCCAGCCAGGCAAAAGTATTCGTTGGTTTGTGCCAGATACTACAAATGAAATAAAGCAAATGCAATTATTCAATGGCATTGTAAACAATGCCTCACTTAGAAGACTGACTGAAGATTCCGATACAGCAGTCGTAGATTATTCTGATAACATTAACTGGATATCGCAAAGCCGGTATTTTTCATCAAATTATCTTGAAACAAGATATAAAGTGCTTAATCTTTCTAATCAACCTTATAAAACAAGAACTACTTCAAAAGGACTTGTTGGAAAATTCCTTATTTCCGATAAGGCAAAACTCAGCGACGATGAACTTAAGAACCAACTGAAAGAAAAATATGGTTACTATAAAGTAAAGATCAAGGGACATGTATTGGATTTTTCCCGTAGGAAAAGAATTACAACCCGCCAGGGAAAATTTTCAATATACTTTAATTACAATATAGGAGACTCTGCATGGTTGACTCAAAGTATAGTTAATCTCTACAATTTAAAACCTACAGATACGATTACATATACAGTAAGAGGAATAGGTTACACAAGCGGACGATACATACATTCAGGAACTATGGTACTTGACCTGAACAAACTTACCAATCGTTTTAGTGTAGATATTTCTTCACTTGGCTGGATCAACTGCGATAGATTTTACGACGACTATCGTCCAAAAATTGACTATATCGTAAATCTTGGTGATAAGGCATCAAACTATTATACGCTGCTTGTCTTTGACAATATAAAATCAATGATGTCGGGGTTTGTTTCGGGCAATAAAGTTGCTTTCAGAAATGTACCTGAAGGCGAATCCGCAAAGATTGTATCCATAAGCATAAAGGATGGTAAACCAGTCGCGGCCATGCAGACTGTAAAATTATCAAGAACAGTTTTTGAAGGTTTGAAATTTGAAGAAACCACTCCCTTAGAATTCAGGGAGAAAGCAGGCAGCCTGGATAAACCGTAAATTATTTTTTCATCAAGCAACCCGCTTTAACAGAAATTCATCTCAGTTTATTTTAAAAGAAGCTGTAAATTCACCGCCCCAATACCGGGAATTTCATAAAAAATATTCCGAAATGAAAAGTATAAAATTTTTATTGCTTGCCGCTGCAACAATAACTGTATCTGCATTAAATGCACAAACTGTTGATGAGATCATTAATAAACACATTGATGCACTTGGTGGCAAAGAAAAACTGAGCCAGGTGAAGTCCCTTTACACCGAAAACTCAATGGAAGTAATGGGGAGTTCCGCTCCGCAAAAAGAATATCTTATTGAAGGCAAAGGTTTCAAACAGGAAGTGGAATTTAATGGTGCCAACATTGTCAGTTGTTATACTGATAAAGGTGGGTGGAGCATTAACCCAATGATGGGCGGCACCGATGCACAAGCTATGCCTGATGGGTTGTATAAATCAGGAAAAATGCAGATCTATTTAAATGGCGGACTGTTCGATTATGCTGCAAAAGGTTATAAAGCTGAGCTTGCCGGAAAAGAAGGTAATACGTTTAAAATTAAATTAAGCGATGGCGGAAGCGAGGTTCTTTATTTTATTGACGCAAACAGCTATCTACTTACTAAAAGCATTGTAAAAGGTGAAATGATGGGCCAGTCAGTTGAGGTTACTACTACCTATTCTGATTATAAAAAAACTGACTTTGGAATTATGCTGCCCTATACAAAAAACATTGATATGGGCATGTTTCAAATGGCGCAGAAATTAGATAAAGTAGAAGTGAACAAAACAATTGATCCGAAGATCTTCGAAATGCCGAAATAAATAATTAAATCGAATTGTAAAACGGATACCGTTGGGTATCCGTTTTAGTTTACAGTCATTCATCGTCACATTTTGCCTGTTCACCTGTTTTCTTTTCTTTGTCGAAGGATTGAAGACAGGTTTACGTCTACTTTATAAAGGTTTTAAATGGAAAGAAAAGATTTTCTGAAAAACGGAATTTTCGGATTAACAACTGTTCTTACCGGAGCAGTGATCGCAGGCGATAATAAAAAACAAAATGCTTCGGCCAAAGATGAATGTGATGTTTCTCCCCGGGAAACAAAAGGTCCCTTTCCGACAAAGACACCATCACAAATGGTGCAGTCAAATATAAAGTCAGATAGAACAGGTGTGGCATTACTCATCAATCTTACTATAGTAGATAAAGCCAATAAATGTAAACCACTTGCCGGAGCTAATGTCGATATCTGGCATTGTGATAAAGACGGAAACTATTCTGAATACGGAAACCATCCTATGCAAAGGAACGATCTTACGGCGGCGCACTTTTTAAGAGGAAGACAAACAACCGATGCAAATGGTCATGTTTCTTTTCTATCAATTTACCCCGGTTGGTATCATGGCCGGGCTCCTCATATTCATTTTGAAGTTTTTGATAGATCAGGAAGATCACTACTTGTAACACAGGTTGCTTTTCCTGAAGATGTTTCCGAAAAAGTTTATTCTTCTTCGCTGTATGCTTCACGAGGTAAAGCAGATACACCTAATAACAGGGATAATGTTTTCTCTGATAGCTTATCAGAACAAATGGCAACAATAACGGGGAATTTATCCGATGGCTATACTCTTACAAGTACAATAGTGGTTAAATCATAAACTGATTTACACAACAAATATTTGACTAAATTAACAGTGAAATTCATACCGTGGAATCACTGCAAAAAGCTATTACATCTATCTCTCCACTTTCAAAGGAAAGTATGGATGCGTTTACTGCTGCATGGAAACATTGGGTTATTCAAAAAGATTTTTTCCTATTAAAAGAAAATACGGTATCAGATTACTTCTATTTTATTGAAAAAGGCGTTGCCAGAATTTATTATTATAAAAATGGTAAAGAAATTACGGAGTGGGTCGCATTAGATAACCAGTTTTTTCTTTCTATTACAAGTTTCTTTCAGCGAACACCCAGTCATCTTATCATCCAGGTCATTGAGCCATCTGTAGTTTATGGTATCCATCATGATGACTTTATGAGTCTCGCAGACAAATATCATGACGTTGAAAGGCTTTTAAGAAAAATGGTAACCGGTTCATTGATATTTTCACAGATCAGGATGGATTCGATCCAGTTTGAATCGGCACAGCAACGGTATGAAAAGCTTTTGCAAAAAACACCACAAATAGTACAGCGGGTACCGCTGACTTATATCGCTTCATTCTTAGGTATCACTTTGGAAACATTGAGCAGGATCAGGTCGCAAAAATGAGTATTTGATATTTATCAAACTCCGAGAGGGTTTTTCTACTGACCTTTGACATCCCGAAATTCTGCACCCGGCAAACTACCACCCATTTCCACGAAGAGAAATTTTTATAAATAAAATTCTTTATCATGAAACGATTGTTGCCTGTCAGTTTAGCAACTGTATTATTTATTCTATTCATTTCTTTTAACTACAAACGAACTCCTGCTGCTTTTCGTGACCTGAATAAAAATGGCAGGATGGATGTGTATGAAGACAAATCACAACCCATCGAAAAAAGAATTGATGATGTGCTTAATCAAATGACGCTGGAAGAAAAAGCCGGCATGATGTTCATCAATGGTGCAAGAGTCAATGATGATGGATCAATACAAGATAAACCGGCAACAGGCATGTTTGCATTTGCCCCAAATGCATTGAAGCTGATCCGTGATAAGAAAATGAATCATTTTAATCTTTGGGCCGTTCCTTCGCCTAATGCATTGGCAAAATGGTATAACGCAATGCAGAAATATGTTGAAGATTCAACCCGGCTTGGTATCCCAATTACCATTGCAAGTGACCCACGCAATCATTTCAGTAGTTCGATCTTTGCCATGTCAGCTGTAAGTTTTTCCCAATGGTGTGAAGCACTCGGTTTCGCTGCGATCGGTGATGAAAAACTCACAAGACAATTTGCGGATATTTCAAGACAAGAATATGTAGCGGTAGGAATTCGTGAATCATTGCATCCGCAAATTGATCTCGCTACTGAACCCCGCTGGCCACGTATATCTGGAACATTTGGAGAAGATGCAAAGCTTTCTGCAAAAATGGGTAAAGCCTATATTCTCGGCTACCAGGGAGAAAAGCTTGGACCAACCAGCGTAGCCACCATGACAAAACATTTTAGTGGTGGCGGCCCGCAGAAAGAAGGATTAGACCCGCATTTTCCATTTCAGAAAGGACAGGTTTATCCCGGTAACAATTTTAATTACCACCTGATCCCTTTTGAAGCAGCATTTGAAGTTCATACTGCTGCTATCATGCCTTATTATGGAATTCCTGTTGGGCAAACAAGTGAAGATGTAGCAATGGCTTTTAATAAAGACATTATTACTGGTCTGTTAAGAAAGAAATATAAATATGATGGTGTGGTTTGTACCGATTGGGGATTGATCTCTGATACAAAGATGGGTCCCGTTGTTTGGCCTGCCCGTGCATGGGGCGTAGAAAAATTAAGTGAAGAAGAAAGGGTGAAAAAAGTGATCGATGCAGGTGTTGATCAATTTGGTGGTGAAAGTTGTGCGGAGCATGTGGTTAAATTGGTTAAAGAGGGAAAACTTACTGAAGTAAGGATCAATGAATCAATAAAAAGATTATTAAGACAGAAATTTCAATTGGGATTATTTGACGATCCTTTCGTTGATGAATCAAATGTCGATAAAGTATTTACAAATCCTGAATTCAAAAAGCTTGCAGAAGAATCACAACGCAGAGCAATGACGCTGTTAAAAAATGAAAACAATTCATTGCCTTTAAAGCAAAACAGTTTAAAGATCTATGTAAAGAATATCAATCCACAAGTTGCAGCAGGGTACGGAACTGTAGTTACAAAACCAGAAGAAGCAGATATTGCGATCATTCGACTAAATACGCCTTATTATCCTGTTGAATCGCCAATAATGATGGCAAGAATGTTTCATCATGGTGATCTTGATTTTAAAGGAACGCAAAAAGATAGCATACTTCAGTTACTGAAAGCTGTTCCAACAATTGTTGATATTAATCTCGACAGACCGGCTGTGATACCCGAAATAAATGCCGCAGCAAGAGGATTGCTGGCTGATTTTGGTGCAAGCGATGCTGCAGTGCTTGATGTAATTTTTGGTAAAGCAAAACCGGGTGGCAAACTTCCTTTTGAGCTACCTTCATCAATGGAAGCAGTTCGGAATCAAAAAGAAGATCTTCCTTACGATTCAAAAGACCCTTTGTATAAATTTGGTTTCGGACTAAGCTATAAATAGATTTCCACTACCAAAATTTGCCAAATGAAAAAACTAATATCGCTTTTAAGCATCTCTTTTTTATTTTTTACTTCAATATATGCCCAGCAAAAAGTAGTTCAATTATATGATGGACCGCCACCAGGATCTGAAAGCTGGAACTGGAATGAAGCAGAGAATGATAATAATATGTGGCAAACTAAAGTAGTTTATAATGTAACAAAGCCAACACTTACAGTTTTCGTTCCTGAAGCGGATAAAGCAAATGGAACAGCAGTTATTATAGCACCCGGCGGAGGATTTCATGCTCTATCTATTAATAGCGAAGGGCTGGATGTAGCAAAATGGCTTGTACAAAAGGGTGTAACCTGTTTTGTTTTAAAATACAGGTTGGTTCATGTTCTTTCGAATGATCCTACTGCAGAATTCGCAGGCAAAATGGGCAAAAAAGAATTCGACGATGATGTTAGTAAAATTATGCCTCTTGTTACTGCCGACGGAAGAAATGCAATTGCATGGGTTCGCAAACATGCGGCCGAATATAAAATTGAAACAAATAGAATTGGGATCATGGGATTTTCTGCAGGAGGTACGGTTACATCTTCCACATTGTTTGGTTATACTAAAGAAAACAGGCCAGATTTTGCAGCGCCTATCTATCCATTTTTTCCATCTGCTATGATTGGCTCAGTTGCTAATGATGCTCCACCAATTTTTATTGTAACTGCAACTGATGATGGTTTTGGTCTTGCACCACATAGCATAGACTTATACAATAAATGGCTCTCGACAAAACATGATGCAGAACTTCACATGTATGCAAGAGGCAATCATGGCTTTGGCATGCGCAAACAAAATTTGCCAACAGATAATTGGATAGAACGTTTCCATGAGTGGCTGGGTGTGCAAGGTTTGCTGACAAAAAAAACTCCGGCTGATGCCGCATTAGATATTTATGAGAAAAAAGCATTCGTTTACAACGGCAATACATTGCCTTATCGAATTCTCTATCCGGCTAATTACGATAAGAATAAAAAATTTCCTTTACTGTTATTTTTACATGGAGCAGGAGAAAGAGGGAAGGATAATGAAAAACAACTTGGTCACGGCGCTAAACTTTTTATAACTGAAGAGACTCGAAAAAATTTTCCTGCTATAATCATACTTCCTCAATGTCCCGAAGAATCTTTCTGGGCTGTAACTAAGATCGACAGGAATACACAGCCATTTAAAATTGAATTTGATTATACAGCCCAACCAAACTGGCCACTTGTTGCAGCAAATGAATTAGTAAAAAAAGTTATGAATGAAGAAGGCGTTGACAGATCGAAAGTTTACATCACCGGTTTATCAATGGGTGGCATGGGAACATTTGAATCGGTTTATCGTTATCCTGATCTGTATGCAGCAGCATTACCGATCTGCGGTGGTGGTGATGTAAAAAACTATGATAAACGTGTAGCTAAAACGGCTTTCTGGGTTTTTCATGGCGCAGCAGATGAAGTTGTGAATGTTAAACTATCACAAGAAATGGTCGGGAAATTAAAATCTTTAAAAGCCGAAGTAAAATATTCCGAATATCCGGGAGTAAATCATAATAGTTGGGACAATGCGTTTGCAGAACCTGATTATTTAAGCTGGATGTTACAGCACAAGAAAAAATAGGATCGGGATCCCGCCTCGGGCGGGAGCCTGAACCTTAAACATAAAAACTGAATATCATGAAAAGAAAACAATTTCTTCAAACAACAGGCGCTGCCATGCTCGGCACAGTGTTAATGAAAAATAAATCTTTAAATTTTTTGAACGCATTGCCCAAGGATCATGAAATGGGCTTGCAGTTATTTACTTTTTTCAATGTGATGGATAATGATGTGGAAGGCACATTGAAGAAGATCGCTGAAGTAGGTTATAAAAAAATTGAATCTGCTTTTAGCAGGAAAGGTGGTTATTATGGAATGAGGCCAAAAGAGTTTGCCAAATTTTTAAAAGATAATGGCATGAAATGGAAATCGCATCATGTGTTAGGAGCTCCGTTTAAAATGCCGGCCAATGCCAAACCGCCCGTAGACGCAGATGGCAAGCCGATCACCATTCCGCCAATGAGAAATCTTCGTGATAATATGCAGGAGTTAATAGATGAGCTTGCTGAAGGCGAAGTCGAATACATGGTTTGCGCCAATACACCGATCGGTACATTAGATGAAATAAAATCTTCTATTGAAGTATTGAATAAAACAGATGAAGCTTGCAAAAAAGCAAAGGTCAAATTTGCTTATCACAATCATGATGCAGAGTTTCGTGCAGTGGAAGGGCAGATCCCTTATGAAATGTTTCTATCACAAACTAAAATGCAGATGGAGCTTGATCTTGCATGGGCAACCAAAGGTGGCAAAGATCCTGTAGAGCTTTTCAAACAAAATCCGGGACGTTTTCCTTTATGGCATGTAAAAGATATTGACAAAGAATTTAAAACTGTATTACCTGTTGGCGAAGGCACAATTGATTTCAAAAGAATTTTTGCTGCTGCAGATACATCCGGCATGAAACATTTCTTTATTGAGCATGATATGCCGAAGGACGCATTAGCAAGCATCACATCAAGCTATAATTATTTGAGCAAGCTGTTGAGTGCCTGATATAATTTTTATTGTGCCGGCTTTTGGATTTCTATTAAGCTTTAGTTGCGACGCTCCATTCAAGGTTCTGTTCAACATTGAACAATTGTGTCGTCCAGATAAATCGGGAAGGTTGTCGAAGGGTCGCAGCCGATAGCTATCGGCTCTTGTGCAATATAAAGCCTAATCAACTTTTTTGATTTTATGCTGCACCTCTATTAAATCTGAGAGAACAATAACTTTGCTCCGCAAAAAATGAAATATAAGATGAGAAAACTTAATGAAATTTCACTGACTATTATTTCTTTGTTTTTCTGCATTATTTCAACTGCCCAGCTTCCGCGATTAAAAATTAGTGTCAATAAACGTCACCTGGTCACCGCTGATGGCAAACCATTTTTTTGGCTTGGAGATACAGGTTGGGAACTCCTTCATAAGTTAAATAAAGAAGATGCTACTGCTTACTTTAAGAAAAGAGCTGAACAGGGATTTAATGTTATACAAACCGTTATACTTGCAGAATTAGATGGTTTACACTCACCAAATGCCTATGGAAATATTCCTCTTATTGATGATGATCTTTCAAAACCAAATGAAAAATATTTTAATTATATAGATAGTTTGATCGACATTGCTGCAAGCTTTCATCTCTACTTAGCCATCTTGCCGACATGGGGCGATAAACTCTTTATAGATGGTTGGGGCAAGGGTCCTGAAATATTTAATCCGGACAATGCTTACAGTTATGGTAAATGGATAGGCAATCGCTTTAAAAATAAAACAAACATTATCTGGATCATTGGTGGCGATCGTGACCCGAGAGAAAATTCAAAAGATGTTGAAGTATGGCGAAGCATGGCTAAAGGTGTAATCGAAGGAATCGGAGACCCCAATAATGGATTGTTTACTTTTCATACGCAACCAAAAGCAACAGGTTCATCCTCTCAATGGTTTCATAATGATCCCTGGCTTGATATGAATATGTTACAAACAGGCCATTGCCGTGATACAGAAGTATGGGAAACAGTAAGCAATGATTATAATCGTAAGCCATTTAAACCAGTTTTAAATGGAGAAAGTATTTATGAAGAAATGCCGGTTTGTTTCAATGCAAAGGAATTGGGTTATTCGAATGCTTATGACACCCGGAAAGCTGCATACTTAAGTGTATTTGCTGGTGCTTGTGGTCACACCTATGGTTGTGGTCCTGTTATTTTCTTTGGTGAAAAAGGAAGTAACTTCTTTGCTAATCTTCATGGGTGGAAAGAATCGCTTGACTTTGCCGGCGCCAATGAAATGAAATATTTAAAAAAATTGATCGAATCAAGACCAATGTTGGATCGTATTCCCGACCAAACAATATTGATGAATGAAGGACCCGGCGTAGCAGAACGAATACAAGCTACAAGAGGTAAAGATTATGCTTTTGTTTATAGCGCTTATGGCCGACCCATAATAATAAAACCAGGAAAAATTTCAGGAACAAAATTGAATGCTTACTGGTATAGTCCAAGAAATGGTAAAAGCAAACTCATTGGCAGTTTTGCAAATAATAAGCAGCTCACTTTTATTCCTCCATTACCTGTTGGATCTCCTGTGCCATCGCAAAAAGAAGATTGGATTTTAATTTTGGATGATGCTTCAAAAAATTATTCGCTGCCGGGACAGTAAAGCAGAAAGCGAAGAGAAAAAGGTATTAACTTCAAGCTTGCCCAATTAAAAATCATGTTTCAGAAATCTTTTTATGATCATGTTGCTATTGTAACCGGGGCCGGCCAGGGAATTGGCTTTGAAATCTGTAGGCAACTTGCTTTACAAGGCGCAGCAGTTTTATTAAATGATATTGATACAATACTCACTAACGATGCTGTTAAAAAAATAAAGGCTGAAGGAGGTAATTGTATTGGACTCGCCGGCGATGCATCAGACATTGACTTTATTAATAAAATGGTTGAGCAAGCGGTAAATAATTTTGGCAAGCTAACAATTGCTATTGCTAATGCAGGGATTACTTTGTTCGCAGATTTTTTTGATTACACTCCCGACTCGTTTAGTAAAGTGATGCAATTAAACCTTGGTGGAAGTTTTTTTCTTGCCCAGGCAGCAGCAAAACAAATGAAACAACAAGAAACAGGCGGCAGTATTTTATTTATGTCGTCTGTTGTTGGCCACCAGGCGCATAAAAATTTAGCTGCTTATGCAATTACAAAAGCAGGATTAGAAATGCTGGCTAAAAATTTAGTGATCGAATTATCACCTCATAATATTAATGTAAATGCTATTGCGCCGGGAGCTACACTCACTGAAAGAACATTAGAAGATAAAGAATATAAAAACACATGGAGCCGTATTACACCATTAGGAAAACCTGCCTCTACAAATGATATTGCTAATGCAGCTTTATTTCTTGTTTCACCAAATGCAAAACATATAACAGGACAAAGCTTAATTATTGATGGAGGTTGGACATCGGTGAGTCCTTCTCCTTATTAAGATCTTTTGGGTTGCCT
>Ga0070698_100001280_pt1 | contig 28075 bp, 26 predicted proteins | sample KBSK1502metaG_FD_65477 | JGI IMG/M metagenome (GOLD analysis project Ga0070698, IMG submission 65477) | Corn, switchgrass and miscanthus rhizosphere microbial communities from Kellogg Biological Station, Michigan, USA - KBS K1-50-2 metaG | ecosystem: Host-associated > Plants > Roots >...
ACGCGCCGTCTGCTGGGCGCCAACGGCATCCTGGCGGAGTATCAGGCGATGCGCCACCTCGCCAACCTCGAGTCGGTGTACACGTACGAGGGCACGCACGACGTGCATACGCTCATCTTGGGCCAGGAAATCACGGGGCTGAGTGCGTTCAACTGAATGTGGAATGCGGAACGCGGAATGCGGAATTGAAAGGAAGGGTCGCTCGCTACCGGAAGGCTCCACTGGCATTCCGCATTCCGCATTCCGCATTCCACACTTGCTCGCTGGCGCTATGTTGCTGGCTCTCGCGACCCCGCCCGCCAGCGCTCAGCACCCCGATTCTGTTCCCAGCGACACCCTCGCCCCCGTCGTGGTCGCCGGCGTTCGGCTGCCCACCACCGGCGAGACGGCCCGGGGCCTGACCGGCCAGAGCGCGGTGCTCGACGCGACCGATCTGGACGCGCGCGGCGTCAGCACGCTCGCCGACGCGCTCGAAATGCTGCCCGGCGTCACGACGTCCGACGAGCTCGGAGCGGCCGCGCAGCTCGACGTCACGCTGCGCGGCTTCCAGGTGTCCCCTACCATCGGGCTGCCCCAGGGCATCACGGTGTACGTGGACGGCGTGCGCGTGAACGAGCCCGACGCGAACGAGGTGAACTTCGATCTCCTGCCGCTCGAGGACGTCGAACGCGTCGAGGTGTCGTACGGCCCGTCGGTGCTGCTGGGGCGCAACTCGCTGGGCGCGGCCGTCAATCTGGTGACGCGGCGGGGCGGCGCCCCCGCCACTCGGGAGATCGAGCTGTCGGGCGGCAGCTACGGCCGCTACGAGGTGAAGGCCAACGCCGGAGACCGGCTCGGCGTCTGGGATTATTACGTCGGCGTGCGCTACGAACACGAGGATGGCTGGCGCCAGGCGACGACGAGTCGCATCGGAACGCTGTTCGCCAAGCTGGGCCTGCTGGCGGGCGGTTGGAACGCGACCCTGAGCTACAGTGGCGCCACGAACAAGATCCACCAGGCCGGCAGCCTGCCCGACGACGTGGTCGACACGCGTCCCGACAGTAATTTCACGGGCGGCGACTATTTCGCGCCGCTGGCGCACCAGCTGACGCTCAACGCGCAGCGCGCCGTGGGGAGCGCACAGCTCTCCGCCAACCTGTTCGGGCGGCGGCTCGACACGGACCAGTTCAACGTGAACGCGGCGCCGCCGGACTCGCGTCAACGGAATCACGAACGCATCGGGGGAGGCGCGGCACAGCTCTCGGGCACGAAGCCCGTGCTGCAACGGCCGCTCCGCTGGTTTGCGGGCCTCGACGCGCAATATTCTCACACGGTCGTGGGACTCTATGCCGTGCCTACAGGCGGGACGGACTCCCTCACCGATTCTGTCCGGGCGAACGAGCTCGACCTCGGGGCGTTCGCCGGCGTGAGCTGGGCGGTCACGCCGGCACTCGAGGCGACCGTCGTCGGACGGTACGACTACATCCGGCTCCCGTACGAGGATCTTCTCGATCCGAGCCAGAACGGGCTGAACGTGTTCCGGCACGTCAGCCCGCGGGTCGCCTTGTCGTGGACCCCGGTCACCGGTCACGAGGTGTACGGCTCGTTGAGCGGCGGCTTCCGCACGCCCGCCCTCGTGGAGATCGCGTGCAGCGACCCCACCGCCGCGTGCCCGCTTCCCTTCGCCCTGGGGCCCGATCCCGCCCTGCGGCCCGTGATCACCACGACCTACGAGGTGGGTTGGCGGCACGGCTCCGCGGGGGCCCGGCTCGGCCTCGCGGCGGACGCCTATCTCACGAACGTGCGCGACGACATCTTCTTCGTGGCGCCCACCGCCACGACCGGCTACTTCCAAAACATCGGCGCGACGCGCCGCGCGGGCTTCGAAGCGTCGGCCCGCTGGACGGGGGCGTCGAAGCTCCAGTGGTACGCGAACTACGGCTACACGGCCGCGACCTTCCAGACGTCCGCCGTCCTCGCCACCGGGCGCGCCCCGGGCAACGAGACCGTGGCTCCCGGCGACCGGATCCCGATGATCCCGGCGCACCGCGCGAACGCCGGCGCGTCCGTGCCCGTTGCCGGCGACCACTGGCGCATGCGTCTCGACGCGCGCTACGTGGGTCCGCAGTACGTACGCGGCGACGAGGAGAACGTGAAGCGCAGGCTTCCCGACTACGCTGTGGTCGATGCGTCGCTCGACGCCGAGCTAGGCCGCTACCGCGTGCGCATCGCCGTACCGAACGTGCTCGATCGCCGCTATGTGACGTTCGGGACGTTCGCCGCGAACCCCACCGTTGCGGGCGACCCGGTCCAGCGGTTCCTGACGCCGGGTGTGCCGCGCCATGTGCTGCTGAGCCTAAGTACGGACTTCTAAACGTTGCACGACGCCACGACGCTACGTTATACGAAGGTTGCCGGATGAGATTCCGTAGGTTTGCTTTCCTGCGCCGAATTGTGTTTCACCACTTGCAACGTAGAACCTGGCGTCGTAGCGTCGCCTCTTATGAAAATAGCCGTGTGCATCAAGCGCGTACCAGACTCTGAAACGCGCGTGAAGATCGCCTCCGACGGCAAGTCGATCGACGAGGCGGGCGTCAAGTTCATCCTCAATCCGTACGACGAGTTCGCCGTCGAAGAGGCGCTGCGACTGAAGGAGAAGGCCGGCGCCGGCGAAGTCGTCGTCGTGGCGCTGGGACCGGCCGCCGGGCAAGAGACCATCCGCACCGCCCTCGCGATGGGAGCCGATCGCGGCGTGCTGCTCCAGACCCAGGGACTCCACCCCGACGGGCTGGAAACGGCGAAGGGCCTCGCGGCGGAGCTCAAGGACGCCGGCTTCGACCTGATCCTGTTCGGGAAGATGGCGATCGACGATTACAACCATCAGGTCGGTCCGATGGTGGCCGAGCTGCTCGACCTGCCCTGCGTCACGACCGTCGCTCACCTCGAGATCGCCGGCGGCACGGGGACGGCGGAGCGCGAGATCGAAGGCGGCGTCGAGGTCGTGGAGTTCCCCCTGCCGGCCGTGCTCACCGCCGACAAGGGCTTGAACGAGCCGCGCTATCCCGCGCTCAAAGGGATCATGGCGGCGAAAAAGAAGCCGCTCGAGGTCAAGCTCACCGCGCCCGGCCCGGGAGCGCTGGAGATCATCGCGCTCACGCTGCCCCCCGAGCGACAGGCGGGCAAGATCGTGGGCGAGGGCTCCGCGGCAGTTGCCGAGCTGGTGCGGCTGCTGCGCGAGGAGGCGAAGGTCCTGTGAGCAACGTTCTCGCTGTCCTCGAGCACCGGGACGGCGCTATCCGCAAAGTCTCCCACGAGGTGGTGACCGGCGCCCGGCGCCTGGCGGACGCGCTGGGTGCGGGCGCCGGCGTGGAGGCCCTGGTCCTCGCGGCCGGTACCGTGCGGGGCGCGGACCAGCTGGGCGCGTTCGGCGCGGACAAGGTGATCACGCTGACGCATCCGGAATTCGGCATGTACGCGCCGGAGGGATACGCCCGGGCGATCGCCGACCGTGTGAACGCGGCCAGCCACGGGGCCGTCGTGTTCGCGGCGAGCGCCACGGGAAAGGACCTCGCGCCTCGCGTCGCCGCCCGGCTCGGGCGGCCGCTCATCCAGGACATCACCGATGTGAGCGTCGCGGGCGGCGCGGTGATCGCGATTCGCCCGGTGTATGCCGGCAAGGCGCTCCTCAAGGTGAGGGTGGTCGGGAGCCCCGCCGTGCTGTCGCTGCGGCCTAATGTGTTCACTCCGGTGCAGCGCCCGAAGGCCGGCGCACAGGAAAGCGTGCCGGTGGCTGGCTCCGCGGGTCGCGTGGTCGTCAAGCAGATCAAGGCGGCGCCCGTGGGCACCCTCGACGTGGCCGAGGCGCCGATCATCGTGTCCGGCGGCCGGGGACTCAAGGAGCCGGCCAACTTCACGGTGCTCGAGCAGTTGGCCGCGGCGTTCGGCGGCCGGGCGGCCGTGGGTGCGTCCCGGGCGGTGGTGGATGCGGGGTGGCGTCCCCACGCCGATCAGGTGGGCCAAACCGGCAAGACGGTGAGCCCGACCCTGTACGTGGCGGTGGGGATTTCCGGCGCGATTCAGCACCTCGCGGGGATGCGCACGTCCAAGGTCATCGTCGCGATCAACAAGGACAAGGACGCGCCGATCTTCAAAGTGGCGGACTACGGAATCGTCGGGGATCTGTTCGAGGTGGTGCCGAAACTCACGGAAGAGATCAAGAAGCTCCATGGATGAGGCGGGAAACGGGAAGGGGGAAACGGGAAAGGTGATTCCCGCGAAGTATCAACCTCCCCTGCCGCTCGACAGGCTCCTTCTCCCGGTTGGCGTCGAGGGCGCCGGTGACCGCATGGAGCTGGACGTCGTGATCGTGGGCGCGGGGCCGGCCGGACTCGCCTGTGCGATCGCGCTGGCCCAGCTCGCCCGGCGCGCCGGGGAGCACACCGAGCTGAACATCGGCGTGCTCGAGAAAGCCGAGGCGCTCGGCGAGCACTCGCTCTCGGGCGCCGTCGTGAACCCGCGGGCGTTGCGGGAGCTCTTCCCCGAGCTGAAGGACGAGGACTTCCCGTTTCGCGCACCGGTGACCAGGGAAGCGGTACACCTTCTGACCACGCACCACGCACCACGCATTCCCGTGCCTCCGACGATGCACAATGCCGGCAACTACATCGCCTCGCTGTGCGAGATCGTGCGCTGGTTGGGGGAGAAGGCCGAGGCGCTCGGCGTCAACCTGTTCACCGGGTTCCCGGCCGCGAGCCTCCTGACGCAGGGCGCTCGCGTCGCGGGCGTGCGCACCGCCGCGACCGGCCTGGATCGCGAGGGCCGGCCCATCGCGACCCACCAGGCGCCGAACGACCTCGTCGCCAAGGTGACGGTGCTGGCCGAGGGAACGCGCGGGATGCTGGCTCAGGCGTATCTCGAGTGGCAGCACGTTGCCGCGGAGAACCCTCAGATCTTCGCGCTGGGCGTGAAAGAGATCTGGGAGACCAAAGAGCCGCTCGACTCGATCGTCCACACGCTAGGATGGCCGCTGCCCCAGGATGCGTTCGGCGGCAGCTTCATGTACCCGCTCGAGCCCCGGCTCGTCGCGCTTGGTCTCGTGGTCGGCCTCGATTACCGCGATGCCACCCTCGATGTCCACGGGTTGCTGCAGCAGATGAAGCTGCATCCGCTGTTCCGGCGCCAGCTCGAGGGGGGCGAGATGGTCGAGTGGGGCGCGAAGACCATCCCCGAGGGCGGCTACTACTCGGTCCCGGCGCGGCGCTCGGGCGAGGGTGTGGCGATCCTGGGCGACTCCGCCGGCCTGGTGGACGTGCCGTCGCTCAAGGGGATTCATTACGCGATCCAGTCGGGGATCTTCGCCGCCCGCGTCATCTTCGGAGCGCTCACCGCCCGGGACACTTCCGCCACGCGGCTCGCGGAATACGACCGCCTCGTGAATGACTCGTTCATCATGAAGGATCTGTACCGCACGCGGAACATGCGGCTCGCGTTCAAAGACGGCTTCTTTGCAGGCGGCGCGAAGGCGACCCTGATGTCGCTCACGGGGGGGCGGTTCCCGGGGGGGAAAATCGCCGTGCCGCGGGACGCGGACGTCGAACGCCGGTTCACCCCGGCCTCACGGCCGGGGCTACCCACCCCCGACGGCCGTCTCACGTTCTCCAAGGTCGACGCGGTGTTCAAATCGGGGAACGCGACCCGCGACACGATCCCGACGCATCTCGTCGTTGGCTCGGACGTCCCCACCGCGCTGGCGGAGTTCTACACCCACCTGTGCCCGGCGGGCGTGTACGAGGTGGTGCAGGGGAGACTGCGCGTGAACCCGCCCAATTGCGTCGACTGTAAGGCGACGGACGTGCTGGGCCCTCGCTGGACGCCGCGCGAGGGAGGGAGCGGGCCCAAATACAAGCGGATGTAGATCCAACGAGCCACTCGGGCGACCGTGCGTCGCCGCAGCAGGGGGAGCCCCCAAGCCACAATTCCCGAGCCCCGCTAGCTGGCCCAAGCATCCGGTCTGGTTGCATCTCGCGTCCCGCCAACATGATACTCTCCACATCGTCGGCCGACCGCGCACAGGACATGGCACCCGATATGCAAGGCGAGTGGGTCACATGGCCAACGAGACTACGCGTAACGCACGCCCGCGAGGGGAACGGCCCCGGCGGCGCGGCTGGGACCGGCGCCGCGACCTGGGTCGCCGGATGACGCGCGACCGGCGGCGTGAGACGGCGGAGGTGCCGTTCGAGCGTCGTACGGGCGCCGATCGCCGCTCCGGCGGTCAACGACGCGCTGCCGCGGAGCGCCGCATCACCCCTCCCGAAGGCTTCCACCTCCTCGACGGGTAGCCCTCGTTGCGCGGCCGTCACGGCGGCGGAGCGGCTCCGGCATGGTCTGGCACATCGCTGTTGTCGTCGCCATCCTCGCGACCGGGTACGACCTCTATCTCCGAGGCCGCACCCTGCGTCGTGAGCGCGCGCAGGGGCGCAGGGACGAGCTGACCCGGCTCGAGAATCGGCGGGCCTTCTACGAGCTGGCCGGCCGTGAGTTCGAGCGGGCGCGCCGTTACGCGCACGCGTTCACGATCGCCTACTTCGACCTCGACGATTTCCGCGAAGTCAGCCGCCTCTTCCCCCACCTGGTGGGCGACGAGATGCTGCGTCTCGTCGCCGCTGCGGCGCGCCACTCCGTGCGCGCCAGCGACGTCGTAGCCCGGCTGGGCGGCGACCAGTTCGCGGTGCTGCTCGCGGAGGCGGGCCCTGAGGCCGCCGGAGCCGCGGTCAAGAAGCTGCAGCACACGCTGCAAGAGCTGTCGGAGGCGACCGGCTTGCCGCTCACGGTCAGCGGCGGCGTGGTGACGTGTCTGCAGCCGGCGGAGAGTCTGGAGGCGGCGATCGGCGCGGCGGACCGGTTGCTGCACGGCGCGAAGGCCGCGGGGCGCGACACGTTCTGGTCCGAGGTGATCATGCCGCAGCCGATCGAAGGCTTCGAGCCGACCCGGCTGCGGCGGGCCTACCGCGTGCCGCCCGGGTTCGACCTGCCGATGCCGCCCCCCCGCGACCGTCCCGGCTAGAGTCCCGCCATCTTGATGCCGTCGATGATGAACTGCACCGCGATGGCGCACAGCACCAGGCCCATCAGCCGGGTGAGGATGCGCATCCCCGTCTGGCCGAGTCGCTGCTCGATGCGCGACGCGGCGGCGAGCGTGAGGTAAGAGAGGAACGCCGTCAGCGCGATCGCCGCGTACACCGCCGCCGTGGTCAGCGGCGTCTTCGCCGCCCCGCTCAACACCATCGCCGTCGAGATCGCCCCCGGCCCCGCCAGCATGGGGATGCCGAGCGGCATGATCCCCACGTCTTCCTTCTCGATCCCCTCGGCCTTCTCCACCGGCGTCTCCCGCTGCTGACTGCGGCGCGCCTGCACCATGTCGAGTGCGTTGAGGCCGATCACCACGCCTCCCGCGATCTTGAACGCGGCGATCGTGATGCCGAAGAGACGGAAAATCAGGCTGCCGCCCAGGGCAAAGGCCGTGAGGGTCACGGCGCAGGTCCAGGCGCCCCGCCGGGCCATGAGTCGCCGCACGTCCAGCGGGTCTCGCTGTGTCATCGCGAGAAAGGTGGGGACGGCGGTCAGCGGATCGACGATGAACAGGACCGACGTGAACACCAGGAACAGGTCCTGGAGCGTCTTCAGCATGCGCTCACATCGTGACCTGGACCACGCGGTCCTTGCCGGCCCGCTTGGCTTCGTACATCGCCTGGTCCGCCTTGCGCAGCAGCTCGTCGCTCCCCGCCTCGGTGCCCGAGACGGCGACAACGCCGATGCTGGCGGTGACCGAGGGCGTCCCGCGGAACACGGTGCGGATGCCGCCGGCGAGGCGGTTGGCGACCGCGTGGGCCACGGTGCCGTCGGTCTCCGGCATCAACACGCCGAACTCGTCGCCACCCAGCCGGCCCACGACATCGGCCTCGCGTACGGCGCTGCGCATCGCGTCGGCGACGAGCCGCAGGACCGCGTCGCCCGTGGCGTGGCCGTGCGCATCGTTGACCTTCTTGAAGTCGTCCAGGTCGAGGTACACCAGGGCCAGAGGCCGGCCATAGCGGCGGTTCCGGCCCAGCTCCTGCGCCACCTGGGAGGCGAAGGCGCGCGCGTTCAGGACCGTCGTGAGGGGGTCATGCGTCGCGAGCAGCTGGAGCTGCGATTGGGTGCGCCGCAATTGCGACAGACCGGCGATCGCCACGCCCACCACCGCGAGGTAGGCGACCTCGTTCAGGATCCGGACCTGAAGCGGCGTCTCCAGCGGCATCTGGTCGATCCCGACGCCGAAGCGGAGCAACGCCGTCGCGAGCGCGAACGAAATGCCCCAACCCAGGCCGTCGTGCCACGCCGCCAGTACCACCGGGATGACGTACAGGATCCCGAGACGCAGGTCGGCCGACGTGCGCACGTTGAGCACGAACACGCCGGCGGCGAGTGCCGCCCAGGCGATCAGCCGCAGGACGCGGCGCAGTCGAGCGCGGGGCGCCACCTAAAAGGGGGCCTCGGCGACGTGGTGCGGATCGTCGAGCAGCAGGGCGGTGAGCGCCTCGCCGGCGGACACCTCGGCCCGGTCCTCGGGCACGATCAGGAGGGCGTTGGCGCGGGCCATGGACGTCAGGATGCCGGAACCCTGCGGGCCCGTCAAGCGCGCGACGAGGGTGCCGCCCTCGGGCCGGACCACCGCTCGCAGGAAGTGCCGCAGTCTGGGGCCGAGTGTGACGGGTTCTCCCACGCACACCGGCACCGTGCGCCGGAACGGGAGCCGGTGGCCAAGCAGTCGCCGGATCGCCGGGCGCACGAACAGCTCGAAGGTCACCATCGTGCTCACCGGGTTTCCCGGCAGCCCGATCCACGGCGTGCCGCCCAGCAGTCCGAACCCGAGCGGTGCGCCGGGACGCATGCGGATGCGCCACAGCTTCATGTCGCAGCCCAGCTCGGCCAGCACCTCCCGCACGAAGTCGTGCTCCCCCACGCTCACGCCGGCGGTGGTCACGAGCAGATCGGCGTCGCGCGCTCCCCCGAGGTGCTCGCGCAGGCTGTCTTTGGTGTCGCGGGCCAGTCCCAGGTCCACCGGAATCCCACCCGCGTGACGGATCAGCGCGTGCAGCGTGTAGGAATTGGACGTGGCGATCTTGCGCCCCGCGAGGATCTCGTCCGCGCGGTCCAGGTCCACGATCTCATCCCCCGATCCCATGAACGCGACGCGGGGCGCGCGGTGGACGAGCGGCGCGCCGTGCGCGATGGAGGCGAGCACGCCGAGCTGCGCCGGCCCGAGCGGAGTGCCGGCGGCAAGCACGATCTCGCCCTTGCGGATATCCTCTCCCCGGTGGCGCACGTTCTTGCCCGCATCGCGCCCCGCGACGACCGTGACGCGGTCCGGGCCCGCGCCCTCGGTGTCTTCCTGGCGCACCACCGTGTCGGCACCGGCCGGGAGCGGAGCGCCCGTGAAGATCCGGGTGGTCTGGCCCGGCCCGATCGGCCGCTCGGGGAACTGGCCGGCGGCGACGCTCTCGATCACCGCGAGCACGACCTTGCGCTCGGGGCTCGCCCCAGCGACGTCGACGGCGCGGGCGGCATAGCCGTCCATGGCGGAGTTGCCCCAGGGAGGGAGGTCGATCGGGCTCGCCACGTCCTCGGCGAGCACCAGGTCGAGGGCCTCGCGCAGCGGGCGGCGCACCACAGACAGGGGCCGCACGTGCTCGAGGATCAGGCGGGCGGCTTCGGTCGGCGTGAGCATGTTCATCACGTCAGGGCGCGAGGATCTTGGCCTGGTCCCACGCGAGGTTGGCCAGGGTGACGAGCCACGCGGTATCCGAGAAGCGGAACACGGGGAAGTCGGCGCGGTAGGCCCGATTGTCCGTCACCATCGCCACCCAGTCGCCCGCGGCGTGGACGGCGGGATCGAACAGCGGCTCGGCCCCGGCCGCCAGACGGTACACCTCGATCTTCGGCAGCGCCGCCCGCTTGTAGCCCTCCACCAAGACGATGTCGGCGCCCTCGAGGTAGCGACGAGCCAGGGCGACCGGGTCCGATTCCGCTTCGGTCCTCTCCCATAGCACGCGCTGGCCGGGGCCCTCCATGAGCACGCGCTCCGCGTGGCCCTCGTGCCAGTGGCGCCAAGAGTCCTTGCCCCGCTGGTCGGTGTCGGCCGGATGGGTGCCGTGCTTGATCGTCATCACGCGGAAGCGGCGGCGCGCGAGCTCCGCCGCGAGCGCCACCAGCAGGGTCGTCTTGCCGGCGTTCTTGCGTCCGATGACCGACATCATCCGCGTTGCTGCCACACGGCCTCCGCCCGCTCCAGGTCCGCCGGAGTGTTCACGTTGAAGAAGAGCACGTCCGGGTCACCGTATGCCCGTACCCGCTCGAGCGGTAGTGTACCGACCTTCACGTCGGCGTGGAAGCCGATGGCACGGAGGTCGTCGCGCGCGAGCTGCCGCTCGATCGCCGGGCCGCATGCCGGCCCGTACACGGCGCACAGCGGCTCCACGCCGCGGCGACCGTCGCTTTCGGGAAGGAAGGCGTCAGACCCCGCGGAGCCCTCGACCAGCGCGCGCAACAGGTCGGACGTGACGAAGGGCATGTCCCACGCGACGCACAGGACCGGACCCGGGCCCGATGCGACCGCGGTGTAGATGCCGCCCAAGCTGCCGCAGTCGGGTCGCACGTCGCGCACGGTGCGAAGGTCGGGCCGCCACCCGGGCCCCTCCGGAGCGTTGGCGACGAGCAGCGGCGGCGCGCCGGTCACCGTAGCCACGGCGTCCACCACGCGGTCGAGGATGCGCCGGCCGCCCAGCTCGACCAGGCCCTTGGGACGCCCGCCGTAGCGGCGGGCGGCGCCGCCGGCGAGGACGGCGCCGCGCACGCGCTCAGACTCCGAGCGCCTGGTGGTCCACCATCAGGCAGCGGTCCATCACGAGCGGGATGCCCGCCGTCGCGGCCCGCTCCGGCGCGGTCTCGTCCACGACGCCGACCTGCAGCCAGATGAGACGCGGTCGCACACGGAGTGCTTCATCCACGATCGGCCCGACGAACTCGCTCCGCCGGAATACGTCGACCACGTCGATCGCGTGCTCGGTCGCGGCGGCGCTGAGGGTGGGATAACTCTTTTCGCCCAGGATCGCGGCGTGGCTCGGGTTCACCGGTACGATGTGATATCCCGACCCCTGCAGGTAGCGGGCGACCGCGTGGCTCGGACGGCTCGGCTTGGGCGACAGCCCCACGACGGCGATGGTCCGGGCCTCGCGCAACAGCACGCGCAGCGCCTCGGACGTCATGCCTCGGGCCGGTGGACGTGGGGGGTGCCGCTCACCGCGCGCCCGACCAGCACGACGCCGGCGCGTCGGGCGATGGTGAGGGCCAGCGTCGACGGCACGCTTGGCGTCGCCACGTAGGCGACTCCGGCGCGCGCGGCCTTGTACGCGAGCTCGGCGGAAATCCGGCCGGTGACGAGCAGGCCCCGCCCGCCGGGGCGCTCGCGCGCGATCACGGCGGCCCCGATCACCTTGTCCACCGCGTTGTGACGCCCGATGTCCTCGGCGTGGAACAGCAGGCGCTCGCCGTCCGTGAGCGCGGCCGCGTGGATGCCGCCGGTCTCGTTGTAGCGCTCGCCACTGGCGAACAGGTCCTTGAACAGCGCGCGCATGCGCTCGGGCACGGGGGGCTCGCCGCGCGCCGGGGCATGCTTCACGGCGTGCGGGTCGGCCAGGAAGGTCGAGACCGCGCCGCACCCGGACGCCAGCACGCGCTTGCGGTTCTCCCCCTTCACCTGCGTCACACGCTCCTGCTTCACTTCCGCCCAGAAGCCCAGGTCGGTCGCGCAGGGACGGAGCTTCACCAAGTCGTCCAGTGTTTCGATGTACCCCTCGCCGTGCAGCCACCCGGTCGCGAGCTCCTCCAGCTGATCGGGCGTGCACATCCAGGTGACCGCGGGCTCGCCGTTCACCTCGAGCCAGACGGGGACCTCCTCCACCGCGGCGGATTCGGCCAGCATGCGGCCGCGCCGCGAACCGGGGACTCGGGGCTCCGCTTTCCCCGGGCTCACGCCTGGGGCCATGGACCATTGCCCCACCCGTGAGGGTGGGGTCCCCGAATCATCCTTCTTCACCGCGGTACTCCGAGTAGATGTGCGGTCCCTCCTGCACCCGCACCGCGTGCAGCACCGCCCCCGACGGCACGCGCGGTGCGATGCGCTCCCACAGATACACGGCGAGGGCCTCACCGGTCGCGAGGCGGCGGCCCGCCGCGAACTCGGGGATAGCGTCGTTGATGACTTTGCCGTCGAGCCGCGCCGTGATCTCGTCGCGCAACACGCGATCCAGCTCGCCGAGGTTCACCACGCCCTTCCGTTCCGGCTCGAGCGTCCCTCGAATCGTGACGCGCACCTGATAGCGGTGGGGATGATCGGTCGCCGCCTTTCCGAACTCGGCCGCATTGCGGTCTGCGCTCCAATCGGCCCGCTGGATGCGGTGCGTCGCCGTAAACTCAACGATACGCGTAAGATAGCTGATCGGCATCGTCAGAACACGCGCACCGCGCTTGCCTTGAACGAGAACACCACGGGACTGCCCGGCGCGAGCGCCAGATCGCGCACCGCCTCCTCCGTGACGACCGCGATGAGCTCCACGCCCACATCGGCCGTGACGTGCACGGCCCCTGGGCCTCGGCGGGCCAGCCCGGTCACCCGTCCCTGAAATGTGTTGCGCGCCGAGGACGCGAGCGGCTCGCGGCTCACGAAGATGTCGGTCGGCGGCACCGCGAGAATCGCGGGACCGGTTCGGTCGGTCATCGCGGCGATTTCGACCGCCCCCACGCAGGCGTGCTTCAGGTCGCCGCTCTCGGCGGGCATCAGCTCCACCCGGAACAGGTTCTCGGGCGTCACGGGCGAGAGCCGGCCGTCGGCCAGGGCGCGCACGTCGTCCGCCCACCGGTACGCGTCTTCCAGCTGATGCGACGCGAGGCATACCGCCATCGGGCGCCGGACGCGCTCCTCGGCGAGCGCGCGGTACAACGTGAGAGCCGCGGCCCGGTCGGCCGAGCTCGCAGGCTCGTCCAGCAGCAACACGTCCGGCTCGACGGCAAGCGCCCGCGCCACCGCCACGCGCTGCACCTCGCCGTCCGAGAGCTCGTGCCGCCGGCGGCCCAGCAGCGGCGTGATGCCGAACCGTGCGGCGACGTCCTGTATTCGTCTGTTCACTTCTGTGCGTCGGATCCCTCTCACTTGTAGCCCGAACTCGAGATTTTCGCGGACCGTCGCCCGGAACAGGATCGGTCGCTGCTCGACGAGCGTCACGCGGCGGCGCGCGGCGCCTCTCGAGGTCACGACCGCTCCGTCGAGCAGCACCCGGCCTTGGGTGGGACGCTCGAGCAGGGCGAGCAGCCGCAGCAGCGTACTCTTGCCCGAGCCGTTCGGACCGACCACCGCGATCGCGGCACCGGGAGGGACGGCGAACCGCTCGAGGTGGAGCACGACGCGGCCGTCGTATTCGTGTCGCACGTCCCTCAGCTCAAGCACGGCCGCGGCCCTGGAGCGCCTGCAAGGCGACGTTCACGAGCAGGGCGAGCAGCAGCAGGATGAGGCCGAGTGCGAGCGCCAGGCCGAAGTCGCCCTGACTGGTGTACAGCGCGACCGCCGTGGTGAGGGTACGGGTCTGGCCCCGGATGTTCCCACCCACGGTCATGGCGGAGCCGATCTCGGCGACCACGTGGCCGAACGCCGTCGTGATCACGGCGGCGAGCGCGAAGCGCGCCTCTCGCGCCACGCTCCATGCGCTGCGCCAGCGTCCGGCGCCGAGCGTCTCGGCGGTGCGGCGGATGCGGGGATCGACGCCCTGGACCGCGGCGGCGGCCAGCGCGGCGGCGATCGGAAGGGCGAGCAGCACATCGCCCAGCGCGATCGCCTGCCAGGTGTAGAGCCATCCCACTGCGCCTAATGGGCCGCGGCGGGAGAGCAGGCCGTACAGCAACAGGCCCAGCACGACCGTGGGGAAGGCGAGGGCGGTGTTCACGACGGTGAGGGCCGCGCGCCGGCCCCAAAAACCGCGGGTCGCGAGCACGAATCCCAGCGGGATGCCGAGCCCGCACGCGAGCACCGTCGAGATGACGCCGATCTTGAGCGTGAGCAGGGCGATGCCGTACACCTCGGCATCACCCGAAAACAGCAGCGCGAGCGCGCGGCGGAATCCCTCCGCTAGAAAATCCATCCCACGCCGATCGTGGCCCACGGGTGCGCCGTCCAGTGGTCGAGGGGCGCCCCGGCAGGGAGCACGCTGCTATGGTCGATGTTGTTCGCCACCTCGTAGGACAGCGGGTAGTGGAGCTTCCAGAGCACCAGGCGGAAGTCGCCGCGCACGGACAAGCGCCGCGCCGGATACCAGCGCACCCCGGCGTTGGGGGCGAGCGTGATCTTGGTCCCGAAGCGGTAGCTCGTGTCCTGCGCCAACGGGCTCGCGATCGCGACGCCGAGCGCACCACCCACGAACGGGGCGAAGCGATGCCAGCTCTTCCGCCCCGTGAGCACGAGCTGGAGCCCGACGTCGGCGAGCACGACGGGGTCGTTGAACGGGCCGGTCTTGCGCGACGTCGAGTCTTTGGTGTAGTCCTCGACGAAGCGCGACGTTCGGGCGTACGCCACGCCGAGCGACGCGCCCACCGCACCGAACTGCACTTCGTAACGCAACCCGCCGGTGAGGCCGTCCGACGGACCTACTCCCACGCTTCCCCGGCTCCCCCCCAGGTGCCCGAAACCCAGGGCCCACACCGCGCCGCGCGGGATGTCGTGGTAGGGCGAGTGACCGGGCTCGTAGCCCACCTGGGCGGACAGGTGGTCCGGCGGACTGGCGGTCAGGAGCACCCCGGCGCCGATGACCGCCATCCACCGCAACATCCGTCCGCCCGTCCGCCCGTCCGCCAGTCCGCCCATCAGTCCGTCTCCCTCAGATCCCGCCCCGTCATCTCCGGCGGCGGTTCGATGTCGAGCATGTGGAGCAGCGTCGGGCCGACATCGCACAGGGCACCCCCGTGCCGCAGCGGCCCCCTCACGTCGTCGCCCACGATCAGGAAGGGCACGGGATTCGTCGTGTGCGCCGTGTGCGGGCCGCCCGTGGTGGGATCGATCATCAGCTCGCAGTTGCCGTGGTCGGCGGTCACGAGCAGCGTGGCCCCGCGCCGCTCGGCGCTCTGGACGACCCGCTCGAGGCAGCGATCCACCGTCTCCACGGCGGCGACAGCCGCGCGTAGTACCCCGGAGTGGCCCACCATGTCTCCGTTCGCGTAGTTGCAGAGAATGAAGTCGTGCTGCCCCGCCTCGATCGCCCGGCACAGCACGTCCGTCACGCCCGGCGCGCTCATTTCGGGCATCAGGTCGTAGGTCGCCACCTTCTGGGAAGGAACGAGCAGCCGCTCCTCTCCCGGGTACGGCGTCTCGAGGCCGCCGTTGAAGAAGTACGTGACGTGCGCGTACTTCTCGGTCTCCGCGGTGCGAAACATAGTCTTGCCACGCTCCGACAACACCTGCGCCACGATCTCCGACAGCACGATCGGCCCGAAGACCATCGGGAACGGGAAGGTCTCGTCGTACTGCGTCATCGTGACGAGGTCCACCTTGGGCCGCACGCCGGTGTCGAAACTGTCGAAGCCGTCCACCGCCAGCGCCCGCACCATCTGGCGCATGCGGTCGGCGCGGAAGTTGAAGCAGAACACGCCGTCGCCCGAGCGGATGCGCGGCGTCCCTGTGATCACGCGCGGCTTGACGAACTCATCCGTCTCTCCGGCCTGGTAGGCGGCCCGGATCGCGCTCACGGCATCGGGAGCGGGCGCTCCTACGCCGTGCACCATCGCGTCGTACGCGATCTTGGTGCGCTCCCACCGGTTGTCGCGGTCCATGGCGTAGTAGCGGCCGATGACTGTGGAGATCACCGGGACTCGGGATTCGGGACTCGGGGCGCGAGCCCCGCCACCCCCGAGTCCCGAGTCCCGAGTCCCGAGTCCCTGTAGCAACTCCTCCATGAATGCCAGAGCGGAGGTTGGCCCAGTATCCCGCCCGTCGAGCCAGGCGTGGATCGCCACGGGCAGGTCGTGGCGCCGGCCGACCGTGACGGCCGCGAGGAGGTGCTGGTCCAGCGCGTGCACGCCGCCGGTACCGATCAGCCCGAGCAGGTGCAGTGTGCCGCCCCGCTGTTTGACCCGGGCGCACAGCTCGACGAGCGGGGGCAGGCGGAAGAAGTCGCCGGACTGAATGGCCTGCGAGATGCGTACGATGTCCTGCGGGACGACGCGACCGGCGCCGAGGTTCAAGTGACCCACCTCGCTGTTGCCGATCTGGCCCTCGGGAAGTCCCACGGCGAGTCCGGACGCGTTGAGGAGTGTGCGCGGGGCCTCGTTCCAGAGGCGATGCCACATCGGCGTCTCGCCGAGCTCGACGGCGTTGCCCTCGCGGCCGGGACGAAAGCCCCAGCCGTCGAGCACGATCAGGACGACCGGGGTGCGCGGCCCACGCCTCTTTGCCATATTGGAGGGGATGCAATCTAGCCGGGCCCTGCGCGCCCTTCCAGTTGTGTTCTGGCTCGTGCCCAGCCTGTCACTCGCCGCCCAAGCGCGTTACCGCGTCACCACCGACGGGGCCTGGTTTTACCAGGAGCCGGGGGGCAAGCGTCTCGCGCGCCTAGCGCGTGGCGCGATCGTCGTGGGTGGCGAATCACAGGACACGTGGCAGGGCGTGACGCTCGAGGGCTGGATCTTCGCGACCTCGGTCGGGGCGACGCCGCGCGCTGGGTACGACCTCGCCGTGAGCCGGGCTCCCGAGGAGAACCTGCGGTCGGCGCCGGCGGGCGCCCTGATCGGCAAGCTGCCGCAGGGGTTCGTCCTCAACAAGGTGGCCGAGGGGACGTCGGGGAACTGGGTCCACGTGCTGCGCGCCGGCTGGGTGGAGAAGTCCGCCGTCGAGGCGGTGGCGCAGGTGGCAAACACGCGGGCGGCGGCCGCGGACTCAGACACGGGTGGGTTAACCCCGGGCCGGCGGCCCGGGGGTCCAGAAACCCCGGGGCAACGCCCCGGGGTTAACGCACCCGACACGAGCGCGAGTCCCTCCGCCCCCGTCGATCCGTCCCGTGTGGAGTCCGCGCGGCGCACGGTCCTGTACCGCGCGCCCGAGGGCGCGCCGGCGGGCACGTTGGCGCCATCGGCCCCGCTGCGCGTGCTGGGACGCTCGGGGGACTGGACGCGCGTCGAGCTCGAGGGGTGGGTGAAGAGCGCGGACCTGGAGATCGCGCCGCCCGGCGTCCTGATGGGGATCACGGCCGCCGAGCTCCGCACCGACCCGCAGCGCTACGCGGGGCAGGTGCTGCGTTGGACGCTCCAGTACATCGCCGAGCAGCAGGCGGACGAGCTGCGTCCCGAGATCCCGAACGGTTCGCGGTACTTCCTCGCGCGCGGGCCGCTGCCGGAGCACGGGTTCGTGTACGTGATCGTGCCCGAGGGCAAGCGCGCCCAGCTCGAAAGCCTCTCGCCGCTGGCCACCATTCAAGTCACGGCGCGCGTGCGCACCGGCCGCACCCGGTTCCTCGGCAACCCGGTGCTCGACCTCATCAGTCTCGAGACCCTGCCATGAACGACATCCTGCGCGATCGCTTGCTGCGGAAGCTCGACTCCCTTTCCGACGAGAAGGCCTACCAGGTGCTCGACTACGTCGAGTTCCTCGAGTCGAAGTACGCGGAGCGGCAGGCCGGCGCGCCGGCGTTCCAGCGGGCGGCGGAGACGCTGGAGGACACGTTGCGCGCCGGTCGCGTCCCCGTGAACATCATCAGGGGCACGATGGACGCGGTGGGGAAGGCGGGGCGGCTGCTCGAGAAGGTGGCCGCGGCCGGCAAGGCGGCCGTCGAAGAGGCGTCGAAAAAATCCGCCGACAAAGGGAAGGTTGAGGAAACGCCACCCGGCCAGTAACTTTCGCCATGGGAACCTTCCGTCCGACCGTCGCGCTCACGTTCGACGACGTGCTGCTCGTGCCGCGGCACTCGAGCGTCCATCCGCGCAACGTCGACACGCGCTCCCGCTTCACCCGCCGTCTCTCGCTCCACATTCCGCTCGTCGCCGCCGCGATGGACACCGTCACCGAGTCGGAGATGGCGATCGCGATGGCCCGCGAGGGCGGCATCGGCGTGATCCACAAGAACATGCCGGTGGACCGTCAGGCCGCCGAGGTGGACCGCGTGAAGCGCAGCGAGTCGGGGATGATCCTCCACCCCATCACCCTCGGCCCCGACCGCCCGCTGCGCGAGGCGGTGCACCTGATGGAGCGGTTCCACATCTCCGGCGTGCCCATCGTGGACGACGCGGGCCGCCTGGTGGGCATCATTACCAACCGCGACCTGCAGTTCGAGCGCCAGCTCGACCGCCCGATCCGCGACGCCATGACCAAGGACCGTCTGGTCACCGCGCCCGTGGGGACCACCCTCGACGACGCCGAGAGGACGCTCGCCAAGCACCGCATCGAGAAGCTGCCCGTGGTGGACGAGCGCGGCGTACTGAAGGGGCTCATCACCATCAAGGACATCTTCAAGCGGCGCCAGTTCCCCGACGCCAACAAGGATCAGCACGGTCGCCTGTGCGTCGCCGCCGCGGTGGGGGGGGCGCCCGACGCGTTGACGCGGGCCCGCGCCCTCGTCGACGCCGGGTGCGACGTCATCGTCGTGGACTCGGCGCACGGTCATTCGGAAGGCGTGCTCAAGACGATCGAATGCCTGCGCGAGACGTTCCCCGAAGCCCAGCTCGTCGGCGGCAACGTCGCGACCGAGGCGGGGGCGCGGGCCCTGGTCGAGCGCGGCGTGGACGCGGTGAAGGTCGGCGTCGGTCCCGGCTCGATCTGCACGACCCGGGTCGTGACGGGTGTCGGCGTCCCCCAGATCACCGCAATCCTCGACGGTGTGCGCGGCGCGGGCGACGTGCCGGTGATCGCCGACGGCGGGATCAAGTACTCGGGCGACGTGGTGAAGGCGCTCGCCGCGGGTGCCGAGAGCGTGATGATGGGCTCGATGCTCGCCGGCACGGAGGAGAGTCCGGGCGAATCGTTCCTGCTCGAGGGCCGGCGCTTCAAGGTGATCCGCGGCATGGGGAGTCTCGGGGCCATGGAAGAGGGATCCGCCGACCGCTACTTCCAGGAGGGCGAGGTCTCGCCGTCGAAGCTCGTGCCGGAAGGGATCGAGGGGCGGGTGCCGTACAAGGGGCCCGTGGCCGACGTGATCTTCCAGATGGCGGGAGGCCTGCGCAGCGGCATGGGGTACTGCGGGGTGTGCGACATCGAGGCGCTCCGCACCGAGACCGAGTTCATCCAGGTCACAACCGCGGGGCTGCGCGAGTCGCATCCCCACGACGTGGTGATCACGCGGGAAGCTCCCAACTACTCTCTATAAGGCGAGATCCGGGCGTTGTTGCGTCGACGCGTCGCTCGAGTCTGGTCCAAGCGCGGCGTCGGCGCGGCGTGCGCCTTGCGACGTTTTCGGGGCCGTCATGAGTGCCTCCTCTCGCCGCGCGGCGGTCGGGCTGCTCCTTACGCTCCTGGGCCGGTCGCTTCAGGGCCAAAGTACGGCCGACACGAGCCCGCCGGCGTCTCCGCGATCCACTATCGACGCCGCGATGGCCGTACGCGAGCGCGGCGCCCGCAGTCTCACCGAGGTGCTCACGAGCCAGGCGCCGGGCCTGCTGGTCGTGTCGGGCTCCGGTGAGAACGGCATGGGGTCGCGGATCCGGTTGCGCGGCGTGCAGAGCCTCGTGGCCGACCGGGCGCCCCTCGTCCTGGTGGACGGTATGCGCATCGAGGCGGGAGAGGATGCGTTCTCGCCCAGCGTTCCTCAGAACTTTCCATTCGGTAATCCGGGGCCCCTCGCTCCGGGGCCGCTCCGCTTGGACGACATCAACCCCGACGACGTTGAGTCGATAGAAGTCCTCCCGGGGGCGGCTTCCGCGGCGATCTATGGCCCTGGAGCCCAAGCCGGCGTGATCCTGATCCATACGAAACGGGGTCGGTCCGGCCCGCCGCGCTGGGAGGGCTATGTCCAAGGAGGCGTGAGCGCGGAAACGTCGAACTGGCCGGCGAATTTCGGCGGCGTCGATAGCACCAATCCCGACCCGCGGTATCAGCACGGCGCCTGCAGCCTTTGGAACCAGGTGAACGGATTCTGCCACCAGGACTACGTACAACAGTTCAATCCGCTCGAGCAACGCAGCCCATTCCGCACGTCCCTGCGTCGGCAGTACGGCCTGAGCGTGTCGGGCGGATCGGCGTGGGGTGACTATCGCGTGTCCGGGACCTTCGCAGGGGATGCCGGTCCATACTCATCGAGCGTCACGTCACCCGACCCCAACTACTACCGTCGTTTGAGTGGCAGGCTGACCGGCCGCCTGCGCCCCTGGCCCTCCGTCGAGCTCGCGCTGAACGCCGCCCGCATGTCGGACGACCTTCGACTCCCGCCAGCCCTGCCTCAACAGGTTGCCTTCGGGCCGAGCGACAGCGCGGGCTTCAGCTGGAGTGGGATGTTCCGCCTCCGGAATGCGCAAGCGGTGGAGCGGCGGACGACTACGGTCGAGGCACGTTGGAGCCCCCTGTCTTGGATGGCGCTCCACGGACTCGCCGGGTTCGATGCGCTCAACCAGAGCGACACCGCGCTCTGGCCCTATCTCGCCGGTGATCCGTTGCCTCTCGGGTCGTTGAACGAAGGCACGTTCTCGTCACGGCATCGCACTCCGGAGCTGTCGGCTTCCGCGACCTGGGCCGTTTCCGCGATGGTGTCGTCGACGAGTAGCCTCGGTGTGCAACAACTGCGCGACAGCCTGCGGCAAGAATGGTCCAGCCAGATCGATCAGGGAACCGGGTTCGGCGGCGGACCCGTCTCGGGCGCCAGCCAGTGGCGCTGGGGTAATTCATTCGGCTACTACATCGACGAACGGCTCGCGCTGGGCCGCAGGGTGACCGTGAGCGCGGCGGTTCGCCACGACCACTTCAAGGAGCTGCAGCGCGGCGCGACCTACCCGAGCTTCACGGCCACCTGGGTTGCGCATGCTGCGCCCGATTCCTCTCCACTGAGTCGACTCGCATTGCGCGTGGCGTACGGGTCAGCAGGCCCACGGGCGTTCGATGGCGTCACTCCCGTGTTCGTGTTCGTGCCGATCGGCACGGCCATTCCGCGCATCGACCCCGAGCGCACGACGTCGACCGAGCTCGGCGCCGACGCGACCCTGTTGCGGGGCCGGGTGGATGCCCAGGTGACGTACTACACCGCCCGTTCTCACGTATTCGACGTATCGGTCTCTCCCGGCGTCGGCATCTTCTCCAACAGCGGCACGATCCGCAATCGCGGGATCGAAGCCACCGTCACCGGCAAGGTACTAACCGGTCCCGCCGCCGGTTGGGATGTCACGCTGTCGCTCTGGGGAAACCAAAACCGGCTGGTCGACCTCGGATTCGCAACATACACCAACCTCTCCGGGTGGCAGCGTGCGACCGTCGGGTATCCTGTGGGGGGATATTGGGCGCCTGCGATACAGAGCTTTGCCGACGCGAACGGGGACGGCGTCATTACAGGGTCCGAGGTCGTGGCCGGACCCACTCCCGTGTGGGCGGGCACGCCGTATCCCACCCAGGGGGCGATGCTCACCTCGGAGTGGAGACTGGGCGGCTCGTTCCGGGCGGCACTGACGCTCGATTACCGGGCCGGGCAGCGACTCTTCAACGAGGCTGCGTTTGACCGCTGCTTGTACGGGACGTGCCGTGCGGCGGTCGATGCCCGGATCTCTCTCGCTGAGCAAGCACGCGCGGCGGTCCCGGTGCCCACGACGGGCTACTTCGAAGACGCCACTTACCTGAAGGTCCGCGAGCTTGCGCTGTCGTTTTCCCCGTCGCCCAAGCTGGCGGCGGCGCTGCGCGCCCGATCGGCCACGATCACCCTGGCTGGTCGCAATCTCGCGACGTGGACGGGGTACTCCGGTGGAGACCCCGAGTCCGGGAGCTACGGCAGCATCGTGCCAGGACAGCCGCGGACCATCGCCGACGACGGCGCACTCCCGGTGCCGCACACGTGGACGCTGCGCCTCCAGCTCGCGTATTGACTTGACAGGCCCGCCAGGCGGGCCTACTCTAGCCGCCGACCCGCCGTTTCTTCGATCGTTGCGCCAACCCAGCCGAGGACCGCATGAATCTGCTGCGACGCAAGAGCGTCACCGATCTGCAGACCGAGGCACTCACCGATCACAGCCTGAAGCGGGCGCTCGGCGCGCTCAACCTGACGATGCTCGGCATCGGCGCGATCATCGGCACCGGGATCTTCGTGCTGACAGGAACGGTGGCGGCGGTCAACGCGGGACCCGCCGTCGTCCTCTCGTTCGTGATCGCCGGTGTGGCGTCGGTCTTCGCGGCGCTGTGCTATTCCGAGTTCGCATCGCTCGTGCCGATGGCCGGCAGCGCGTACACCTACGGCTATGCCACCCTGGGCGAGGTGTTCGCCTGGATCATCGGCTGGGATCTCGTGCTCGAGTACGCGCTCGGCGCCGTCACGGTAGCGATCGGGTGGTCGGGGTATGTCGTCTCCCTTCTCAAGGACTTCGGGATCGTCGTCCCGCCCGCCCTCTCGGCGGCGCGCGGCACGGTCGTCACCCTGGCTGACGGGTCGACGGTGACCGCGGTCTTCAACCTCCCGGCCGTCATCATCATCGCGATCGTCACGACGCTGCTCGTCATCGGCATCAAGGAGTCCGCCAACGTCAACAACGTCATCGTGTTCGTGAAGGTGGCCGTGGTGTTGCTGTTCATCGTGGGTGCGGCGCACGCCATCAACCCGGCCAACTGGCATCCGTTCATTCCGTCTCAAGAAGGGCCCGGGATCTACGGTTGGAGCGGTGTCATGACCGGCGGGGCGATCGTGTTCTTCGCCTACATCGGGTTCGACGCCGTCAGCACCGCCGCGCAGGAAGCGAAAAACCCCCAGAAGGATATGCCCATCGGCATCATCGGGTCGCTCCTGATCTGCACGGCGCTCTACATCCTCGTGTCCGGGATCGCGACGGGGGTGGTGCCCTATAAGTTGTTGAACGTACCCGATCCGATCGCCGTGGCCGCCGACCGGGCGGGCATGGGCTGGATGTCGTCGCTCATCAAGACCGGCGCGATCTTCGGGCTCTCGTCGGTGATCCTGGTGATGCTGCTCGGGCAATCGCGCGTGTTCTGGAGCATGTCGCGCGACGGTCTCCTGCCACAGTTCGTCAACAAGATCCATCCGAAGTTTCAGACTCCCTACCTCACCTCGATCATCACCGGCATCGGGGTGGCGTTCGTGTCGGCGCTCCTCACCGTGCGCGAAGCGGGGAGCCTGGTCTCGATCGGCACGCTCCTCGCGTTCGTGATCGTGTCGATCGGGGTGTTGGTGCTGCGCTTGCGCGAGCCGAACCTGCCCCGGGCGTTCACGACGCCGTGGGTGTGGTTCGTAGCGCCGGCGGGCGCGTTCTCGGCGCTCTACCTGATGGCGTCGCTGCCGTGGCGCACGTGGGAGCGGCTCATCATCTGGTTCGTGGTGGGAATCGTGATCTACTTCGCCTACAGCGTCAGCCACTCGAAACTCGCGGCCAAGGAATAGAGACGTGAAGTGGCTGGGTTTCTGGACGCTGCTCGGGCTCGTATCGGGCGTGCAGCTCTTCTTCGCAGATCAACGACTCGCGCTGCATCCCTACGCGTGGTGGCAGGCGCTCGCGACCACGCTCCCCGCCTGGTACCTGTGGGGCCTCCTGTCGCTCGTCGTCGCGTGGCTGGGGCGCCGATTCCGAGTGGACCGCGCCAACTTCGGCCGCCACTTCTTCATCCACCTCGGCGCGAGCCTCGACCTGGCGCTGCTGCAGCTCGTGGCCGCGGTGGGCGTGCAGGATCTGCTGCACGCGGCGGCGGGCGAGCCGTTCCTGTTCACGCAGAAGCTGGTGGACAACTTCACGCTGTTCTACCACTGGAACGTGCTCATCTACTGGACGATCCTGGCCGTCGTGCATGCGCGCGACTACCACCGCGACTTGGAGGATCGCCGCGCCGCGCTGGCAGGGCTGGAACGGCGGCTTGTCGCGCGCCCCACGGCCGAACGCCTGTTGGTCGAGAATGACGGCCGCAGTTTCTTCGTACGGGCGAGTGACGTCGACTGGATGGAGGCTGCGAAGAACTATGTCCGCCTCCACGTGGGCGATACCACTCACGTGCTGCGCTCCACGCTCAGCGCGCTCGAGGCACGGCTCGACCCGGAGCATTTCCGCCGCGTCAGCCGATCGGCGCTCGTCAACCTCGACCGCGTGCGCGAAGTGCAGCCGTGGTTTCACGGCGACGCGGTCGTGATCCTCGAAAGCGGCACCCGACTCGGCCTGTCGCGCCGCTACCGCACTAACTTGCTCGGTACGCCCGTCTCCTAAATCCCGCTCGTCCCCGTCGAAATCCCCCCCGTCCCGATCGGCTCGGCTGAGGCGCGGGACGATCGCACATTTCGGGGATGACCCTGTTCGCCACCAAGCCGATCGCCACCCTGCGCGCCGAGGCGGAGGCGACCGGGGAGCACGCGCTGGTGCGCGCGCTCGGGCCCCTCAATCTCGTCACGCTCGGCATCGGCGCCGTCATCGGTGCGGGCATCTTCGTGATCACGGGGCAGGTGGCCGCGCTGTACGCCGGTCCCGCGGTGCCTCTCTCGATGGTGCTCGTCGGCGTCGCGTGCGCGTTTGCGGGCCTGTGTTACGCCGAGATGGCGAGCGCGGTGCCGGTCGCGGGCAGCGCCTATACGTACGCCTACGCCACCATCGGCGAGCTCGCGGCCTGGATCATCGGCTGGGACCTGGTGCTAGAATACGCCGCCGGCGCTGCCACCGTGGGCGTCGGCTGGTCGGGGCACTTCGTGTCCCTGCTGGGCCTGTTCGGTGTCCGGATTCCCGCGAGCCTCACGGCTCCTCCCACGCAGCTGTGCACGGCCGCGCAGGTGACCGCCCATGCCGTGGGATGCGCTCATCCCGGGCTGAACCTGACCGGCGCGATCATCAACCTCCCGGCCGTCCTCATCGTCGCGGTGATGTCCGCCGTGCTGGTGATCGGCATCAGCGAGTCGGCGCGGGTCAACAGCGCCATCGTGATTCTCAAGGTCGCGATCGTCCTGCTGGTCGTGTTCGTCGGCCTGTCGCACGTCAGGCCGGCCAACTGGACGCCCTTCATCCCCCCCAACACGGGGGAGTGGGGCAGTTACGGTTGGTCGGGCGTGCTGCGCGGCGCGGGCCTCGTGTTCTTCTCCTACATCGGGTTCGACACGGTCTCGACCGCGGCGCAGGAATCGAAGAACCCCCAGCGTGACATGCCGATCGGCATCCTCGGCTCGCTCGCGGTGTGCACGGTGTTGTACGTCGTGGTGTCCGCCGTGCTGGTAGGCATGGTTCCTTACGGCGAGCTCAACCTCCCGGCGCCGATGGCGTACGCGATGGAGCGGATCGGCGCGCCGTGGTGGATTCGCGTCTCGATCGACGTCGGCGCCGTCCTGGGCATCGGGTCCGTGATCCTCGTGATGCTCCTGGGACAGTCTCGCGTCTTCTACTCGATGTCGCGCGACGGGTTGCTGGGCCGGTGGGCCGGCCAGGTCCATCCTCGCTTCCGCACGCCCTACCTGTCCACGATCTACACCGGGGTCGCCGTGTGCCTGGCCACCGGTCTCCTACCGCTGCAGCTGCTCGGCACGTGGGTCAACATCGGCACGCTGCTCGCGTTCGTGCTGGTATGCGCCGGCGTGTGGATCTTGCGATACACACGCCCCGATCTGGAGCGGCCGTTCCGGACGCCGCTCGTTCCGCTGGTCCCGCTGCTCGGCATCCTCTCTTGCCTCGGCCTCATGCTCACCCTGCCGCTCGATACGTGGATCCGGTTGGCGGTGTGGCTGGTGATCGGATTCGGGATCTACTTCGGGTACGGCCGGAGGCACAGCACGCTCGGGAAATAAGAGACGTCACGGAAAGACGTCGCGAAGAGACGTCACGGAGAACCGTTGGGACCAGGCGGTTCTTGTCGTCCCGGGACTCCAGGGCGTAGCTTTAGGGGCCCCGAAGTGGAAGGTGCCTTGAAGCTCTGGTCGTGCTGTGTGGTGCTCGCGGCGGCCGCCTGTGGCGGGGACAAGGCCACGGCGCCGGCCCCGTGTGACACGTACCACGGGGGGATCGCGGCAATGTCGGACAGCCTCCCTGGGTCGTACACCCTTACGTCTCTGTGTCAGGGGGTGAAGCCGGACCTCGTGCCACCCGCGGCCACGGGCACCGTGACCCTCACGTCCACCAATTTCACCGCCTCGCTCACCGTTAACGCTCAGAAACAGAACATCACCGGCACCTACACCACGTCGGGCGAGACGATCGACGTGAACCTGGGACTCAGCCAGTTGACCGGTACGTTCAGCCTGGCCAACAATACGCTCAAGGTGAGTGGTGTCGCGGGCTCGCAAAGACTGTCGTTAGTCGCGACGAGAGGGCAGTAGCGCCCAGTCGTACACGTCTCTCCGTGACGTCGTTTTTCGCGACGTCTTTCCGCGACGCCTTCTATTTATCTTGATGCCATGTCGACAAACGGAGTCTTCATCCCTCCCGAGCGCGCTCGGGCCGCGCAGGCCGTGGCCGCCGTACTTGCGCCGGGACGGCGCGTCGCCCTCACCACGCACGTGAACGCCGACGGCGACGGCGTGGGGAGCGAGGTGGCGCTGTGGCACCTGCTCACCGCGCGGGGGCTCCGGGCCGCGATCGCTAACCCCACGCCCATCCCGGAGCGGTTCCATTTCCTCGTGCCCGCCGGTGCGGATCACTCCGAGCGCGCCACGCGCGAAATCGAGTCCGCCGACGTCGTGGTCGTGCTCGACATCTCGGACGTGAGCCGCCTGGGAGATCTCGCGCGCGCCATCACGCACTCCCACACCGTCGCGTGCATCGATCACCACGTCAGCGGCGGTTCGCTCCCGGGCGGGCCGCGTCTGGTCGCGCCCGACGCCGCCGCCACGGCCGAGCTGGTGTTCGACTTTGCGAGCGCGCTCGAGTGGCCGCTCTCGCCTGAGGCCGCGCGGGCGCTGTACGTGGGCATCCTCACCGACACGGGGGCCTTCCGGTTCGCCAACACCACGCCCCGCGCCCTGCGGGTGGCCGGCGCGCTGCTCGAGTGCGGCGTGGATCCCGAGTCGATCTATGCGTCGGTATACGCGAGCGCCCCCGAGGGACGGGTGCGCCTGATGACGGAAGTGCTCGAGACCCTCGTGGTGGAGCCCGACCACGGCCTCGCGTGGGTCACGGTCCCACCGGACGCGCTGCGGCGCCACGGCGCCACGGCCGACGATCTCGACGGCATCGTGGAATACCCGCGCTCCATCGCTGGCGTGCGGCTTGCGATGCTGTTCCGCAATCTGGCGAACGGGAAGGTCAAGGTGAGCTTCCGGTCCCTCGGCGACGTGGACGTGGCGGAGCTGGCGGGCCGTTTCGGAGGCGGCGGGCACCGCAAGGCCGCGGGCGCCTCGCTCGAGGGGACGCTCGCGGAGGTGCAGGGACGCGTGCTCGCCGCCGCCCGTGAATATCTGAACGGGCACTAGCGTACCCCGGTGGAAGCCCTGTCGACCGGTCGGCAGCGGCTGATCGGCATAATCGGCACCCGCCTGGCGATTCTCATCCTCGGTGGCCTCGCCGTAACGATCGTCGGAACGATTCCCGCACCCACCGCCGAGGCACTGTGGCGTGTGTCGTCGAATGAGCTCGTGAATCTCCAGGCGCGCTGGGACACCGACTTCTATCACCAGATTGCCACCGTCGGCTACCGCTGGGACCCGTCGGTGTTTCTTCATCAGAACGTGGTCTTCTTCCCGTTGTATCCGCTGTTGATGCGCTGGGGCGGAGTGCTGCTGGGGGGCCATCCGCTGCTTGCCGGCACCGTCGTTTCGCTTGCGGCATTCGCCGGCGCGATCTCCCTGCTGTATCGGCTGGCGGTGCGCGAGCTGGGTGAGGAGAAGGCGTGGCCCGTGATCCTGCTCGTTTCGACGTACCCGTTCGCGCTGTTCTA